>Ga0070698_100000530_pt1 | contig 40697 bp, 35 predicted proteins | sample KBSK1502metaG_FD_65477 | JGI IMG/M metagenome (GOLD analysis project Ga0070698, IMG submission 65477) | Corn, switchgrass and miscanthus rhizosphere microbial communities from Kellogg Biological Station, Michigan, USA - KBS K1-50-2 metaG | ecosystem: Host-associated > Plants > Roots >...
TTCGACCTCATCGGCGCCCCGATCCCGCTCACCCTGAGGTAGCCAGAACACCCACCCCGCCAAAACCGTAAAACACCAGGCCAGCGGCCGAATTATCTACCCAACGAACGGCAACTTCGGATTAGCCAGGGCCAACGACATCGATGGGATTCCGCCGTCGTTGTTACCGCAGCAGCGTCCCATCCACGCTGCTGGAGTCGGTCCGGCCGGGGCGAGGGGGTGCCGGATAGCCAGCGGCCAACGACGTGGATGGGACGACGCCGTCGTTGTTACCGCAGCAGCGTCCTATCCACGCTGCTAAGACACGGTCAGCGGGCCGCCGGACGGTCCCTGGCCGCGGCGACCACGGCCTGGCCGAAGCTGATCCCGCCGTCGTTGCACGGCACCCGGGAATGCACCAGGACACGGAATCCGCTGTCCTCGAGCCTGCCGACCGTCCGGGTCAGCAGCAGCAGGTTCTGGAACACCCCGCCGGACAGCGCGACGGTGGCCAGGCCATGACGCTCGCGCAGCAGCAGGCAGCACGCCTCGATCATCGCGGCGACGCCAGTGTGGAACCTCGCCGCGATGACGCTGGGATCAACGCCGGCCGCCAGGTCGTCGGCGACGGCCCGGATCAGGTCCGCCCCGCTTACCCGCAGCGGCTGGCCGGCCTCGATGCCCGCCTGATACGAGCCCGTTTCCGCCGGGTCGGCCAGCTGCTCAAGCTCGATGGCAGCCTGGCCCTCGTAGCTGATCAGGTCACGCACGCCGAGGATCGCGGCGGCGGCGTCAAAGAGCCGGCCGGCGCTGGAGGTGACCGGCGAGTTCAGGCGGCGCCTGGCCATCGCGATGACGTTGTCCCAGCGCCGCTCGTTCCGGCGGGCAACGGCCAGCCCGCCGGGCGGGCCGCCCGGGTAGGCGGCGTCGAGGTAGGCGGCGGCCATCCGCCATGGCTGCCTGATCGCCGCCGCGGCGCCCGGCATCGGCAGGCCGGCCAGGTGGCCAGCTCGCTCGAATCCGGACAGGCCGGCGACGAGGAACTCACCGCCCCAGATCGTGCCGTCGGCGCCGTAGCCTGCGCCGTCGAAGGCGACCCCGATGACCGGGCCTTGCTCGCCGTTATCGGCCAGGCAGGCTGCGATATGCGCGTGATGATGCTGGATGCCGGCCAGGTCCACGCCGGTGAGCTCGGCGGCGTACTTCGTCGACAGGTACTCCGGGTGCAGGTCATAGGCGACCACCTGCGGGGTGATGTCGAATAGCCGCCGGAAGTGCTCGATGCCCTCGGTGAACGACCGCAGGGTCTCGAAATTCTCCAGGTCGCCTATGTGCTGGGAAATGATGGCACGGTCGCCCTTGGCCAGGCAGAACGTGTTTTTCAGCTCGGCACCGCAGGCCAGCACGGGCCGCCGTAGCCGGAAGCCGAGCGGGATCGGCTCGGGCGCGTAGCCACGGGAACGGCGGATCAGCGCCGCCTTGCCGCGGAACGCCCGGACTACCGAGTCGTCCGTCCTGATGTGGATCGCCCGGTCGTGGGTGAGGAACGCGTCAGCGATGCTGCCAAGCCTCGCTATCGCCTCGTCGTCGGCGTAGACGATCGGCTCGTCTGACGAGTTTCCGCTGGTCAGCACGATCGGGCAGGCCACAAGCCTGATCAGCAGGTGGTGCAGCGGCGTGTAGGGCAGCATGAGGCCGAGCTGGCGGTTGCCCGGCGCGACCGCGGCGGCCACGCCGCCGCCCGGCAGCCGCGGCAGCAGCACGATCGGCCGGCGGCTGCTGGTCAGGAGCGACTCGGCGGCCTCGTCCAGCTCGCACAGCTCGCGGGCGGCGGCGACACTCGGTACCATGATCGCGAAGGGCTTGTCCTCGCGGTGCTTCCGGTCCCGCAGCGCCGCGGCTGCGGCCTCGTTCGCCGCGTCCACTGCCAGGTGATAGCCGCCCACGCCCTTGATGGCGAGCACCTGGCCCTGCCGCAGCAAGCCGGCCGTCGCCGCCAGCGGCTCGCCGGGCAGCGCTGTCCCCGCCGCGTCGTAGAGGCACAGCCGCGGGCCGCAGTCCGGGCAGCAGACCGGCTGCGCGTGGAATCGCCGGTCCGCCGGGTCGTTGTACTCCGTCGCGCACCGCGCGCACATGGCGAAGCCGGCCATCGTGGTCAGCGCGCGGTCGTAGGGCACGTCAAGGACGATGGTGAATCTCGGCCCGCAGTTCGTGCAGTTGATGAACGGATAACCGAACCGGCGGTCCTCAGGGTCCGCGAGTTCTCGCAGGCAGTCATCGCAGGCGGCCGTGTCAGGTGACACCAGGGTGCTGCGCTGCCCGCCCGGTTCACTCGGCGCGATCATGAACCCCGAAGACCCGTTAATCCTGAGGTTTTCGGTCGTTATCCGCTCGATGCGGGCCAGCGGCGGCGCTTCTTGCTCCAGCGAGAGCAGGAATTGGCTGACCGCCGCCGCCGGGCCTTCGACCTCAGCGAAGACGCCGGCCACGTCGTTGCCCACCCGCCCGGCCAGGCCGAGCCTGGTGGCCAGCGAGAACACGAACGGGCGGAAACCAACGCCCTGGACGATTCCCTCGACCCGGACGAGCGTCCTAACCCGCTGGCTCATTCCCCCAGTGTGACCGCGCGGTGCGCCCGCCGCGGCATCCGGGCGGAATACCTGATCGGCCGCGACCTCGACTCGCCGGGCGCCGTGGCGGAACGGTGGCTCGTGATTCAGGCCCACGCTGCTCCGCCAGCCGCCGGCCGGCGGCATTACCCAGATTCCTTAATTCTGCCTCAAACTCGCCGCTGGAAAGCGCGCTAGCTGCGTATCGTCTGCGGCATGAAGCATATGCGACGGCCGGAATTGCGGCATCGGCTACAAGCTCAGTCAGCAGGCGAACGCGTTGTGATTGTCGGCACCGGCGAGCAGGCGGCCATCGCCTTTGAGTACCTGACGCATGATTCTCCGCACGAGGTGATTGCCTTCAGTGCCGAGCGGGAATTTCTCCGCTCCGACGTCTATTGCGGCCTTCCGGTGGTGCCGTTAAGTGAACTCGCCACGGCTTATCCGCCAGCGGCGCACCGGGCGTTCGTGGCCGTCTCGGCCACGCAGCTCAACCGGGTACGGAGGAGGCTGCTTGACGAGGTCAAGGAGGCCGGCTTCCGCTGCATCTCCTATGTCAGCAGCAAGGCGTTCGCCTGGCACAACGTGGTGATCGGCGAGAATACCTTCGTGTTCGAGCACAGCGTGCTCCAGCACTGCGCCCGAGTGGGCGACAATGTCATTCTCTGGACCGGAAGCTCCGTCGCGCATCAGAGCGTGATCGAGGATGACTGCTACGTCGCCCCGCAGGCGGCGATCGCTGGATTCTGCCGGGTTGGCAGTGGTTCCTTCGTCGGCATCAACAGCTGCGTCGCCGACACCGTCTCGGTGGCACGGGACTGCGTCATCGGCGCAGGCGCCGTGGTGATCAAGGACACCGAGCCCCGGCAGGTCTACGTCGGCAACCCGGCGCGCGCGACCGGGCGTGACAGCTTCGAGACGTTCAGCGTCGCCGCCGGATGAGACCGGGCCGGCGAGCAGGCCCGGAACGGTACTCCGGGCGCGAATATGGTGGATTCAGCCAGCCTTCATGCCTAGCTCGGTTAAATGCCGTATCTGGCGGCACCACAATGGCCTCCGGCGCATACGCTAAAGAAGCGTGGCAATTTGCACGGCTACCCGTTTGGGCGGCCTGGATGGTTATCATGTATCCGTGACCCGCATAGTCGCTGAATTCCGTGAGCCAGCGTCGTTAGCGCGGCGCCGGCGTGAACGAGCCAGCGGCGTGAACGCGGCGGCGGCGTGAACGCGGTGCCGCGGCCGGGCCTCAATGCCAGTCGGCTCGTCGCGTTAATGCAGGCAGCCATTGAGCGCTGTCAGCTTGACCTGTCCGGTCGCACCGTGCTCACCGAGGCGGCGAGCGGCGCTTATGCGGTGACCCCGGTGCTCGCCGCCCTGGCCGGGGCGAGCGTCTATGCCATCGCCAGGACCACGTCTTACTCGACCGAAGAGCAGACCACGGCAGGCACCGCGGAGCTCGCCCGGCTGGCGCGGGTTGCTGACCGGGTGCAGTTGGTGCGGGACAAGAGCCAGGACGTGGTTGCCGCCGCGGACATCGTGACCAACAGCGGCCAGGTCCGGCCCATCGACGCGGACACCGTCGCCGGGCTAAAGCCGTCGGCTGTGATCCCGCTCATGTACGAGAGCTGGGAATACCGCCGGTCCGACATCGATCTGGATGCATGCAGGGACCACGGCATTCCGGTGGCGGGCACGAATGAGACGCACCCTGCCGTTGATGTGTTCTCGTTCCTGGGGCCGATGGCGGTCAAGCAGTTGCACGATGCCGGGATTGCCGTTTACGGCAGCCGCGTCGTGCTGCTCTGTGACAACCCGTTCGGGCCGTTCATCGCGAACTACCTCCGCCGCGGTGGCGCCGAGGTGGTGACTACGCGCCTGCTGACCCAGGCGGCACTCGGCAAGCGATGTGACGCTGTCATCCTTGCCCTGCGGCCCGGTGCCGATGCCGTCCTGACTGACGCGGGGGCACGGCTGCTGGCGCAGGCGGCTCCGGCCGCCGTCCTGCTGCAGTTCTGGGGTGACGCGGACCGGGAGGCGCTGGCTGCCGCCAGAGTCCCGGTATGGCCGCCGGATGCGCCGCGGCCGGGACACATGGGCGTCCTGCCATCGGACATCGGGCCGGAACCTGTTGTCCGGCTGCAGGCAGGCGGCCTGAAGGTGGGTGAATTGCTGGCCCGCGGGCTGGACCAGGCCGCACCCGATGAGCTAGCTCTCGTCCAGCCTCTCTGCTGAACCGAATCACCCCCCGCGCCCGCCGCGAGACGGTTTCATGATCACGGAGGATTGCGGGTGCAGCCGGCCCCGAAAACCTCCGCGATCCTTAAAGGCCGGCCCGGTGCTACCTCAGTCCGGCGAACAGATCATCTTCTGGAACGGATGCTCCGGTGGAATCACTGGCCCGGATGAAGGTCTCCTGCCCGAAGACCCGCGCCGCGACATCGGGCGGGATCTTGGAGAACCATGAGTCCTCGATCTGGCTGGCATGCGCTCGCAGCGCCTCGCCCTTGCGGTCAAGCACCGGCCGGACATCGACGGTCGTGGTGATGCGCCGCTCGGCCTCGTCCATCATGCGCCGCATGCCGGGATCCATTTCATCGAAGTCGGGTACGTCGACGCCCTGGTCCCGCAGTGCCTCCCATACCTCCTGCCAGCCGCTACGGCGCAGCGCGGTCAGGTAGAGCTTCGACGGAATGCCGGTGGCCGACGTGGCGGCCACCGCGGCACGGCTGGCGTGCAGGTGATCCGGATGCTGGTAGCCGCCGTTGTCGTCATAGGTGACGACGACCTGCGGGCGGTAGCGGTCGATCAGCCCGGCGATGCGGTCACTGACGGTGGCCAGCGGCACGTTGCTGAACACATCCGGCCGGTCCTTGTAGTCCCACTCCGGCATGCCCGAGTCGTGGTAGCCGAGCACCTCGAGGTCGCTGACGCCGAGATGCTCGCAGGCCACCTCGAGTTCCGCCAGCCTGATCTTCGCGACCGAGGCCTCGTCGTGGCCGTCCTCGCCAGGCTTGACCTGCCCCGGAGCATCGCCGAACTCGCCGTTCGTACAGGTCACGACCACTGTCCGGATGCCTTCTGCCGAGTATTTCGCCAGCACGCCACCAGTACTGGAAGATTCGTCGTCCGGATGCGCGTGCACGGCCATCAGGGTGAGTTTTTCCGCCATGACACCAGCCTGCCCGATCACCGGCCATGCCCGCGCCACCGGGCCGGCCGTCACCGCAGCGCTCGCCCAGCATGCTGCGGGACTAGCTAAGTGCGGTCATCTCGTCCCTGACCGCCGGCCGGTCACGGACTCCCGGCCGGGCCGGGCCGCGGGCGGCAGTGGACCGGACCATCCGTTTAAGCCTGATCTGCTTGAGCCGAACCGCCGTCACCGGCTTGCGGCGCCCCAGCAGCCCCCGGCGGCGTGCCGGACGGCGGCCTGCCAGACGGCGGAGCACCAGACGGCGGAGCACCAGACGGCGGAGCACCAGACGGCGGCGCTTCTGGAGCCGGCCTCGGTGCCCCGATGCGACCCGGCCGCCACAGCGTGCCAAGCGTGCCCTGGGCCGCCTCGGTCCCGTGCGTCCCGCCGCCCGGGCCGCGCAGGATGTAGGCGATGCCGACGGCGATGACCGCGCCAGCGACCGGGCCGATCAGGTATGCCCACCAGGCCGTCCAGTCGCCGAGCACCAGCGCGGGGCCGAGCGACCGGACCGGGTTCATCGAGGCACCGCTCACCGGCGACGCCCAGAGCCCGGCGAGCGCGAGATAGCTGCCCACGCCGATTGCGGCGAAGGAACCGACCTGCTGCGCGCCGGACGCCGTCCCGAGAATGACGCTGACCAGGCCGACGGTCAGGACAGCTTCCCAGATCATCGCGGTGCCTGCCGAGATGCCAGGGCCAGGCAGCGTCAGGCCCGCGCTGCCATGCTTGCCGACCAGCGCCCACATCAGCAGCGTTGCCAGCGCTGCGCCGGCGGCCTGGGCACCGACGTAGGCGGGGACCCGCTTCCACGGGAAGTTGCCGCGCAGCGCGAACGCGAGACTGACCGCCGGGTTGAGGTGCGCTCCCGATACGGCGCCCATGAACAGGATGATGGCCATCACGGTCAGCGCGGGCGCGACCGCCAGCGCGGCGCTGCCGGTGACATGACCGCCGAACCTGGCGTTCACCATGCCGCCGCCCGCCGCGGCGAGGACGAGCAGGAAGGTCCCGAACAGCTCGGAAAAGACCCGCCGCCACTCGTAGCTCTCGTCCAGGAAGTCGAATTGCCGCAGGGCCGAGTTCGGCTGCCCGAACGAGCGCAGGGCGACATCGACATGGCCGGGGATGGCCATCTGCCCGGGTGCGTCCCGGGCAGCGTCCCAGGGCGCGCCCGGGCCGGGCGGCTTGCTGCTCATTTCGGACATCTCGGATATCTCGGCCTCCTGATGATCCCGGCGGCCAGCGCCGGGGCAAGTTCCGGCGCCAGCGTATGCCGCGGCCTGGCGGTAGTCATGCCATCCGGTCCAGGACCTGCCGGACCAGGCTCATCGGCGTATGCGGATGCAGGAACGCCAGCCTGGCCACCGTCTCGCCCTCCCAGGCCGACGGCGGGAGGAACGCCACCTGGTCGCTGAGCAGCTGGTCCGCCCACCGCGTGTACTGGGCAGGACTCCAGCCGCGGCGGCGGAAGAGCACCACGGACAAGTCCGGCTCGCGGATCAGCTCCAGGTAGTCCCGGCCGCGGATGTCCGCCGCGGTCTCCCTGGCCAGGCCGATCGCCGCCTCGATGGCGCGGGTGTACGCCGCGGTGCCGTGCACGGCCAGCGAGAACCACAGCGGCATTCCCCTGGCGCGCCTGGTCAGGTGATACGCGTAGTCGGCCGGATTCCACTCGTCCGGGTTGTCGTGAATGACGTCGAGGTAGGACGCGTCCTGCTTGTGCACCGACCGGGCCAGCGGCGGATCGCGGTAGATCAGCGCCGCGCAGTCGAACGGGGCGAACAGCCACTTGTGCGGATCGACGACGAGCGAGTCGGCGCGGGAGATGCCGGCGAAGGCCGCGCGGACGCTCGGCGCGAACAGGCCGGCCCCGCCGTAGGCGCCGTCCACATGGAACCAGAGGCCGCGGGCCTTCGCCACGGCCGCGATGCCGGCCAGGTCGTCGATGATGCCGGCGTTCGTGGTGCCTGCGGTCGCCGCCACCGCGGCGACGGAGGACGGGTCGCCGTCCGCATCGAGCGCGGCCCGGAGCGCTTCGCCGGTGACCCGGTGATCGTCGGTGCGGACGGTGAGCGCGTCCATCCCCAGGATCCGGAGCGTGCTGATCACCGACGAATGGGCGTCCGCGCCGACGGCCACCCGCCAGCGCCGGCCCGCGGCGGCAGGCCCTGCGTTGCGGGTGGCCATCTCGCGGGCCACGACGAGGGCCGAGAGGTTGCCTGCCGAACCGCCGGAGACGAAGCATCCCCCGGCCGAGGCGGGCAGCCCGGCCCGGTCGGCGATCAGGCGGAGCACCTGGTTCTCGGCCTGGATCGCGCCCGCCGCCTCCAGCCAGGAGGTGCCCTGGATGGACGCGCAGGAGATGAGCATGTCGAACAGCAGCGCCGCCTTCGTCGGAGCGGCCGGTATGAAGCCAAGGAACCGTGGGCTGTCCGCCGAGATCACGGCGGGCGCGAGAGTATCCGCATAAATCCCGAGCACCTTGTCCGGGTCGTTGCCCTCGGCGCTCAGCAGGCCGCGCAGCGCAGCGCCGAGTCCGGCCGGATCCCGCGGGCCGCCGTCCAGCGGCACCGGATCCAGCCGCAGCCGCTGCTCCGCGTAGGCGAGGACGGACCGGATCATCTGCTCAGTCGTTGCATCCACGGTGTGCATGCAGCGAAACCTAGGACCTGCGCCGGTGATCAGGCAAAGCGGCATGCCGGGACGGGGCCGCCTCGCCGCTGCCGGCGGCCGTCCCGGTGACGGCAGGCGGCCGGACGCGGCTGACCATCACGAAGCAGGCATTTTACGCAGTCGCCGGGCGCTAATGCCGTGGCGCTCTGGCAGGAGCGAACTTCACATCAATGCCACAACGTCATCACATGGACTGCTCCCCGGTGGGCTTGGCTAACCTGTATACGACGATACTGGCGTGATCAGGGGGGAACTTGATAATCAGAGGGGCGCACGAATCGGCCCGGCCAGGCGGGCCGGTTCCGCCGGGCAGCCCGGACCCGCCGGACCTGCAAGTGGTGACGCAATACCAGCCAGATGCGATCGTCCTCGCCGTCAGCGGCGAGCTCGATGTGGCCAGTGCGCCGATGCTGCGCGCCCATGTCGGGTTCGCACTCGGCCGCCGGCCAGCTCATCTCATTCTCGATCTGGCCGGCTTGCGGTTCTGTGATGCTGCTGGCCTGTCCGTCTTCGCCATGGCGCGGAAAGCAAGCAGGCGCGACGGCGCCTCGCTCGCGCTTGCCGCCGTGCCGCGGGCGGTGATCAGGCTGCTGAGGATGACGGGCATGGACCGGGTGCTTGATGTCTACCCGTCGGTGGCTGCGGCCGCCCCGCAGGCGCCGGGGGCCGCGGCCCGCTGGCGCTGCCCGCGGGGTTATCGGGCCGCCTGCCCACGCTAGCTGGCCGGTCATTTCCGCCGCCGCGAGCCGCCGGCCGGCCCGGTGCTATCACCTGCTGCGGGTGAGGACAGCCACGGCGCCGGTCGCCGAAAATCGGGTCACGCCGGAGCGCGGGCACCAGACCGCGCAATGGGGAGGGAGGCCAACCATGCATACACAGACCCAGCAGCCGGTCACGGCGGATTCACCGGCCAGCCTGCTGGCCGGAGCGTGGCAGACGTCGCTGCTTCTCGGCGCGGCGACGCTGATCCTCGGGGTCATCGTAAGCTTCCACCCGGCGGGATCGCTCAACGTGGTCGCGGTTCTGCTTGGCGTCCTCATGCTCATCTCCGGGATCTTCCACCTCAGCCGGATGTTCGACGCGGATGAACCGCACCGGATCTGGCTGGGCATCGCCGGCCTGCTTTTCATCGTCGCTGGCGTGGTCCTGATCCGGCACCTGCACCTGACCAAGGCCATCATCGGCCTGTTCGTCGGAACCGTGTGGATAGTGCAGGGCGTGGTATCGCTGGTCGCAGGCGTGTCCGGGGGGTCGCGGCAGGGCCGGGCCTGGTGGATAGCGTTCGGCCTGCTCAGCATCATCGCGGGGATCGTGGTAGTCGCCATCCCCACGTCCTCGCTTACCTTCCTCGCCGCCCTGCTCGGCATCTGGTTCGCCGTCATGGGCCTGCTGCAGATCGTGGGCGCGCTGATGCTGCGGCATTCCGTCAAGGCCGCCACGGCAATGCCGTAGCCGCCGGGCCGGAACATCTGGGCGGCTCGCTGCTGCATAGGGTGGGCAGGTCGCTGCGCGGATGATGGGAGGCCGAGATGACCGGTAAGCCGAGGGTCGTGCTTGTCACCGGCGCGTCGGCGGGAATCGGGCTGGCTTGCGCCGATCTTCTGCACGCGGCGGGATGGACCGTCATCGGCGCCAGCCGGCGGTTCCCCGCCGGCCATGTCGCTGCGGCCGTGCAGCGAGTGCTGGCTGCCCAGCGCCCGCCGCGGCGGGTTTCCGCTGGCAAGGCCGGCGAGCGCGTCGGCATAGTGGCTAAGCGGCTGCTGCCGTTCCGGATCTTCGAAGCGGCCGCCAAGAGCAGCCTGGGCGTCGGCTAACGCCGCAGCGTGGCTCCGCCGGGTTCAGGTCCAGAGCGAATCGAGCGCCGCAGCGTGGCTCCGCCGGGTTCAGGTCCAGAGCGAATCGAGCGCCGCAGCGTGGCTCCGCCGGGTTCAGGTCCAGAGCGAATCGAGCGCCGCATCGACCGTCCCGGCGAGCTCAGCGACCCGCGGCATGACCAGCCCGGCCGGCGCCGCCTCCGTAATATCGCACTGTGCGAGGGCCTCGGCGTCAAGGAAGCGGGTCAGCGGCGCGTAGCTGTGCCGGTCGTCCCTGGCCATCCGGTGGTGATGCATCCGCAGCGGCGCGTACAGGTAGAGCTGGTCGCGGGCCCGGGTGACAGCCACGTAGAACAGCCGTCTCTCCTCGGCCAGCCCGGCCGGGGTGGCGAGCGCCATGTCACTCGGCACGGCGCCGTCCACCAGGTGCGGAAGGTGCACGACGGGCCATTCAAGTCCCTTGGCTGAATGCATCGTGGAGATCACCAGGTAGTCGTCATCGAGCCGCGGCGGCCCGGCCAGGTCGGCAGTGGAAACGGGCGGATCGAGCGCGATCTCGACCAGCGCATCGTGCAGCGACGGCCTGCTTGCCGCCGCGTCGGCCAGCCGCTCCAGGTCGGCGATGCGCACCGCGGCGTCCCGATAGCGGGCCCGGACCGGGTCGAGCATGGCCGCCAGGATGGCGCCGGCCCGGTCCGCGGCCTGTTCGAGATCGGCAGCGGCAGCAAGCCCGGCGATCGTCGCGGCCACTGCTGGCCGGGACCGCTGCGGAACGGCGCCGAGCGCTTCCTGCCAGCGGCCGAGCGGCGACGGAACTGCCAGTTGCAGGGCGTCGATCATCCGCCGCGCGTGCACAGGCCCGATGCCCTCATGCAGGCGGAGCAGCCGGAACCAGGCGAGATCGTCGGACGGGTTGGCCACCACCCGGGCTGCTGCCAGGAAATCCTTGACGTGCGCCGCCTCGGTGAACTTCAGCCCGCCGTATTTCACGAACGGGATGCCGCGGGCGGACAGTTCGACCTCAAGCACATCACTATGGTGCGCGGCCCGGACTAGCACCGCCTGCTCGCGCAGGTCCAGGCCGGACTCATGCGCCGCAAGCACCCGGGTGCAGATCTCACGCGCCTGGGTTGCCTCGTCGTGGCAGCGCACCAGCACGGGCGGCTGCCCGCCGCCGCGGTCCGCGGTGAGCGCGAGCTCAAGGCCCTGGGACTGCGGCCGGACCACGTTCGCCAGCCGCAGCACAGACGCCCTGGACCGATAGTTCGTGGTCAGCCGGATCACGTCGAGGCCTTCGTAGGTATCGGCAAGCGCCCGGAGGTGCGCCGGATCCGCGCCGCGGAAGCCGTACACAGCCTGGGCATCATCGCCGACGCAGGTCAGGCCGCGGCCGTCGGGCGCTAGCAGCCGCACGATCTCGGCTTGCACCGCGTTGACGTCCTGGTACTCGTCGACGAGGACCGCATCGAACAGGCCGCGCAGGACCGGTCCCGCGGACGGATCGGCCAGCGCCGCCTGCCACAGCAGCAGCAGGTCGTCGAAGTCGACGAGGCCGTGACGGCGCTTGTGCGCCACGTAGGCACGGAAGAGGCCGGAGAGCTGGGTGGTGAAGTCGGTGCACCAGGGAAAGGTGCCCTGCACGACGTCGGTTACCGCCGTATGCGTGTTCACGCAGCGGGTGTAGATGTCAGCGCAGACGGCAGCCCGCGGGGCACGCCGCCTGGCGGCCACCAGGTCATGATCCGCCCGGAGCGTGTCAAGCACGTCCGCGACGTCTGCCGGGTCGATCACGCTGAACTCGGGCGGCAGCGAGAATGATTCCGCATGCGCGCGGATGATCCGGTGCGCGATGGCGTGAAACGTCCCGCCGCAGATCCGCTCATCCGCGGTCACCGCCCCGGGCGCGACCCGGGCGAGTATGTCATCGGCAGCGCGACGGGTGAACGTCAGCAGCAGTATCCGGCCAGCTTGCATGCCCTGCGATCGTAGCCAGGCTGCCCGGGCCACCAGGGTTCCGGTCTTTCCGGTCCCGGCGCCGGCCAGCACGAGCAGAGGACCGTCCGGGTGCATGGCGGCGCGCCGCTGCTCGTCGTTCAGTTTTTCGAGCCAGCTCGCCGATTCGAACATGGGCACGAATGTAGTCATGCCGGACCCTGGCGGCCAGTTCCCCCGCCGTTTCCGCCCCCCGAACGCGTGCGGTTCGGCTATGGCACCGCCACTGTCGGCAGGCCGGCCCCCGGAACTCACCGCCGGCCGCCCCGCAGAACTCACCGCCGGCCGCCCCGCAGAACTCACCGGCCGGCCGCCCCGCAGAACTCACCGGCCGGCCGCCCCGCAGAACTCACCGGCCGGCCGCCCCGCAGAACTCACCGGCCGGCCGGCCCCCGCGGAACTCACCGGCTGGCCTTCAGCAGACCCGGCTACTGCTCCAGCTTGGGCGGCAGCCCGAAGGCAGCGAATATCTCGGGGAAGAGGAAGTTGTGGATCGCCGTGACCCGCCCGCCGGAGGTCTCGATCACCTGCAGGGCGAACGGCTCGTGTGCGCCGGGCCCGGCCGGGCGGTAGCTGCCGAACGCCGCGCACCCGTTGGCCGCCGTGGCCACCAGCCGGGAGCCGCGGCAGCCGATGCCCTGGCCGAGGAGCCACTGGCCGACCTCGGCGGGACCGCGCAACCACATCGGGTGCGGCGGCATCGAGAACGTTGCATCCTCGTGCAGCAATGACACGAAGGCGGTGATGTCGTAGCGCTCGAACGCGTCCACGTACCTGGCCAGCAGTTCCTGCTGCTCCGCGTCCAGGACGCCGGCTTCGCTGGCGTCGATGCTGACGCCCGCGGCGCCGAGAGTCGCCCGGGCCCGCTGCAGCGCGCTGTTGACGGAGACGACCGTCGTGTCGAGCAACTCGGCCACCTCGCTGGCCTGCCAGCGCAGCACCTCGCGCAGGATCAGGATCGCCCGCTGCCGGGGCGGCAGGTGCTGCAGCGCCGCCACGAAGGCCAGCCGGATCGAGTCGCGGTAAGCCGCAACCTCGCCCGGGTCGCTGCCAGCGGGACCGACCGTGGCGTCGGGAACGGGCAGCAGCCAGGATGCCTGAGGCAGGGAATCGGGAATCACCCTGGCTGCCGTTGATGCCGGTCCCAGGTCCATCGGCCTGGCCCGCCGCTGCGGTCCCTGGACCATGTCGAGGCACACGTTGGTGGCGATGCGGTACAGCCACGACCGCAGGGACGCGCGGCCCTCGAAGGTGTCGATGGCACGCCAGGCCCGGACCATCGTCTCCTGCACCGCATCCTCGGCCTCGAAGCCCGAGCCGAGCATGCGGTAGCAATAGCCGGTGAGTTCACGGCGGTGCGTCTCGAGCTCCAGCTCAAGATCGACTGTCTGGGACCCGGCACCAGTGGCGTCGCGATAGGTAGTCACTGGCATTCATCGTACCGGGACCGTCTGACAGTTAGCCGCGAGCGACGAGTTCCGGCGGCCCGGCCTGTCCTGTTCACCGGGGTCGGCTGCGGTCCCGAGGTCAAGGCTGAGCAGAAGAAGGAGTCGTTGTGCAGCGGGCGCGAACTGATCCTGGCGCCTGAGCCGGCCGCCCAGAGGCCGTACTTGCAGCGGCGGGCGGCAGCCCGGCCACTACGTTTGAGAAGGAGTCGTTGTGCGGCGGGCGCGAACTCATGCTGGCCGCCTGAGCCGGCCGCCCGGAGCCCGTACTTGCAGCGGCGGGCGGCAGCCCGGCCACTACGTTTGAGAAGGAGTCGTTGTGCGGCGGGCGCGAACTGATCCTGGCCGCCTGAGCCGGCCGCCCGGAGCCCGTACTTGCAGCGGCGGGCGGCAGCCCGGCCACTACGTTTGAGTCGGATCGATGAATACATGCGGCATGACGGACATGCGCTCGCGGAGCCGCCGGTCGATATCCCCGGCGATATCCTCGGCCCGGTCGGCGCTGATGTCGTCGCTGAAGGCAACCCGGGCCGCGACGATCACGCTTTCCGGGCCAAGGTGCATTGTGCGGAGTTCGACGACATTGTCGATGCCAGGGGTGGACCGGATCTCGTCCGCGATCATCCGTTGCTCATCTGGATCGATCGCATGCCCGATCAGCCCGTCCCTGCTGTCCCTGCCGAGCCGGTAGGCCACCACGACCAGCAGCAGCCCGATGGCGATCGAAGCGCTGCCGTCCCAGACGGGCGAGCCGGTGATGGCCTCAAGGCTGAGGCCGGCGGCGGCAAGCATCAGCCCTGCCAGCGCGGCGGCGTCCTCGAACAGCGCCGCCTTGACCGTCGTGTCCGGGCTCCGGCGGACATGATCGAACAAGGGGCGCCGCCGCTGGCGCGCCTCCCCGCTCATCTGGCGCGCCGCCCGGGTCAGCGACGTTCCCTCGGCGATGAAGGAGATGGCCAGCACCACGTAGGCGATCCCGATGCTGCCGCTGCGCTCTCCGCCGGTGATGGCGAGCACGCCATCGAAGATCGAGAACCCGGCGCCGGCCACGAAGATGCCGACGGCGGCGAGCAGCGACCAGAAGTAGCGCTCCTGGCCGTAGCCGAAGGGATGCTCCGCGTCGGCGGGGCGCGCGCCAGTCCGGAGCGAGGTCAGCAGGAAGACCTGGTTCACGGTGTCCGCGACCGAGTGGGCGGACTCGGCGAGCATCGCGCTGGATCCGCTGACCAGCCCGGCAACCAGCTTGCACAGGGCAATCACCAGGTTGGCCGCGCCCGCGATCAACACCGTGCGCAGGGTGGACTTGTTCACTGCTGCGCCTCTACCCGCCCTGGCCCGGATCACGCAGCGCCACCTGACCCTGCCGCAGCACGGAAGGCCGGGCACGGCGAGCAGGGCACAGCGAGCGGGCACTGTGAGACCGACACGGTGAGACCGACATGGTGAGACCGGTGAGGCGGGCGCGGCGAGGCGGGCACGGCGAGGCCGACACGGTGAGACGGGTAAGGCGAGGCAGACACGGTGAAGCGGGTAAGCGAGGCGGGCACGGCGAGGCCGACACGGTGAGACGGGTAAGGCGGGCACAGCGAGGCGGGCACAGCGAGGCGGGCACGGTGAGACCGACATGGTGAGACCGACATGGTGAGACCGGTGAGGCGGGTAAGGCGAATGGGGTGGACAAGGCGAATGAGGTGAATGAGGCGGACGCACGAGTGAGGCGAATGAGATGAATGAGACCAGTGCGACGCGGAGTCAGGGAACCAGGCCCGACCATTTCATGATCCCGGAAACTTTGTGGTGTTCGAGCACCCAAATCTTCCGCGATCATGAACCGCCTTAGCGAGAGCGGGTTGGCGGGTCGGGCAGGGGACGGCGCCGGGCAGGAAGCGGGGGCAGGCGGAAGACGCGGCCCGGGCGGGGAGTGGCGGCAGGCGAGGGGACGCGGCCGGGCGGAAGACGCGGCCGGGCGGGGAGTGGCGGCAGGCGAGGGGACGCGGCCGGGCCGGGCGAGGGGACGCGGCCGGGCGGAAGACGCGGCCGGGCGAGGGACGCGGCCGGGCTGGTGCGGGCCGCGGGCTGGGCACGTTGTATACGATCTCGTGTTTCCCTGACCATAACGGGTACAGCGTTGGCTGGCCGGACCGAAGATACACCGCGCCGGCCCCTTCTCTCACCTGGAGCGCCGCACCATGCCCGCCACGCCGAGGCAGCAACCCCGCCAGCGGGCGGCGACCTATCGCGTCCAGCTGCACGCAGGCTTCACCTTCGACGATGCTGCCGCCATCGCCGGGTATCTCGCCGAGCTTGGCGTCAGCCACCTGTACTGCTCGCCGTACCTGCAGGCCGCACCGGGCAGCACGCACGGCTACGACGTTGTCGATCACGGCAGGCTGAATGCCGAGCTCGGCGGCACTGCGGGGCACGGCCGGCTGGCCAGACGGCTGACCGAGGCCGGCCTCGGCCAGATACTCGACATCGTGCCCAACCACATGGCACTCGCCGGGCGGTCCAACGCCTGGTGGTGGGACGTACTGGAGAACGGTCCGTCGAGCCCGTACGCGCGCTACTTCGACATCGACTGGGATCCGCCGGAGCACAAGCTGGCCTCCACCGTGCTCATGCCGGTCCTCGGCGACCAGTACGGCCGGGTGCTTGAGGCCGGTGAGCTGACCGTGGCACGCGAGGGCGGATCATTCATCGTCCACTACCACGAGCATGAGGCACCGCTGTCGCCCCGCGCGCTGGATGGCCTGCTGGCCCGGGCGGCGGCGCGGGCCGACTCCAGCAAGCTGGGGAATCTCGCTGCTGCCTTCGGCAGGCTGCCGCTCGCCACGCGCACCGACGCGGGCGCGGTGGCCGAGCGGCATCGTGACAAGGAGTTGCTGCGCGCCAGGCTGGCCGCGCTCTGCGCGGCCCGGCCGGCCGTGGCGGCCGCGATCGACGTCGAGATCGGGGCGCTGAACCACGACCCAGACGCCCTAGACGAGCTGCTCAACCAGCAGAACTACCGGCTTGCCTACTGGCGCACGGCCGCCGAGGAGCTGTCTTACCGGCGGTTCTTCGACATCCCGACGCTGGCCGGGCTGCGGGTGGAAGACGACACCGTGTTCACAGATACGCACCGCCTCGTGCTACGCCTGGTTGCCGACAGGATAGTCGACGGGCTGCGGGTCGACCACGTGGACGGGCTCGCTGACCCCGAGGGCTACCTGGCCAGGCTGAGCGACGCCACCGGGGGCGCATACGTCGTGGTGGAGAAGATTCTCGCGGCAGACGAGCAGCTGCCTGCCTCCTGGCCGACCGCGGGCACGACCGGCTACGACTTCCTGAACCGGGTCGGCAGGCTCTTCGTCGACCCGCGCCACGAGGCCGCCGTCAAAGCCGGCTACGCCCGCTTCACCGGCGAGGACACGGCGTACGCCGAGGTCGTGCACGCGGCCAAGCTGCAGATCATGCACGATGACCTCGCCGCCGAGGTGGAGCGCCTCACTGGCCTGCTCGCTGACGTCTGCGCGGGCCACCGCCGTCAGCGCGATCACACCCGCCGGGAACTGCGCGACGTGCTGCGCGAGGTAATCGCCGCGTTCGGCATCTACCGGATCTACCCCAGGCCCGGACAGACCGGACAGCTGGGACGACCCGGACAGCCCGGAGTGCCTGGACAGCCGGGACGGCCCAGACGGGCCGGAGGGCCCGGACAGCCGGGACGGCCCGCTGGGCCCGGACAGCCCGGGCGGCCGGGCCCGGCCGCCGCGAGTCCCGCCGACCGGGCACATGTGGACGCCGCGGTAGCCGCGCTCCGCCGCCGCAGGCCGGACATCGACGACGAGCTGGCGGGATTCATCGGCGAACTGCTCACCGGCGGCCATCCCGGCGCGGCGGAGAACGAGTTCGCCGTGCGCTTCGCCCAGCTGAGCTCGCCGGTCATGGCCAAGGGGGTGGAGGACACCGCGTTCTACCGCTATCAGCCGCTGATCTCCCTGAACGAGGTGGGCGGCGACCCTGGCCGCTTCGCGGGCCCGGCAGGCGGCCAGCCAGGCTCGGCCCGCGACCCAGCGCCAGCCGGCCAGCCAGGCTCGGCCCGCGACCCAGCGCCGGGCGGCCAGCCAGGCTCGGCCCGCGACCCAGCGCCAGCCGGCCAGCCAGGCTCGGCCCGCGACCCAGGGCCAGCCGGCCAGCCAGGCTCGACCGGCGACCCAGGGCCAGCCGGCCAGCCGGGTCAGGCCGACGGTCCGCTTGCCGACTTCCACCGGGCGATGGCGCACACCGCGCGGCACTGGCCGGAAACTATGCTTACCCTCTCCACGCACGACACGAAGCGGAGCGGGGACGTGCGGGCGCGGATCAGCCTGCTGTCCGAGTTGCCGCAGGAATGGGAACGCGCAGTTACCCGCTGGGCTAACCGCAACGATCGGCACAGGCACGGTTGCTGGCCGGACCGGAACGCGGAGTACCTGCTCTACCAGACGCTGGTCGGCGCCTGGCCGATCGGCGCGGCGCGGGCCAGCGCCTTCATGGCCAAGGCGGCCAGGGAGGCCAAGGTGCATACCTCCTGGACCGAGCCGTCCGCCGAGTACGACGAGGCCCTCGGCGCGTTCGTCACCGCCGTCTTCGCCGACCGGGATTTCGTTGCCGACCTTGCTGGGTTCCTCGCCGAGCACAGGATCATCGAGCTGGGCCGGGTCAGCTCGCTGGCCCAGACGGCGCTGCTGCTGACCTGCCCCGGCGTGCCTGACCTGTACCAGGGCACCGAGGTGTGGGACCTGTCGCTGGTGGACCCGGACAACCGCCGGCCGGTGGATTACGCGGCCCGCCGCGGCTTGCTGGCTGACCTCGACGGCGCGGGACCGGAGGCGGCGCTGGCCCGCGCCGACGAGGGCGGGCCGAAGCTCTGGCTGATCCACCGCCTGCTAAGGCACCGCCGCCGCCAGCCCGGCGCATACGGCCCGGCCTCGGGCTACCAGCCGCTCCGCGTTGCCGGGCGCAAGGCACCGCACGCGGTGGCCTTCAGCCGGGCCGGCGGGCTGGCCGTGCTGGTGCCCCGGCTGCTCACCGGCCTGGCAGACGGCTGGGCGGACACCAAGGTCGCGTTGCCCGGCGGCGCCTGGGCGAGCGTGCTGACCGGCGACAAGGTCGATGGTGGCGAGGTGAGCGCGGCTGCCCTGACTCGCAGGTTCCCGGTTGCCGTGCTGGCCAGGGACGGGGCGGCGTGATGCACGAGTTCCGGGTCTGGGCGCCGCAGGCCCGCCGCGCCGAGGTCGTCCTCGGCGCGGCCGGTCCCGGCGCGGCAGGACGCGGCGAGGCAGGACGCGGCGAGCGGCGGCTGACGATGGACCGGGCAGGCCGAGGGTGGTGGGCGGCTCGCGCCGCGGACGCCGGGCCGGGCAGCGAATACGCGTTCAGCCTGGACGGCGGCCCGCCGCGGCCCGACCCGCGCTCGGCCTGCCAGCCCCACGGGGTGCACGGCCCGTCCAGGGTGATCGACCAGGCCGCGTTCACCTGGTCCGACGGCGGCTGGCGTGGCCGGCCGCTGGCCGGTTCCGTGCTGTATGAATGCCATATAGGCACCTTCTCCGCCGACGGCACCTTCGACGGCGCGATCGAGCACCTGATCCACCTGGCCGACCTCGGCGTCGACGCCATCGAGCTGATGCCGGTGGCCGAGTTTCCCGGCAGCCGGGGCTGGGGTTACGACGGCACCAGCCTGTTCGCACCGCACCACGCCTACGGCGGACCGGACGGGCTGAACCGCCTGGTCGACGCCGCGCACGCCCGCGGGCTCGGCGTGGTCATGGACGTCGTCTACAACCACCTCGGCCCGGACGGGAACTACCTGCCGGAATTCGGCCCGTACTTCTCGGCGCGGCACCGGACCAACTGGGGCGCGGCGGTCAACTTCGACGGGCCGGGCAGCGACGAGGTCCGCCGCTTCGTCATCGACAACGCGCTGATGTGGCTGCGCGACTACCACTGCGACGGGCTCCGCCTGGACGCCGTGCACGCCGTCGTGGACGACTCGGCGATCCACATCCTGGAGGAACTAGCCGGCGAGGTAGCCGCGCTCGCCGCGCACACGGGCCGTCCGCTGTTCCTCATTGCGGAGAGCGACAGGAACGATCCCCGCTACGTCCGCGACCGCACGACAGGCGGGTACGGCCTGGACGCATCCTGGGCTGACGAATGGCATCACGCACTGCATGCCGTCCTTACTGGCGAGAAGACCGGCTATTACGCGGACTTCGGGCCGCTTCGCCTGCTAGCCAAGGCGATGCGGCAGGCGTGGGTGTACGACGGCGTCTACTCGCCGTACCGCCGGCGAGTGCATGGCCGGTCTCCCGCGGGGCTGGACGGCGGCCAGTTCGTGATTGCCGCGCAGAACCACGACCAGGTCGGCAACCGCGCCGCCGGCCAGCGGACCGCCGCCCTGATCAGCGAAGGCAGGCTCCGGGTGGCCGCTGCGCTACTGCTCACCGCGCCGTTCGTGCCGATGCTTTTCCAGGGCGAGGAATGGGGCGCGAGCACGCCGTTCCAGTACTTCACCAGCCATTCCGATCCCGCGCTCGCGCGGGCGGTCAGCGATGGCCGCAGGCAGGAGTTCGCCAGCTTCGGCTGGGATCCTGCCGACGTGCCCGATCCCCAGGATCCGGCGACGTTCGAGCGGTCTAGGCTTGACTGGGCGCAGCGGTTGCATGCTCCGCACGCCGGCCTGCTGGCCTGGTACCGGAAGCTGATTGCCGTGCGGCGGCAGGTCCCGGCGCTGACCGACCCCCGGCTGGACCGCGTCGCGGCCGACTGCGACTCCGGCGCCGGGTGGCTGGTCGTCCGCCGTGGCCCGGTCACCGCCGCAGCGAACCTCGGCACCGGAAGCTGGACCTGCCCGGCAGCGCCGTCGGCGGAGTTGCTCGCGGCGTCCGATCCCGGCGTGCGGCCGGCCGGCCGGGGGGTCATGCTGCCGCCCGATACCGCGGCCATCCTGCTCGATGCGATGCCATCCTGACGGATCCGGTGCACCATGACTTATGCGGCGGGGCGCGCCTTCCAGCGCCACCGGGACAGGCGGCCGCAAGCGAAAAGCGCCGAAACCACCGAAGAAAGGACGCAGCAGCCCATGGGCGAGGCCATCGAGACCTGGCCGGGTCGGCCCTATCCGCTGGGCGCCGCCTACGACGGCGGCGGCACCAACTTCTCGCTGTTCTCCGATGCCGCCGAGGGGGTCGAACTCTGCCTCTTCGGCGAAGACGGTAGCGAGCAGCGGGTCGTCCTGGAGGAGGTCGACGCCTCCTGCTGGCACGCCTACCTGCCGTCGGTGATGCCGGGGCAGCGCTACGGCTACCGGGTGCGCGGGCCATGGGCACCGGAAGCGGGCCAGCGGTGCAACCCGGCCAAGCTGCTCATCGACCCGTACGCCAAGGCCATCGAGGGCCAGGTCGACTGGAACCCGGCCTGCTTCCCGTACACCTTCGGCGACGAGAACTCGCGCAACGACGACGACAGCGCCGCCTACGTGCCCAGGTCAGTGGTGCACAATCCGTACTTCGACTGGGGCAATGACCGGCCGCCTGACATCCAGCTGAATGAGTCGGTCATCTACGAGGTGCACGTGAAGGGCTTCACCGTCCGGCATCCCGAGATCCCCGGCGCGCAGCGCGGCACCTACGCCGGCCTGGCCCATCCGGCTGCGATCGAGTACCTGACCGGGCTCGGCGTCACCGCAGTGGAACTGCTGCCGGTGCATCAGTTCGTGCATGACGCGCACCTGGTGGAACGCGGGCTGCGGAACTACTGGGGCTACAACTCGATCGGCTTCCTCGCGCCGCACAACGAGTACGCGGCCGGCGGCCAGCGCGGCGAGCAGGTCGCCGAGTTCAAGGCGATGGTCCGGGCGCTGCACCAGGCCGGGATCGAGGTGATACTCGACGTCGTCTACAACCACACCGCCGAGGGCAACCAGCTCGGCCCGATGCTGTCGATGAAGGGCATCGACAACGCGGCGTACTACCGGCTGGTGGCCGAGAACCCGCGGTTCTACTACGACACGACGGGGACCGGCAACAGCCTCAACGTGCGGCACCCGCACACCCTGCAGCTGATCATGGACTCGCTGCGCTACTGGGTGACCGACATGCATGTGGACGGGTTCCGCTTCGACCTGGCTGCCAGCCTGGCCCGCCAGTTCCACGAGGTCGACCGCCTGTCCGCGTTCTTCGACCTGATCCAGCAGGATCCGGTCGTCTCGCAGGTCAAGCTCATCGCCGAGCCGTGGGACATCGGCGAGGGCGGCTATCAGGTGGGCAACTTCCCTGCCCTGTGGTCGGAGTGGAACGGCCGCTACCGGGACACGGTGCGCGATTTCTGGCGCGGCGAGCCGGCCACTCTCGGCGAGTTCGCCTCCCGCCTGACCGGCAGCTCGGATCTCTACCAGGCCGACGCGCGGCATCCAGGGGCAAGCGTCAACTTCGTCACCGCGCACGACGGCTTCACCCTGCGCGACCTGGTCTCCTATAACGAGAAGCACAACGAGGCCAACGGTGAGGGCGGGGCAGACGGGGAGAGCTACAACCGGTCATGGAACTGCGGCGTGGAAGGCGACACCGACGACCCGCAGGTGCTGGCGCTACGCGGTAGGCAGCAGCGCAATTTCCTGGCTACCCTGCTGCTCTCCCAGGGGGTCACGATGCTGCTCGGCGGGGACGAGGCCGGACGCACCCAGCACGGGAACAACAATGCCTACTGCCAGGACAACGAAATCTCCTGGCATGACTGGGACAACGTCGACGAGGACCTGCTTGAGTTCACCCGCCGCCTGATCGCGCTGCGGCGGGAGCACCCGGTGCTGCGCAGGCGCCGCTGGTTCCAGGGCCTGCCCATCCGGGGATCGGTCGACCTCGGCTGGTTCAAGTCCGACGGCGCCGAGATGGGCGACGACGACTGGGATGCAGGAATCCCCAGCTCGGTCGGCCTCTTCCTGAACGGCGAGGCGATCACCGATCGCGACCGCCGGGGCCAGCTGGTGACCGACGAATCCTTCCTGCTGCTGTTCAACGCCTACCACGAGCCGATCGACTGGACACTGCCCAAGCAGTGGGGCGAGTGGTGGAAGACGGTGCTCGACACGTCGGGTCCCGGCCGAGAGGGCGACGCCTTCGCGAGTTCGTCGACGCTGCCCGTCGCCGGGCGCTCCGTCATCGTCCTGCAGCGCCGCGCCGAGGCCGACGAGGCATGATGACGGCGATCCGGCTGATGATCATGCGCTGCATCCTGAGCACTGCACATGTTGTTGCTTTGAGCTACGTGTGCAGTGCTGACGTTGTCAAAAGGCCGGCAGGCAGGCTAGACGGCTAGCTCAGGGCCGGCCAGAGCGGGCCAGTCAGCCGGGCAGCCGGGCCGGGCTCAGCCCGGGAATAGGTGCAGGTCGGCGGCAAACCGGTCCGCCATCTCGGCTCAGGCAGCCGGGCCGGGCTCAGCCCGCGAAGAGGTGCAGGTCGGCGGCAAACCGGTCCGCCATCTCGGCTCAGGCAGCCGGGCCGGGCTCAGCCCGCGAAGAGGTGCAGGTCGGCGGCAAACCGGTCCGCCATCTCGATGGTCCTGGCCAGCTCGCGGTGCCGTACCACGATCACGCCATCGGACAAGCTGGTGGCCCGCCAGTCGCGCCTTGGCGCGCCTAGCGGGAGCAGGTCGACAGCGCAGACGTGCGCCCCGAACTCGGCCAGCAGGCGGTCGAGGCCCTCGTAGTGCGTGATCCGGCCGGCGCCACTGGCACGCTTGAAGATGCTTGCGGCGTTGTAGCGCCGCACGATCGGCTGCGAGATCCTCCCGTGCGTAACAGCTTCCGCCCACGCCGAGAAGAGGTCGGCATCCGTGACGTAGTTCATCAGGTCGACCATGCGCCCGCCGGGCGGCCGGGCACCGATCTCGCCGAACACCACTTCGCCGTCGGCCTTGCGGTACCACTCCATGTGGGTGAATCCGTCCCGGAATCCCAGCACCTGCAGGACGGCGGCGCCGAGCGCCCGGCCGCCCTGAAGCTCCGGCACGTCCAGGTCACGCAGCGCGATGTCGATGGGACTGATCCACTCATGCGTCTTGTTAAGCAGCGGGCGCGGGCGGTACCACGAGATGTTCTCGAACAGCACCCGCCCGTCCGCGCAGATGGTGTCGTAGGTGAATTCCTCGGCTTCGACGAACTCCTCCACGCTGACGTCTGGCACATGCCGGAGCATCGGCAGGATGGCATTGAGCTCTGTGACCGACCCGGCCCGGTAGGTGTCGGCCGAGCCGCCGCCGGCGATGGGCTTGACGATGAGCGGGAAGCCGATGCGGTCCGCGGCGGCCCACACGCCGGCGACCGTCTCGGTGCTCGCGTGTCGCGGCGTGCGGAGACCCGCGGCATCGAGGAGCTGCTTCATCCGCTCCTTGTCACGGAACGGCACCGTCTGCGCCACCGTCAGCCCGGGCAGGTCAAGCTCCTCGCGCAGCCGCGCGGCGAGGAGCATGTAGGGCTCCCACAGGCATTCGACCCGGTCGATCCGCACCTGGCGAGCCAGCGCGCCGACGGTCGCCAGCACAGCTTCCTCGGCGGCAAGCGAGCCGACCGCGATGTAATGCGACATCGCGTCCCGCGCGATGACCGGGAGAGCCGGCGCGCTCTGATCGCCAACCCCGATGACGGATGCTCCGGCGGACGCGAGCCCGCGGGTAAAGAACGCCATCTCGGCCGGGTAACCAGGAGAGATCATGAGGACGTTCATCGCGGTCAGCCGAGCTCGATGCGAAGGCCGGCAACCAGCCGCCGCATAGCGCCGGCAACGACGGCGGTGTCGTGGTGCCGGACGATGATGTAGCCGTCGCCCTCGTAGCTGCCCGAGGACGGCTGGCCAGGCTCCGGCAGCCGGGACTCCACCACGAGGGAAGTCACCTCGGGCGGCAACTCGCCGAGGCCGTGCACTGTCCGGACATGCCCCGTGCCCTGCCCGCGCAGGAACACCGTCCCGACGGACCAGCCGCGTTCCGGGGGCCCGAAGCTGCCATGCACCATGAGTTGCGCCCATGCGCCGTACAGATCGAAGTCGTGCGCGTAGCAGAGCATCGAGGTGATCTGGGCGCCGGGCGGCCGGACTGCGACCTCGGACACGGCGACGCTGCCGTCAGGACGCCGGAACCACTCCAGATGCGTGAGTCCGGACTGCAGCCCGAGAGCGCGCAATGCCGTCGGCGCGACCGCCCGGATACCGGCATACTCGGGGCCGCCGATGTCACGAGGCATCAGCACCATCCATTGGATCCACGGGTTGCGCAGCACCTCAAGCGGCGTCGGCAGGTATCTCGACACCGAATCCCAGACGATCTTCCCATGCACCATCACGCTGTCGTAGGAGCCCTCCTCGCCGGTGAGGAATTCTTCAAGCAGCGCGAGCCGGTCCGGCGAGGGGGGCGCCGCGTCCAGCCATGCCCGCAGGTCACCGGCATCGTCAAGGCGGAACGTGCTCTTGGCACCGGCCCCGGCGGGCGGCTTGACCACCAGCGGGAAGCCGACTTCCGCCGCGAAGCCTGCGGCCGCGGCCGCGGAATCGGCCAGCCGGTGCCGCGCGCACGGCACCCCGGCGGCGTGCAGCACCGACTTCATCTGCGCCTTGTCGCGGAAGTTGCGCGCGGTGGCCACGTCCATGCCCGCGATGCCCAGCTGCTCGCGAACCTGCGCGAGCGGCACCTGCAGCTGCTCAAGCACCCCGAGCAGCCGCTGCGGCGGGCCGATCTGCGCGCCGAGGCCCTGCACGGCGGTGGCGATCTGCCCGGCATCGAGCGCGCCGCCGATCTGCCAGTGGGCCGCCAGGCTGCGCCGCAGCCCTGGCGGCAGGTGATCTTCGGGCTCGCAGGTAACCAGCGCCAGCTCGACGCCCGGCAGCCTTGCTGCGGCTCCGGCGAACCGCGCCGTCGCGTCGAGCAGGTACGGCGCGACAAAAGCGGCGATCACCATGCCTGCAACGTAACCCGTCCGTCCCGCCCCGCGATGTTCCCAGCAGGGCCCGGCATCGCCCCGCTATGCCCAACCGGGCTCCGGCTCCAGCGGACCTTTGCCGTCGCGTCGAGCAGGTACGCGCGACAAAAGCGGCGATCACCATGCCTGCAACGTAACCCGTCCGTCCCGCCCGCGATGTTCCCGGCAGGGCCCGGCATCGCCCCGGCACGTCCAGCCGGGCTCCGGCCCGCCGCCGAGGAGCGTGCGTGCCAGCCGGGACCGCCTCGGCGCACTGCCGGGAGAATAGGCTTGCTTCGCCCGCCCGGCTAGCATGCGAGACATGAACGTCGTGTTCGTCGAGCCGTTCTTTCCCGCCAACCAGCGCCAGTTTGCCCGTGCGCTGGCCGAGGCGGGCGCCACGGTCGTCGGCATCGGCGAGTACCCGGCGGACGCGCTGGACGATCAGCTAAAGGGCTGGCTGCATCACTACGAGCAGGTGCCGTCGGTTACTGACGCCGAGACGATGACGAGCGTGGTCCGCCGGGTGCAGGACAGCCTGTGGGTGGACAGGATCGAGGCGACGATCGAGGCGCACACCATGGCCACGGCGCAGGTCCGGGAGGCCTGCACGATCCCGGGCACGTCGGTCCGGACGGCCTGGCTGTGCCGGGACAAGCCGTCGATGAAGCAGGTGCTGCGCGAGGCGGGCGTCCCGACGGCGGCCTCGGCCGCGGTGGACAGCGCCGCCGAGGCACGCGCCTTCGCCGAGCAGGCTGGCTTCCCGCTGATACTCAAACCGCGCAGCGGCGCCGGCGCCGCCGGCACGATGCGGGCCGACAACACCGCAGATCTCGATCATGCGCTGGGAGTATTCGGGGCAGCAGGCACCGACTCGATCGCCGTCGAGGAATTCGTCGAGGGTCACGAGGGCTTCTACGACACCATCACGGTCAACGGGCAGGTGGCGCTGGACTTCGTGTCGCACTATTACCCGAACGTGCTGGAGGCGATGCGCACCCGGTGGATCTCGCCGCAGTTCATTTCCACCAACCGGATCGACGCCGCGCCGGAGTACGCGGAGCTACGCGAGATGGGCCGCCGGGTGAACGCCGCGCTCGGGATCGGGACGTCGGCAACGCACATGGAGTGGTTCTTCGGGCCGAAGGGGCTGAAATTCTCCGAGATCGGCTGCCGCCCGCCCGGCGTGGGCGCCTGGGACCTCTACTCGGCCGGCAACGAGATCGACATCTACCGCGAGTGGGCGGAGGCGATCACCAGCGGCGCGACCCGGTCGGCGCCGTCCCGGCGGTACGCCAGCGGGATGGTCGCGCTGCGCCCCGACAATGACGGTCAGATCACCGGCTACACCGGAATGCGGGAGCTTGAGCAGCAGTTCGGCGAGTGGGTCATCGACTCGCACCTGCCGCCGGCGGGCACGGCGACCCAGCCGGTGGAGGCCGGCTACATGGCCAACGCCTACGTGCGGATGCGCCACCCGGACTACGACACGCTGCGCGGGATGCTCGACTCCGTCGGACGCACCTTGCACGTCTACGCCTCGTGAAGGTGATCCTGCTCGGGCCGCAGCGCAGGCCGACGCTCGACTCGGTGGTGCGGACGCTGGGCCTGGACGGGCCGTTCGCCACCATCACCGCCGGGTGGCAGGAACGTGAGCCAGGCGACCGCGAGCTGAGCGCGCGGCTAGGCGACCGCGACGTCAACCTCTCGCTCTACCGGCGGTGGCTTGACGTGCAGGAGCGGGATCCGGACTTCGCCGCGGCCGACCGGCGACTACGCGGCGTGCTGGCGGAGATGCAGGACATCTACCTGCTCCGGCTGGACTACGCGCTGCGGGCGGTTTACGCTGTGCGCCGCCGCAACGGCGATGATCAGCTCCGGGCCGGCGCGATGGCCGAGGCCATCGCCGCGGTCCGCGAGCTCGACGCGGCGCACCTGCACCGGGTGAGCGAGATCAGCGGAGAGTTCTACCAGGCGTGGCAGCCGCACGGCCGGCCGGTGATCGCGGGGCACCGGGACGAGGTCTCCCGGCTGGTCGGCGATACAGCCGCGCTTGTGGTGGCCGGCGGGCACGTTGGCGTGCTGGCGGACGTGCTGCACCTGTTCAACGTCGCGGCGGTCATGCGGTCGCCGGTGATCGCCTGGTCGGCCGGCGCGATGGCGCTGACCGACCGGATCGTGCTCTTCCACGACCGGGCGCCGTACGGACCCGGTCATCCCGAGGTCTACGGCAGCGGCCTCAGCGTGCTCCGCAACCTCGTGCTGCTGCCGCACGCCCGGGCCAGGCTGCTGCTGGAAGACGCGCCGCGGATGGCCGTCTTCGCCCGGAGGTTCGCGCCTGCCCGCTGTATCCTGCTGGAAACCGGCACGCGGATCGACACCGACGGCGACGGCAGCTGCCCGCCGGACGTCCGGGTGCTGGCCGAGGATGGCCGCGTGACCTCCCTGGAGGCAGCCTGACCAGCGTGAGCGGCCTGGCGGTCAGCCGCAAGCTCGCCATCACCAGGCTCCGGGATCGCCGGCCGCAGGATCCAGCCATCATCGACAGGTTCCTTGCCCGGCACGATGTGCCGATCGTCGAGGGCGCCCGCTGCACATTCCTGTACCGGGGCGATGCAGACAAGGTCAGCCTTGTGCACCGGGTGGTTGGCTTGCCCGGCCGCATCCCGCTGCGCCGGCTGCACGGGACCGATCTGTGGTACGTCGTGGTGGAACTGCCGGCCGGGTCGCGCGTCGAGTACCAGCTGGAGGTGGCCGGCGGCGGGCGGACCGAGCGAATCAACGACCCGCTGAACCCGCGGCTCGCGCACAGCCCGGTCGGCAGTTCCTCGGTCTGCTACGCCAGCGGGTACGAGGTTCCGGAATGGACCAGGCCGGATCCGGAGGCACGACCCGGCTCGCTGATCGACCTCAAGGTGCCGAGCCGGGCATTGCGCCGGGATGGCGCGGTGACCGTCTACATGCCCGCCCGAGTTCTGCGTAATTCCCGGTATCCATTGCTCGTGGTACACGATGGCGGTGATTATCTGGAGTACGCGTCGGCCAAGACGGTGCTTGACAACCTTATTCACCGGCTTGACGTGGCCGAGACCATCGTGGCGTTCGTGTCCCCGGGCGAGCGGCTGACCGAGTATGCCAACTCGGCGGCGCATGCCCGGTACCTGACCGCCGAGCTAGTGCCGCGGCTGGAGGCCGAATTCCCGCTGACGGGCACGCCGGCCGGCCGCTGCCTGATGGGGGCGAGCTTCGGTGCAGTGGCGGCGCTGTCGACCGCGTTCCGGTACCCGCGGTTCTACGGCTCGCTGCTGCTGCAGTCCGGCTCGTTCGTTTTCACCGACATCGGCAGGGACCACGGCGGCGGGCCGGCCTTCGAGCCGGTGGTGAAATTCGTCAACCGGTACCGGGCGGCGCCGCGGAAGGTCGCGGACCGGGTGTTCGTAAGCTGCGGCGTCTACGAGCCGCTGATCGCGGCGAACCGGTCCATGGTGCCGACGTTCGAGGCCGCCGGGATGGACGTCCGGTATGTCGAGGCCAGGGACGGGCACAGCTGGGAGAACTGGCGCGACCGGTTGCGGGAGGGATTGTCGTGGATATTCCCTGGTCCGCAGAAGTTCTGGTATGAGTAACGCCGTGAAGACAGTCGAAAGGTGGTTCTCCGGCCGACTCCAGGAGGAGATCACGGTTGCCCGGTGGGGCACCCTCGGCCGGCCGGTGCTGATCTTCCCTTCGGCCGGCGGCGACGCCGAGGAGATCGAGCGCTACGGCCTGGTCGACGCGTGCGAGCCGCTGCTCGCCGAGGGCCGGGTCAAGCTGTACTCGGCGGACAGCGTGGCCGGGCGGGCGATGGTTGCCAAGACTGGCTCGGCGGAGCACCGGATGTGGCTGCTCAACCAGTTCCATGAATGCATCAGGCGCGAGGTGGTCCCCGCCATCCATGCTGACCTCGGCGGCCAGGCCCTGGACGTGATCGCCGGGGGCGCGTCGATCGGGGCGTTCAACGCGGTGGCCGTGCTGTGCCGGTACCCCGACGTCTTTTCCGCGGCCATCGGCATGAGCGGGAGCTACCGGATCGAGCGCTTCTACGATGAGGCGTCCAGCCAGGACCTGTACTTCTCGGCGCCGCTGCAGTTCCTGCCGGGACTGGACGGGCCGCAGCTTGGCCTGCTGCGCGGGAGGTTCGCGATCCTCGCGTCCGGGGATGGCCGGTGGGAGGACGTCGGCGAGTCATGGCAGATGGCATCGGCGCTTGGCGCCAAGGGGATCCCCAACCGGGTGGACAACTGGGGCGCGGAGTGGGACCACGAGTGGACCACCTGGCGGGCGATGCTGCCGCAGTACCTGGCCGAGCTGACCTGACAACGACCGGGGAGACTCTGTGGATTCTGTGGATGGCGAAGTGCGGCACCTGGTGGGCCTGCTGCTCGGCACCGAGGACGACTGGCCGCGCGCATTCGAGCACCTGCTGACCAGCCTTGACCCGGTCCCTGACGACGCGGGGCGGCGGCATGTCTTCGGCACCGAGCGGCTGACCATCGAGCCGTTCTCGCTCCGGTCGAAGCCGCGCACAGACCTGGTCGTGGACCGGCTGGCGTACTGGTACTACCACCCGCGTGAGTGGCTCAAGAAGATCTCGCTGATGGACAACGTGTACCTGCTGAACTCCCCGTTCACGTTCCAGGCGATGGAGAAGCACGCGGCCTACTGCGCGATGATGCGGCTGGGCATGAAGGTGCCGGAGACGGTGCTCGTGCCGTACAAGAACCCGCCCGGTCATGACAAGTACGCGTACACGGCGCAGCGCTACAACAAGCCGTTCGACCTCGACGCCGTTGCCGAGCAGGTCGGGTACCCGCTGTACATGAAGCCCTACGACGGCGGCGGCTGGCGTGGGGTGTCGCGGATCCGGAATGCCGATGAGCTGCACCGGGCATACAACGAGTCCGGCGAGATGCTGATGCACCTGCAGGCCTCCGTCGAGGGCTTCGACGTCTTCGCCAGGGCATTGACGATCGGTGCCGAGACGATGGTGATGCGGTTCGATCCCGATGCGCCGATGCACGAGCGATACCGGGTCGAGTACCAGTTCCTCACGCCGGAGGCCGGCACTGAGGTGGTGTCGATCTCGAAGATCATCAACGCGTTCTTCCAGTGGGAGTTCAATTCCTGCGAGATGCTGGTCAAGGGCGGCGAGGTCTACCCGATCGACTACGCGAACGCCTGCCCGGACGTGGCGGTGACGTCGCTGCACTATTACTTCCCTTGGGCGATGCAGGCAATGGTGAAGTGGGTCGTGTTCTGCCTGGTGACCGGTCGGCGGCAGCGCATCGATCTTGATACTCAGGCGTATTTCGACATCGGCGACCGCGATGACCTGGACTATGCGGAGAAGCTGGCCGGGTACCGCCGGCTCGCCGATGCGTACTTCTCGGCCGATGCCTACCGGGAGTTCTGCGAGTCCCGGCTGCCGGACTTCGCCCAGCGGCTGCTCGACTGGGTGCGCGGGCCCTCCTTCGATGCGCTGCTCGTGGACACGGTCAGGTCCACGTACCCGGCGCACGAGCAGGACCGGTTCATCGCCCACTTCCGCGGCCTGGTCACCCTCTGGACCCAAGACCAGGCAGGACGTCCGCAGGAATAAACGACAGGCCCGCTGGCATTCCCCAGCGCGAATGTGCCGGGTGCCAACCGATTCGGCGGTTCATGATCACGGATGATCCGAGGGGTTCCGGCGCGCGAATCTTCCGTGATCAAGGAACGTCCTGGAGCCGCCTGTCGGAATCGAACCGACGACCTATTCATTACGAGTGCCTCTGAGCACCGTACCCCGGCGTTCCGCACAGTGCATTTGCGCAGGCAGCTAGCGGTTTCGGCATCGCCCGGAACGGCACTGCGCTGGCAGGAACTGTCCCGACAACTGTCCCGAAGCCTGCAGCACCTCTCCCCCAGTTCACGAAGCGGGCCGCCGCATGCGCGCGAACGCATGCGGCGGCCCTTTGGCTGCCCCATCCGAGCTACCGGAAGGAACAACCCGAGATGACCATCCCACACCACCGCCCGCAGGAACGGCCCGCCACGGCAGGCGAGTCTGGCGCCGGCGAACCTCGCGAGCTCGGGGCACATCAGCCCGGGCCGGTCACCTATGACGATGCCGCCCGGCGCTATGGCCCCGGCACCATTGATGCCCGCGAGCGCTACGACGAACTGAGCATGCGGGATCACCTGGCCCGCGCCTACGCCAGACTGCGGGCCACTGGCGAGTACGACGCTGCACAGCACGGCACCGGGGACACGGAACCGCTGACGGCCGCCGAGCACCTGGAACTGCTCGCCACAGCGGAGCATCTGGCCCGTGCTTACAAACCGTCCTTCGAGACAGAAAACGCGCTGCGCGCCGGGGCGAGCTGGGCTCAGGTCGCTGACGCCCTGGGCACCGACGAGGCGGCCGCGCGGGCGGCGTACCGGGCCTGGGCGGATGGTCAGCACGACATGCTCACCTGGACACAGGGCCGGCTGGGCATGAGCCACGCCGAGTATGCCGAGGCGACGCAGCGCGTTGCCGATGGCGCCGAGCCCGGCGGCGCGTGCGGGCGGGCCGCCGCGGGTCCGGGTGCCATCCTCTGCGCCCATGCCGACCGCAACGGCGAGGGGGCGCACTGGCTGGAGGCCGGCGAGACCTGTACCGAAGCGCTAGGGCGGGAGGCGGGACAGTGAGCGACGGCCAGGCGGCCGTGCTCTCCGCCGATCAGCGGGAGGTGCTCGGCCAGGCGCTCGCCGGCGCGCTTCGTTACCAGACGCCGGACGGCGAGTGCACCGGGTGTGACGAGCACCCCGCCTGGCTGTGCAACGACCGCGCCGCGGCCCTGGACCTGGCCGGCGCCTACCTGGCGCGTGCCCCGCGAGCTCGAGATCGAGAGGGAATGGTGACCCGGCGATGTAACCGGAAGGGGATGACGGCATGAGCGACAAGCGGGTGAGCGAGATGACGGATGACCAGGTCCGGGACCTGGCGGACGCAGCGGGCACATGGAAGCCGGATGCGTATTACGAGGCCCGGCAGGTGATCGTGAACGACGCGAGGGCGCAGGGCAAGGAGCTGATCACGCGGAAGGCGTGGCCGGGCGCCTGCAGCGACATCACCTACGCGGAGCCGCTGGAGGGCATCAGGATCGCTCTGACGCGGGCGAGCGCGGCGCGGCGGGCGGTTGACGATTACGTCAAGATCGCCCGTGAGGAGGGGCGGACCTGGGCGCAAGTCGGGCAGGCGCTGGGCCTGGCGGAGACTGCCGCGGACCGCGGCGTGCCGCTGGCCGAGGCGGCGTTTGAGTACGTGGTCCCGGTCCGGGAGGACAGTTTCCGGTTCGACACGCCGTCGTTCGGCTGGCACTGCCGCAGCTGCGGCGGGTTCGTGTCCGACCGGGGCCCGTACGAGTCATACCCGGAGGACAACGAGCACGGGCACGCTGAGCGGTGCGCCCGGATGGCCGAGGCGGTCGCTGCGCATGACGCCGAGATAGCCGAGTGGGAGCACTGGCACGGCGACGGCCACGGCCCAGACGCAGAGCCGGGCGGCGGCCCGGCCCTGGAAGACGACAGCGCCCCGGTGCATGGCGACGGTTGGTATGAGGCAGACCGCGACGACCCGGAACCGGAGGTGCATTAATGGGCGAGGTCCGGATCCGGATGCCGGACGGCGGCGTCGTCTCATCCGCCGCTAGAACGTGTTAACCATCGCCCGGAGTCGGACAAAACGCAACCTTGTTTTGCCTGTGAGAACTTTCTCCACGGCTTCAAGGGCACGCCTTCGGCGCGCCGGTCCCGGCTGGCCGCCGCTCCTAGCTAAGCGCCGCGCAAGGATGGCGCTGATCCGAGAGCGGCGCAGCTTCCCGCCGTCACCGGGCGGGCCTTCCGGGGAACGTTGCGCGCCTGGGCGCCGCCTGCCGCTCTTAGCCCTGCCGGGCACGGCGGCGTCGGCGCGCGAGTCGTCCCCGCGGCCCGCCGCACCGGCCGGGCGCCGCGACGATCAGTGCCAGGCGCGCGAGCTGCTGGAGCGGGCCATCCTCCCGGCGCTCCAGTATGAAGCCGGGCAAGATCACCCGCAAGGGCGCTTCGCATCACACGTGATGGCCTGCGGCCACCCTTGCGTGTGATCTTCCCCGGCTTGGGTTGGCGCCTATCGAAAGGATGGCCAGGAGTGGAGCATCGCGATCAAACCGGAGCCCCGGCATGACTTGCCAGGGCGCTGCCGAGTTCCGCCAGCCTACTCGTGCGCCGGAAGCCAAGCTCGCGGAACCAGATCTGATCCGCTAGCGTCAACTTGATGTGAGGTCACTCGTCGTTGTGCTGGCGCTGCTCCTGACAGGGTGTTCCAGCGGCAGCCATATGGCACCGACGGCAAACGCCCACCCGGCATCCACCCTGGGGCACCGTCATGCTTCAGCACCCACGACGGCCCGCGTCGTAGTGCCGTCACGGACAATGACCGCAGGATCGTCGATGTCCGGGCACGTCCTGGTCGAGAACAACACCGGGCATGCCATCCACGCCTCCGGCTGCCTAACGCTTTTCCAGGTCCTGCTCACCAGCAGCACATACCGGCCGACCGCGGCATGGCGCACCTGCCTGCAGCCGTTCACGATTCCAACCGGCAAAAGCCGCTATCCAATAACGGTCTCGGCCAGCTACAACGAGTGCCACCAAGGTCGGCCGCAGCACAGCCTCCGCGAATGCCTGCCCGGCGGGCGGCCGCCACCGCTTCCTCCTGGGACCTACCACGCCAAGCTCTTCCAGGTCAGCAACCTGGTCCGGGTTCCGCCCGCAATCACGGTACGCGTGATGCTGCCGGGGTAACATACTCGCTAACCTGAGCCTAGTCCTCGGTCGGCACCATCGGCGATGCCTACGACAACGCCCTGGCCGAGTCAGTGATCGGGTTGTACAAGACCGAGCTGATCAAACCACGCGGGCCCTGGCACACCGCTGACCAGGTCGAACTAGCCACTTTTGACTACTTCGACTGGTACAACCGCCGGCGGCTATACGAGACCTGCGGCGACATTCCGCCTGCCGAACTCGAAACCGCCTACTACCGTCAGAACACCAGCCTCGCCGAGGCCGGTTAGCCAACAAACCGAGTCTCCGGACTCACCGGGGCGATTCAGTCATCAGCCCATGACCGTTTGCGCAAGTGCGTTCTGGCACGGATGTGGCACGATCTGGACTGTGCCCTGTCGGGGGGCTCCGCCTCCTCTTGTGGGAAGGACCTAGATCACGTGAAACTCGATCGCCTGTGGCATGACTCGCGTCTACGGCGCCGCGTTGCACTCGCTTCCATTGGGGTACTGCTCCTGCTAGTTACAGCCGCGACTGCCGTCTTCGTGGGCGTAGCGCTGTCATCCTCTGCGAAATTCTCTGATCGCCTTGCTGAAGTCGGCGACTATATTGTCGCCGGAACGCTCCTTTTGGCCGTAATCGCCGGCCTTGTCGCCTTGCTAGCCTATGCGGCTGCGACAGGGCTTCCTGACCTCCAGGTTCGGCTCAATGTGTCAATGATTACGAGCAAACCCGAGGGCCGTGTTATCAGCCCTTTCCCATTTATCATAGAAATCTGGCTCCGCAATAAGAGCGGTTTCTCCGCGAAGAACCCTGCCGTCGCGATTCGATTTGGCGCCGTATTTGCCCTTCAAAAAGACCCAAGCTCAGGATGGACGCTAATTGACTATGGGCTGACAGGAACCAAATCGCTATTCGAGAAGAAAGGAAATCTCATTATTACGAATACCGTTCATGCTACACAATGGGATGGCGGACCGGCATACTCGATTCATGGTTATTCTACCAGGCGGCTACCTGACCTTATGTTTGATGGCCTTAACCAAGGGTCTGAACAGGGATCGCCGACAATTACCGTAGAATTGCTAGCCGATGGTGGATATCGGCGAATGATCTCCTTTCCGTTGCCTCTCGTAGACTATGAAGACCCTAAGAGGACAGAAACTACCCACAAGGAACTTCCGGAGTGGGCATAGGATCGTCCGAAATGATGGTCGGCCGACGGCGTGTGATACCGTTTCTGTAATGGTTACTGCCAAGGTGTCGACGTCCTGGCCGCCCATGTCGAGGCGTCTCCGTTGCCCCAGTTCATCTGGCCTGCCGCGGGGTTGCAGTTTGGGTTTCAGTTCACCGCCGTCCGTACCGGTTCACCCGAGTACGCGCATGCGGCCTGGCCTGCGGTTCGAACGCCTATGAACCCCAGTGAACCCGCTCCGCTCAAGCTCTTAATCCGCGGCTTTGACCGTGCGGATTGACCCCTACACCGGACGCCGTACAGCACAGGAGTACAGCAACGCAGCCGACCGTGAACGCCTCCGACAAGCTCCCGACGACCACGTGACATGCCCCAACGACCACCAACGACCTCTCTGCCAGGAGTTCGCATCGAGGAGGTCCGAGACGTAGCCGACGGCCTCGTGACGTGCGTGCGGACGACCTGATCGCGGCCCGGGCATCTGACAACATGCGGTAGTTCGCTTATCCGGCCTTGCGCATGTCATGTATCACCCACAAGACAAACCAGATAGTGACTGCCGGGACACCCACGATCACCAGCCAGCCGAGCCACGCGAATCTCGCTAGCCCATCCGGGGCTCCGGTCATGACAACGCCCAGGCCAAGCAGGACCACGCCGCGAGCGTCCACCCGGGCGGCCTGCCGCTGTGCCGCTACATGGGCGGCCTGGTGGGCTTCATGCAGGGCGCGCAGCTCTCCGGCGTGCTGCTCGATCATCTGGCGCAGCTCCGCATCGCCCTCCCGGGCTTCCTGCCTGGCCTTGTCAGTCTCCGTAAAAATCAGTGCGTGGAACTCGATCATCTGCTCGTGCGCAGCCGGACCTGATCCTCAAGCGGTGCGTCCGTGGTTCCATGTGAAGCCGGTAGCCCGCACACCGGCCTTGCCGACGACTACAGCGCCGCTCGCGGTCTTTGGGTAGACGGTCGCGCTGCGCCGCAGGAATGGCAGGTAGCGCGCCAGCCAGGGGCGGACCTTCCGCCAGGCCCACCGTACTGGGCCAGTGATCCAGCGCCAGAGCCGCACGGTGCCTTCCGGGGCAGCGACAGCCGTCCCGAACACCGCCACCATCACGCCGCCCGGCGCACCCAATCCGCCAAGGTCGCGCCGGGCGGCGCGGGGTGGAGAGCCTGGTAGTGCAGCGCCATCCCGACGAGCAAGCAGTGCAGTGTCATCCGCGCCCAATCGCGCCCGGGGCCAGCCCCAGTGAGGATGCCCGATGTACTCACGGCACCTGACCGTATCGGGCAACACGGCAGGGCTCCAGGCGAACGCTTGGGACCGCTTTGGGACCACACGCTATGCATCTAGCCGGACAACCAGCACGTCAGCGCACCCAGCGCCGGACCGTCACTCCCCCACTGACCAGTCAAAACGGCTAGACCCATGTCCTGGGGGTCAAGGGCTGCGTCGAACCGCCGACCTTCGGTTCAGCTTGGCGTCGCGACTAGCGAAGATCATTAAGGGCCACCCCCGAGTCAGACGGTTCACCCCGGAGAAGGGACTGGGCGTTTGAAGGTGTATATGGTAACTGAGCAGACAGCATCGCAGTAGGAGGTGCTGCCCATCACCCTCACGATGCTCCTGGAGGCCGACCAGATCCCAGCCGTCGGCACCGAACCTGGTTAACAACTCGGGCACTGTCTGGGCGCTGTCAAGAACAGTCCTGATCGGTCCCTGGACCGGGACCGTGCCACAGGACGGTGCGCTTGTCCTTCTGCACGGCACGGCCATTCACAATGATCGTTAACTGTGCGTACTCCCAGCGGGACATGGCCCGAAGCGCGCCGCCGACAATAGCGTTGCCGGAAATCGTGCTGCCAGCGCACCACTGGTGACAGGTGACTAACCAGCTGGCCAGTTGACAGGGCTGATTAGTAGAGGGACCCTACGCCCACTGGTGGTGAGCCTAATGGTTGAAGAAACATGGGCTCCTAACCAGGGGGGTTGAGATGGCTCGTCCCAAGGGCCTCGTCAAGTCTGCTGCTGGTGGCTCTGCGATTGTGGACGCACCTCCAGTACCTGAGGCAACCACACTGGCGCCCTACATCGTCAATGAGGACATCCGGTGCACCGCTGCCTTGCAGCCCGTCACTGAGAGCGACATACAGGTCTACGACTGGACCTACCCCGGCTACCGCGCCCAGTATGACGAGCTGTGGCCCCAGGGCTGGCCCCTGAGGCAGCTCACCCCCTGGGGTCCCATAATTGCACCCTATCCCGGCCCCACGGTTGCCTTGAGGGCTTGCATATAAGGAGCAGATATGTCCTGGAGCCTCGTCTATGAGAACGACAATGCAGGCAATCCTGTTAGCGGAAACATCGGGTCTCTCATCCAGGCGGTCACAAGCGGCTCGACCGTCAAGGTTGTCCTTGAGCGCCAGCTACCGGAGGGTGGCCCGGACGTCTACACGTTCCAGGCCCACACGGTCCACGCCCGTAACAACATGGTGTTCGCGACCTGCACCCTGGACGTGAGCACCATCTTTCAGGGAAATCTGCTCAGGTTCCAGGATGACTCGTTCTACTACATGGTCATTGCGGGCACGGACGGAGTTCTGGAGCAGGTCCGCTGGTATGTAGGCGCGCACGTTGCAAGAGGACACGACCAGGGCAACTGGAACATGAAGTGGTTCGTCGATTAACCATTGTTCCACTGATTCAGTGAGCGCTGGCGACTGGCAAAGGCGAAAGGGCATCCAATCACCGGACTCAGGCTCTAGCGGCCACCCTCATCCGTCGTTCGGGTATTGCAGCAAAATATGGCCCGGGTATGGAACGACTAGCGGGGTGCCGAGGCTGGCGTGCGTCTCTGCCGGGCGCTCGCTTCCGACCGCCCGGTAACGTCGATGCTGTCTTCCTCCGCAAGCACAGTCACCTCCATTGCGATGGCGCCCGGTGCAGAGACCGCACGCAGTTCAAGCGTCACCGCGGCGCCCTTGATCTCTCCGCCGCCACGGAGAACAGGCTCGCCTGTCGTGCTCGTGACAAGGGCGGCTAGACCACGGTCGCCGTCGGGACGAGTGAGCACGACGTACTTCGGCGTGAGTTCGTCGGTTGCCTCCACATGGGCGAGGACGATCGCAGCCAGGGCCGGTTGCCTGCGAATTACCTCAGGCGTGGTGTCCCGCCCGGTGACGACGATGTGCGCGCGTTCACCGCAGCGAAAAGCGGCCACGGGAGCAGGCTGAACTAGGCGCGGCCCCAATTGCCCGGCCGCGCCTAGCACTCGTTCCGCCTCTTGTCGATGTTTGTCGTCCAGGCTGCTGCTGGTCACCTGGACCTGGGGAGCCTGAACTTCTAGGTCGGGGACGTTAGACCGCGGATAGGCTGGCAGGTCAATGTGGAGGCCGTGCCGGTGCGCAAGGAGCCACGTGGCCACTGCCGCTCGCTCGTCGGCAAATGGCGACCTTGCACGCGCGGCAGCCTCACGCACCCGTTCGATGTCTTCCGGGTCTCCGATCCAGCCGACCGCGAGTGCGGCCTCTCCCATGGAGCGGCCATCGGTCTCACTGGACAACACGGCCCGCAATGCGTCTAGTGCTCGCTCTCCCCCGACCATGCCGAGTGTCCGGATAGCTGCTGCCCGGACGGCAGGTTCACGCTGCAACTCCATACATTCGAGAATGGCCGCGACCTTTTCGCTCTCGGGTAGATCTAGTTCAGGCAGCAGGCCCAGGGCCGCACCGAACGTGAGCGTGGTCCGCTCGCCGCGTAGGGTGCGAAGGACGCCCTCGGGAGTTCGATCCCTGGGAGATCCAATGATCACAGCCATAGAATCCTCCTTAGCAACCAGGCTTCATAAAGCAATGGTTACTCATTTTCGCAGCTTCTGAGTTGTTGATCTGGCCGCCGTTCGGAATGATGGGGTTCATCAGGGCGGTTGGGTCGTTGCGGTGGTTCAACCCGAGGTAGTGGCCAGCTTCGTGTGCGAGCCCGAAGTCGGATACTCCGCCCCCAGCGTTCATCTCGACGACGCTACCGTTCATGCCTTTTGCGTCTTTGTCGCATGGGCCGTCGACGGGAGAAAGCCCGGCTGTCTTCCCGACATACATTCTGACGAAGAAGATGTCGAGGGCATCGTTGGGTACGGTCCACTCGTCGGTGAGCGTCTCGGCCTCGTCGTCGCTGTTGATTACGTCACGACCCCTGGCGTCGGCTGTGCTGATCACAAAATGCTGGATCCGGCCGACGCCGAAGTTAGCTGCGGCGTAGAGATCGCGGATGCGCTTGACGGCCCGGTCGATTTCGTCGAAGTCAGCACCGGTGAACTGGTCGGAGCCGACCTGTATGCAGTTGAGATGGATGTGGCGGTTATGCAGACGATTCATTTGCTCAAGGAGCGAGACAGTCACAGAGCTTCTGAGCTGGCCGAAGTAGTCGCGCCGTGCCGACATCGGGCTGGTCGTAATCCCGATGCACGCTGCGGATGCTCGGAGTGAAGCCATCTTCCCCTCACCCGCTGTCCATGGTGCGCCTGTCCTTGTGTGCCGCCGTTCGTTCTACCGCCTCGATCCTGTGTTTCAAAGCGAGGTTCTCTGCCAGCAACTCCTTGAACGCTTGAATCAGTACTGCTGTCAGACCAGCGTAGCTGACACCTTTGTAGCCTTCGCTGTTATGCGTGTCCACGAGTTCTGGGAATACGGGCTCTACCTCTTGTGCGAGGACACCCACGCTCCCATGGAAACCGGAATCATCACGATTGAGCCACGTGAAATGCACTCCACGTATCTTCTGCAGCTTCTCCATTGCTCCTTCGACAGGCGTGATATCGGCCTTGAGCCTCGCGTCTGAAGTGAGGACTACATCATTGGCTGTGATGTCACCTGCAACCTCCAACTTCGTTCCGGGCGCGGTTGTTCCGACACCGACGTTTCCCTCGCCGCCGAACGGGTTGAGGACGACATTGTTGCGCCCAGGCCCAGAGCTGTGGATGAACACGCTGCTGGTCTGCGA
>Ga0070698_100000531_pt1 | contig 40650 bp, 42 predicted proteins | sample KBSK1502metaG_FD_65477 | JGI IMG/M metagenome (GOLD analysis project Ga0070698, IMG submission 65477) | Corn, switchgrass and miscanthus rhizosphere microbial communities from Kellogg Biological Station, Michigan, USA - KBS K1-50-2 metaG | ecosystem: Host-associated > Plants > Roots >...
GACTCCTCCAGGCACCTGGATCCAGACCTCTGCTGCCTGGCATGAGGTCAACCTGGCAGAGGGACGCCTACCCACCGCGCCTGAGCTCGATGAGGCGACGCGGGACCATCCCGTGCTGGTCAGGCGCGGTGGTCATGTTGTGGTCGCCAATTCCCTGGCGCTCACACTCGGGGGCATCGCGCGGGAGACTCCCGACCCGCCGGGAGGCACCATCGTGCGCTTCCCCGATGGTATCCCCAATGGTGTCCTCATCGAGGCCCCGGCTTACGCACCCATCATGGCACTGGTGCCGGCCATGACGCCTGAACAGATGTGGTAAATGACCTACCAAGTGAGCAGACCTGGCCCGCAAACGTGGAACATTGCCCTCAATCTTGAGCAGCAGGACACCTGTTTCTGGAAAAACCGCTTCTCATCTGGCTTCTTTCACTGAGATTTTGTCAATTGGGGAGAAACAAGAGTCCGTGATCTGACGGTTGGTCATGCGGGCAGTCGCGTTGCGTCACCGGAACTCGCAGATGTAGAACCTGGCTGGCTTGCCGTTGAGCGTGAGCGACCCTCCGGCGACGAATCCGTTGTATTCAAGCACCTTGCGCGAGGCCGGATTGTCCAGTGTGACCCTCGCGCTTAGTCTGCTGAGTCCGTACTTTGTGGCGGCGAGCTCACGCACCTTGCTCACCGCCGCTGTGGCCAGCCCTTGCCCTGCGGCCTTCTGCGCGATCCGGTACCCCAGCTCCGCCGACCCGTCTGCCACTTCGGTCAGGTTCACCCGCCCCACCACCTCGCCGCCCTCGGCCACCAGCAGGTGGAAGTAAGCCGTCCCGGCGGCCTGCCACGCGAGCAGTTGCGCATGCCGTGTGTCGAACTCGGCGAAGAACTCGTCCCCCCGATCCGGTATCGACGCCGCGAAGTAGGCTCGATTCTCCCGCTCGAACGCCAGCAGGGCTGGCGCGTGGTCGAGGCGGACCAACTGGAGGTCTGGCATGGGGAATTGGAGGCGCGGTCTCGCTTTCGACCCGGTTCCCCTGCCCTCCTTCGCTTCCGTATGGGCGGGAAACCCACCCACAGCCTGCTTACCGAGAAAGGAACATTGACCGACCTCTGGCGTGTCTCGTTCTTCCATGTGTTTCTTCCTTTGCTCACTGATGAATTGAGAGAACTTGCCCATTGAGGACTACACGTACTCTATCACCCTCTTGTGAATGCTAACCGAAGAGTGGCTCATCCTCAAAAAAAGTGAGCCTGCTTGCTTACGATTGAGCACATATCCCCACAAGGTGTACGCTTCGCTCGCAGTCCAACTTTTGACAGCAAGCAGGAACTCCTCACCTGACGACCGGTTACATAAACTTCAGGTATTCTTCAGGGAGCGGTATGCCAAACTTCTCACAGAGCGCCGAGACGTCTCGAAAATCCTTTTCCTTTAGTTTATATCCACTATGAAACTTGACCAGCCACTCCGGAGAGATACATCTGACGGCCTGACCTGCGATGAAGCCTGTTCCGGTCAGCGAGTCCGCAGGATACATCTCGCCATTGTCGATCGGCCCATACATTCCATTCCCGTTAGCATCTAAGACGAGCACATGAATATCGATTTCATGTCCCTGCTCATCACCTAACACAAAATTATGGGGTCTGGCAATTTCTAACTTGATCTCCCGATATCCCTTCCCCTGTAAAAGCTCTCGTAGCCTTGCGACATCTTGCTCCTGGATGGCGATATCGACATCTTGATGCGGGCGGGATTGATGACCCAGGAGTGCATCTACTGCCCAGCCACCATCAATCCAAATGGTAATGCTGTTTTTCTGGCACATCTCATAGAGGCCGGTTACATCGGTTGCTTTCATGCTTGAAGTATACCATTCTGAAAAGAGAGCACAAGGGGGGAATCAAGTGGTACAGTTTCGGGCTCATGCTGAAAAAAGTGAGCCTGCCTGCTGGTGATGAGAAGAGGCGGAAGTCACGGGGTTGGAGAGGAACAGTCGAGGAGGATCAGGGATGCGGAGCAGGAAGTAGTTAGGCGCGTCGCAGGACGTGCAGGCGTAAGAGGTCAAAATTGGCGCGACCGAACATCAGCCGTTTTTGCAGTTTTAAGCAGTTGACCTGCGCCTCCACGGGGCCATTACTCCACGAGGAAGTGAACGCGGCGCGCACAGCGGCGTAGCCGCGTCGGATGCCAGCAGCAAAGCTTTTGAGTTCGCGAATGCCACTCTGTTCGGCTTGTGTCAGCCAGCTCTCCAGATCCGTGTCTCGATGATCGGCCAGCATCAAGACGAAGGCTTGCGTCTGGTCGTACGCCAGGTCGAGATCAGCATGAGAGGCGCGGATCTGCTCGACCTGCCCTCGTTGCTTCTCATCCAACTTCACCGCTTGACTCACATACAGCCAGGAGGCCCGCGCTGGGGGCAGACGGCGTTTGATGCAGGGTGTGGGAACAGGATCGGTGGGGCCACAGTCTGTGGCCCCATCAGCAGACAGCTCGAGCTTCGTCGCGGTTCCCGTTGCCCGATGCTGCTTGCGCACACTGGAAATGAAGAGGCGAAACAAGGCCACCGAGCCAGTGTAGCCACGGGCTTTGACTTCCGCGTAGAGCTGGGAGCCATTCCAACACCCCGCCTTCCAGCGCTCGAGGAAGTAGGGTTTGTAGGGATCGAGGATGCTTGCGCGATATGCCCGAGGGCTTCGCTCAGGAAAGGTCTCCGCTCGCAGAAACTTCCGCACTGTGTTCCGCGACAACGAAAGTCTGCGGGCAATCTCTCGCTGGGAGACGGCCTGCTGATGGAGTGCTCGTACGCCCTCATAGAGGGCGTAGCGATTGGCGCGCGACACCTGGCTAGGAGATGGAGCATCCTCACCATCGGCACCGCTTTCGGGGAACTGACGGGGCTCCGGTGACATCGACCGCCAGCGCTTCTCGGGCTCGTCTGGTTTGGGCGCGTCTGCGAGCGCACGCTCCGGTCGTTTTCCCTGGGCGCGCAGCGGAATGCCATCAGCAGAGTCCTCTTCCACTTCCGGTAACACCTTCTGCTTGCGCGCCATCAGCTCCTTGAGCCCCTCCCGCAGGTTCTTCAAAATATGGAATTTGTCGGCAATCTGCTGCGCTTGCCGAGCGCCTTTCTTGGCTGCCGCGGCGTACGCTCCTCCTCGGTCGCGGCTAATGACCTCGATTTCCGGGTGGGTCCATAGCCAGGCGGTGAGCGTTTCCTCTTTGCGATCGGCGAGGAGTTCGATCGGACAGCGCTTCTCCAGATCCACCAGGATCGTCCCGTAGGTCTGGCCCTTTTTCCACGCCCAGTCATCCACGCCAAGGATCCGTACCGACTGCGGTGGCGGGCAGGCGATCACCCGCAGACGACGAAGCAGCGTGGTAGCCGAAGTGATCATGCCTAGCGAGGGAGCTAGTCGCTCACTCGCCTCGGCGCTGGTGGCCAGACCGAGTGCCACCAGCGCCTCGCGCAGGCGATTGGTCATGCGTGCATACGATTGCACCAGTTCAGGAAGCCGCTCGGTGAAAATCTGGCGCGAGCAGGTGAGTGTGCTACAGACAAATTTGCGCACCGTCAAAGCCAAGATGACGCGACGACCGGCACAGGGCAGATCCGCCACCGTTCTCCCATAGTGTCCATGCACCCGTTCTGAGGGCTGCTGGCAGACCGGGCAGGCCGCCGAGGTCCGTCGACAGGCGATCTGCAGCACCACTTCGGTCGCGGTCGCCCGAACCGACGAGATGACGATATCCTCAGGAAGAGCAAATAAGAGGGAAGCGGTGTCCAAATCCTCCATCGATGAGACCCTCCTTGCCACGTGGCAACGCCATTATTCATCGATGGGAATCTCTCAAAGAATCAGGCGGCTGTCCAAGCAAGCGGCCTCACTTTTTTTGATGATGAGTCCGAAGAGTGAGCCATCCGCTACTCCGATCAGAGAGCCACCTCCCTCTATTGCCATACAGGGAGGGGAGGCGGCTTCATGCCGAAGCAAGTGACCTACGATGAAGACGAGCGAATGGCTCACTCTTTCGGCTCTCCCCCACAATAAGTGTGCCTGCTTGCTGCAAACTGTTCCACTGCGCCACAGGTTTTCTTACTTAGGACCTGACTGGCTGTTGAACCAGCCTCCAAGGTGGGTATACAGAAGACCACATCGACTGCAAACGTCACGGAAACCTAGCCATTCGTCACGCTTTTCATACGATTGCGAGATGGAGATATGCTATGATATGGCTGAGGAAGAGAACAACCTCTCTCTCATTGAGTTGTTCTTCTCTGCTGAGTAAGGGAAAGAAGCATGAACCGAGCGGATCCTGAAGGAAAAAGCGCGAGCGCAGGAGTGGTCTCCAGTGAAGCACAGACGCGCTGGTCTGGTTCCAGCCTCATCCTTGCGCGACTCGCATGGGTAGTGGTGGTCAGCCTGCTCGTGGCGCTCTTTCTTGCCATGCTCCCGGCATACGATACCCTCCTGCAGACCGTCTGCACAGGCGCTCCATGTGGTCTGGCGCAACCCACCCCTGGCTCCGCACTGGCTCTCCAGAGGCTTGGCCTCTCCCTCGGCACCTATGCCACCATCCCCCTGGCGCTCACCAGTGCCTCTGCGTTCCTCTGCCTGGCCGTGGGGGCCGTGATTGTCTGGCGGAAGTCTGCTGAGTGGATGGTGCTCCTGGTTGCGCTGGGGGTGGTAGCGATCGGCACCGTGAACGTCACCTCGGTCTTGCAGGAGAGCTCCTCTGCCTGGCAAGTCATTGCCATCGTCTTGAATATCCTGGGCAATGGAGTGTTTTTCCTGGTCTTCTCCCTCTTTCCCACTGGGCGGTTTGTGCCTCGATGGACGCGCTGGCTTGTCCCCTGCTGGGTGGTCTCTGGAGTGGTCTTTCTCTTCACCCGCGAGAGCTTTGTCTCGTACCTGGTGCATACGTTGGTCTGGCTTGCAGTGGTCATCGTGCTGGTGATCGTCCTCTTCTACCGCTATCGCCTGGCTTCCAGCCCACTGCAGCGCCAGCAAACCAAGTGGGTCATCTTCGGTTCCTGTGTGGCAGGTCTCATCAGTGTTGGGTTAATCGTGCCAACGTTGCTCTTCCCTTCGCTTGGGCAAGCAGGCTCGTTCTATCAGCTGGTCACGACCCCTGCCTATATCGTCGTCGTGCTGATCATCCCGATCTGCTTAGGCCTGGCCATTCTGCGCTATCGGCTCTATGACATTGATCTGCTGATCAATCGCACGCTGGTGTATGGCACGCTGACGGTCTTGCTGGCTCTGGTCTATGTCGGCCTGGTCATCGGTCTCCAAGCGCTGGTGCATCTGTTCACCGGGCAACTTGGGCAGGCTCCCGTCGTGATTGTGGTCTCGACCCTGGCCATCGCGGCGCTCTTCCAACGCTTACGCCAGCGCATCCAGATCATCTTTGACCGTCGTTTCTACCGTCGCAAGTACGATGCCGCCAAGACGCTCGCCGCTTTCAGCGCCACCTTGCACCAGGAAGTAGACCTGGAGCAGTTGCGCGAGCAGTTGCTGGCGGTCGTGCAGGAGACGATGCAGCCTTCCCATGCCTCGCTCTGGGTGCGCCCACCTGCACCGGACAGAACATCCCAGGCAACTTGGAGCAACACTCCTTCTGCTCCTTGAACATGCGGAAATCACTTGTAAGCAAGCGGGCACACTTATTGTGGGGGAGAGCCGATCTTTCAGTAGCGATCACACCTCTTGCAACTCTCTCTGTCAATGCCAAAATTTGCGGCGAATACTGGGCACTGAATTTACAAAAACGGCAGGCGGTGATTCGCTTCTAGAGCAGCTTTCCATTCGATTAATGATCCTCTTGCTCAAGATTCGGGGCAAGTTCTCTCATTTGAGGGCCAACCCTGCTCACTTGGTAGGTCATTTACCAAGATGGTCGAGGTGGTAATTGACCTGAATGTTCGACGGAATCAACCCCAGTGCTCGAATTGTGCGCTGAATATTCGAACACGTGAGAGTCATTGTGGCTCGAGCCTCTGCAGAGGCGGAAGATGCCAGGGAACGAATGGAAAATCGTCATACGTCTTTTCTACTGAAAAATACGCTGTTATCATAAAATACGCGAAAGCGTGGAAGTGGTGTCGAACATCTAGCGCAAATTTTTTTGACCTGAATGTTCGACACCTGACCTGCCTACGCTCATTTTGCGTCGAACATTCAGGTCAATTACCACGAGGGGTTGAGATTGGCATGCCGAGAGTACAACGCCTACGGCATTGGAACCGTCCGCGACCCATGGGTGGCGCGTGAGCAGGTGCCGATGTACCAGGCGCTGTGGGAACAGGGCGAGCTGACCGTCCGCAGCAGGCTCATGCTGGCGCCTATGGCGGCGACGCTGGCGGAACGGATGGCCATCATTGAGGGCTTTGGGGTGCGCAGTGGCTTTGGGGACGACCTCCTCAAGCTGTGGGGGCTCAAGTTCGGCCTGGACGGCGGGGCGGAAGGAGGCGCGCTCGACGAGCCGTATGTGAACAATCCAGGCTATCGAGGGCACCTGCTCTGGAACCCGGATGACCTCCTGACCATCATCAACTTCGCGGTGCGCCGGGGGTGGAAGATTGGCACGCATGCGATCGGTGATCGTGCGGTGCGCACGCTGCTGGATGTTTATGAGCAGGTCATCCAGGAGAATCCTGGCCTGGGCCCCGGCACGCTGGTGCTTGAGCATGGGTTCCTGGCGTCCGCCAGGCAGCGCGCGCGCCATCCGGCTCGGCATCCCGGTGACGGTCCAGCACCCGCTGCTGTACACGCTGGGTTCGGTGTTGCTCGAGGGCTGGGGCGAGCAGCGCACCCGCCAGATCATGCCTGTGCGAGCCTGGCTCGACGAAGGAGCTTCGCTCTCTGCTGGTACGGACCACCCGGTAAGCTCGTTCAACCCGGGGCTTTCGCTATGGGGCATGGTGACCAGGGGCACGTTGAAAGCAGGTATCCAGGGGCCGGAGTATGCCATCGACCAGTATACGGCAGTGCAGCTGTACACTGCTGCAGGTGCGCAGCTCAATGGCGAGAGCCATCGACGTGGCACGCTCGAACCCCGCAGGCTCGCTGACCTGGTGGCTTTCCGCTTGAACCCGATCACCTGCCCGATCGACGATCTACCGTCGCTGCGACCCGTCTTCACGATGGTGGGAGGTCGAGCGGTTTACGATCCTGAGGTCATGTTTGGCAAGCCGAGTTAAAGCACAGCTTCCTCAGCGCGGATCGCTGCTGCTCCTCATGTGGTTTGATGCAAGAAAACTGGTAACTCGAATGTAAGCCACTGGTGGCGAGCATCATTCCTCGTGTACACCGTTCTCTTTCATCCAGGCGGCGAGCGCGTCGTCCAGCGCCTGCAAGGCGCTCTCGAGGGTAGCCTACACCATGCGCCCTTCCCAGACCATCCCTCCACTGTCCAGGGCGCGGATGAAGGAGCGTTGATAGTCGTCGTAGCCGATTTCGATCCAGCCATGCATCTTGACCCACGCCGTGAGGTGCGGGAACGCCTCGTCCACAGAGCGGTTCATGAGTTACTCTCCTTACATTTCGTGAATATCGCGTGATAGCGGCAGCACCTCAGGATTACTTTGCTTCGTGGAAGGGGCCTTCTGGGATGTGTTATTACGCGCCTGGGTCCGCCGCTGGCTCACCACAGTTCAAAGAACTGCTCGGTCCCAAGCGTGGGGATGAGCGCACGGGCCAACTCTGCCACAGGTCCCGTGTGCTCGTGCAGTTCCAACCAGCCGTCGATACTCCCCAGGTAGCACATCCGCTCTGAGCCGAACCGCCGCTGTATGGGATCCAGGAGGGTGAAGCACAGCACCGGCGTGAAGCGGGCGTGGCGCTCCTCCAAAGCCCGCAATTCCTCGAAGAGGCCCGGCCTCGACAAGTAAGGGAGGTGCAGTTCGCTGATCAGCTCGTTGTAATCGGGGCCGACCTGCTCGTAGACCTCAATGCGGTTATTCTTGACGGCGACCCGGTAGCGGCGCGCCTGGGGGTGCTGCTGCACCGCCGCCTCGACGGCTGCCACCTCCTCTGGCCGGATCATTGCGGGTTGGTCTTTGACCAGGGAGACAACGCCGTTGATGCTCTCGCTGATTGTGAAGCCAGGTGGGATCTCCGAAACCGGTTCGCCTTGACTTTGACCGGGGAGACCAAAGTAATAGCGCGGCTTGCCGGTCCGGGTCTGTCCCCGATACAGGGTGTACGTCATTCCTTTGCGGTTGGTGTAGCTGACCGGCATCTTGATGTTCTTGGTTCACCTCTCAACACAGTGTTTATGCCGCTTTATAGCGGTGCGCGTCCACCTAGACGCCTTCGCTCAAAGGTTTTTCCGCTTCTCCCTATTGGTCTTCATTATCTGCACTATACCATAGAATCCAAGAAATATGAGATGAGATCTGGTTGCGACCTTACTCTATTCTTTGCCGCCCTGCACTCATCAAATTGCCGCAGGGTTTTACTTTTGAGTACAAAGTCGGAATTGCGGGTGGGGAATGTCCTGCTGTGGTATAGTAAAGCCAATCTTTTTCTGTAGCAGATCACCTGGAAGGCAAAGATGGAAGCTGGAGACATAGAGCGTTACCTGGCTGAACTGGGAACAGAGCTAACAAATCGAGGACTCAAAAAGCCGGTTCGCGTTCTCCTGATAGGAGGCGCATATATGCTCTTACTTGCTAATGCGCCACGTTCCACCAAAGACATCGATATTTTCTGGCTGGATGAAGATGGACTTCAGCGAGCGTATGCTCCGCTGCGTGAGAGTGTCCAGATTATCAAGCAACGGCACAACCTCGATGGCGATTGGTTGAACTACCTGGCTCAGATGCTGATGTATGATGAAGTGATCGTGCCTGAGGGCAAGCTTTGGAAGCGTTTTGGCCCGCTGCACGTCTATGCTCCGCCCAGGGAATACATTCTCGCCCTCAAGATAGCCGCAGGACGTGACAAAGACCTAGCTGATTGTGCTATACTGATCTCGAAAACACGCATTCGCACGCGCGAGCAAGCACAGCACGTTGTTGAGAGATACCTGTTGCCGAGCGGACGAGAAAAGTACGCTGAGAGCATCGATTATGCTCTGCGCTGGCTCTTTGAAGGAAAACGAGGGTGATGATGTCGTTTGAGATACTGCGCCTGATGGCACAAGAGTATGCTGACCGGCACAAAGAACCACAAGCGCTTCCTGCGACCATCGATACCATCGCCTACGCCTACCAACGCATCTGCCAGGGAGAAGACCCCTGGACCGCCCTGGGGGATTTTTCCAATGCTTGGTATGGCTACGCCAAGCACATTCGTCCCGACCTGATCAAAGATCCTCTGAGCATGCCGGAGCGGGAGACCGAACGGACCCGCCATTGGGGCGCTTTCTGCGCTGCCTCCGTCGAGTACCTGTGTGGGCTCTTTCAGCAACCCTGCCCGCAGTGGGCGCACGATCCCTACTATGTGCTGGAAGCGCCCTGGTGGAACACGCTGCGACCACATGATCCGGACGCACAAGCATATCTCCGTACAATCACACCCCCAGCGTTTGCTCGTCGCAACATCTTTTGCAGTAATCGGCTCTACCAAAATAAATATGAGATGTACGAATGGATTCACGAAGCCATCTCCAAAGGCATGACAGATGTACATGAAATCCAGCAATATGCTAGGCGGAAACAGATCAGCGTATACGGAGCCTGAGCTTATCCAAGAAACGCTAAGGGACGGAACTGATCTTCAGGAGGAGTATCACACGATCAAGCTTCCCAGTCCAAGTAGTCTAGCTTTCTATTAAGTACTTGATGCCTAATCCCTGAAGTTTCGGGGCTTCACAAAAGTGGATCAATCCCAGCACCGGTTTATTTTCTTATAGGAACTTGCCTTTTTTCACACTCTTGGTTATACTAACGCCACATGTCATTTGCATCATACTGAAACGAAAGCAACGTTGATCACATCTGTCCCAAAAGAGAAGGGATGAGAAGCGTGGTGAAACATTTGCCTCTCTCAGTTCCATCTATGTATTATGAGGAAGGTTGTTATGGATGAGCAAACCTACATCATCACTTTTGATGGCATCTCTACTGCTGAAGCAAACCGTTATGCCCAGGAGTTGAGGCAAGTTCTCCTGGATGCTTCCCCCCATGTCGAGGTTCAACGGAGAAGAGACGATCCTCGTACGCAAGATTTCGGATCTACGCTCGTCCTCCTTGTAGGGACACCAGCAGTCACAGCAATAGTTACAGCCATTGGTAATTGGCTAAAGCTCCGCAATCAAGCTTCTCTTACCATCAAGCGATCAGATGAGCAGATTATTCTGCAAAATATTACCAGCGCCCAAGCTACTCAGTTAGCACAACTGTTACTCAAAAAGTCATAAGGATACCAAAGTAGCATGGAGGCACAAGCCCCTTCTCCACAGACGACACTGCTCATTCTTCTGGGAGCAAGTGCTTGGCCGTATATGCCTGAGTTCCAGGACTCGAAGGCATTCGCTCATGCTGCACAAACGCTAAGTGCCTATTTTCTCAATCCCGAATCATTCGGGCTGCCTCCTGAGAATCAGCTCGACCTTTTTGATTCAAAGCAAAGCCCCGACGAACTAGATCTTACTATCGGGCGCTTTCTCTGGGATCGGCAGCTAGCGCTGAAGAACGCTGGTCACCCTGCCCGCGATCTCCTCCTCTACTTTGTTGGTCATGGCGGTTTCATCGGACGGGACTCCGACTTCTACTTAGCCATTCGCCGCACCCGATCCGACAATCCACGCGCTTCTGGTTTACAGATGATGGCACTCGCTGACACCTTAACCGAACACGCCCGCCGCCTACGCCGTATCCTCATTCTCGACTGTTGTTTTGCAGCGGCAGCCTTTTCCTCCTTCCAAGCTGGTCCTGCACAAGTCGCCCTAGAAAAGACCGTCGATGCATTTGAAGTGAAGCAAAAAGCCATAGGCTTCCCATCAAAAGGGACTACATTACTCTGTTCATCTAGCCACAAGACTCCCTCCCTCATTCTTCCTGATGGAAGCTCAACAATGTTTACTCAAGCCCTTTTAGACGCTCTGGCACAAGGAATCAACACTCAACAAGATCGCTTGAGCCTGCGTGAACTAAAGGATATCACCTTTGATCTTCTCTCTGAAGTAAGAGATGCTCCCAAACCCGTGGTTCACTCTCCTGATCAAAGAGAAGGGGACATCGCAGATATCCCCTTCTTTCCCAATCCCCAGTTTGAACGACAATGACGACGAGAGGCCGAAGAAGAGTACACTAGACAGAAAGAGGAAGAAAGACGACACCAAACGGGCAAGGTGCAAGTTCACCGAGACGAAGAGGAAAAGCGCAGACTGATTGAAGAAGCGGCTGACTTGGAGAAAGTAAAGAAAGACAGGCTTCCCAAGGCCACAGAGAGACCAAGTTCCCAGACGATTAGGGGTGAAGGCGCACCTGCTTGGCCCGATCAGAAAGCTTTGTCCGCAGCACAGCGAAACACCCCTCAATTGCAACGACAATCTTCAGCTTCTCCAATCCAGCCCAGAAAAATACCTAGCAAATTTGCCCTTCTCACATCTACTCTCATTGTGCTTATCATATTGGGTGGGGGCAGCCTGATCTACTTCAAGCTTGCTCCACAATGGGCATGGCCACGCTCCTTTACTCCTACTCATGCTACGGTGAGCCCGGCCACAACAACTACTGCGGCTCAAGCGTATGCTACAGGAACAGCGAAGCAAGGAGTCATGTTCGGCTTCAATTCAGCCCATACCAACAACAATCCCTATGAGCACACGCTTACCTCCAGCAACATCTCCCAACTCCCACTTCTTTGGACATACGCCACTGGGAATAGGATCAGATCCTCGCCCACCATCGCTGGCGGTCTCGTCTACGTTGGCTCTAATAGCTCCAAGTTCTACGTTTTCGATGCCACCTGCCGGAAGAATTGCCTTCCCTTGTGGGCCTTCGCTACTGGCAACAATATCCTCTCTTCACCTGCTATAGCTGGCGGACTGGTCTATGTCGGCTCTGCTGATGGTAAACTCTATGTTTTCGATGCCACCTGCCGGAAGAATTGCCTTCCCTTGTGGACCTATACCGCTGCTGATACCTCCTTCGTCTCCTCACCTGCTGTTGCGGGAGGCTTGGTCTATGTTGCCTCAAGTACTGGCACGTTCTATGCCTTCGATGCTACCTGCCGGAAGAATTGCCTTCCCCTGTGGACCTTCACCGCTGAGAAATCCATCATCTCGTCACCTGCTGTTGCAGGAGGTTTGGTCTATGTTGGCTCTACTGATCGCAAGCTCTATGCCTTTGATGCTACCTGCCGGAAGAATTGCCTTCCCCTGTGGACCTTCACCACTGGAAAGCCCATCTATTCTTCTCCTACCATTGCGGGAGGTTTGGTCTATGTTGGCTCCAATGATCGCACGTTCTATGCCTTCGATGCTACCTGTCGGAAGAATTGCCTTCCCCTATGGACCTTCACCGCTGATGCCTCCCTGGTTTCTTCACCTGCTGTAGCTGGCGGACTGGTCTATGTTAGCTCAAGTAGTGGCACGTTCTATGCCTTCGATGCTACCTGTCGAAAGAGTTGCCTTCCCTTATGGACCTTCACCGCTGAGAAGCCCATTTATTCTTCTCCTACCATTGCAGGAGGTTTGGTCTATGTTGGCTCTACTGGTGACAGGCTCTATGTTTTCGATGCTACCTGCCGGAAAAGTTGCCTTCCTCTGTGGACCTTCAGCATGGGAAGCAATTCAGTGTACGAACCTGACATCACTTCTTCACCCGCCGTAGCTGACGGACTGGTCTATATCGGCTCTAGTGATGGCAAGTTCTATGTCTTCGGTTTTCCTGGGTGAAAGCAGCGTCATGTCACGCGTTTAATGATGGATGGTGCCAGCGCTCGGTACTCGACTCTGGATTCTGGCTGCACATTGAACAGGTTGCTCGCGTTGAAGCGGCTCGACGAGGGGGCAGCGTACTATACGCTACGATGCCAAGCACAATAACTTAGCCGCGAGTTCTGTATAGGTATGGAGATGCGAGTTTCTATGAGCGCCTAACCCTGCAACGCGTCATTGAGCTTGCTTACTGCATCCTTCTGCATCGTTGGCAGGACGTGACTGTAAATGTCCATGGTCATGCTGATCTGGTTGTGTCCCAGCAGTTCCTGCACCACCTTCGGATGCACTCCCATACTCAGTAAGATGGTCGCCGCGCTGTGCCGGAGATCATGGAAGCGGATCTCCGGCAGCCCGGCCTTTTTCAGCAGGGTTTTGAAGCGGTCGACGACCTTGGAAGGATTGAGCGGGGTTCCTACTGCGGTACAGAAGACGAGGCCGCGTTCTTGCCAGGTCTCGCTAGCCTGCAGCTTCGCCTCTGCCTGGCGAATACGGTGCTGCTTGAGCAACTCGACCACCATGGGAGCGAGCGCGATGCTGCGGCGGCTCTTCTCCGTCTTTGGCTCGGCCTCGATGTAGCGGTTGCCCGGCCTACGCGTGAAGATGCGCCGCACGTGCAGCGTGTTGTGCGCGAAGTCAATATCCTGCCACTTGAGGGCCAGGACCTCCCCCCGGCGCATCCCGGTTGTGAGAGCTAGCACAAAGAGCGCCTCCATATTGTGCCCCCTGGCGGCGGCCAGCAGTTGCTGGGCCTGCTCTGTGGAAAGGGGCTGGATTTCAAAATGCGCCCTGCGCGGAGGAGAAACCGCGTCGCAGACGTTGCGCGCAAGGATGCCCAGTCGGACCGCGTCGTCTAGTGCCTTGTGCAGCACTGCGTGCAGTCCATTCACCGTCGTGGGGGAGAGGCCTTCGTTCAGCTTTTTTGTGTAGAACGCCCGCACCTGCTGCGCCGTCAATTTCTGGAGCTGGTAGCGCCCCAGAACCGGGATGATGTGCAGCCGGACCATCTCCTCATAGCGCTCGTAGGAGCGGACGCGGATACTGTGCTTGTGATCCTCCAGCCATTGCGCGAGGAACTGCTTCATGGTCTGCTGTGGCCCACTTGCCAGCATCCCCTGCTGCTGTTGGTGCAGTGCCGTCTTGAGCTGTTCCTGCACCTCCTTGCGCGTCTTGCCGTAAAAGGTTTTCCGCTTCCCACCTTCCACTGAAATACTTGCGGCCCACCGGCCGTCGCTGCGCAGGTAGATGGACCCTTCGCCATGTCCGCGTCTGGCCATAGTAATTTCCTTTCCATGGGCTATCCAAACAGTCTTACTTTTCGCATCCTGTAGCACTATTCTTTCTTATAGTCTTGGAAATAGCAATGGGAGAGTACCTGGCCTACTCTTTGAGCGACGAATTTTCCGGCAGCTTGTCAATGCTGTTCTGATGGTCACTTCAGTCGAGCATGGGTGAATGGGTTACCACTGGAACTGATCGACTCGAGCACCGATGTTAAAGATGCTGCTGTGAACCGGCGGGAATATCGACGGTAATTGTCCTTGATAACGATCAAGAGTACCGGCTTAGTAGTTTGTCTAGCGGGCTACCAGGAAGAAGCCGTGCTCTTCTTGAGCGAGGCGCGCCGACTCCTCACGCTCCTCAACCCATTTCTGGAGAGACGCTGTTGAAACCCGCACTGCCCTTCCCAGGTGAATGACGGGAAGTCCCTCTCTGTTGATGAGGTTATAAACCATGGCACGACTCAAGCCAAGCTTTGTTGCCACTTGCGGGATGGTGAGCAACAACGGCTGGGATGCCAGTTCATTTCGCTGTTCCACGATGGATATCCTTTCTGCTTCCTTGACCTAACGGCGAACCGAAGCTTCAAGCTTGACAGTCACATACCTGCGTGGACAACTATATCCTCCACTGCCCGCGCATGGTGAGATGTTGTGGCCGATTTCTCCCGTGACTTTGACCGAGTTTTGCTGGTCACATGCGCAGCAGGAGCGCCATCATCTGTCACCGCAGAATCGGTTGATGTCACGGGAAAACACGGTCAAAGTCTCCCTTCATTTCGGTCAGGAAAGGGCGATTTTTCTCCCGCTCTTCTGGTACAGTTGTTCAAGTGCTTTGCTGATAGCTCAATTGCGCTGGCTGCTCACTGCGAGAAGAGTAGCGGCGTTCTATTTGCGTATTTTCTCGCTGGGAACGAAGGAGGAAGCACGTGGGCACGAGCGCGAAAACCAGGCTGACCTGGTCGCTGGCCATCTTGCTGGTGCTGGCCACGATCGCCACCTCGGTGAGCTATGTCGTCACTACTCATCTGGCACAGGCGCAGGAAACATCGCAGAGTTTGCGGCAGATCGCGCTCATTACGGGGCCGAACATTCCGCCACGAGGTCTGTGGGCCTTCGATATTAGTTTCGAGGATGACCAGAGCCAGGTCTACTACCTGGCCGATGCCAGTAACGCCAGCGTGGACCTGATCGACACCCGCACCAACACGTTCATCGGGCAGATCGGCGGCTTTCGTGGGTTTCACGGGAGCCGCGAGACGCAGGGTCCCGGCGGCATGCTGGTGGACGATCTTGGCCAGCTCTGGGCCACCGATGGGGATAGCACGGTCAAGCTCATCGACCTCTCCTCGCGCACTATCGTCGCCACCCTGGATACTGGCGGCACGAAACGAGCCGATGAAATGGCCTACGATCCACAGGATCAACTCCTGCTCGTGACGAACGGCTCGGAAACTGTCCCCTTTGCCACCTTCATCTCCGTCACCAAGCGCGCCATCGTGGGCAAACTGGTCTTCACTGATGCCGGTGGCGGTCTTGAGGCCCCCGTGTTCGATGCCCAGACGCACCTGTTCTACCTGTCTATGCCTGCGAACAAGCAGTACCCGGGTGGTGCAGTTGCGGTCGTTGACCCGCTGACGCAGCGGCTGGTCAGGGAATACCCTCTCCCGGCCTGCGATCCGAGTGGCATCGCACTCGATCCCACCACCCAGGAACTGCTCCTGGGCTGCTCTGGACATCCCGTAATCATGAGCGCTCCGACCGGCCAGGTCATCTCTACGGTCCTCCAGACGAGTGGCTGCGACGAGGTCTGGTACAGCCGGGGCGATCAGCGCTTTTACCTGGCAGCTTTCACCAACCCGAACGGCCCGGTGCTCTCGGTCATCGATGCAACAACGGGCACCTGGGTGGAGAATGTGGCGACGGTAAAGAAGGCGCACAGCGTAGCGGTCGATCCACTCACCAATCACATCTTCGTCCCCGAAACTGGGCGGGGGATTGTTGTCTATGCCGAAACGTGACATCCGTTCTACGTGCCGGCAGGTGCAAGACTAAGGAAGGAAATAGCTATGAAGGAACGAATCGGATTTGTTGGGCTGGGTCAGATGGGCCAGCCGATGGCGCTCAACCTCTTGCAAGCAGGGTTCGAACTGCGGGTATTCGACCTCGATCAGGAACGCCTGGGACCGCTCATCGCGCAGGGTGCCGAGCCTGTATCGGGTCCTGGAGAGGTCACCGAGCCGGGAGGTATCGTACTCAGCATGGTGCCGGATGGCCGGGCGCTCCTCTCGGTAGCCCTGGGAGAGGGTGGCATCCTGCGGCGGATTGGTCAGGGTGGCGTCCACCTCTCGCTCAGTACGGTCTCACCGGAGGTAGCGGCGCAACTGGGGAAGGTGTACGAGGAGCAAGGGAGCCACTACCTTGCTGGCACCGTGCTGGGACGCCCGGAGGTGGCTCAAGCAGCCCAGCTCTCGATCTTTCTCTCCGGCCACTCTGACGCTAAAGGGCGCGTGCTTCCCCTGCTTCAATCCCTCGGTACGCACCTCTACGACCTGGGGGAGCGCGTGGAGGTCGCCAATGTGGTCAAACTGGGCTACAACTTCCTCATTGCCGCAGCCATCGAGGCCATGGGCGAGGCGGCAGCCCTGGTCGAGCAGTACAGTGCGGACCGGGCGCAGTTCCTACGTATGCTGGTGGAATCTCCCCTCTTCAAGGGAGCGGTCTACGAAGGGTACGGCCGCATGATCGGGGAGCGGGACTACAGCGAGGCGCGCTTTCCGGTAGCGATGGGACTCAAGGATGTGGAACTGATTCTCCAGGCGGCGGATCACGTTGATATGCCACTCCCGTTTGCAGAGATTGTCTACGAACATCTCCTGGCTGCGCGGATGGGAGGGCGCACGCACGAAGATTGGTCGGTTCTGGTGGATTTTGTGATGCAGGCTGAGACCGGAGCAGCGGTTGCAGCACAAGCAGGCCGACCAGGACGGATAAGCCAGTAGCTTGCTCACGGATGAAGCGGTCAAACGAAAAGTAGAGCAAAGGAACGAGGGAATGATGAGCATTGCGCGAACAGACATGAGGCTGCAAAGCCGGTCGACCGATCTCCTGGGTACTGCTCTGCGTCTGAGCACGCTGGCACTGGCAGCGGCGGCCATTGCTGCCAATTTCACCAACTACGGCCCGCTCATCCCACTGCTCCAGCGCGAGTTGCACATTTCGAGTGGCGTGGCTGGCCTGCTCTCCACCTTGCTTTATATTGGGATCGGCCTTTCCTATCTTCCTGGAGGCTGGCTCGCCGACCGCTACGGGTCTCGCCGTGTGCTCTTCGGCGCGCTGCTCCTGGTCGGGGCAGGTGGATGTCTCCTGCCGCTGATCTCGGACGTGGTCTGGATTGTCTTATGCCGGTTCGTGATCGGGCTGGGTGCCGGGGCTGCCATCGTCGCTGGCTCACAGGCGGCGCGCCAGGGGAGATACACAGCGTTCGGCCAGGGGCTCTTTGGAGGAGCAATGCAGCTTGGTGCCGGGCTGGGACTGTTTGCGAACCCCACACTGCTGGATAGCTTCGGCTGGCGAGGAGCGTTTACGGCCTGGGGTCTGCTGGGACTCGCCGCCAGCGTCCTCTGCCTGCTCGCGCTTCGCGGCGAAGCACGTCCACCTGCGACCGCAGCACCCCGGCGTATCTCCGAAGCTTTTCGTTCCCGTTCGCTCTGGGCCATCGGGCTCGTTCACCTGGGAACGCTGGGACTCGGGCAGGCGATTGCGCCCTGGCTGGCGGTCTACTTCGCCCTCTCCTACGGGCTGTCGCTGTCGATAGCGGCCATGCTGGGAGCGGTGGGCCTGCTTGCAGGGATGCTTTTTCGCCCCTTGGGTGGCATGCTGCTCTCGCGCAGGGTCTTCACCCACAGTGCGCTGATGCGCGCGGGAACAGCCCTGGCCTGTGCTGGCGTGGTCATGCTCGCTCTTCCCCTGCACACTCCGCTTGTGGCCGGGTGGGGGCTGGCCCTGTTTGCCTGCGGGACAACGTTGCCCTACGCAGCCGTCTTCGACGAGGCAGGATACATTGGTGCGGGGAGCACCCTGGGACCTGGCACGGCTCAAGGCGTGGTCTCCGTCCTCTCGGCTCCTGCCTCGGCTTTCGGGCCTCCCCTGATCGGCGCGCTGCTCGGCCACACAGGAGACTTCTCGCTTCCGTTCGGTGCGCTGGTGCCGGTCGGGGTGGTGGCCCTTATCGCCGCACTGGTATTCGGCACCATCGTCGCACGAACCAGGATGGGAGAAGACCTCTCGCGGCTGCGGGAGCATGACCCGGATGCTTTCCTGGCCCAGGCCCTGGCAAGTGGCTCGCGTGCTGCGCTCCTTGCTTCTGCGCTGCCATCGATTGTGACCCTGGGCGCGTTTGCACCAAGCGGTGCCCCCATCATCCAGCAGCTACAACTCGCTGGTGGCCTCCCCCTGGTGCTTCCACCAACACCTGCTCCCGCTCACGGAGAGGCCGCTGACCTCCTGACAGACGAGACCTGCTTCCGGGAGACCTTCGACCAGCACATCTGGCCGCTGTTTTGCCGACTGCTGTTCATGAGGACGCAGGGGATGTGCCTGGTCGAGGAGGGCCAGGGGGTAGAGGGCATGAACGGCGCGCGTGCCATCGACACCGGAGACCTCCAACGGGAGGCACCCGACCCGTGGAGTGCGATGTTGCAGCGGTATCTGACACTGCTGGCCTGGCTGGTGGGGATGCCGGTGCTGGGCGCTGGCTGGGAACTGCAAAGCTTGCAACTCAAAGGGCGGACGAATGAGCGAAAAGGGCCAGAGATGGGCCACCTGTGGCCGCTCCCTGCAAACTTGATGGCCTGTGGTGGAGATTCTGAGGAACTCCCTGCTACCTCCCAGTTCGTGGCGGCGTGCGCGGCGTACACTCCGCCCTCACCGGAAGACCTCACCCCCTTCCACGACGAGATCCGCGACTGGCTGCGCCGGCGCGACCGGGCGCTCGTCCACGAACTGTACCGGCTTCAGGTGGCATATGGGCAAAGGACAACAGAGATGCTTGCGGTCGTCACACCTGCCCTCACCCGGCAGCCGGTCAAGCAGGAGGCGACCAGGGAGATCGCGGGCAGGACGTAGCGGGAAAGAAGTTCTCTTCTCGGTGGCCTGGCATCCCTCGCGATCAACCTAAGATGCTACGCCTTGCGCCACGACAATGTTCATTGACTGCTGTGGAGTTGACAGACACTCACATCGTGTTCTGGCGGAGCATACCTGTACAGCTAAAAAGGAGAAAAAAGAGCATGAAAGCAGCCGTCTATCATGGCCCACTCGATGTGTGCGTCGAGGAGATTCCCGAACCCGGCCCGCCCGGTCCGGACGAAGTGCTCATGGCCCCGCTCATGGGATCGCTGTGCGGCACCGATGTGACCGAATTTGTCACGGGGCCGAAGATGATTCCACTACACCAGGCCCATCCCGTGAGTGGGCATCAGGGGCCGGTTATCCTGGGCCATGAGTTCATGGGCATCGTCGTGGAGATAGGGTCCGCAGTCAGCGGTCTGCACGTCGGGCAGCGGGTGGTGCCGGGCGCGGGGAGGTGGTGTGGAACATGTCCGCTATGTTTAGCTGGGCGCACCAATATTTGCGAACGGGCAGTGCTCTACGGCATCCATACCCACGGTGGCTTGGGAGAGCGGGTGAAGGTGCCCGCCAGTATGTGCGCGGTTGTGCCGGAGGTCTGCAGCAATGAGGCTGCGGCCCTGGCACAACCGTGCGCGGTGGCGATCCATGCTCTTAGCCGCATCACCATCGAACCCGGCCAGCGCGTTGCGCTTTACGGTGTTGGTGGCATCGGGGGATTCCTGCTGGCCGCGCTGCTCGCCGAAACCCAGGGTGACCTCTCTCTCGTCGTCGTGGAGGTGGATGAGTGCAAGCGGCACTTCGTCGAGCGCCTGGGCGCACCAGCTTCCACGTTCATCATCACCGATGAACTCACAGAGACGGTCATCCTGGATCTCACAGCGGGTCGGAGGGTAGACCTGGCGATCGAGGCATCCGGCTCTCCCACCGCAGTCCAGCAGGCGCTTGCGGTAGTACGCAAAGGGGGGACGCTGCTCCAGGTGGGCATCCCGGCTGGGCGGGTGTCGCTTCCTCTCGGCCAGGTGGTGCCGCGCGAGGTGAACATCCTCACGACCAACGGCATGATCTGCGACGTTGATCTCCCGCAAGCCCTGGCGCTCCTCTCCCGGACGGACCTGGCAACCCGGATCACCGACTGCGTCATCTCGCTGGAGCGGCTCGTCCCGGATGGACTTGAACCGCTCGCCCTGCATGAAGTCCTGGGGAAAGTGCTTGTCCAGATACAAGAGGCTCCGTATTCTGTCATCAATTGGTAGGAAAGGTGGAAAGAACGTATGCAAACCCTGGTGGAAAGCCAACAAACCTATCTGTTTCGCCTCCAGACAAAGGAGGGGGCAACTCCTCGCGTTGCGTATGAATACCCGATTGAGGTGCGCATTCGCCCGGATTGGGAAGAGTTCCGGCAGCGGCTCGCCTCCCTACATGCCGATCACTTCACCCTGGTCGTCGATGCTGACCTGCCGCCAGAACTGGTTGAGCCCGTCTACCAGCAGGTGTGCGAGGTAGGCGTCCCGTGCCTGCTCATCCAGCTGCGCGCTTCCGAGAAGGCCAAGCTGATGCAGACAGCGCTCTCCGTGCTCTACCAGGCGCGTGCCCACGGGGGTGGGACGCACGCCTCCTGTTTCATCGCCCTGGGCGGTGGCCTGATCGGCAATATCACAGGGCTTGCCGCCAGTTTAGTCGTGAGAGGCATCCGGTTGGTCCACATCCCGACCACCCTGCTGGCGGCGACCGATAGCATCCTCTCCTGTAAGCAAGGCGTCAACGGCGAACCTGCGCTCGATGTGCTTATCAAAAATTTGGTGGGCAGCTTCAAAGCCCCGGAGTTGGCCCTGGTGTATCTTTCTTTCTGGCAGAGCCTGGCACCCGACGAAATCAGGTCCGGCCTGTGCGAACTCGTTAAAAATGTGGTCGCTATCCATCCCCACCGCTATGAGGAGGTCGCGGCTCTGCTCAACCCGCAGGCAAGGTACTCGCTGGACGAGTTCGCGCGCGTCTTTACCTGGTGCTTTGAGGCCAAGCAAGCCGTCATGCGCCAGGACGCGCATGAGCAGGGGTCGGCGCTGGTGCTGGAAGCCGGGCATACGGTCGGTCACGCCCTGGAATCGCTGCTGGGCATGAAACACGGCCTGGCCGTCGGGTTGGGGTTACTAGTCGAGGCCCATATTTCCCACTGGCGCGGGTGGCTCAGCGATACCGAAGTACGCCAACACTACGCCCTGCTCGGACGCAACGGGGTCCCGACGACGCTTCCCCAGACGCTGGACCTTGACGCGCTTATGAAAATCATCCGCGATGACAACAAGATCGGCTATCTCCCGCGCCGCGAGGGCGCTCACCTTATGGTGCTCCTACGGCACCTTGGCCAGCCGATCGAAGAACGACCGGGCCTGCCCCTCACCTACATCTCCGAAATGGAACTGCGCACTGCGCTCGCGACGCTGCGGGCCTGACAGCGAGAAGCAGCATCAGCCCTTGTTCGACTGAAATGAAAGGAAAGAATAGTCAACATGGTGGACCATCAACTGACCGGGCTCTCCGTTGCTGATACGGGCAGCCCCGTTCAAACCTATGACCAGTTGGGAGGCACGGGCATCGTCTTCAACAAAGCCCTGGCAATCCCTATGCATCTTGGCTACCCCTGGCACAGTCTCGAATATGTGGTGATCTCTCCGGTTATGGATGGGCAGGAATCCTCGGTGGGCGAGCACCTCCAGCACACCGACGAGATCTACTACATTCAGCGCGGCACAGGAGTGCTGACGACCAACGGTATCTCCTGTGAGGTTGGGCCTGGGTTCCTAGCCATCGCGCCCAGGGGGACGCGGCACGGCATCCGCAACACGTCCGCTCGGGAGGAACTGGCCTTACTGGTGGTAGAACTCGTGCCACCGCACGATGAATATATCTCTCAGCCAATAGGAATTCCTTCGCTGCCAGCCCTGCTCGAAGACTCGGATGCCTTCCACCCGGCGAGCCTGGGGATACGAGAGGTCCGCCTGCGGGTCGCTTCGGTCGACCTGTCACACTATTTTTCGTCTCCCTGGGGTCGACTGGCGCTGGTGGAGATCCCGCCTGGCGGCCGCGTCCATCCCTATACTGAGGAAATCCGCGACGAGAACCTCTTCGTCCTCTCGGGCAACGCCTCAATCACCGTGGCGGACGAGCGTTTCTACACCTGGGAGCAGGGGCTGAACGTGCTCATTCCGCGCGGAGTACCCCACGCCATCGCCAATCGGTCCAGCTTGGAACCGCTGCTACTCCTGTCACTGCTTGTCTGCCGAGAAGGCAGAGAAGGAGCGCGGTCATGAACATCGACCTACGGGACAAAGTGGTGTGCATCACCGGCGCAGCGGGCGGCATTGGCCGGGCCATTGCGAAAGCCTTTGCCTGGGAAGGAGCCGACCTGGCGCTGCTCGACCGCGATAAGATGGGTCTAGAGGAACTGGCGGCGGCACTCCGACCGATGGGGGTGAGGGTTCAGACGGCGGTAGTCGATTTACGCACCGCGCATGGCGTGCGGGGGGGCATGCAGACCGCTCTTGCTCCTTATGGGGGAGTCCTCGACATCCTGATACCCAACGTGGGTGCGCTCATTGCCGGACCATTCGAGACCCTGGAAAGCGTGCAGTTGCAGGAAGCGTTTGCGATCAACTTCTTCACACACGTCTACGCCTGCCGCGTGGCGGTGCCGCTCCTGAAAGAGCGAGGCGGGGGTTGCATCGTCTTCACTGGCTCCGACCAGGCGCTGCAGCCCGATGCGGGCCTGGGTCCGTACGCGCCGGCCAAGGCCGCCACCCACTGCTTCGCTAAAATGCTCGCGGGGGAGTTGGCTGCCGATGGCATCCGCGTGAATGTGGTCGCGCCCGGCATGACCAGGACGCCCCTGGTCGAGGTGCTGATGGAGCAGCGCGCCCAGCAGTTCGGCACCGATACGAGGACGGCGGAGCAGCGGGAACTGGCGCAGCGAGGGGTTCCGCTGGCCCGACTGGGCGAACCGGAGGAAGTCGCGGAGGCCGTGCTGTATCTGGCTACCGCCAGCTTTTGCACCGGCACCATTCTGAACATCAGCGGAGGCAACGTGCGGGCCGTCCTGTGCTGAGTCCCACGCGGAGCCGTGATGGTTCCCATGCCTTGCCGAAGAAAGGAGATCCCATGGAGGGGTATTATTTCATTGCCTACGACGTCCAGGATGCCCGCGCGCAGCAGTGCGCCTCCTGGGTTGCCGGGCGCCTCGGGAACGTGGCCGTCATGCCGCAGCAATGCTGGACCCTGGGATATTGGACGCCGTACCTCGAACACGTCGTGAGCCGGGCGGAGCGCCTCATTGTCGTGCTCACTGCCGGCTTCCTGCTCAGTGTCGAGCCCTTTGTCCAGTATCAGCGCACACTGGTACTGCAAGAACGGGGAGCGTTCGCCCAGGACCACCACCCCGTTTCACGACTGCTCCTGGTCCTCGCGGGGGACTGCACAGCGCTCCTACACGATGGATCGGTGTTCTCCCGGGGCCAGGAGTGGGTGGACTTGAGACCTCTATTGAATGCCGAGGAAGCCTGCCAACAGGTTCTCCTCCACGCTCTTTGCTCGTCTGGGGCTTCTGAGCAGGCGGCCAGCATGCTATGAGCACATACTTTGAGGAAGCGATCTTCTTTTTCTCTTGTCTCCAACAAGGACACTGTTACAGATGAACACCCTATTTCTTGGCCTGGCCGTGGCGCTCCTGTGGGGAAGCGCTGACACGCTCGCCACCTCTGCCACCCAGCGGATCGGCAGTGCCTGCACAACCTTCGTCGCGCAAATCGCCGGCTTCTTGCTCGTGGCTATTTTCGGCCTGGCCTGTGCCGGCCGACTCGGCCTACTGTCCTTCCCAGCACACGCGCTCGACGAGAGTGTCCTCTGGGGAGTCGTGCTCGGCGGGATCAGCGCAGGTGCCTACCTCACATTGTATCAGGCTCTCTCCGCCGGCCCGCTCGCCGTGGCGAGCCCGGTAGTTTCCGCGCAGGGCGGCGTGACGCTCTTGCTTGCGGTGGTGCTGTTGCACGAACGCCTGCAGAGCTTTCAACTTTTCTTCCTCCTGCTCACCTTCGTGGGGGTCATGCTGGCCGCGCTCAATGCGGGAGAGTTGGCGCACATGAATGCGAGGGCGCTCTTTGGTCCGGGAGTATGCTTTGCCCTGATCTCGCTGCTGTGCTTCGGCGTGCTGGCCTTCGGACTCGGCCTGGCGGCTCGCCAGAGCAACTGGTTCATCAGCGTCCTTTTGCTCCGCTGTTTTTCCTGCCTCTTCATCACGCTGTTGAAGCCGCCGGATGCGTCCGAAGAGGTGGGAAAGGGTGCAAGTCCCTGGGGATACCTGCTGGCGGCACTCGTTGGATTCTTCGACATGGGCGGGTTGACCGTGTTCAGCCTGGCCACGTCGTCGGGCTCCATTGGCGTGGCCGGGATGATCTGTTCGGCCTATGGAGTGATTCCCCTGCTGGCCGGGGTGCTTCTGCTGCGGGAGCGCATACACTGGAGCCAGGTCCTTGGCTGCCTCTGGCTCGTGGTCGGACTGGTGGGCGAAGCCGCGCCCACCTCCGATCTGGTGGTTCCCCTGACCTGGATGGCAGCCGCGCTGGCGGTTGGCTGTGGGCTGACCGTCCTGTACACACGCTCCGGTGCCCGCAGGACGGGGCGCACTGCCTGCCACTGGGGAGAGTCCCACGCGGCTACCAGAGCCGAAAGAAAGGAGTGAACTCATTGCTAAACACCGACATCGAGTGGGGGACACAAGACTCCCAGGTGAGCACCAACGGGCATGGACCGAGCCAACCGGCCACATCGGCACTCGTATCAAAGAGCCAGGAATGGTTCGCCCTGGAGATGGCAATGCACCACCCGGACTTCCCGCGAGCGGAATACCAACACACGTTGCACCTGTTCCGTGAATTCGCCACCGGCTTCGCCGCCCTGGCTGCCATCCCGGCATCCGTGGTGCTGTGGGGATCGGCGCGTTGCAAGCCCGAGGATCCTTTCTATCGCGCGGCGGTCGAGACATCCCGACTGCTGGCGCGGGCGGGCTTTGGCATCATCACCGGTGGCGGACCCGGCATTATGGAAGCCGCGAATAAAGGCGCACAAGAGGCCGGTGGGATGTCTATTGGACTCCCCATGGAGTCGCTTGCCGGAGAACTCCCCAACCGGTTCCAGGATCTTACTCTGGTGTTCCGCTCGTTCGTCGCTCGCAAAACCATGTTCCTCACGCACGCCAAGGCGCTGGTGATCTTCCCCGGTGGCTTCGGCACCCTGGATGAACTCTTCGAGGCGCTCGTGCTGGTGCAGACCAGGAAGGTGCAGGCGTTCCCGATCATCCTCTTTGGCCAGGCGTTCTGGAGCGGGTTGCTCACCTGGATGCGAGACACCCTGGCTACCTCTGCCAAAACCATTGACCCAGGGGATCTCGGTCTCCTCTGCATCTCCGATCACCCGCAGGAGGTGGTCAGAATCGTCGAGGAGACCTCCCGGGCAAACGCCGGTGGAGATAGGCCGCTCTCGTTCCATCGCTCGTCTGTTGCAGGGATGAGGGGCGAGCCAAGCGTCATGCATGCCCACTCCATCACGTTGGGAGAATCCCGTAGAGAAGAAGAAGGGCGTACCAGGATAACACCCTCGCGCACAAAAAGGGCGGGGCATGCGTTTGTCGGGGTAGGGGTGGGTGCAATCATATTGAACGCGAAAGGGCAGGTGTTCCTGGCAAAGCGCGGCCAGGACGCCTCTAATGAGCGAGGGTTGTGGGCGTGGCCGGGAGGTGAGGTGGAGTTTGGGGAAACGATGACCCTGGCTATCCGGCGCGAGCTGCGCGAGGAATTCGACATGGTGATCGAACCGATCCGTCAAATCGCGGCCTTTGACCACCTGTTGGAGGGTGGCCAGGAACACTGGGTGTCCGTGGCCTTCGTCGCCCGGCATCTCTCTGGAGAGCCTCGCATCAAGGAGCCGGGCAAGTGCAGCGACTTCGGCTGGTTCTCCCTGGATCGTCTTCCCGCAAGTCTGACCATGTTATCGAAGGAGCACCTGCTGGCCTACCTCAGGATATTCGGTGGAGGGCGGGCGGGGGAACTGTCGTATGCAGGCAGTAGCGGGGAAGCTTAAAGTAAGTGCCTCGCCGGGCATCTGAACGTGCGTGGAGCAAGTCCACCGGTTCGTTAGACAATGGACGAAGCTAGCCCCGCTGGGAAGTGGAGAGTCCGCTACGATGTGGGATGCACTCCCGTGAAGCGGCGTGCTATACTGTCCAAACAAGTATGGTCTCGAGTCGAGGAGCCGTTAGATGCATGATGACCGCAGCGCCTGGTTCCCTCTGGGGAATCAGGTGCATTTGGAGACACTCTCCCGCGACCCCTACCCGGTGCTCAAAGCTCTCCAGGAGCAGGAGCCGGCTTCCTGGGTTCCTGAGGCGCAGGCCTGGTTTGTCAGCCGCCGCTCCGACTGCCTGGCCATTCTGCTAGACAGCGCGACCTTCAGCGTGACCTCACCTGCCTCGTTGCTGGAGGACACGCTGGGCCAGACCATGCTCAGCACCGATGGTGCCAGGCAGCGCCAGCTTCGGCAGCCCTTCAACGGGCCTTTCTCTCCCAAAGAGGTGCAGACCCGCATGTCTACCCCCATCAGTGCCTACGTCCATGACCTGATCGATGGGTTCGAGGCACAGGGCCAAGCAGATCTCAAAACAGCGTTCGCAGACTCATTGGCGCTCTGGACAGTGATGACGATCCTTGGGCTGCCCATCCACGACTTCCCCACCGTACGGGGCTGGTTCACTGACATCGCCCATGCCCTGGGCAACTTCACCCGCGACCCCGCTGTGCGCGAGCGTGGGCGGGCTGCCGCCTCCGCGTTCGGGGCGTACACCGCCAGGCACCTGGAGCGGCTGAGGCGGGAGCCGGACGACTCCGTCCTGGCAGCGGTTGCCTCCTCTGGCGAGCTGTCGAACGAAGAGATCCTGGCTGCGGCACGCGTCATTGTCTTCGGTGGTGTGGAGACGACAGCAGCGATGCTGGCCAACACCTTGTGGGCGTTGCTGAGCCACCCGGCTCACTATGCGGCAGTGCTGGCCAACCCCGCTCTGCTCCCCCAGGTCATCGAGGAGGCGCTGCGCTGGGAGCCACCGGTCCAGAGCTGCACGCGCTTCGTGACCCGCCCGGTCGTCGTGCAGGGCGTGGCCCTCTCCCCCGGCGAGATGGTGCAGTGCATGGTGGGAGCGGCCAACCGCGACCCGGAGCACTTCACGGAGTCGGACGCTTTCGATCTGGGGCGAGTCAACGTCAGGGACCACCTCTCCTTCGCCATCGGCAAACACTTCTGCCTGGGGGCCGCACTCGCCCGGCTGGAGGGGGAAATCGGGCTGCGCCTGCTGTTGGAGCGGCTGCCGGGGCTCCGCCTGGACACGGGGCACAAGAGCAGTCCGCGCGGGCATGAATTCCGCTCACCTCCAACACTCCATGTGCGATGGGAGAGTGCGTAGGAAAGACGCCTGATGGACCGAGAGGCAAAACGTGTAAAGTGATCATCCAATGATTTTCGGATGGTTGAGCGCCCAGCCCTCAGCGTGAGAAACGAGGAAGAACCCATGAGTTTTGCCGAAAGTATCCTGACCGAAGACCTGGAGCCACTACGCCAGCGGCTGCTTTTCCATCCCCTCTGGACGGGGATCGAGCGGGGAACGCTGCTGCGCGAGACCCGGCGCGTCTTCGCCCAGCAGGATTGGTGGCTGGTGCGCGAAGCGTACCGTCTCGATGCTCTGGCCGTTGCGGAGATGCCTGACCTGGACTTGCAAGAACTCCTGCTCGCCAAGCTCGTACCCAAGGTCGGGGGCTACCGCCTCCTGAAAGAGAGAAGATTGGTCGCCTCCGGCTTCACTCTTCCAGCCACTGAGTGATAAAGCGCTTGCTCAGGTGGATATCCACCTGCCGAAGCCTCCCCTCGCCGATATTGACGAATTTGTGGGGCGTGTTGGCCTCAGTAATGATGATCTGCCCTGCCCGCGCTTGGAGCGTCGTGGTGCCAACTGTATAGGTAGCCACACCCTCCTGGAGAATAAAGATCTCCTGATACGGATGTTGATGGAGCCGGACCCCCTCTCCTGGCTGCATGTCCACCAGGATAAAGGAAACATCTATGTCTCCATGCTGGTATCCTTCAAGCTCCGACGTGTTCTCAGAGTTCTGAAGTTCATCCTTATTGACAACGATGTAGTTCATATGCGCCTCCTGTCAAGTCATCTGCAAGCAACTCTATCTCATATGTCCTATTCTAAACAACAAGTGGCACGACAAAAAGAGCCACTTCTTGATAAGAAGAACATAGCCATTAGTATGTCTTTAGCACGAGCGCCAGGGTGTGTACGCCCGCCCGCAGTTCTTGGGGGGAGGAGTTCGCGAAACCCAACACCAGACCGTCGCGCTGGAGGGGCCGCGAGCTGAATGCTGAGATGGGGAGCAGGTGCAGGCCAGACGCAGCTGCTCGCTGGACGACTGCCTGAGCGCTCATTCCTGCTGGGAGCCAGACAGCCAGGTGCAACCCTGCTTCTGGCACCGTGATCTCCAGCCTGTCGCACAGTTCCCGCGTCAGTGCGTCTACCAGGGCATCGCGGCGTTCCTTGTAGAGCTGGCGCATCTTCCGTAGATACCGCGCGAAATGCCCCTCGGCCATAAAATCGGCCAGGGCCATTTGTTCCAGGAGCGGCAGATGCACCGCCCGGTACCGCTGCGTGGCTTTCAAGCCAGTGAGCAACTCGGGAGGAGCCACCACGTAACCTAGGCGCAGGGAGGGGAACAGCACTTTGCTAAAGGTCCCGATATAGAGCACGCGCCCGGCGCGGTCCAGGGCGTACAAGGCTTCTAAGGGCCTACCGCTGAAGCGATACTCACTATCATAGTCGTCCTCGACGATCCAGGCCCCTGTCTCTCGGCTCCAGTCCAGCAACGCCAGCCGTCGGCTCAGGCTCATGGTCACTCCGGTCGGAAGCTGGTGCGAGGGCGTGACCATGGCCAGCCGCGCCCCCGGACAGAGCTGTCGTCCGGCCCTGACCTCGATGCCCTCGCCATCGACGGGCACCGCCACCAGCTGCGCCCCAGCAGCCAGTAGCGCTCCACGCGGTCCCGAATACCCGGGGTCTTCAATCCAGGCCGTCTCTCCTGGGTTCAGCAACACGCGTGCCACCAGATCGAGGGCCTCCTGCGCTCCGGTCGTGAGGAAAATCTGTTCGGGCAAGCAGTGGACGCCCCGCGTCAGGCCGATGTGCGTGGCGATGGCCTGGCGCAGCGGAAGGTAACCCTGCACAAACTGGTAAGAGGAGACGGCTGGCAGCGAGTGACGAGCATGTCGTGCCAGCAGTCTGGCCCAGGTCTCGTAGGGAAAGGAGGTCACATCTGGCTGGCCAACGAGAAACAGGTTCTTTCCCAGCCTCGCTTGCTCCCCGTAGAATACTTCTGGACACGGCATGTCGATGAGCGCCTGGCAGTGCCGCGCGAATGCTGGTGGGGACATCTCCGGAGTCTTGCATCCGTCCAGACCTCGCACATTCCCGTTTCCCTGAAACACCTGCCCCAGGTGCAAATCAGCGACCCGCGTGCCGTCTCCCACCCGGCTCTCGATATAGCCTTCCAAGAGCAGCATCTCGTAGGCAAGGGCGGTGGTGGTGCGTGAGACTCCCAGTTCGCTGGCCAGGACGCGCGTCGAGGGCAGGCGCGTCCCGGCCTCGAGCTGTCCTGACAGAATCGAGCTGCGCAGCCGTTCGTACAACTGCCGGTACAAGGGGACCGGTGCGCTCTGGTCGAGTATGATCTCCGGCCTCTTGAGAGGCGTTGCGCGTTTAGACATAGGTGTCTCCTTCCCCCTGAACCTTCTGGACAAATCAAGACCTGCACATAATGGCCTTTTAAATATACTCAAAAATGGCTCTTTGCACAAGCCCAATAACCGGGTATGCTTCTGGGAGAGAAGCAACCTGTAACGTATGAGAGAGAGGCACCTCCATGAGAAAAATTGTTGTTTCCGAGTTTGTGTCGTTGGACAATGTCATGCAAGCGCCTGGTGGCGCAGAAGAAGATACCGAGGGCGGTTTCACCCTCGGCGGGTGGACATGGCCGTTCTGGCACGATGACATGGGCGCGCACTTCTTTGAGGAAATGAGCCAGAGTGACGCGCTACTTCTGGGGCGCAAAACATGGCAGATCCACGGCGGGGCATTCGAACCAATGCCGGCAGGTGACCAGTTTGGCGATGTCATGAACATTATGCCGAAGTACGTTGTTTCCACCACACTGACAACGGTCTCAGCCTGGCGCAACTCCACCTTGATTCGCGGCAATGTTATCGAGGAAATACGCACCTTGAAAGCACAGCCGGGCAAGAACATCGTCATCGATGGCAGCAGCGTGTTGATTCATACCTTAGCCCAGCACGATCTGATTGACGAATACCACCTGATGGTCTTTCCGCTAGTCCTGGGCAGCGGAAAGCGCCTCTTCCCCGAAGGGGGCAAGAAGAAGACGCTCAAGCTGATCGAGAGCAAATCCTTCGCTACAGGCGTCGTGGTACTCACCTACCAATCAGTTGTGGAACAGTCATGAAAGGAGAACCCTGTGAGAAAAGTCATTGCCTCCCCCTTTGTGACGCTGGACGGCTTCATAGCAGGACCAGATGGGGAATTGGATTGGTCTGTTGGAGATGAAGCCTTTGACCGTGAACAGCTGCCTGCTCTGCTGGACAGGGTGGACGCGATTCTGCTGGGACAGCTGACCTATCAAGCGCTGGCCGCGTACTGGCCTTTCACTTCTGCGGAAGATGATCGCACTGCCGATCTGGTGAATACTATCCCTAAGGTCGTTTTTTCCAGGACGCTTGCTGAGGCTCCCTGGGGGCCATTCAAGAACGCAAGGCTCGTGAAAGAGGACTCAGCCGCAGCTGTGGCTCAGCTGAAACAGCAAGCTGGGAAGGACATGGTCATTTTCGGCAGTGGCCGCCTTGTCTCTGAGCTGGCGCAAGCTGGCTTGATTGATGAATATCAATTGAGAGTCAATCCCGTCGTCCTGGGCAGAGGCAAGCGGCTCTTTCCTGACCTCAGGGAGAGGGTGAAGCTGAAACTGCTCGACAGCAGAACCTCTCCTTCAGGCGTCGTGGTGCTTCACTACCAGCTTGACAATACCTAGTCTGGCTTGAGAGCATCGTTCATGTGAAGGCGTTCAGCCTTTCGCTTTGTACGCATGTGCTCTATCCATCCTAACGCGGAAGTAGAATGCCGAGGTATTCATGTACCAGCATAGGAAATGGAAAAGGAAATGTCGCCTATCCCGTTAACCGATTTTGTCGGGATAACATCCAGGAAGTTCAACATCCCAGGTGTTGCCGTTGGGGTTTGGGCGGACGGCAAAGAGGCGTATGCCTGTCACGGTGTGACGAGCATCGAGAACCCACTGCCCGTCGATCAGGACACACTCTTTCTTGTGGCCTCGGTCACCAAGACCTTTACGGCGACCACGCTCATGCGCCTGGTCGCGGAGGGGCAGGTCGAGCTGCACGCGCCGGTACGCCGCTACGTTCCCGAGTTTCGCCTGAAGGACCAGCAGGCTGCGGATAAGATCACGGTGTTGAACCTGCTCAACCACACCGCCGGGTTGGACTGGAGAGTCAACGCTGACACCGGTGAAGGGGACGACGCCCTGGAGCGCTATGTAGCGAAGATGGCTGAGATGGAACTGATCGCGCTCCCCGGCACCCGGGTCTCCTACAGCCAGGCGGGGTACAACCTGGTCGGGCGGATCATCGAGAAAGTCACGGGCCAGACCTTCGAGCGGGCCGTGGCGCAGCTACTCTTCGAGCCGCTGGGGCTGTCGCACAGTTTCTTCGCGCGCGATGACATCATGACCCGACGCTTCGCGGTAGGACACAACCGCAGCGAGGACGGAACACTGTCCATTGCGAGACCGTGGCGGCATTCACGCGGCGACAATCCTGGCGGGGGTATCGCCTCCTCGGTGGCAGACCTGCTTCTGTGGGCCCGGTTCCATATTGGTGACGGGAACGCAGCAAGCGGTACCCGAGTGCTCCCCACCGACGTGCTCCATCAGATGAAGGAGCCCACGGCCGAGTTGCGAGCGAGCAGCCTGGGCGACGCCATTGGCCGCGGCTGGTTCCTGCGCGACGTGGACGGCCTGCGCACCGCCGGGCACGCCGGGTCAGCCAACGGCCAGTTCGCCGAGTTCCTCACCATCTCGGAGCGCAACTTCGCAGTCGTGTCGCTGTCCAACGCTGGCCCGGATGGCATCCCCTTCAATCAGGCAGCCGTAAGCTTCGCGCTTGAGCACTACCTGGGACTCGTCGACCGCGACCCGGAGCCCATCCCGTTTGATGCGGTGCGGGCCCAGGAGTTTGCCGGGACATACGCGAACGAGATGATGACATGCACCATCGACACGGTTGGGGCCAGGTTCAGGCTTGAGCTTCGCATCAAACCAGAGATCCGTGCGGCAGCCGAGAAAGCACCGCCCCCAGACCCCTCGCCGTGCGATTTCGGCCTGCTGCCCGGCTCATCCGACGAGTACATCATCAACGACGGCGCTTTTAAGGGGCAGCGCGGCTTCTTCACCCGTGACAAGAGTGGCACAGTTGTGGGAGTAGACCTCGCCGGCCGGTTATTCAGCCGGGTCCAATAGTCTCCAAGTAAGTTCGGTATAAGGAAATCGCTATGGCAAACTCTGTTGAGTTAAATGGCATTCGTACCTGGTACGATGAGCAGGGCACAGGTGAGCCTCTCGTCCTCCTCCATCCCGGCGGAGTTGGGGTGGACTCACGGGCGTTTGGACCAAATCTGGGGGCGCTGGCGGCCCATTTCCACCTCTTCTTGCCGGAACGGCACGGGCACGGCCACACACCAGATGCGGACGGCCCTTACACCTATGAACTGATGGCTCTTGATATGGTCCATTTTTTCGAGCAGGTGGTTGGCGGTCCCGCACGATTACTCGGGATAAGTGATGGGGCGGTGGTGGCCCTGCTCGTGGCACACCTACGGCCTGATTTAGTCCAGCGATTAACTTGTGTGGCCGGTCCTTTCCATCGCAGTGGCTGGGTGGCCAGCGCGATTGAGCCCGGTCTGGAAACGCCAGCCTTCCTCGTCAGCAGCTACGGGGAGGTCTCCCCTGATGGCCAGGAGCATTACCCGGTCGTGCAGAGGAAACTTGATCAGATGCATACCCTCGGCCCCACCTTGACGACGGATGACCTCGGCAGCATCGGGTGCCGCACACTGGTAATGGTCGGTGATGATGACGAAGTTCCTCTGGAACATGCCATAGCCTTCTACCGTGCTCTGCCTCGTGGGGAGTTGGCAGTCGTCCCCGGTACCTCGCACGGTCTGCTCGTCGAGAAACCAGATCTCTGCAACAAGGTGATGGTCGACTTCTTGACAAGAGACCCCGTCCCAACCCTGGCGCCCATCCGCCGCGCGTAGGCGATGCAAGTCGGTCCCCTTCTTCCTTTTTGCTGTTGGAATAACCCATTGAGGTGAGCGTTACAGTACCATCAGTTATGCACTGTGGACTGGAAGTCGTGAATAAGGTTATGCTGGCCACCTGTCCGGTTGCTTCTAAGGAGGTTCAATGAGAGCTAGCGAGAAAAAGAAAAGCAGGCAGGCCCCTGACGTTGCGCCCCAGGCAAGTCGGCGTGAGTGGATTGGACTTGCAGTCCTCGCCCTGCCCGCTCTACTTATTTCCATGGACCTGAGCGTGCTCTATCTGGCGGTGCCGCGTCTGAGCGCAGCCCTGCGGCCGAGTAGTGTTCAGCTGCTCTGGATCACCGACGTGTATGGCTTTCTGCTGGCCGGGTCCTTAATTCCGATGGGCGCACTCGGTGACCGGATCGGCCGCCGCAAACTCTTGATGATCGGCGGGACCGCCTTTGGCCTGGCCTCGGTATTGGCAGCCTTCTCCACCAGCGCCGCGACGCTCATTACGGCCCGCGCCTTGATGGGCATCGCCGCGGCCACCCTGGCTCCGTCGAGCCTGGCGCTTATCAGCAATATGTTCAAAGATCCCAGGCAGCGCACCCGCGCCATCTCGATGTGGGCGACGAGTCTCTCGGTCGGTGGTGCGGTCGGGCCCATAGTCGGCGGCATACTGCTGAATTCCTTCTGGTGGGGTTCGGTGTTTCTGGTAGCCGTACCCGTGATGTTGCTGCTGGTGATGACCGCACCGTTGTTATTGCCCGAATACCGCAACCCTGAGGCTGTTCGGCTGGATCTGAGGAGTGTTGCCCTATCTCTGGGTACTCTTCTGCTGATTATCTACGGTCTCAAGCAAATCGTCCAATATGGCTTAGGCTGGGCGCCGGCACTGGCGATGGTGGCTGGTCTGGCGGTCGGGGTGATGTTCGTGCGTCGGCAGCGCACGCTCGCCGAGCCGTTGATCGATCTGCGGCTATTTCGAGTGCCCTCCTTCAGTGTCTCTCTGGCCACGAATACGCTCGGCTTTTTCGTAGTGCTCGGCGTCTTTTTCTTCACCGATCAGTACCTGCAATTGGTGCTGGGGCTCTCGCCGCTCTGGGCAGGACTCTGGGACGTTCCACCTTTTGGCGGATTCATCCTCGGCTCCCTGCTGACCCCGCTCCTGGTGCGTTCTACTCGCCCCGCGTATGTGATGGCTGCAGGCCTGGTTCTAGCGTCAATTGGCTTCGTCATCCTTACCCAGGTCGGTACCACCTCCGGACTCGCCACCTTAGTGATCGGGTCGGTCGTCCTTTCGCTGGGGATGGCACCAGTCTTCACGCTGGTCACCGACATGGTGCTCGGCTCCGCGCCGCCAGAGCGAGCCGGCGCAGCCTCGGGGATAGCGGAGACAAGCACTGAGTTCGGCGGAGCGCTCGGCATCGCCCTGCTAGGAAGCATCGGCACTGCCGTGTATCGCAGCCAGCTGGCCCACGCCGTTCCAGCTGGAATACCAGCCAACGCTGTCGGTGAAACCCTCGGCGGTGCCACGGTGACCGCCAGCTACCTTTCCAGCTCTCTCAGCGCGCCGTGGCTCGGCCTTGCTCGCGAAGCTTTTACGAACGGCCTGCACCTTGTCGCCGTCCTCAGCGCCGCTATCGTGGCGATTCTGGCTATCTTCGTCATCGTGCTGCTCCGGGGCATGCGGCCCGGGGGCGAGACAAACAATGCGCTTTGATACGGTTCAGACTGCTGCTGTTCCGAGAGGAGTAAGGATTCCTCTCGCGCCACATGATCATAGCCACAAGCGGGGAAACCATCTCATTAGTCAGGAAGGAGTCAACGCGCATGAAACGTTCTGTTAGCGTGAGCCGGGTCGTATCTCATCCCTCGACCCTGGCGGTGTTCTCTGGATTACTTGGGGCGCTCATCGGCTTTCTCCTCAATCTGGCCAGCGGAGGAAAAACCTCGCAACTGCTCTGGACCGCGCTCGTCTTCGCCATTATGTTCAGTCTAAGTCTCACGGCCTGGCAAGTGTACAGGCAGGCGCAGGCCGGGAAGCAATGGATGACGATGCTGCAGGAGATGGTCTTCCAGACCTATTTCCTCACGCTCCTCGCCGACAAGCCAGAGATTTCACATCTGGCACAACAACGACTGGGCCGGGTGTTGCAAACCTTAACTGGGAATCAACAGGTAAGTATGGTGCAGTTTTTCAGCCACAATGGTCTGTCTGCTACATTTATCGGCGATGCTTTGCGAGGAAGCGCCGGCCTCGCCGGGGCCGACCTCCGGCAGATTGAACTACCCCAAATCCAGTTAGCACAGGCGAATTTGAGTCGCGTAAATTTCCATGAAGCCAATCTCCGGGAAGCCAATATCAGCGAGGCGACGTTGCATGGTGCCGACCTCTCCGGCGCCAATCTGTCCCAGGCCAGCCTCACAAAAGCTGACCTGCGAGGGATCAATTTCCAGGGAGCCAATCTCACCGGGTCTGATCTGAGCGATGCTCTCATGGAGATGAGAAAAGGGGGGCGCGACGCTCCCCGCGTTCAAGTCGGAGCCCCCCGCTATCCAGCTCTCAGGGCTAACCTGTCGCTATGCGAATGTGCAGGGAGCTGATCTCACTGAGGCTGCTTTGATTGGTGCGAATGTGCAGGAGGCTGACCTCACCGGGGCGATCCTCGACGAGGCTGATATGCGTGGGGCAAAAGTCACTGAAGAGCAATTGCAGATGGTCGTCTCCGGGAAGAACGTGAAGCGAGAGCCTTGAACTCAGACAAGCTTCACAGACATGCCGAGACGTAAAAAGTAAAGGAAAGGACAATATCATGCACTACCTCATTCCAAAAGAAGATTTGCGAATCAATGAAACAGTCTTTAAATTTCAGGGAGAGGAGTATGGCGGGGTCGCAGGATCCTTTTTCTGGGTGTTTACCCTTCCTGGTCGGGGTGCCAAACTGCATAAGCATCCGTATCAAGAGGTGTTTGTTTTACAGGAGGGTCGGGTAACCTTCACTATTGGAGATGCCACACTAGAGGTTTCTGCGGGCAACGTTGTCGTTGCACCAGCCAATACACCCCATAAGTATACAAATACCGGAACAGAGGCACTTCAGATGATCTCGTTTCATCCAAGTTCGCAGGTTATTCAGGAGGATTTGGAGTAATAAAGAAGAGAGTAGCGGTTATCATATCCCTCCGCTTCCGCGAACTTTTTCTACGTTCAACGGAGAGTCATTCTACAATTGAGGTTGGCATTTTGGCCTTCTATGCTCATTCCATTCCGTGATCATAAGAGGCCGTGCACGGCCTTCTAATAGTTCTTACTCACCCGTTCCATCTATGCTATGATGAGCTGAAGCTGGGCCAGGAAATACCCGGTGCGCTTTGCTATATCCAATATGCAGACTGATCACGAGAAAGAAGCAAACAGAGATGAGTTTCGCAGACCACATCCTGACTGAGAACCTGGAGCCACTGCGCCAGCGTCTGCTTTTCCACCCACTCTGGACGGGCATCGAGCAAGGAACGCTGCCACGCGAGACGCTGCGCGTCTTCGCCTTGCAGGACTGGTGGCTGGTACGCGAAGCCTATCGCCTCGATGCACTGGCCGTCGCCGGCATGCCCAACCTGGACCTGCAAGACCTCCTGCTTGCCAAACTCCTGCCCAAAATTGGCAGCTACCGCCTGCTGCTGCGTTTCGGCGAAGCGCTCGGCCTCTCACGAGCCGATTTTGACGCGGTGGAGCCACTTGCGGGCTGCATGGCGCTCACAAATTTCTTCTACTGGATGCTCGCCTATGGCTCGGTGCCGGAGAAAATCGCCGCGGTGAGTGCCAGCGAGGACATCTTCATCCAGATTTGTGCCCGCGTCGGGCCGGCCCTTATGCGCAACTACGCCATGAGTTCCGAGCAGGTCGCCTTCTTTACCGTGCACGAGGAGATCGGGGAGCAGGTCACGCCGATCGATGCGCTTGTGCTGGCCCGCTACGATACAGCGGAGGAGCGCCAACGCATCACGCGAGCCGTGCGCCTGAGCCACGAGTTCGAGCTGCTGTTTTATGATACGGTGATGGTAGCCCCGCGCTCCCAACCGTGATCGAGAGCAGTGTGTCCCTCTGAACCAGGAGCACCTGCTTTATACTACCTACCCCAGGTGCTGAGCAAGTAGGAGAGCAATTGCCGATTCGCCTGGAGAGAAAAAGAATAAGCAACATGTTGGCTTGAAGCTGACTCAGGCGGGGATATCATCCCGAGAGGGATAGCAAGCGGATATAAAGAAGCAATCGTTCTTATGACGAAAACGGAAGTAGAGGCGTTACTGGAGGAATTCGACGAGGCTCTGGTGCAAGCGTTCCCTGGTCCAGAACCGATGAGTGTGCTCCTGGTCGGAGGGGCCTGCTTCCTCTTGCAGGGTATCACTGCTCAACCCACCGACTCCGTGGACGTCATTATTGTAGAGGTGCTGGAAGGAGCGCACTCTCGTCTTCCGCTCACCGGTCGCCGACAAGATTCGCCGCATCATCAGAGAGATCGGAAGACGCCACGGACTCAAAGGCCAGCGCAAGCAGTTCCTCAATGATGATGCTGCGCCCTTTTTACTGGAACCGAGTCGAGCACGAGCTTCCACCGATGTGCCTGCTCACAGCCTACCGCAAGCTGCATCTCTACGCCCCGATGGATCTCGGCTATCTCCTGGCCTGTAAGCTCATGCTAGGCAGACCCGAGAAAGATAGTGTAGATATTGCCGTCCTGCGCCAGGTGCTTGCGATCCAGAACCGGGCACAGGCGCAGCAGATTGTGGACCGGTACTTTCCTTCCCCTGCTCAGCAGGCCACGTATCGGTTGTCCTGCACCTTGGAGAGTCTGTTCGGGAAGTAACTTCCCGCGAGCGCGTCAGTGTTGTCAGATGCTACTTACTCTGCTATGCTTGCGCTGGGTAGGTTTGCTCTGATTCGGTTGCGCTAGATTGTGGAGAAAACGTCATGCACGAGACTTCCTATTCACTCTATCCCATTGGCTTCCTTCGCTCGCCTCTCAAGGATCGTGGAGCAGCCCCCAGACAGGGCCGCGAAGGCGCGCCCGATGCCTGGCTGGAGGTAGATGCAGCGGTGGCAGAGGGGCTGGAGGGGATCGAGGTGGGCGATGATCTGATCGTGATTACCTGGTTGCACCAGGCTGAGCGCGACACGTTGAAAACGCACCCGCGCAATGACCAGACCAGGCCCCAGACTGGCGTCTTCGCGACCCGGTCTCCCGATCGGCCCAATCCCCTGGGCTTGCATCAGGTGACGGTCCGGGAAATCGCCGGCAACAAGATCAAAGTCGGACCGATTGAAGCGATTGATGGCACCCCGGTCGTCGATCTCAAGCCCGTGCTGTCAACGGCTGCAGACTTCTAAGTGGTCGTCTGTGAGCAAAGAAGAACAAAGGAGGAAACGTTATGGCTGAACACCCGATGGAGACGACATTGCGCACTGCTCTGTGGCGGCAGTTCGGCGCGGCGATCGAGATGCTGGAACATGCCCTGCTCGCCTGCCCCAGCACGCTGTGGACTGGACTCCTCTGGAGTGACCCGGAAGCCCCAGCATACCCAACCTTCTGGTCGCTCACCCATCACACGCTCTTCTGGCTCGACTTGTATCTCACAGGCTCCCTGGAAGCATTCGCTCCCCCCACCCCCTTCATCCAGGATGAGTCTGGGCCATCACGGGTCTTTCCCGAACAGCCCTACCCCAGGGAGGAACTCCATGCCTATCTGGTGCAGCTGCGCGAGAAGTGCCAGATCACGCTGCTCTCGTTGTCAGATGAGCAAGCGCAGCGCGAGGTGGCTTTCCCCTGGAGATGGTGGAAGCCGATGAGTTTTTTCGAGCTCCAGTTGTACACGCTGCGCCACGTCCAGGAACATGCGGCCCAACTGAGCCTCTTTCTCGGACAGCACGGCATCCCGGGCGAGGCGCTCGACTGGGTCGCGCGAGCGAAGGAAGAACCTGGCAACTGAGGCGCGAGCGGGCTTCTGATCGAGCCGGCTTTGCCATCCCACACAGGCTCTAAGAAACTGTTTTGGAATGCGAGGCGGTCATGCTGCATGGCCAAAAAGCAAGAGAGGAGAAGTTTTTGCGCAGGTTTGACGGGAGAATGTCTTGCATGCAATGAGGGAGCGGAAGACCTTTGTGCGCAAGACTGACAGGCCCGGCGTTGGTTTTCTGCTGACGAAATCTCATGGACCCGATAACGAGCAAGCATGCTATGATCGGAGCCGCATCCATTCAGGCTTTGCCGCTCTCCTTTGTAAAGCCCACCCTGGCGATTCTCGCACATGAGCAGGAAGAGGCGATCAGCTTCGGCCCCCTCTATGAGCGGGCCGACGTGAGCTGTTCGATGGTGTGAGCAGAAAGCGAACGCCGGGCCGATACGAACGCCAACACGATTGATGTGATAGAATAGATGTTTTAATTCCGAGGAGGAGCTGATGAGCCAGAATGCCATGAAGCGTCTTTATCTGATGCAGGTTGGGTCCATGCCGCAATACCAGATTCCGATTGTGTGCTATCTGGTGCAAACGGGTGATGGCAAGAATATTCTGATTGACAGTGGTCTACCGGAGAGTATGCCTGAAGGAGAAGCGGAGTTCGAGAATGGGCAGGACGTGATCGAGCAGTTGGCGAGCATTGGCTTAAAGCCGGACGATATTGATACAGTCATTTCGACGCATTATGATATCGACCATGCCGGAAGACATGCGGCCTTCACGAAGGCGCACTATGTTGTTCAGCGTGTGCATCATGTGGATGCGGCGAGCAACCCACGTTTTGCTGCCACTCGACCCCAATGGGATCAGCCAATGGAGCGCATTCGGCTGGTGGACGGGGACACGGAACTGCTGCCGGGGCT
>Ga0070698_100000532_pt1 | contig 40626 bp, 38 predicted proteins | sample KBSK1502metaG_FD_65477 | JGI IMG/M metagenome (GOLD analysis project Ga0070698, IMG submission 65477) | Corn, switchgrass and miscanthus rhizosphere microbial communities from Kellogg Biological Station, Michigan, USA - KBS K1-50-2 metaG | ecosystem: Host-associated > Plants > Roots >...
GACTACGAGATCGAACACCACTCTTGGTTCGCGGTCGCCCTGGGCCCTGGTGGCGTTCTCGTAGACGATCAGGAACGTGCCGTCGCCCAGCTTGCGCGCCTGGGCACGGACGGTCGGACGACGGGCCTGGATGGAGCCGCTCTTGGTGGCGGCGTAGTGCTCGGCGTCTTTGACGCCCTCATAGGCGAAGTCGACGCGCCATACGATCACGCGGTAGCGCTTGTCGCTGCTATAGGCGACCCCTCGCTCCCAATCCTCGGTCGCCTGCCAGCCCAGCGGCACCGCCAGCTCGACCCGGATCGAGCTGAACTGGATCCGGGCCAGCCCTTTGTCGCTCTCGATCGCGGCAATCTTCGATGACACCTGGTTGGGACCGCCGGCGATCATGGGGTCGCCGCGGCTGAAGCTCGCGCCATTGTCGTTGCTGGAAAAGTCGCGAAACGTCAGGCCGCCGGGATCGAGTTTGTCCTGGCCGAGCGCCGGCACGGCAAGGAAGCAGGCCGCCAAGCTTCCCGCCAAGAACAAGCGGCGGCCGGACTCCCTTTGTCCTTCTTCAGTTATCCAATGAAGATAATGTCTCAAACAGATGATATTAATGGATTATTCTCCATCCACTTCTATGACCAGCCCATCGTAACAAGGGTGAACGTGGGCCGGCGTCAGGCGATCGACCTCAGCATAATCCATATCGACGTGGAGATTGGTCAAAAAAGCCTGCTTGGGTCCGACTCGCGCAATCCATTCCAGCGCCCGGTCCAGATGGGCGTGGGTTCGATGAGGGCGGAACCGCATGGCATCGACGATCAGCACCTCGACGCCGGCCATGACCTCGAAGGCTTCGTCCGACAAGCTCACGACGTCGTTGGCATACGCCACTGGGCCGAACCGCAGGCCAAGCGAGAGGGTGGTGCCGTGGTCCTGGGCGAACGGCACTGCCGGCCGGCCAGCCGGCGTGAACGGCCCCTCGATCAAGGACGGCCGATAGATCGGATTGTAGAGATTGTGCTCAGCCTCGAAGCAGTAGCCGAAGCGACCCATCAGGATCTGCTGGGTACGCCGGTCGGCCCAGCTTTCAATCGGTCCCTGCCGCAGGGCGTACGGACGCAGGTCGTCGATGCCATGAGTCTGGTCGGCATGCTCATGGGTCCAGATCACCGCATCGACGCGCTCGACCTCGGCATTGAGAAGCTGGGCGCGCAGATCAGGCGACGTGTCGACCAGGATGGTCTTGCCCTGATCCTGGACCAGGATTGAGCAGCGCCGGCGCCAGTTGCGCGGATCGGCGGGATTGGCTGCTCCCCACTCGCCCTTGCCACCCTTCCCACCCGGCCGCGGCACGCCGCCCGACGTGCCGCAGCCCAGGATCGTCACCCGCACGTGGCGCGCTCCGCCTTGGCAAACAGCCGGAAGAAATTATCGGTGGTGGCCGCCTCGAGCTCGCCCAGGCTCACGCCCTTGAGCTCGGCGACCTTGGCGGCGGTATGGGCGACGAAAGCGGGCTCGTTGGTCTTGCCGCGCTTGGGAACCGGCGCGAGGTAGGGCGCATCGGTCTCGACCAGCAGGCGGTCCAGCGGGATGTCGCGCACGATGGCCCGCAGGCTGTCGGCGGCCTTGAAGGTGACGATGCCCGAAATCGAGATGTAGAGGCCGAGCGCCAGCGCCCGGTGCGCCATCTCGGGCCCCGCGCTGAAGCAGTGGATCAGGCCGGTGAACGTGCCCTTGGCATGTTCGTCCTCGAGGATGTCGCCGGTTTGCTGATCGGCGTCGCGGGTATGGACGATCAGCGGCAGGCCGCTCTGGCGCGCCGCGGCGATGTGGGTCCGGAAGCTCTCGGCCTGCTCGGCGCGCGGGCTGTGCTCGTAGTAGAAGTCGAGGCCGGTCTCGCCGATGCCCACCACCTTGGGATGGCGCGTCGCCTCGACCAGCCGGTCCGGCGCGCGCTGCCCCTCCTCCTTGGCCTCGTGCGGATGCACGCCCACCGAGCACCAGACGTTGTCGTGGCGCTCGGCGATAGCCCGCACCTTGTCGAACTGGTCGAGCCGCGTGCCGATGGTCAGCATGCCCGCCACGCCGGCGGTGCGCGCGCGCGCCAGCACGCCCGCCTCGTCGACGGCAAGCTCGGGGAAGTCGAGATGGCAGTGGCTGTCGATCAGCATCAGCTCGCCGCCCCCCGATTCGCGGATTGGACGGCCTCGACGAAACGCGGGAACACGCCCTGCGGCGCCGGCAGCACCCTGCCCGGCACGAGCTCGCGATCGAAGGCGGCGAAGGTCCTTTGTTCGGCCGGCACGGCGAGCTGATCCAGGATCCTGGCCGCCGAGCCGGGCATGAAGGGCTGCACCAGCAAGGTGACACGGCGGATGGTCTCGGCCAGCACCCACAGCACGGTGTCGCGCCGCACCGGATCGGTCTTGGCGAGCGCCCACGGCGCCTGCGCATCGACATAGCGGTTGGCGTCGGCGATCACCTCCCAGATCGAGGTCAGTGCGCGGTGGAAGGCCTGGTCGTCCAGCTCGCGGCGCACCATCCCCAGCAGCGCCCTGGCGCGGTCGAGCAGAGCGGTATCAGCCTGCGTGATCGCGCCCTTGGCCGGTATCTTCCCGTCGCAGTTCTTGGCGACGATCGACAGCACGCGCTGGCAGAGATTGCCGTAGGCGTTGGCGAGGTCGCCGTTCAGTCGGCCGATCAGCGCGCGCTTCTGCAGGTCGCCGTCGTTGCCGAACGGCACTTCGCGCAACAGGAAGTAGCGCACTGGATCGAGCCCGTAGCTATTCACCAGCTCCACCGGATCGATCACGTTGCCGAGCGACTTGGAGATCTTCTGGCCCTCGTTGGTCCACCAGCCGTGCGCGAACACGCGCTGCGGTGGCGCGACGCCCGCCGCCATCAGGAAAGCCGGCCAGAACACGCAGTGGAAGCGGATGATGTCCTTGCCGACCATGTGCAGGTCGGCCGGCCAGTACTTCCACAGCGGATTGTGCGTGTCGGGATAGCCGCACTCGGTGATGTAGTTGGTGAGCGCGTCCAGCCAGACATACATCACGTGCTTGGGATCGCCCGGCACCGGCACGCCCCACGAGAAACTGGTGCGCGAGACGGAAAGATCCTGCAGGCCTCCCTTCACGAAGCTGATGACTTCGTTGCGCCGGCTCTCCGGCGCGATGAAACGCGGGTTGGCCTCATAGAACGCCATTAGCCGCTCGGCCCAAGTCGACAGCCGGAAGAAGTACGACGGCTCCTCGACCCATTCGACCTCGGCGCCGGTCGACAGAGCGCGCCGCTTGTTGTCCGGCCCGACCTCGGTCTCGCTTTCGACGAAGTAGGTCTCGTCGCGCACCGAGTACCAGCCGGCGTAGTTGCCGAGATAGATGTCGCCCGCCTCGACGAGCTTCTGCCACAGCGCCTGCGAGGCTGCGTAGTGCCGCTTCTCCGTCGTGCGGATGAAGTTGTCCGGGCTGTAGTTCATCACACCGATGAGGTCGCGGAACGACTGGCTCACTTTGTCGGTGAAAGCCTGCGGCGACAGGCCGGCCGCGGCCGCGGCCTTCTCGACCTTCTGGCCGTGCTCGTCGGTTCCGGTGAGGAAGTGCACGTCACGGCCGTCGAGGCGCATGAAGCGGGCCAGCACGTCGCAGGCGAGCGTCGTGTAGGCGTGCCCGATATGGGGCACGTCGTTCACGTAGTAGATCGGCGTGGTGACGTAGTAAGTGCTGCGGCCCGACATGACTGAACTCCGACTGTCGTCGCTCAACGCATCGCCGACTGCAGAGTCAGGAAGCTCGCGAGCACCGTCTGCTTGCGGTCGAGATTGACCCTATCGGCGCCGGACAACAGGTCGGCGGCCTTTTCCCACGCCTCCAACCAGCGATCAAGGCTTGTGGCCGACGCCAGCCGCGCCTGCAAGCCGCGTTCCGCCGGCACGATGGCTGCAGCTTCTCCACCCACCGCCGCGTGCCGCGCCAGGCCTTTCAGCCAGCCGTCGAACAGGTAGTTCAGCGAGCGCCAGGCGGCGTTGGCCTCCTCGCCGCGGCGCGCGAAACGTTCGGCGAAACCATGCAGGCGCGCCATATCGAGCTCGGGCAAGCTCGCCAGCACGTCGACCATCTCGCGGTAGAGATCGAGGCTGCCGGCGCCCGCCAGTTCGAGCGCGCGGCCGATGCTGCCTTCGCTCAATCGCGCCAGGACCGCCCTCTCCTCTTCCTTCACGTCCGGGGCGTAGTCGCCCAGCAGGCGCACGACGATCTCATCGGACAGCGGCTGCAGCACGAGCCGCCGGCAGCGCGAGCGGATCGTCGGCAGCAACCGGCCGGGCGCGTGCGCCACGATCAGCAGCACGGCATTGGGTGGCGGCTCCTCGAGGATCTTTAGCACCGCGTTGGCGCTGTTGCGGTTCATCTCGTCGGCTGCATCGACGATGGCGACCCGCCATTGCCCCATTGCCGGCGTCATGTGCATGAAGGCGCCGAGCTCGCGCACGTCATCGACGGCGATTTCGGCGCGCATGCGGCCGGTGTCGGGATTGAGCGTGCGCCTCAGGTGAAACAGGTCGGGGTGCGAGCGGGCATCGACCAGCGAGCGCCCCGGCGCGTCGGCCGGCACGTCGAGACTGTCGGAGGCGCCAAACAGGCCACCCTGCGCCTGGCCGGCGAGCAGGAAGCGGGCGAAGCGCCAGGCGAGCGTCGCCTTGCCGATGCCGCGCGGTCCCGCCAGGAGCCAGGCGTGATGCAGGCGGCCGCTCTGATGCGCGGCGAGCATGGTCTTCTCGGCCGTCTCGTGGCCCAGCAGGCGGTCGCGGCGCCACGGCGGCGGCCAGTCGTACGGCCATTCGAGCTTCTCGAGCTCGCTTGCGTCGGCGCTCGTCTTGCCCCGGGCCATGCGCGTCAGGCTCCCAGCCGCTCTTGCACCGCGCGCGTGATCGCGGCGGCGACGGCGTCGATGTCTGCTGTAGCATCGATCACCACGCAGCGCTTGGGATCGTGCGCGGCGATGTCGAGGAAGCCGCCACGGACGCGCGCATGAAAATCGCGCGGCAGGCTCTCATAGCGGGTCTCGCTGCCCCGCCGGGCAGCGGCGCGCGCCAGACCGATCTCGATCGGCAGGTCGAGGACGAGGGTGAGATCGGGCCGGAAGTCACCCACCGCGACCGCGTAGAGCCGCTCGAATATCTTGGCGTCGACACCGTGGCCGCGGCCCTGATAGGCCAGGGTCGAATCGGCAAAGCGGTCGCTCAGCACCCAGTCGCCGCGCTTGAGCGCCGGCCACACGGTCGAGCGCAGATGCTCGCGCCGGGCGGCGAAATGCAGCAACGCCTCGGTCGTGCCGTCCCAGCGCTCGATGGGCCCCTCCACCAGGAGCTTGCGGATCATCTCGGCGCCCGGCGAGCCGCCGGGCTCGCGCGTCGCCACGACCGTGCGGCCGCGGCTTTCGAGCCAGCCCTTCAGCCGCGAAATCTGCGTCGATTTCCCCGCTCCTTCGCCGCCTTCCAGGGTGATGAACCGCCCGCCTGGGGCCTGGCTCACGACAGCCAGCCGAACAGGTAATGGTGGATCAGCGCCGCCACGCGGCCGACCACGCCCATGCGCGCCACATCGGCGCCCGCTTCCAGCGGGTATTCCATCACCTTTCCGTCGGGCAGCGTGACGGCTGCGGTGCCGAGCTTGGTGCCCTTGACGATCGGCGCCGGCAACGGTCCGTCGAAGCGCGCGATCACGCGCGGCGTCACGGTCTGCCCGGTCGGCGCCGTGATCTGAATGGCGCGCGCGACGACCAGCGGCACCTTGTCCTGGGCGCCCAGCCACACCGGCGCCTCGACGACGGTGTCGCCGGCGCGGAAGACCGTGGTGTTGGTGGTTTCGCGGAAGCCCCATTCCGTCAGCCGCGCCGTCTCCTGGGCGCGTTCGGCCATCGAGCTCAAGCCGTTCACCACCACGATGAGCCGCCGTCCGTCCCGCACCGCCGAGCTTGCCTGGCCGAAGCCGCCCTCCTCGGTGTGGCCGGTCTTCAGGCCATCGGTGCCCGGCGTGATCTTGAGCAGGCGGTTGCGGTTCTCCTGCTTGATGTTGTTGTAGGTCCAGTTGGTCTCGGCGTAGTAGCGGTAGAGCTTCGGGAAATCCTCGATGGTGCGCCACGCCACGACGGCGAGGTCGCGCGCCGTCGTCCACTGGCCTTCGGCCGGCCAGCCCGAGGCGTTCTTGAACACCGTGCCGGTCATGCCGAGTTCCTGGCCGCGCCTGGTCATGCGTTCGGCAAAGCTGTCCTCGTTGCCCGACAGGCCTTCGGCCACGACGACGCAGGCGTCGTTGCCCGACAGCACGATCATGCCCTTGATCAGATCCTCGACCGTGACCTCGCTGCCGAGCTCGACGAACATGCGCGAGCCGCCCATGTTGCGCGCCCGCTCGCTCACCCTGAAACGTGTGTCGAGCTTCACCCGGCCGGCGCTGAGTTCCTCGAACAGGATGTAGATGGTCATCATCTTGGCCATCGATGACGGGTGCATCGGCTTGTCGGCGTCCTTGAACAGCAGCACCGTCGAGCTTTGCGGGTCGACCATGAAAGCCTGCTTGGCCAGCGTGCCGATGCCGATCTGCGAGGGCGGCAAGGCTTCCGTCTTGGCGGCCTCGGTCTTGGCAGCAGGTTTCGGCGCGGTGGTGGTCGCGCGCGGCTTGGCCGGCGGCTTCTGCGGCGTCTGCCGCTTGGCCGCCGGGTCGGTCTGTTGCGCGAAGGCGTCGAGCGACGGCCCGGCGAGGGCTGCTAGCGCGATAAGCACCGCCAACGGGCGCAGTCGATCAATTAGCCACGACACGAGCATCACCATAGCCTGACCGCTTCAGCCTGTCGGCGACAATGCCGGCGGCATCCGAGGTTGTGTAGGGCCCCAGGCGCACGCGATAGACGTCGCGTCCGCCGGCGGAGCCTTGGGAAATCTCCGACAGGCCGTAGCTGCGCACCGCGTCGCGCTGGCGTTCGGCATTCTCGGGCGTCGAGAAGGCGCCGGTCTGGACATAAAAGCCGCCCGCCGGCTGCAGCATCGTGCCGGTGGCGAGCGAGGCCACGGTCGCGCCGTTGCCGGCCGCAGCGGCGATGGGCACCACCTCGGCCGGCGCGCCGCGTGGATTGGTCGGCCATACCGGCTGGGCTGGCGCGGGTTGTACCGGTGCGGGCGGAGGCGGCGGCGGAGCATAGGTCGCGACTTGCACCGGCGCCGGCTGCGGCGCGTAGCGGCCGGATGAAACCTGCGCCACCGCCGCCTGCTGCTCGGCCGGGCCGCCGCCGCCGATCGCGACGTCCTTCACGGCCAGGCTTTCGGCCTGGAGCTGGTCGATGCGCACGTGCGCCGTGCCGTTGCGCACGATGTCGAGCTCCTGCGCGGCGGTGCGCGACAAGTCGATGACGCGGCTGCGCGCGAACGGTCCGCGGTCGTTGATGCGCACCACCGTGCTGAGGCCGTTGTCGAGGTTGGTCACGCGCACGATCGAGGGCATTTGCAGGGTCCGATGCGCCGCCGTGCGCGCGCTCTGATCATAGGGCTCGCCGTTGGCGGTCGATTTGCCGTGGAAGCCCGGGCCATACCATGAGGCGACGCCGGTTTCGACATGGTTGAATTCTTCCTGCGGCGTGTAGGTGACGCCGTCGATCTTGTAGGGCGCGCCGATCTTGTAGGCGCCGCGCTGGGCCACCCCTTTGCCCCCCGAGGAGCCGCAGGCGGCCAGGGAAACCGCCAGCACCGTCGCCGCCCCCGTCCGGGCGAGCATCAGGAGCGCCGAGCGCGGGCTGACTACGGCTAGCGGCATGATGGCGCCATCATACATGATCTTGCGGGCGCCGGGGAGATTGTCGGCACCGAGGGTCACGCAGCGATCTTGTCGGACAGCAAGCCGACGGCGAGACCGAAGAAATCCGACTGGTTCCAGCGCAGGATGACGCGGAAGTTCTCGGTCGTGCGATAGGCCGGGCCATTGGCGCCGGCCGGTCGCACGATGCGCTCGCCCTGCCCCGCCGCCGCGCCGGACGGCATCGCACCGCCCCACTCCAGGCCGGCTCGCCAGCCGACGCGCCGCAGGTAGTTGACGATGGAGGCGAACACGTCGGCCTTGTTGGTCCAGATGTCCATGCGCCCATCGCCGTCACCATCGGCGGCATAGGCCAAGAAGCTGGTCGGGATGAACTGGCACTGGCCCATTGCGCCCGCCCACGATCCCTTCATGGCGTGCAGGCCGATATGGCCCTGCGACACGATCTTGAGCGCCGCGATCAGCTGGCTGCGGAAGAACTGCGCCCTGAAACCGTTGTAGGCGAGCGTCGCCAGGGCCGGCACGACCTCGAAGTCGCCGAGCCGCGTGCCGTAGTTGCTTTCGATGCCCCACAGGGCGACCACGATCGACGTCGGAATGCCGACGGGTGCCGCGAAGCGGTCGATGGCGGCGCGGTTCTCCTGCAGCAAGGCGCGACCGCGCTTCACGCGCTCGTTCGAGACCACGATCTCGAGATAGCGGTCGAAGGTCATCTTGAACTCGGGCTGATTGCGCGCGAGCTCCATGACCTGTGGGATCTCCTCGACCGAACCCAGCGCGGCATCGAGCGTGCCCTGATCGACGCCGGCCTTCAGCGCCTCGGCGCGCACCCCGCGCAGCCAGGCGGCGAACTTGGGATCGCTCGTCTCTGCCAGTGCCGGCAGAGGCAGCAGTGCCGCTGCTGCGCACAACAATCGTCGACGGATCATGGGAGCACGCTCCGCCAGTAACCGTAACAGATGAAGAACGATAGCCAAGTATTTCAAAATCTGGAAATATTTAAGGCGGCAACCGGCGCCTGTACCGGCCGCCGCGGACGGAGTAACAAGCGCATCCCGGATGGGTGGCCGAGTGGTTTAAGGCACCGGTCTTGAAAACCGGAGTGGGTTCACGCCCACCGTGGGTTCGAATCCCACCCCATCCGCCACCGGGCCGGCGCGTTGACGGGAGATACCATTGCGCGAGTTGCTAAAGTTTGGCGATCTTCAGCTGGCACAAAAGGTCCACGAGCTGGAGAAGTACGGCCCCGAGGACGCCCCTGTGTTGGGCCGCTTCCGGTCCGTGCGGACGGATCTCTCGCGCATGTCCTGGAATTCGTTCGTGGCGGCGCTGGGGGATTGCGACGCCGGTCCCCTCGCCCGCACCGGCGTGATGACATTTCCACTGGACGAAGGTTTCGCCGACCGGCTCACGACGGCCCTTCTGGAAAGCCCCAAGACGCAGATGCGTCGCGAGGATTTCGCCATGGGCTATGTCGGGACGGCGGCGGCGCAGTGCGAATACCTTAACGCCTGCAACGAATACCGCGAGCTCAGCCCGCAATGCCTGGCGCTGCTGACCGAGTTCCTGTCGACCGTCGGCCCGCAAGTCGAGCAAAGCATCGGCCATCCCTTCCGCGTCGGCTCGACCCGCCAGTTCCAGCTCGTCCCCGAGCGGATTGCCTCGGGCCGGCATCTCGACGGTTGGCCGGTTGCCATCCGCAAGGTCTTCATCCTGCCGCAAGGCTGCGGGCGGCGGACCAGCACCACGTGGTTCCGTCAACGCGACGGCAAGCAACTGGAGCTCGAAAGCGAAAAGCCGATCTGGCTGATCTTCGAGAACAGCGTCGTCTGGCACGCCGCGGTCTCGGCCAAGGCGCTGCGTCCCACGGTCGAGTTCGACATCCTGCCGGCGCGCGAGACCTCTCTCGATCCCTTCTTTGCCGGACTCGCCGGCTGGTACCCCTGGTTCCCGACCGACGCCAGCCTGCTCGAGGGCACGCGGCTCGCCCTGGCGCGCTGCTTTCCCGAAGAGTCGGCGAAGGGTTGGAAGAGCCGTCTGCGGCGACTGGTGAGGCGGTGATTGGGGGAAGCGAAAGCATGAAATCCCATGTCCAGGCCGCGGTGATCGGCGGCGGCGTCGTCGGCGCAAGCGTGCTCTACCATCTCGCCAAGGCGGGCTGGCGCGACGTCGCGCTGATCGAGCGCAGCGAGCTCACCTCGGGCTCGACCTGGCACGCCGCCGGCGGCATGCACACCATCAACGGCGATCCCAACGTCGCCAAGCTGCAGCAGTACACCATCGAGCTCTACAAGGAGATCGAGGAGATCTCCGGCCAGTCCTGCGGCGTGCATCTGACCGGCGGCCTGATGTTGGCCGGCACGGCCGAGCGCTGGGACTGGCTGAAGATGGTCAATGCGCGCGGCCGCTATCTCGGCATGAAGCTCGACATGGTGTCGGTCGACGAGGCGGCGAAGCTCTTCCCCCTGATGGACAAGCGGCACTTCGTCGGCGCGCTGTACGATCCGATCGAAGGCCATGTCGATCCCTGGGGCGTGACGGTGGCCTACGCCAAGTCGGCCCAGCTCAAGGGCGCCGAGATCTACCGCCACACACGGGTCGTCGACCTCAAGCAGCGCTCGGACGGTAGTTGGGACGTCATCACCGACAAGGGCACCATCCATGCCCAGCACGTCGTCAACGCCGGCGGCCTGTGGGCGCGCGAGGTCGGCCGCATGGTGGGGCTCGAGCTGCCGATCCTGGCGATGGAGCACCAGTACATCATCTCCGAGGAGATCCCCGAGGTCGCCGCCTCGCCCAGCGAGATGCTGCACGTCGTCGATTTCGAGGGCGAGATCTACATGCGCCAGGAAGCCAAGGGCATGTTGATGGGCACCTACGAGCGCCACGGCAAGCCCTGGTCGGAGCGGCAAACGCCTTGGGACTTCGGCCACGAGCTGCTGGCCAGCGATCTCGACCGCATCGCGCCCAGCCTCGAGGTCGGCTTCAGGCATTTCCCGGCGATCGAGAAGGCCGGCATCAGGAAGGTCATCAATGGCCCCTTCACCTTCGCGCCCGACGGCAATCCCCTGATCGGGCCGATCCGCGGCCTCAGGAATTTCTGGGTGGCCTGTGGCGTCATGGCCGGTTTCAGCCAGGCCGGCGGCGTCGGCCTCGCCCTCGCCGGCTGGATGGTCGATGGCGATCCCGGCTTCGACGTCTGGGCGATGGATGTGGCGCGCTTCGGCGACTGGGCGACGCTTGCCTACACCAACGCCAAGGTGCGGGAGAACTATTCCCGCCGCTTCCGCATCCGCTTTCCCAACGAGGAGCTGCCGGCGGCGCGGCCATTGCGGACCACGCCGATCTACGATCGGCTGAAAGACCGCAACGCCGTGTTCGGCGACTATTGGGGCCTCGAGCACGCGCTGTGGTTCGCGCCCAAGGGCAGCGAGGCCGTCGAGCAGACGACGTTTCGCCGCTCCAACGCGCACCCCAGCGTCGCCGAGGAGTGCCACGCCGTGCGCAACGACGTCGGGCTCCTGGAAATCTCCAACTACGGCAAGTTCGAAGTCACCGGCCCGGGCGCCGAGAGCTGGCTGATGCAGACGATGGCCAACCGCATGCCGGCGGAGGGCCGCATCGTGCTGACGCCGATGCTCAACCACCGCGGCAAGCTTTTGGGCGACTTCACCATCGCCAAGCTCGAGGCCGAGCGGTTTTTCATCGTCGGCATCTATGCCGCGGAGAACCACTATCTGCGCTGGTTCGAACGCCATCCGTGGCCAGCAGACGTGGCGGTGCGGGCCTGCGCCACCGACTATGTCGGTCTGTCGCTCGCCGGCCCCAAGTCGCGCGATCTGCTGCAAGGCCTGGTGCGCGACGACCTGTCGACCGCCGCCTTCCCCTTCCTGTCGTTCCGCCGCATGGATGTCGGCATGATCCCGGCCATGGTCGGGCGCATCTCCTTCACCGGCGATCTCGGCTACGAGATCTGGGTGCGGCCCGACTGGCAGCGCGCGCTCTACGACCTGCTGGTCGAGGCGGGCAAGCCGTTCGGCCTGAAGAATTTCGGCGCGCGGGCCTTGCACTCGCTGCGCCTGGAAAAGAGCTTCGGCACCTGGGCGCGCGAGTACCGGCCGATCTACGGGCCCTACGAGGCGGGCCTCGACCGCTTCATCGACGTGCGCAAGAACGACTTTGTCGGCCGCTCGGCCGCTGTCGAGGAGCGCGATCGCGGCCCCGAGCGGCGCCTGGTGACCTTCACCGTGGAGGCCGACGGCGCCGACGCGATCGGGGACGAACCGGTGTGGCACGAGGGCGAGGTCGTGGGCTGGACCACGTCGGGCGGCTATGCCCATTCAGTGCAGAAGTCCGTGGCCTTGGGCTATGTACCGGCGGCGCGCGCCGGCGCCACTTCGGGTTTCGAAATCGAGATCATCGGCCAGCGCCGCAGGGCGATGCGCATCGACGAGCCGCTGTTCGATCCCAAGGGCCTGCGCATGCGGGCCTAACCGTCGTCCCGACCGGAGCGAAGCGGAGCGGAGGGACCTTGTCTCAACGACTGCCCGCAAATCGTGGTAAGAAGGTCCCTCCGCTCCGCCTCGCTACACTCGGCTGCGGTCGGGACGACGGATATGAGTGGGGAGACGAGGAAGATGGCGGCGGCGCGCGGCAGGAAGACCAAGACTCTCGGATTGATGGAACGGCTGGCCAGCAGTTGCGTGATCTGCGCCGAGGGTTATGTCTTCGAGCTTGAGCGCCGCGGCTACCTGCAGGCCGGCGCCTTCGTGCCCGAGGTCCTGATCGAGCATCCGGAAGTCGTCGAGCGGCTGCACCGCGATTTCGTCCATGCCGGGTCTGATGTGGTGCAGGCCTGCACCTACTATGTGCACCGCGAGAAGCTGCGCGTCATCGGCCGCGAAAAGGATCTCAAGCCGATGAACGACGTGGCGCTCAAGATCGCGAAAAAAGTCGCCCGTGAGACCGCCACGCTGTTCGCCGGCGACATCTGCAACACCAACATCTTCGATCCGGCCGACAAGGCCAACCTGAAAGAGGTGGCGCGTATCTTCGAGGAGCAGGTCGGCTGGGCCGCCGACGCCGGCGTCGACTACATCGTTGCCGAGACCTTCTCGTGGGGCGGCGAGGCGTTGATGGCGCTCGACGCCATCCGCCGCTACAGCAAGGTACCCGCCGTGGTGACCTTCTCGATCCATCGCGAAACCGTGACGCGCGACGGCTGGACCGCGGCCGAGACCTGCAAACGGCTGGAAGCCGCCGGCGCCGACGTGGTCGGCCTCAACTGCCATCGCGGCCCGGACACCATGATGCCGCTGCTGAAATCGATCCGCAAAGCCGTGAAGTGTCCCGTCGCCGCCCTACCGGTGCCCTACCGCACCACGTCCAGGGAGCCGAGCTTCATGTCGCTCACCGATCGCTGCTGTCCCGGCACACGGCCGTTCCCGGTGGGACTCGATCCCTTCACCTGCACACGCGACGAGATCTTCGCCTTCGGCAAGGCGGCACTCGCCCAGAACATCCGCTATCTCGGCGTCTGCTGCGGCGCCGGTCCGCATCATATCCGCGCGCTGGCGGAGGCGGTCGGGCGCACACCTCCAGCCAGCCGCTACAGCGCCGACATGTCCAAGCACGCGTTCTTCGGAACGCACCGCCGCATCCAGCCGGTACAGCGCGAATTTCGCGGCAAACTCTAGACAGGGACGAAAAGATGACCACGAAGGCAAAGCGCTCGAGCCTGATCGCGCGTCTCGACAAGGGCCCGGTGATCTGCGCCGAAGGCTATCTCTTCGAGCTGGAACGCCGCGGCTACCTGCAGGCCGGCGCCTACGTGCCCGAGGTCGTGCTCGAGCACCCCGAGCTCGTCGAGCAGCTGCACCGCGAATTCGTCCATGCCGGCTCCGATGTGGTCGAGGCCTTCACCTACTATGCGCACCGCCAGAAGCTCAGGGTCATCGGCCGCGAGAAGGATCTCAAGCCGATGAACCTCGCGGCGCTCCGGATCGCCAAGAAGGTGGCGCGCGATACCGACACCCTGTTCGCCGGCAACATCTGCAACACCACGATCTACGACCCCAAGGATCCGGCGACGGTGAAGACCGTGCGGGCGATGTTCGAGGAGCAGGTCGGCTGGGCGGCCGAGGCCGGCGTCGATTTCATCATCGGCGAGACCTTCGGCTACGCGCAGGAAGCGCTGCTGGCGCTCGACGTCATCAAGCGCGCGAGGCACACGGCGGTGATCACGCTGGCCTCCCACAAGAACGAGACGCGCGAAGGCTGGAGCTGGCCCGACGCGGCCAAACGTCTGGAGCAGGCCGGCGCCGACGTGCTTGGGCTCAACTGCACGCGCGGACCGGTCACCATGCTGCCGTTGCTGGCCAAGATGCGCAAAGCCGTGAAGTGCCACCTCGCGGCGCTGCCGGTGCCCTACCGCACGACGCGCCAGCGGCCGTCCTTCCAGTCGCTGACCGACCGCGCCTGCAGCTGCCTGCCGGGCGGCCACGCCTTTCCCATCGCGCTCGACCCCTTCACCTGCAACCGCTTCGAGATCGCCGAGTTCGGGACCAAGGCCTACGGCATGGGCATCCACTATCTCGGCGTCTGCTGCGGCGCCGGCGCCCATCACGTGCGCGCGCTGGCCGAGGCGGTGGGCAAGCGACCGCCGGCGGCGCGCTATTCGGCCGACATGGCCAAGCACTATCTGTTCGGCCGGGCCACGCTCGGCAAGACCAGCCGGCAGAAGGCCGAGGACCGACGCTTCGCCAAGGCGATCGTGCAGGCTTGAGGCTTCCTCCTCTTGTCATCGCGCGCGGGGTAATCCCCGCGCTGAAGCGAAGCGAAGGATCTCATGCTGATTGCGCCCGGCCTGCTCGTCCAAATGCCATGAGGTCCTTCGCTGCGCTCAGGATGACGGAGGCAGGCGGCGATCTTCAGGCCGCCTGTCCGATATGGCGCGGCAACTCCTGCAGGGTGAGATGGCAGGCGATGCGGTGCTCCTCGCCCGGCTCCAGGATCGGCGGCTCCACTTCCGCGCATAGCCCGTCGATGCGCCAGGCACATCGCGCCGCAAACGGGCAGCCGCGGGTCGTCTCCGGCGCGGTCGCCGCGCCGGCTTCGGGAGCGGCGGCGCGCTGCGACGGTGCGGCGGGGTCGGGCACCGAGGCCAGCAGCATCTGGGTGTAGGGATGATAGGGCGGCGCGAACACCGCGTCGGCCGGGCCGACCTCCACCAGACGCCCGCGATAGAACAGCGCCACGTGGTCGGCCATGTAGCGCACCAACGCGATGTCGTGGGAAATGAACACCAGACTGAGCGCCTGATCCACCTGCAGCTCCTTCAACAGATTGGCGATCGCCGCCTGCACCGACACGTCGAGCGCCGACACCGGCTCGTCGGCGACGACGATTTCCGGCGCGGCGGCCAGCGCCCGGGCGATGGCGACCCGCTGGCGCTGGCCGCCGGAAAGCTCGTCGGGCATGCGCTCGGCAAAATTGGCCGGCAATTGCACGAGCTGAAGCAGCTTGCCGACCGCGGCGCGTCTGTCGGCCCGGCCGACGCGGTGCAGCCGGCCGACGGTGCGTTCCAGGGCGTAGCCTATGGTGTGGCTGGGATTCAGCGTGCTGTCGGGATTCTGGAAGATCATCTGCAGGCGCTGGCGCAGGTCACGTGAGCGCCGGCCGATCGCCAGGCGCGCGATATTCTGGCCGCGGAAGTCGAGCTCGCCCTCGGTTGCGTCGGTGAGGCCGAGCACGATTCGCGCGAATGTCGATTTACCACTGCCCGATTCGCCGACGATGGCGAGCGTGCGGCCGCGCTCGAGCACAAGGTCGATGCCGCGCAATGCTTCGAGCGATGTGCGCCCGCCGCTCGGGCCGCTGAGCTCATAGCGCTTGCCGAGGCCGCGCGCCTCCAGGACGGGCTCCGCCGCCGGCTGCTCCGCGATCGCCGGTCCGCCCTCATCGGCCCAGGAGAACGCCGGCAGGCGAGGACTCATCACGCAACGGACGATGTGCGAGGCCTCGCCTGCGACCGGTTCGAGGGCGATCGGCTGTCCCGTGCACAGCCCGTCGACGACATGAGGGCAGCGGTCGGCAAAAGCGCAGCCGACGGCGAGCCGCGACGCCTCGCTCAGCGTGCCGCCGATCGGCGTCAGCGGCCGGCCGCGCCGGTCACGGCCGAGGCTCGGCACCGAGTTCAGCAGGCCACGGGTGTAAGGATGGCGCGGATTGCCGAACACCTGATGCAGCGGCCCCTGCTCGACCAGCCGGCCGGCATAGAGCACGCCCACGCGATCGCACAGCCGGCCGATGGCGCCGAGATTGTGGCTGATGAACAGGACCGACGTGCCGCGCCGCCGCCGCAGCCTGTCGACCAGCGCCAGCACCGCCGCCTCGACGGTGACGTCGAGCCCGGTGGTCGGCTCGTCCAGGATGAGCAGCGACGGTTCGGCGATCAGCGCCATGGCGATCACGGCACGCTGCTGCTGGCCGCCCGAGAGCTGGTGCGGATAGCGAGTCATCAGCGCTTCCGGATCGGGCAGCTCGACTTCGGCGAGTGCGCGTAGCGCAAGCTCGCGGGCTCCCTCGCGATTGCGCGTGCGGTGAAGCAGCGGCACTTCCATGAGCTGCCGGCCGATCGGCATCACCGGATTGAGGCTGCTCAGCGGATCCTGGTAGACCATGGCGACCCTGGCGCCGCGCAAGGCGCGCAGCTCGCCCTCGGAGAGACTCGCAATGTCGGTGCCGTCGAAGCGGATGGCACCCCCGCTCACCCAGCCGTTGCGGCCGAGATAGCGCATGATGGCGAGCGCCACCGTCGACTTGCCGCAACCCGATTCGCCCACCAGTCCGAAGGCCTCGCCGCGGTCGATATGGAAGGAGAGGTCCTCGACCGCGCGCTGGCGCAGGTCGCCGGTGCCGTAGTCGACACTCAGCGCCTCGCAGGACAGGAGCGGTTGGTCAGCCATGGCGGGCCTTGCGGCGCAGGCCGACCGCCAGCAGGTTGAAGCCGATCACCAGGGTCGAGATCGCCACGCACGGGATGATGGCCATGTGCGGATAGAGCGAGATCATGCCGTAGGTCTCGCGCACCATACCGCCCCAATCGGGCGTCGGCGGCGGCAGGCCGATGCCGAGGAAACCGAGCACGCCGATGGCGATGGTCGTGTAGCCCAGGCGCAGGCAGACATCGACGATGATGGGTCCGCGCGCATTGGGCAGGATTTCGACCAGCATGATGTAAAGGCCTGATTCGCCGCGCATTTGCGCGGCGGCGACGTATTCGCGCTCCCTGAGCTCGAGCGTCATCGCCCGGACCAGGCGGTAGATGATCGGCGCCTTGGTGACGGTGATCACCAGGACGATGTTGAGGGCCGAGGCGCCGAACCTGGTGAGGATGATCATGTAGAGGATGATCACCGGGAAGGAGAGGATGACGTCGCTGATGCGGCTCAGCACCGAATCGAGCGTCCCCCGACGGTAGCCGGCGATCAGGCCGAGCATTGCGCCGGCGATCGTGGCGCCGGCGACGGCGATCGGCGCCACCGTGAGCACGGTGCGCGCGCCCCAGACGATGCGCGAGAGGATGTCGCGACCGGAAAGATCGACGCCTAGCCAGTGCGCCGCCGAGGGCAGCGGGTTGGCGAGCGCGCCGAGGTCGCTGGCGTTGGGCGCGGCCATCGGCAGGACCGGCGCCAGCAGCGCTGCGGCGACCCAGAAGGCGATAATGCCCACGCCGACATAGCCGGCCGTGGTCAGTCGCAGCACGCGCAGGCCACGCGCCGGCGTCGGCGGGGCGATGGGTACGATGTCGGCGATGTCGGTCATTTGCTGACCCGGATGCGCGGGTCGAGCAGCATGTAGGCGAGATCGCCGACCAGCTGGGTGGTCATGGCGATCAGCACGGCCACCAGGGTGCCGGCCTCGACCACGGCGATGTCCTTCGACATTGCCGCCTGCAGCATCAGCCGGCCGAAGCCGGGATAGGCGAACACGGTTTCGACCACGACGACGCCCGCCACCAGGTAGTTGACCTGCAGCAGGATCGCGGTGAAGGGCGCGATCAGGGCGTTGCGCAGCGCGTGCTTGACGATGACATCGCGTCTGCTCATGCCTTTCAGCACCGCGGTGCGGATGAAAGGCTGGCGCATCACGGCGATCATCGACACCCGGATCATGGCGATCAGGTAACCGACATCGTAGAGCGCGATCACCAGCACCGGCATCACGAGCTGTGAGGCAAGCGACCAGTTGCCGCCGGTCGACATCGGCGAGGTGCCGGGCAGCCAACCCAGCCACACCGCAAAGATGCTGGCCAGGAACACCCCGGTCGCGAATTCAGGCAGCGAGGAGATGAAATTGGCACCGATCAGGATCGCGTGGTCGCCGAGGCTGCCTTCGCGGATGCCGGCGGCGATGCCGAACAGGATGGCGATCGGGACGATCACCAGGAAGGCGACGCCCGCCAGCAGGAAGGTGTTGCTGAGCCGATCCCACAGGATCTCGGCGACCGGAACCTTGAAGGTGAGCGACTGGCCGAGATCGCCGCTCAACAGGTGGCCGGCATAGTCGAAGTAGCGCACCAGCACCGGCCGATCGAGCCCGAGCTCGCGGGTCAGGTGCTCGACCTGCTCGGGCGTGGCATAGGCGCCTAAAAGCTTGCGCGCGACATCGCCGGGCGCGAACTCGTTCAGCACGAAGACGGCGAACGACACCCCGATCAAGGTGAGCGCCATGTAGCCCAGTTGTCGGACGGCGTAGCGCGGCATCACTCGCCGATCCCGGCCGCGCTCAGCCGAGGCGCCCGTAGCGCCGCATCTTCAGGCGTTCGCTGCTGCAGGTATCGGGCCTGGTGTCGAAGCCGAGCAGCGCGATATGGCGATCGGTCATGCCTTCGATCGGCGACACGTGATGGATCGACTGCCGGCCCTCGAAGAACACGAAGGTCCCGGGCTGGATATCGAGCCGCACCACTTCGGAGCGGTCGCCGTCGAGCAGCCGGCTGACGCGGTCGTAATTCTCGTTGCCCGGCTCGCGGATCATCGGCACGTATTCGAAGGCGCCGCCGGCCTCGCAGTCCTGCAGCAGGATCGAAGTGACGAAGTCGGTCTGGTCGTAGTGCCAGAGCAGCCGGTCGCCCTCGCGCATGACGGCGACGTTGAGAGCGCCCAAAGGGTCGGCGTAGCGGTAAAGCCGGCCGCGATCGACCACCCTTTCGATGAAATCCATCAGGCCATCCCATTCGTAGAGCTGGCGCAGCGCATGGGCGGGCGGGATCAGGTCGTAGGCGACTGCGCCGACAGACGATTGCTGCAGGCGCCGACGCGGATGGTCCTCGGGGAAGCTGGGATCGGGCGGCTCGAGATAGGCGGTGCCGCCGGGACCGCGCGCGCCCCAATGGGCGTACGGCGCGACCAATCGCGACTCGTCGGCCATGCGGGCAAGCGCCGCCGGGTGAAGAAAGCCGGGCAGGACACAGGCGCCCTTGCCCCGCAGCTCGGCGCGGCACCGGGCGACCAGGGCCTGCGCCGCCGGCGCATCACAGTCCTGGATGGGATAGCGTCCAAGATCGACGAACGCGGCTGGGTCGCCGGCGGACAGCTCCTGCCTGGCTGCTCCCGCGTCCGCCTGCATCAGGCCGTCACCGCGATCTCATTCGCGTTGATATAGGCCGTCGGGTGCATGCGGAAGCCCGTGACTTTCTTGGCCGAGAAGGTGAACAGGGCGCGATAAAGCGGCAGCACGATCGGCGCCTCGTCGAGCATGATCTGCTCGAGCTTGGCCATGATCACGCGGCGCTTTTCAACGTCGAGCGTGCCCTCCGCCTCGGTCAAGAGCTTGTCGAACTCTGTATTGGAGAATTTCGACTCGTTCCACGGCACGCCGGTGCGATAGGCCAGCGCATAGTTCAGCACGCCGAGCGGCCGGTGCGCCCAGGTGGTGAAGCCGAACGGCACCTTGGTCCACACCTCCCAATACTGCGTGTCGGGCAGGATGGTGAGCTTGGCGCGGATGCCCGCTTCCTTCCATTGCTCGACCATGATCGCCGCCGCCGCCGGCTCCCAGGCCGGGGTGGTGCGGCAGGTGAACTCGACGTCGACGCCGTTCGGGTAGCCCGCGTCGGCCAGCAGCGCCTTGGCCTTGGCGACGTCGCGCTCGACCGTCGGCAGCTTGGCATATTCGGGATGGATCGGCGCCACATGGTGATGCTCGCCGGGCAGGCCGAGGCCGCGGTGGGCGGCCTTCAGCACGGCGTTCACGTCGGTCGCATACTGCAGGGCCTTGCGCACGCGCTTGTCGTCGAACGGTTTTGTGGGCTGCATGCGCGCCGTGGCCGTGTAGGACGTGTCGACCTTGTGCATGGTCAAATTCGGCAGCTTCTCCATGGCCTCGGCGATGCGAATGTCGGCACCGTACAGCAGGTCCACCTGCCCCGAGGCGATGGCCGACAGCGCCGCCGCCGGGTCGGAGCCGAGGTCGATATATTCGAGCTGGTCGATGTAGGGCCCCTCGCCCCAATAGTCCTTGCGCGCCTTGAACACCTGCTTGCGGCCGACCGTGCTTTCCACCAGCTCGAAGGGCCCGGTGCCGTTGGAGCCGACGCCGAACTTGCCGCCCTCCTCGGGGTCGAGGATCAGCAATGGATAATGATAGAGCTGCTCGGGGATGGCGAGCTGCGCCGACTTGCCGTTCAGGCGAACCGTGAAATCGTCGACCTTCTGGATCGCATTGGCGTCCCACAGCCGCACGGATTTCTTCTTGTTGCCCTTGGCGTCGATCTCGTCGGTCTCGAACTCGTCGAGGATGAAGCCCTTCATCAGACCGACGGTCGATGAGCCGACCTTGGGATCGAGCACGTGCTTGAGGTTCCACACCACGTCGTCGGCGGTGAACTGGCGGCCCTTGCGCCATTTGACGTCGCGCCTGAGGTGCAGGGTCCAGGTCTTGAGGTCGGGGCTCGCCTCCCAGCGCTCGACCAGCGCCGGCCGCGTGACGTTGTCGGGCCCGGTGACCGTGAGGTAGTCCAGCACGGCGCGGCCGGAGTTGCTCGATTCGACCCAGCTGTAGGTGTGCGGCGTGCTGAGGTCCTGGCACGCCATGCCGATGCGCAAGGTGCCGCCTTTGGGCTTGTTGGCCGATTGCGCGAGGGCTTGGTCCCCCGTTGCCCCGCCGAACACCTTGCCGACGGCGGCATAGGCGGCCGTCGCGGACAGTCCCAGAAGCGTCGAGGTGCGCAGGAATTCGCGCCGGTCGATGCGGCGCTCGGCCAGCTTGTCGAACAGCGTGCCGATATAGGGATGCCGATATTTGTCGTTCATTGACCCCTCCCGTGCGCATCACTGCCCCGGAGAGGATGCGTACAAGAAAAAGGGTGCGCTCGGGCTCCATAGACTGTCAACGGCGACGGTACGTCCCGCCGGACCAGGCCCGCTTCTTTGTCTTTGCTGGGAGCGCGCCACTCCGTGGCGCGTCTTTGTGGATCACACAGCTCATGAGCGCCACGGAGTGGCGCGCTCCCAGCAATGAGTCAGGCGGCCTCTCGCCGGCACAGGCAGGAGGCCCGAATCGGCACCTCGGCCCGGGCCATCGCCAGATCGAGCCGCGCCTTGATCAATGGCGCTTCCACCTTGTCGCCGCGCCGGGCCAGGCATTCATGCAGCCCGTGCAGGCTCCAGACATTTTCCGGATGCTGGCAGGCCCGGCTGAGCTTGCCGTCGTAGCCGAGATCGGAGCGGTAGACCGCTTCGGCCTCTTCGACGCGGCCCTGTTCCAGCAACAGCGCGCCCAGCGCATGCCGCGCCGGCTGCATCCACCCCCACGGCTCGTCGTACGGCAGCGCGTCGTCGAGCACCACCGCCTGGCGCAGATGCGCGAAGGCTGAGTCGAACTTGCCGCGGCGATATTCAAGCTCCCCGTTCAGCATCTCCTCGGCGACGCCGAGCAGGTCCTGGACGGTGTTGTTGTGCACGCGGCGGCTCTCGGGCACGCGCGCCTTGGCCGCGAGAAACGCTGCCCTCGCCTTCTCCGCCTCGGCGATTTCGCCCAGCGTCGAGTGCGCCACCCCCTTGGCATAGAGCATCATCGCCGTCGTCGAGCAGTAGAGCTCGCGGTCCTTGGGCAGCTCCTGGGCGATGATCTCGCGCCACTTGCCGAAGCGCACCAGCACATGCTGCTTCATCGGCAGGAAGCCCTCGATGAAGTCGGCCATCGGCGGCGAGGGTATGCGCAGCAACGCCTCCGGCGTGGTGTCGATCAGCTCCTGTGCGGCCTCGATGGCGGGCGTGTACTGGCCGAGGAGCATCGCGCCGTAGATCACGAAGTGATAGTTGTGGTTGCGATACATCGAGTAGATGTTCATCGGCCCTTCGCGCTCGAGAAACTTTCGATCGGCGACGACGGCTTTCTGGTTATAGACCACGACGTCGCGGTAATGCCCGCACAGCACGTCGATATGGGTCGGCATGTGGACCAGATGCCCCGAATCAGGCATCAGCTCGCGCAGCCGGTCGCCGGCACGCAGCGCGCGCTGCGGGAACGGCGACATCTCCATCAGGTGAACGTAGAGATGCAGCAGGCCCGGATGGTCCCACGAGGCCGGGAAATCCTTGAGCGCGCTTTCGAGAACCTCGACCGCCTCGGCGGTGCCGGCATCCTTGGCGACGCCGCCGGTGCCGAGATCCCACATCTGCCACGGCGTCTCGTTCATGATCGCATCGGTGAAGATCGTCCGGACGTCGAGATCGTCACGCCAGGTGTTGAACACCGAGCGCATCGCCTTGGTGAAGGCCTTGTCCCACGCCGATTGGTCCTCGATCGGCTGGCGTTGCGGATAGCGGACCGGCAGGGCGTGGATCAACGCCTGCTCGACCGGCGTCGCCCGGGCCGCGCAAGCCAGCGCTTTCTGCATGGCATCGTAGGCTGCAGCGAGCGCCTTGGCCTTTCCGGCCGGGTCGTAGAGATGCCAGGGCAGATTGTAGTTGGGACCCGCGGCGTAGGAGATGCCCCAATGGGCCATGGCGCAGTCCGGATCGTGCTCCAGCGCCTTGCCGAAGCACTTGATGCCTTCCTCGTGGTTGAAGGCGTAGACCCAGTTCAGGCCACGGTCGAACCAGAGCTGCGCTTCCGGAGATTTCGTCGTGATCGCGCGGCTAAACGCGCCAAGATCGTAATAGGTCATGTGATCCTCGCTGGCGGCGGCGGCATCAGGGGACGCCTGAACCTTCGCATGGCTGAGGATTGATGCAAAGCGCGCGGCCAGAAAACTATCGGGCCGTCTGCTTTCTCAGCTCCGCCACGTCCTGCGCGGTGATCCGAGACGCCTGGCCGCCGAAGCGCGCGATGACGTAGTTGGTGACGGCCGCGATCTCGGTATCGGAGTAGATGCCGCCGAAGGCGGGCATGGAGATCGCACCCTCCGGGACATGGCGCTTGGTTCCGGAAATCACGATCTGGGCGACATTGATGCCGGCGGGATCGTTGACGGCCCGCACGCCGGCCAGCATCGCGAACGGCGTTATGGCGCCCTCGCCGGTCCCGCTCCAGCCATGGCAGCTGACGCAGGCGCCTTCGAAGACCACTTTGCCGGGCCGCTCCGATGCGCCGCCGCCCAGCTTGTGCGACACGGGCGGCGGCGGCGCCAATGTCGCCGGCAGATCGCTCGAGGCGGTCGGCGGCACGCTTCGCAGATAGGCGATCACGGCGTGGATGTCCTCCGGCACCAGCCGGCTGAGGCTTTGGTCCACCGCTTCGCCCATCGGCCCCGCGGCGGTGCCGCGACCCGGCGCATGGCCGGTCGACAGGTAGGCTATGAGTTCGTCGTCGCTCCAGCCGCCGATGCCGGTGTTCTTGTCCGAGCTGATGTTGTAGGCGCGCCAGCCCGCCGTCACTGCGCCGCCAAATTTCTTGGCGTTATCGAGCGCGAAGGCCAGGTTTCGCGGCGTATGGCATTCGCCGCAGTGGAGCAGCGCTTCGGCGAGATAGGCGCCCCGGTTCCACTGCGGACTCCGCGCCGTGTCCGGCTCGAAGCGGGTGTCCGGATTGAACAAGGCCGACCAGAACGCCATTCCCCAGCGCTGGTTGAAGGGAAATTCCAGCGTATTCGCCGGCGCCGTCGCGCGCACCGGAGCAAGGCTGAAGAGATAGGCCTTGATCGCCAGCGCGTCGGCATCGGTCAAATAAGTGTACGACGTAAACGGCATCGCCGGATAGAGCCGCGCGCCATCCCGCCGTATTCCGCGATGAACCGCGTTGAGAAAATCCTGGTCGCTGTAGTTGCCGATCCCGGTCTCCTTGTCGGGCGTGATGTTGGTCGAATAGAGCGTGCCGAACGGCAGGTTGAAGCCCAGGCCACCGGCGTACGCCTTGCCACCCGGTACGGTGTGGCAGATCAGGCAGTCGGCCGCCCGCGCGAGATATTCGCCGCGCTTCACGACGCTCGCCTGCGCGAGCTCGGCCGGCACGCCCGTCGGATTGGCGGCACGATAGTCGGCCAGGCCTACTTTCCCGCCACCGGCGAAGTCCATCGGGCCGGGACCGCCGACAATCCAGGCAACGCCCGCCACCACGATCACGGCTATCGCGATGAGGGCGACGATGACGCCGCGCCAAAGGCGCCGGCCACTCATGACTTTTTCCTCACCGCGAGGGCGTCGCGGTCGATCGGCAGGCGGCGAAGCGCAATGCCGGTCGCGGCAAGGATGGCGTTGCGCAACGCGGGAGGGCCGGCCGTCGCGCCGGTCTCGCCGATGCCGCCCGGCGCCTCGCCGCTCTTGATGACGTGCACCTCGATCTTCGGCACCTGATCGATGCGCAGCATGCGATAGTCGTTGAAGTTGGACTGCTGCACGCGGCCGTTCTTGATGGTGATCTCGCCATAGAGCGCGGCCGTCAAGCCGAAGATCAGCCCACCCTGCAGTTGCGCCACGATGGTGTCGGGATTGACGGCGATGCCGGTATCGACCGCGCTGGTCACGCGGCGCAGGTGGACTTCGCCCTGTTCGTCCACCTCGGCTTCCACCACGGTGGCGATGAAGCTGCCGAACGACGGCTGGGCGCAAACGCCCTTGCCGACGCGCGCCGGCATCTTCTCGTCCCATTTCGATTTTTCCGCCACGAGGTCGAGCGCCGCCTTGAGGCGCGGCGTTCCCTCCAGCATGTCGCGGCGAAAGGCGATGGGATCCTTGCCCGCCTTGCGCGCCAGCTCGTCCATGAAGCATTCGATGGCAAAGACATTGTTGTTGGGACCGACGCCGCGCCAGAAACCGGTCGGCACGGCGGGCGGCTCGGCCCGCACATATTCGACGTGGAAGTTGGGAATGTCGTAGGGCATGTCGACGGCGCTATCGACCGCATCGATGTCGATTCCGTTCTGGAACGCCGGCGGCAGCCAGCGCGCGATCACCGACGAGCCGGTGACGCGGTATTTCCAGCCGACGATCTTGCCGTTCGACAGGCTTGCCGCAATCGTATCGCGATAGACGGGCCGATAGATGTCGTGCTGGATGTCTTCCTCGCGAGTCCACACGACCTTGACCGGCCCGTCGACCTGGCGCGCCACGCGAACCGCGGCGACCACCATGTCGGGCTCGAGCCTGCGGCCGAACCCGCCGCCGATCAGGTGGTTGTTCGCGGTCACCTTCTCGACCGGCAATCCGGCGGCTTGCGCCGCCGCCGATTGGACGCGTGAAATGACCTGCGTTCCGGTCCAGATCTCGCAGGCATCGCCCTTGAAATGAACGGTGGCGTTCAACGGCTCCATCGGCGCGTGCGCGAGAAACGGCAGCTCATACGACGCCTCGAGCCTGTCGCCGGAGGCAAGTCCCTTGACGATGTCGCCCCTGGATTTTGCGACGGCGCCGTCCTTTTCGCTCGCAGCGCGCAAGTGGTCCCAGATATCCTTCGAGCTGACGCGCGCGTTGGCGCCTTCGTCCCAAGTCACGTCGAGTGCATCGAGGCCTTTTTTCGCCGCCCACATGTGATCGCCGACGACGGCCACCATGTCGTCGAGCACGATCACTTGTCGCACGCCGGGGACCTTCTTGGCGGCGCCGTCGTCGACCTTGGCGACCTTGCCGCCGAACACGGGACACGCCCGCACGGACGCGAACTTCATGCCGGCAAGCATGGCGTCGATGCCATAGACGGCCTTGCCGTTGGTCTTGTCGGGCGTATCGAAGCGTTTCAGCGGCTTGCCGATCAGCGTGAAGTTCTTGGGATCCTTGAGCGCGACCTGCTGCGGCGGAGTCTGCTTGCCGGCTGCCTCGGCCAGCGCGCCATAGCCGAGCTTGCGCCCGCTCTCGGCGTGCCTGACCTCGCCGTTCGACGTCGTGCAGCGCGCCGCTTCGACCTGCCATTGTTGGGCGGCGGCCTGCACCAGCATGGCGCGCGCGCCGGCGCCCGCTTCGCGCAGCGGTTTCCAGAAGGCGCGGATCGAGTTCGAATTGCCGGTGACCTGGATGCCGAACGTGGGATTGCCGTAAAGCTTGTCGTTGGGCGGCGCATGCAAGAGCCTCACCTGCGAGAAATCGGCGTCGAGCTCTTCGGCAAGGATCATCGCCACCGCGGTGTAGACGCCCTGGCCCATTTCGACCTGGGGCATGACGAGCGTGGTCTTGCCCGCATTGTCGATGCGGATGAAGGCGTTGGGTGCGAACTTGCCGGTGGTATCGTCCGGCGACTGGACCGGTTCGTTGGCCGCGCGAACCGGAAGATGGAACGCCAAGACAAATCCGGCTGCCAGGCCGGACGCGAGGCCAGACGCGAGGATCGTGCGGCGTGAAAGTCCCCGGGAGGCCGTGTCTGGAATCGTCATGACCGCCTCCTACGACCGCCCATCGGAGGCAGCCTGCTTGATGGCTTCGCGAATGCGCACATAGGTGCCACATCGGCAGATATTTCCCGCCATGGCGGCATCGATGTCGGAATCGTCGGGCTTTGGCGTGGTGCTCAGCAGGGCTGCCGCCGACATGATCTGGCCCGACTGGCAATAGCCGCACTGGATCACTTCCAGGTCGAGCCAGGCCTTCTGCACCTTTGCGCCGACCGGAGTGGCGCCGACGCCTTCGATGGTGACGACGGCGCGATCGCGCACCGCGCTCACGGGAAAGAGACAAGATCGCACCGGCTTGCCGTCGATATGCACGGTGCAGGCGCCGCATTGGGCAATGCCGCAGCCGAATTTCGTGCCGGTCAGGCCGAGTATGTCACGCAGGACCCAGAGCAGCGGCATGTCCGCCGGCGCATCGAAGGTCTTCTGTTTGCCGTTGATTTTCAGAGTTGTTGCCATGAGAGACCTCCGATCTCTGAATCAACCAGTGCAGCGGGCGCGCGACACCAGTCCGATATCCGATCGATCTTGGTTGCCTCACTGCCAGGCGCGCCATCGAGAAGAAGTGCGCCAATCATGAACGGACATAATGCGAGCAAGCACTCACAGACAAGCTCAATGGCGAAAGGCGTGCGACGTTCTTCGAAAATCTGGTGTGCTGAAGCGTACAACGTCTACGATCAAAGTGCAGACAATATTGCTAGTCCTGGATTTTCATGCTGCTCAGCCAAAGCAGATCACAAAACATAGAGATCACCTCCTCCCCACGAAGTGGGGAGGTGGCCGAAGGCCGGAGGGGTCATGAGTGGCGCGCACGTTGTGCAGCTCATGACCCCTCCGCCCGCTGCGCGGGCACCTCCCCTGCGCGGGATCCGCGCAGGGGAGGAAAGTTCGCTTACTCCGCCGCCATCCGGGGCGTCGCTGCGTCGAGCGCTTCCGACAGACGCGGCGGCGACATCGGCAGGTCGACCATGCGCACGCCGGTGGCGCGGGCGATGGCGTTGCCGACCGCCGCCGTGGGCGGCACGATCGGCACCTCGCCGACGCCGCGCACGCCGTAGGGATGGCTCGGGTTGGGCACCTCGACCAGGATGGTCTCGATCATCGGCAGGTCGGAAGCGACCGGCATGCGGTAGTCGAGGAAGCCCGCATTCTGGAGCAGGCCCTTCGAATTGTAGATGTACTCCTCGTTCAGCGCCCAGCCGATGCCCTGCACGGCGCCGCCCTGGAGCTGGCCTTCGACGTAGGACGGATGGATGGCGGTGCCGACATCCTGCGCCGCGGTATAGCGGCCGACGGTGACGATGCCGGTGTCGCGATCGACCGCGAGATCGACGCAGTGCACGCCGAAGCCCGGCCCGGCTCCCGTGACGTTGAGCTGGGCGTGGCCGTTGATCGGCCCGCCGGTCCGGCCCGCTTGCGCGGCCAGATCGGCGATGCTGAGCGGCTCGAAGGTGCCGACGTTGGCGCCGGCCGGCTTGGCCATGCCGTTCTCCCAGATCACGCCGTCGGGATCGACCTTCCAGATCTTGGCGGCGCGCACTTTTAGCTCGCGGATGAGGTCGCGCACCGAGTTCACCACGGCCAACCCCGTGGCGAAGGTGACGCGGCTGCCACCGGTCACGAAGTTGAAGCCGATCGAGGCGGTGTCGGCGATCACCGGCCGCACCTTGTCGTAGTCGACTCCGAGCTCCTCGGCCGCCATGAGGGCGAGCGAGGCGCGGCTGCCGCCGATATCGGGATTGCCCGAGATCACCGTCACCGAGCCGTCCTCGCCGACGTGGCTGGCCGCGCTCGAATCGGCGCCGATGTTGAACCAGAAGCCGGCGGCGACGCCGCGCGCAAAGCCCGGCTTGACCGGCGTCTTGTAGTGATCGGAGTTCTTGATCGCCTCCAGCGTCTCGACCATGCCGATGGTATTGAAGGTGACGCCGTAGGCCGTCTTGGTGCCCTTTTTCGCGGCGTTCTTCAGGCGCAGCTCGATCGGATCCATGTTGAGCCGCTGGGCCAGGATGTCGATCGTCGATTCGACCGCCCAGGCCGAGATCGGCGCGCCGGGCGCGCGATAGGCCGCGACCTTGGGCCGGTTGCTGACGACGTCGAAGCCCACGATGTACATGTTGTCGATGTCGTAGCAGGCGAAGCTGCACATGCAGGACGGTCCGACCGGCGAGCCGGGGAAGGCGCCCGCCTGCATCTCGACCGTGCATTCGGCGGCGACGATGCGGCCGTCCTTGGTGGCGCCGATCTTGACCTTGACGTTGCCGCCCGGTGCGGGACCGGAGGCGCGGAACACCTCCTCGCGTGTCATGGTCATCTTCACCGGCTTGCCCGCCTTCTGCGACAGGCGGATCGCCAGCGGCTCGAGATAGACCACGGTCTTGCCGCCGAAGCCGCCGCCGATCTCGGTCGGCGTGACGCGGATCTGCGAGGTATCGATGTTGAGGAGCCGGCTGCAGAAGCCGCGCACCTGGAAGTGGCCCTGGGTCGTCGACCAGACCTGGACCTGGCCGTCCTCGCTGGCGCTGGCGAGCGCCGCGTGCGGCTCGATGTAGCCCTGGTGAACGGCCTGCGTGGTGTAGTCGCGCTCGATCACGATTTCGGCCTTGGCGAAGCCCGCCTTGCTGTCGCCCTTGGTGAACTCGATGCGCTTGGCGATGTTCGACGGCTTGGTGGCCGGCGGGTTGGCTCCCTCGGTCAGCAGATGGTCGTGCAGCAGCGGGGCATCGGGCTTCATCGCCTCGGCGACGTCGATGACGTGCGGCAGCACCTTGTAGTCGACCTTGATCAGGGCGAGCGCCTGCTTGGCGATCGTCTCCGACAGGGCGGCGACGGCGGCGACGGGGTGGCCTTCATAGAGCGCCTTCTCGCGCGCCATGACGTTGCGCGTGACGTCGCGCAGGTTCACCTGCATCTCGCCGGTCGGCACGATGAGGTTGGGTTGTTCGGGGAAATCCTTGGCGATCACCACCGCCTTCACGCCGGGCAGCGCCTCGGCCTTCGAGATGTCGATCGACTTGATGAGGGCGTGGGCGTGCGGGCTGCGCAGCACCTTGCCGATCAATTGGCCAGGCAGATTGAAGTCGGCGCCGAAGCGGGCGCGGCCGGTCACCTTGTCGGCGCCGTCGGGGCGGTCGGGGCGCGTGCCGATCCACTTGTACTTGCCAGTGGTGCTTGGAGCGTTCATCGGGCGGACTCCCTCATTTCGGCGGCCACATCGAGGACCGCGGTGATGATCTTGTCGTAACCGGTGCAGCGGCAGAGATTGCCGGCCAGCCAGTAGCGGACTTCGGTCTCGGTCGGATTGGGATTGCGCTCGAGCAGCGACTTCGACGCCATGAGGAAGCCCGGTGTGCAGATGCCGCACTGCAGCGCCGCCATCTCGATGAATTTCTTCTGCAGGGGATGCAGCGTGTCGCCGTCGGCCATGCCTTCGATGGTTTCGATCTTGGCGCCTTCGGCCTCCGGCGCCAGGACCAGGCAGCTGCAGACCAGCCGCCCGTCGATGGTGACGGTGCAGGCGCCGCAATCGCCCGAGCCGCAGCCTTCCTTGCTGCCGGTCAGGCCGAGCTGGTCGCGCAGCACGTCGAGCAGGGTCTGTTGGGGCTCGCAGAGGAATTCCGTCGGCGCGCCGTTGATGGTGGTGGTGATGTGGATCTTGGCCATGGTGTTGCGATGTCCTCTTATACCGGTCGGTGTCCGCGGTGCTCGATGCCGTTGATGCGATCGCGCGCAATCATGGCGGACCGTTTCAGCAGCACGCCGGCGATCTTGGTGCGATACTTGATGGTGCCGCGCTTGTCGTCGATTGGCTTGCAGGCCGCCGAGCAGGCTTCGGCGGCGGCGTCCAGCGCCGCATCGTCGAGCTTGGAGCCGATCAGCGCCTTGGCCGCCTTGTCGACCAGCAGCACGGTGGGCGCCACGGCGCCGAGACCGACGCGCGCGTCGGTGACGGTGTCACCCTTCATGGTGAGGCTGACGCCGACACCGACGACGGCGATATCCATCTCGGTGCGCGGGATCAGGCGCAGGTAGGCGTCCGACGAGTTCTTCGGCCGCTTGGGCAGGGTCAGGCTGACGACGATCTCTCCCGTCTTCAGCGAGGTCTTGCCGGGGCCGGTGCAGAACTTCTCGACCGGCACGGCACGCTTGCCGTTGGGGCCCGCCACGTTGACGATGCAACCGGCCGCGACCAGGGCCGGCACGCTGTCGGCGGCCGGCGAGGCGTTGCACAGGTTGCCGCCCGCGGAGGCGCGGCCCTGGACCTGGGTGGAGCCGATCAGGTTGGCGGCCTCGATCACGCCGGGCCAGGCCTTGCGGAGCTTCTTGTGCTCGCCGAGCACGGCCGCGGGCGTCGCGGCGCCGATGGTGAAGGCGCCGTTCTTTTCGACGACACTGACCATCTCGGGGATCTTCTTGACGTCGACGATCACCCCGGGGGTCCTTGCACCCGACTTCATCTGGACCAGGAGATCGGTGCCTCCGGCCAGGATGTAACCCTTGCCCTTGGCGGCAGCCATAAGGCCGACCGCCTCGCGGACGGTTTTGGCGGCCTTGTATTGGATGTCGCTCATGCCCGATTCTCCCTCGTATTTTCCCGTTGAGACCGGCCGTATCCAAGCGGACTGCAAGCCCAAGAGCAAGCCGCTCGCTCAGGAAACAAGGACGTACCAGCCCTCGACCGACGGGCCGTCGCCGCCCGTTCCCGCTTTAACCCGGATCTTCTTGCCCAAAACGTCGACCGAGGTGCCGACGCCGACCTCGATCGTTCGTTTCGCGCCGTCGATTTCGACGATCATGGTGTTGCCCGGATCTTCCGGATCGCTGGGAATGCCATTGTATAGACGATAAATACTGGGTTTGTCGCGGGCATCGAAGACCGTCTGCCAATGGCTTCTGCCGGCGCCGATCCAGCCGATCGGCACTTGAATGCCGACGGCATCGCCAGGCGCGCGCACGCCCAACCGCGCGGTGCGGAATCTTTGTTTCTGTTTCGCCACGCAGCCTCCCTCAGCAGACACCGCACGCAACAACCGATCGCAATCTGCCGACAAAGGCCTTTTCACGCAATTGCACAGAAGATGTCGACGACGGCGGCGCTCTTTGGCAACCTCCCGCGGCTTCAAGACAGGGAGGAAAAATGACAACGACAAGCAGCACCATCGGGCGCCGGATGGTGCTGGGCGGATTGACCGGCGCGCTTGCCGCGCCGTCGATCGTGTCGGCCCAGGGCGCCTACCCTAGCAAGCCGGTGCGCTACATCAATCCGTTCCCCGCCGGCGGCGCCACCGACACGCTGTCACGCCTGTTTTGCGCCAAGATGGCGGAACTGAGTGGCCAGCAATGGATCGTCGAGAACAAGGGCGGCTCGGGCGGCAATGTCGGCATGGATGCGCTCGCCCAATCGGCGCCGGACGGCTACACGCTGGGCTTGGGCGGCATCGCCAGCCATGCCATCTCGCCCACGCTCTACGCCAAGCTGCCGTTCAACGCGCGCACCGACTTCACCTTCATCTCGACTATGTGGCAACTGCCCAACATGCTGGTGGTCAATCTCGACGTGCCGGCCAAGACAGTGGCGGAGCTGATCGAGCTTTTAAGGAAGAACCCCGGCAAATACTCCCACGGGTCGGCCGGCTCGGGCACGACGCTGCATCTCTCGGGCGAGCTGTTCAGATCATGGCCAAGGTCGACATGGTGCACGTGCCCTACCGCGGCGCCGCGCCGGCGATGCAGGACCTGCTGGCGGGCCAGATCCACATGATCTTCGACAACATCCCGGGCGCGCTCGCCCAATCGCGGCCCGGCAAGGTACGCGCGCTCGGCGCTACCTCGGCCCAGCGCACGCCCGTCGTGCCCGATGTGCCGGCCATCGCGCCAGCGGCTGTCGGAGCTTTCCAGGAAGGCGCTCGAGAGCGACGACCTCAAGGCCAAGTTCCTCGATCTCGCGGCCACCGCGATCTGGCGCTCGCCGGCCGACACGCTGGCCTATCGCGATTCCGAGCAGGCGCGGCTGGCGCCCATCATCCGCGCCTCCGGCGCGCGCGTGGAGTAGCAACGGCGGCGTCGCCCTCTCCCCGTCCTATCCTCTCTGCATGAAAATCTAACGATGAGTGAGATAGCGCGAAAAATCACACCTCCTCCCGCGATCCGTGTCACTATATTGGGCGGAGGAACCGGCCATGGCGCTCGCTCCGACCTTGATCATGGAACGGCGACGGAACGCCCTCATTGCCGAGTGGAAGCAAAACCCGCTCGTCGTCGTGCAAGTGGAATCGCCTGCCGTGCTCCCTGTGCTGACCTTCCTCGATGACCGCGGCCAGGGGGCAGGCGTCGGTGCCGTCGGCAGGCGCAGCCAGACCAACACGGTGATTGTGTCGCGCGCCGGCGATCCAGACCGCAACGCCAGCGTTTGGGTCAGAGCGAGTTACACGGGATATCGCACGGCCTATATCGGCTTCCTCAATTACGTCTACGGAACGCAGGCCACGACCACGGACCTCTCGGGCTATGACGTCGACCATCTGCTCAACCGCGCCCGTAGCCCGGCCGGCGCCGGCTACATCCGCATTGAAGCCGTCAGCTCGGCGGTCAACCAGGCCTGGGGGCGGCTGTTCGAGAAGGCGGCGAGCAACCCGGCCTTCTTTGCCAACCAGAACCGACTGCGGCGAACCCTGAGCTGGACGATCTGCGCCAAGCTCGCCAACCAGTTCCCGCCCAGCGGCCCGGACGACGGCGGCGGCATCAATCGGCTGGTCGCCTATTTCCAAACGCTCGGCATGAGCGCCATCGAGGCTCGCGAGGGGCTCGCGTCGATGCTGCGCTTCGCCTACAGCTTACGCTAGCGCCGCGGCTGGTCCTCGGAACCTCACGGAGGCGCGACGCTCGCGCGATCGGCTTGGGCATCACCCGAGGGCATGCCTGAACCCTTCCGAACCCGTGAGCATGTTGCCAGAATCTGACACGAGGCCACGCTAGACCAACACTCGGGGATGGCTTTGCCCGAAGGTCTCCATGAACGCGGTCAGTTCCGCAGCACTCGCCGAGTTTCTCGTCGAGGCACATCGCAAGACATACGCTGACAAGAGCGCCGCAAAGGCGGCGTCCACCAGGCGGCAGTCGTTCGACTATCGCTTCCGACGGGACGATCTCGTCTATCACGACACCTACTTCGGAATGCGCGACTACATCGGCGAAGAGATCATCTACCGGCGCGAAGTGCCGGTCTGGGGAATGAACTACTACGGGATCATCCTCGCCAAGGACGCGGGCGAGCGCGAAATCTACGATTTCCTTCGGAGGCGCTGAAGCAGGACTGTATCGACATCGAGCCGGCACGCGGGCCACGCTTGTATCGACATGGCCGCTTGACCTACGGCAACTCCGTCGAAGGAACCCTGAATGACTTCAGCGGCACCGGGTTGATCCACGGCGGCAACGAGCTGGTCTACCGCTGTCGCTACCAAGGAGGGTGGATCTCGTGAGTCTGGCCTGCCGCGGCTCGATCCGCGTGCGCTGAAGTGACGGCCTCTACGACGGTCGAGGAGAAAGTCGGCGATCGTCGCTCACTGCTCCAAGCGGCAAGCCCGCTGCCTTCCACTCCGGAAAGCCGTCCTCCAGTCGCCGGATGTCGTAGCCTTTTGCTCGCAGGGCGGCGACGGCCTCGAATGACAGGACGCAGTACGGGCCGCGGCAATAGGCGACGATCTCGGTGTCCTTGGGCAGCTCGACGAGACGCCGTTCAAGGTCGGCGAAGGGGATGTTGAGTGCGCCCGGTAGATGGCCCAGCGCGAACTCGTCTTCGGGGCGCACGTCCAGCAGCAACACGCTGCCTTCGTCCAACCGCTCCAGCAACGCTTCGCGCGATACCGGCTCCAGCGAATCGAGCCGGTTGAAGTAAGCCGAGACGATGCCGCGCACTTCGGCGCGGCCATCCTCGGCGTAGCGGCGCAGCGCGCTCAACAGTTCGACGACCGGCCCGTCGCCCAGCCGGTAGAGCATCCGCTTGCCGTCGCGGCGCGAGCGCACGAAGCCGGCACGGCGCAGCACCTGCAGATGCTGAGAGGCGTTGGCCAGGGACAAGCCGGTGAGCTGGGCCAAGCGCTCGACGGAGCGCTCGCCCTGCGCTGCGTGCTCCAGCAATTCCAGCCGGTTTGCCTGGCCCAACACGCGGGCCAACTCGGCAAACTGCTCGAAAATCTCGACCTTGGGACTAGTCATTCAACCATTAACTTGACTGATTGAATGAATCCAGTCAAGCCATCGGACACCCTATCGAGGTGATGTCCATGACCGGCCACTTCCGGTTCGGCTCGGTGCAGCGGCAGGTTCTGCTGTTGGCCGCCGCGCAGGCGCTGTTCCAGGCGACGTGAAGCATGGAAGCAGTACTGGCCAACGAAGTGCCCATCCGCGTCGGCTGTTTCACGAGCTTGCTCGTGCTGCTGGCGATCCTCGAAGCCTTGCTTCCGCGCCGCGCACAGAAGATCGCCCGCTCCCGGCGATGGCCCGCCAACCTTGGCATCGCATTGGTGAACACCATTGTTGTGCGCGGGCTGTTTCCCATCACCGCCGTCGGCGCCGCTCTCGCCTTGGAGGCGAGAGGCTGGGGCATGATCAATCTCGCCGCCATCCCCGACCGGCTCGGCGTCGTTGTGGGCTTCCTTGTCCTCGATCTGACGATCTACGGCCAGCACGTCGTCTTTCACAAGGTGCCGCTGCTGTGGCGCCTGCACCGCATGCATCATGCCGACCTCGAATTCGATGTCACCACAGGCCTGCGCTTCCATCCCATCGAGGTGTTGCTCTCGCTGCTGATCAAGCTCGCCGTCATCGCCCTGGCCGGCGTGCCTGCGCTGGCGGTGCTGGCATTCGAGGTCGCGCTGAACGCCACATCGATGTTCAACCACGCCAACCTCCGCCTGCCTTTGGTGTTCGACCGCGCGCTCCGGCTGTTCGTGGTTACCCCGGACATGCACCGGGTGCACCATTCGATCGTGCCCTACGAGACCGACAGCAATTTCGGATTCAACATGCCGTGGTGGGATCGCCTATTCGGCACCTATCGGGCGCAGCCCACAGCGGGCCATGCCGGAATGACCATCGGCATCCCGCAGTTCCGCGACCTCGCAGAACTGCGACTCGATCGCATGCTGGTGCAGCCGCTGCGATCAGGACATCCGACGCCGTGACATTGGCGAACGAGCGCAATCAACGGCACCGGCCCTAGCCTCTACTACAACTGTGCGCCTCCATGAGCGCCTTTGCGTTGCCGGCAACTCACAATCCGATTCTCACGAAGCCATTCCTGCGCTAACCGGCGCAACAGTCATCACCCTTGCCCTGTTGGATTGGGGGACACGGTACAGATCCATAGGAACAAAACACGCAGCAATCACCGTACTTTGGCTTCAGCAACATCTTGCAGCCCGTGCATTCGTAGAAATATTGGCACGCGTCGGTCGGCATGGTCTCCGCCTTCGTGGTGCCGCACGACGGGCAGGTCAGGGTCGATTCGAGAATGATGCTCATATCGGCGGCTCGATCCAGAACGTAAGGACCAGCAGGCCGACGGCCAGTACCAGGGCAATCTTGCTGCCCCAGTCGACGGTTGGACGTGCACATGCAGCACCCGGAGTGCAAAGCCGTGCCTGCCGCTGCCGCCACATAACGAAGGCGGCGGCCCCGAGACAGATCACGGCGCCGAAAAACAACTCCTGCTGATACTGCGCCGCCAGGTAGCCGACGCCGACAAGGGACGCGGCACTCATTCCCAGAAGCGACAGGGCGATGGGCAGGGCGCAGCACGAGGCCACCCCGAACGCAGCGAGCAAGCCACCGGCCGCGAGGACGGTCTTTGCCGTGTCGCGGCCGGTTTCGGGCGATGGTGCCGAGGTTTTGCTTTTCATCATGCCCAAAGACCTACACCCTGTAGTGGCTACAGGCTCAATGCCTGGCAGGATCAAAGGAATGTGATGGCCATGTCGGCGACCGAAGTCTTTCCGATCGGCATTCTATCCGAGCGCTCCGGCGTGAATATCGAGACCATCCGTTACTATGAACGCGTCGGCCTGCTGCCCCGCCCGGCCCGCAGCAGCGGTGGATACCGGCTCTATCAGTTGCGCGACGCCGAGCGTCTTTGTTTCGTCCGTCGTGCGCGGGATCTCGGCTTCTCTCTCGACGAGGTTGGTCGCCTGCTCGATCTCGCCGATCAGAAATCGCGCTCGTGCCGCCGCGTGCACGACATAGCGGCGGAACATCTGGCGGAAGTCCGGATGAAGATCGCCGACCTCAAACGCATGGAGCGCGTTCTCGGCACCATGGTGAAGACGTGTGCGCAAGGCACGATGCCGACTTGTCCGCTCTTGGAGACGTTGGCGCTTGGTCCCGCTGCCATTCCGCGCCCGTTCGTCCAAGTTGCGGCCTTGAAGCCGTGACACCCGAGGAAACGACTGTCGTAGCGGGAATCCCGATACCGTCCACGTCGCCGATCTTCCTGACCGTGGTGGGTCTGCACGTCTTGGTAGGACTGGTCTGCGTGGTCGCCGGTGCCATCGCGATGTTTAGCCCCAAGCGCAGCGGCCGTCATCCGACGTTCGGCACGATCTACTACTGGGGCCTGGTGGCGGTGTTCGTATCGGCGACCGGCCTGTCCGTGGTTCGTTGGGCCGAGGACTATCATCTGTTCATTCTCGGGCTGCTGGCGCTTGCCTCCGCTTCCCTCGGGCGCGCCGCCCGGCGGCGGCGCTGGACCGGTTGGGTGAGACTGCACATCACCGGCATGGGCCTTTCCTACATCCTTCTGCTGACCGCCTTCTACGTCGACAACGGCAAGAGCCTGCCGCTGTGGAGGGAACTCCCGCCGATTGCGTACTGGCTATTGCCCGCCGCGGTCGGGTTGCCGCTCATCGTCCATGCCCTGTTTCGCCATCCGCTCGCGCGTCACTAGACGGCGCGGTGAGGAAGGACTCAAGGGAAGACGCTCGGTTCGTGCCGCGTCGGCCGCCTAATGCCCAGAGGGGGAAGCACCAACCTCGATCCATACTCGCAAAGGCGGGTGCACTGATGGAGTTGCGCGTCTGCATGACGAACGCCGCGACACCTTCGTTGCGCTTGCCGCCCACGCCGGCTGGCCTTGGCCCCGAGGTGCCTTCGCTGACCTTCTCGTGCCCCTGCGCTGCACGCCAATTTGACCATCAATTTCAACTTGGCTACGATTCCATCGAACAGATGGGGATGGGGTCCCCCGACAACCGCCGCGAGGCTGATGACTCCTACCAGACGCTTTGCCGTGGTAGGAGGATTCCATGACTCAAGTGTGGGCGCAGACGGCGTTGTGGCCGGAACTGGCCCTCATCGCAACCCTCTGGAGAAACTGGCCGAGGCGGCGCGCCGGCGGCACCGGTAAACCGAGAGACAACCGGGGATCGGCGCGATGTCCTTGCCCGAACTGCTGATCGGCAGCGCGATGGTCGCCTTGGGCGCCATGGTCGGCACGCCAGCGCGTTTCTTCGTGTCGGGCGTCATCGCCCGACGGTTCGGCGAGACCTTTCCCTGGGGCACCCTGGTGGTGAACGTCAGCGGCTGCGTGGTCATGGGAATAGTGGCGGCCTTCGCCAGCGCCCACGGCCTGCCGTTCGCCTCCGACGTCTGGCTCCTCGTCGCCACCGGTTTTCTCGGCAGCTACACGACGGTCTCCTCGTTTGCGCTGCAGACCCTTGCCCTCGTGCATGACGCCGAGCGCTGGCCCGCGCTCGGTTATATCGCCGGTTCGCTCGGGCTTTGTTTGGCGGCGGTTGCCGGCGGCTTCGCCGCAGGCTCGCTCGCGTTGGCGGGAGGCGGCGGCTGAACGCGAACGAGCCGACCGCTGTACAGCCCGATGCCGGCGCCTGGCGCCGGCGTCGGCACGCCATCGCCGACGCGGCCGGCCTCTATGGCGTGGTCACGCTGGGCGGCGTGATCGGCAGCCTCCTGCGCTGGGCGGTATCGCTCATGCAGCCCTGGGCGGAGGGCGGCCTGCCGTGGGCCACCTTCGCCGCCAATGCGTCGGGCTGCCTGGTCATCGGCTTCTACGCCGCCTTCACCGGCCCCGACGGGCAGCTGTTCGTCGGGCCGCGTACACGCCAATTCGTCATGACCGGGATCTGCGGCGGCTACACCACCTTCTCGGGCTTCAGCCTGGAGACTTTCCGCTTCCTGTCGACCGGCGACGGACGCTCGGCGGCCCTCTATCTTTCGATCTCGCTCGCAAGCTGGCTGGCCGCGGTCTGGCTAGGTGACGTGGTGGCGCGGCGGCTCAACAACTGGAGAAGGTGAACCATGCAGATTCCCAAGCAGGCGCAGCTTCTGCGCATCTTCGTCGGCGAAGCCGACCGGCAGGACGGCAAGCCGCTCTACGAGGCGATCGTGCTCAAGGCGCGCGAGATGCAGATCGCCGGCGCCACCGTGATGCGCGGCGGCATGGGCTACGGCCACTCCAGCCATCTGCACAGCGCCAAGATCCTGCGGCTGTCGGACGATCTGCCGCTGGTGATCGAGATCGTCGACAGCCCGGACAAGATCGACGCCTTCCTGCCCGTGCTCGACGGCATGATGAACGACAGCATGGGCAGCGGCCTGGTCACGCTGGAGAACGTCCAGGTGCTGCAATACGGCCGCCAGCCTGCCGAATGAGAAACCGCACGCTTGGTTCCAGGCCACGGCCGAAGCTCGGCAAGCCAGCTCGATAAGGGGGAAATCGATGCCTCGTACCATTGGCCGTCGCGCCTTGCGGCAGATCGCTGTCGTTCTCTTCGTCGTTCTCCTGCCGATCGCCGCGCTGGGCCAGACGACGCGGCTCACCTTCCTGCACACCAACGATACCTACGAGATCGTGCCGACGGGCGGCTGGGGCGGCTTCGCCCAGCTCATGACGGTGCTCAAGGAGCAGCGCGCGACCTCGGCCAATTCGCTCACCACCTTCGGCGGCGACCTGCTGTCGCCTTCGATCATGTCCAGCTTCCATCGCGGCGCCCAGATGATCGAGCTGATGAATGCAGTCGGCACCGATATCGCCGTGCTCGGCAACCACGAGTTCGATTTCGGCCCCGACGTGCTGCGCCAGCGGATCGGCGAATCGCGCTTCCCATGGCTCGCCACCAACGTCACGCGCAACGGCGCGCTTCTCGAGGGGGCCGCCGACACCGTCGTGCGCGAGATGGGCGGCGTGAAGGTGGGCTTTTTCGGCCTGGTCACGCCCGAAACGACGCGCCTGTCGAGCCCCGGACCGGGCATGGCCTTCGGCCCGCACCGGCAAGCGGCCGAGGCCGCGGTCCGCGTGCTGCGCGAGCGGGGCGCCGAAGTCGTCGTGGCGCTCACTCATCTCAATTTCGCCGAGGATCGCGAGATTGCCCGAACCGTACCGGGCATCGCCCTCATTCTCGGCGGCCACGACCATGACGCCCTAACGATGCTCGAAGGCACCACCCTGATCCTCAAGTCGGGAGCCGACGCGCGCTATCTCGGGGTGGTCGATCTCACCGTCGTACGGCAGACCCCGCCGTCGGGGCCGCCGACCATCGATGTGACGCATGCCTGGCGCATGATCCCGGTGCGCGGCATGGCGTCCGATCCCGCAGTCGCCACCCTGGTGAAGCGTTACACCGACCGGCTCGACGCCGAGCTGGCCGTCGAAATCGGCACCACAACCCACCCCCTCGACAGCCGCCGGCTGGTGGTGCGCGAGGGCGAGGCCGCGATCGGCGACCTGTTCGCCGACGCCGTCCGCGCCGCCGTCGGTGCCGAGGCGGCCGTGCTGAACGGCGGCGGCATCCGCGGCGACCGCACCTACGCGGCGGGTAGTCGGCTGACGCGCCGCGACATCCTGACCGAGCTGCCGTTCGGCAATTCAACCGTGCTTCTCGAACTGAAGGGCAGCGACCTGTTGGAAGCGCTGGAAAACGGCGTCAGCCGGGTCGAGGAGCGGCAGGGCCGATTTCCCCAGGTGTCCGGTCTGCGCTTCGCCTACGACCCTGC
>Ga0070698_100000533_pt1 | contig 40609 bp, 36 predicted proteins | sample KBSK1502metaG_FD_65477 | JGI IMG/M metagenome (GOLD analysis project Ga0070698, IMG submission 65477) | Corn, switchgrass and miscanthus rhizosphere microbial communities from Kellogg Biological Station, Michigan, USA - KBS K1-50-2 metaG | ecosystem: Host-associated > Plants > Roots >...
TCCATGTATTTCAGCGCATAGCGGTTTTCTTCTTCATCTTCTGAGGCGACGCAGTCGCCGGGAATTAGCAGATCATATTCACGCATGTGTGCATCGCTGGCGGTGAAGAGGATGCAAATGTCTCCCGCCCAACCCACGAGGATCAATGTTTCAGAGCCCAGACGCCCCAGCAGAAGATCGAGACTGGTTGAAAAGAAGCCCGAGTGCTTCGGCTTCAAAACAAAATAATCATCATCCTCGGGCCGCAGCAGCTCGGCGATTGCTCGGCCACGCGTCTGATCGTCAATGACGTGAGCCACCAGGTTCTTGAAGTCAGATCGCCACTTGCCAAAATTGTCGTTCACATAGATCGCCGGGATGCCGGAAAGCTTTGCTCTCTGCTTGAGCTCTTTGATTTTCTCAGCAGCGGGCAAGGCATGGGGCGCCAACAGCTCACCGCCCTCGAATTCCAGGTCGTTAATGACGTCCAACAGAAGCAAAGCCACCCGGGACTTATCGGGCGCATTCCCGTGAAGATCCGGACTCTTCTTACTCATACCTACTCCATGAAAGAAAAGAGCGACCACACGCGGGCCGCTCTCGCTTTCCGAAAACCAGATATCTGCAAGTCACATTAATAGTTTGTCTTGCTCTTGCTGGTGTTAGTCGATTTGTTTGCGTTCGCCGGTTTCGCTGCAGCCGGAGCAACCTTCAGTTGGTTCGTCACCTTCTTTACGCCATCGGTTTCTTTGGCGATGCGTTCAGCTTCGGCCTTCGCTTCAGTGGTATCGACCGTCCCACGCAGAGTGACTTCGTTATTGAGTACATCGACGTTGATTTTTCTTTCGGGGGTTTGCGTGTCCCCGATCAACTTGGCGACGATCTTGGTGTGGATCCAGGCGTCATCCAGTGTGTCGCCAATCGTTTCTTTGTTTTGCTTCGCGCGCTCACGCTCTTCCTTCGCCTGCTCAGCCGTGTATTTCGGCGTCGCGGTCTGCCGCGGCGTAGCTTCAGTCGGCGGAGCCATGTTGGCGTTCACGTTGGAGTTTGAGTTTGTTCCAGCATCGTTACAAGCTGCGAAGCTCAAAGTCGTCGCCGCGATCGCCGCCAAGAGCAATACTTTCGTTCTCATCTTTGCCTCTTTCGTTTTGCGCACCAGCGCCCAAAGAGAAGATTCGCCAGCATCACCGTTTGCTGGCGATTCTGTCGCCGAGGTCTTCGATGGCCTCGCCGACCTTTCTCCGGGCCTTGCCTACCTTCTCTTGTACAGTTCCTTCGACCTGCTCTTGCTTTCCTCTGTCTGCGAGGTCCTGGTTGCCGGCAAACTTACCAAGATATTCTTTTGCCTCGCCGACAAGTCGTTTACCTTTACCTTTAACTTCGTCTTCGTATTTCATTCTGCTCCTTCTTGAAACTAACTGCGCTCCGTCGGGAAAATCGGGGACCTTTAGATTGCGGCTCGTCGACCCGTGATCAATTGAAGAATCAACACGACCAACGCAACCAGAAGCAGCAGATGTATCAAGCTGCCACCGACGCCGCCTATTAAACCCAGCAGCCACAAAATCAGCAGCACCATCAGAATTGTCCAAAGCATATTTGTCCCGTCCTTTCTTCGAACCCTTGATCGATTGCGAAAGGGTACCGAGCAAAGCTCGTGCCGCGAAGCCATAACTGAATTTCTCATATCAGCAAGTCTTCGCTTGAACTAAAACGAAACGATAATGCATTGATCCAGAACCTTGAGTGAATGAATCGAAACGGATGAAGCGGAATATTCGAGAGGAAACGTGTTGACGGTTCAAGTGGACTGCTCGCTGCATTCCAATTCGCAGTTGATCTCGCCGCCCAGCAGGATCGCGGCCCCGGTGAGGTAAAACCACAGCATCAGGATAATCAACGCGCCCAGCGAGCCATAGGTGGCGCTGTATGAATTGAAAAAGTGCAGGTAGAGCCGGAAGGCAAGCGAAACCAGCAACCACAAAATGACCGCGACCACGACGCCGGGTGACAGCCACCGCCGCCGAAAATCAGAGGCGCGGATGCGCTTGCCACTACGCCGCGCGCCGACGTTGGGACCGAACTGATAGATAAGCGAGAAGGCAATGAAAACGAACGCCAGCGAAATCGGCCACTGCAAGATCTTCCAGACTACGGTGAAGGCGAAGTCTTGATTGGCCCAGGTAGCGACAGAATTACCGAGTCGTCCTCCATAGAGCACGAGCACTAGAGCGGAAACAATCAGGACCGCGATGGCCACGGTCAGGCCGATGGAAATCAAGCGCAGCTTCCACCATGATCTCGTTTCCGGCACATCATAAGCAGAGTTAAGGGCCTGAGCGACAGCGTTAAAACCGCTGGAGGCGGCCCACAAAGAAGCGAGCAGTCCGAACCACAACTTCCCTCCGCCACGGGCCTTGGTAACCTCGTCAATGGTCGCGACCACCAATTGCAGCGCTGCACCCGGCATTACACTGCCGAGATAAGTAATCAGCTTATGACGCAGATGAGAACCCGCGCCAGCCATGTAACCAAACAGCGTGATTAGAAAAAGGAGGAGCGGAAATAGCGCCAGGAGGAAATAGAAAGATAACTGCGCGGCGCGGCCGAGAATTTCATCCTCTTCAGCTCGTGCCCAAACGCGCCAAAGGAAGTCTTTTGAAGATAATCGCCGAAACACAGAAGTGTGTCGAGCCGGATTATTTCACCATCGTGCCGGTGCGGCTCCAGCGCGTGTTGGTGAAGAATGCGAAAGGGCCATCGAACGGTTTGGTTTCTTCATAGGACCAGTAGACAAACATGGCGCGGCCAATGACCAATTCGCGCGGCACAAATCCCCAGGCCCGGCTGTCCAGACTATTGTCGCGATCGTCGCCCATTACAAAATAAGAATTTTCCGGAACCTTGGCCGGCTTACCATTGACCGCATAGTGAAAATCAGAACTCGCTGTGACGTCCTGACCCCGCCGCGCCGCCGTTACTGATCCTTCGAAATAGTAAACATTGTAGAGTTCATTTCCCTGCCGCGGAGTTTCCTCGACGATCTGCAACGGCGCTTTGTCATTCACGTTTTTCGCGACAATGATGTGCTCGGGTAAGGGTTGGCCGTTCACGAAAACACGCAGCCCCTTCACTTCGACTGAGTCGCCGGGCAAACCGATAACTCGCTTCACGTAATTGACTTTGTAGGGAATATTATCTTCCTGTCGATCTCGCTCAGGATCAAATGGGTTACCGGGATACTTGAAAACAATAATGTCGCCGCGCCTGATTTCGCGCTGAGGCAACAAAGGCAATCGGGGGCCTGGCGCAAATAGGAATTTGTTAACCAGCAGGTGATCGCCGACGACTATGGTGTTCTGCATTGAGCCGGTAGGAACCTTCACCGCCTGCACGATGAACGTCATCCCGAACAGAGCCATGATCACAGTGACGACCGCGGATTCAAAGTATTCACGGATCACGCTTCTGGGTGGTCCGACTGGGTCGACCTCGACCTGAGCATCACGATCACGGCCATTGGATTTAACCGGGCGAGGAGTAAACGCATCCGGCTTCTCAGTCGGTTTTTCTTCCGTCGCGATGGCTGATTCGTTCATGGCGGACATCGTAGAGGTTGAGCAGCGTCGTGGTCAAGCCAGGTTAGATCCTGCTTACTCGCTTTCCATTTGCTTCAACGCCGCTTGCGCCGCGGCCGCTTCGGCAGCTTTGATGGTTGCACCCTGGCCGCGCGCCGCGCCGCCGTTCCACTTTAGTTCGACATGAAACATGCGCCGGTGTGGCGGCCCGAGAGTTTCAATCACCGTGTACTCAGGTCCGGGTTGGCGAGTCGCCTGTAGTTTCTCCTGCAAAGTAGTTTTGGGATCGGCGGCGGCGGCGGCGACGGGATCGGCAGCGCGCAGAACCGCGCCCAGCGCCAGCTCGACAAAGTTTGTCGCTGCCTTCAAACCCCCATCAAGAAAAATTGCGCCGGTTACTGCCTCAAAGACATCGGCCAGCAGAGCGTGTTTGCGCCGGCCACCGCTCTTCTCTTCCCCGCGGCCAAACCGCACGAATTCGCCCAACCGCAAATCCGTCGATGCCTGTGCCAGGGTCGGCTCGCTGACCAGACGATGCTTCATGCGCGACAATTCCCCTTCGCTGGCGCCGGGATATGCTCTGAAAAGATAGTCGGCAACTATCAGCCCGAGAATGGAGTCACCGAGAAACTCGAGCGCCTCGTTGTGCAGATTGCGCGCGTCGAGCTGCGCGCGCGGCGAGACCTGTTCGTGCGCCCACGAGCGATGAGTCATCGCCTGCGCAAGCAAAGCGCTGTTCTGGAATCGATAGCCGAGGACTTCCTCGAGCTCATCTGGCTGTTGCAGATCTTCAGTCTTCACGAAAGAGGATTCTAGCAAAACGCCGAACGCAGCGTCGAAGTGACGATGCATCCGGCGTTAAAGATCAAGGCACTGAATGTTCGGTCCTGGCCGAGCACGGGTGCCGTTTTATCCGCGGCGATGGTTTGAGCGCGGCTTCTTGTTTTGTGGCGTCGGAGTGGCCGCAGGCTTTGCGGTTCCGGTTCCGCTAACAGTCGTTGAACCCGTCGTCTTCTGACCAGTGGTCGAGCCTCCGTTCGTGCCGGTCGTTTTCGCGCCCCCCGTGGTACCAGTGGTCGAGGTTCCGTTCGTTGCGGGCCCGCTGGTCGAACCCGGCGCCGGAGTCGGCAGCGAAGTCAAAGGCGTGGGCACTTCCGGTATGGGCTTGGATAGCACAGTGGCCACCAACTCACTCAGACCGGTTTCTGACTTATTGCGATATTTGTAGAGATCGGTCAAGTCCTCCATGATCGCCTTCTTGTTCGTAGCGTCCACGAGAGCTGCCGCGCGCGCCAGGGCATCAATCTGTCGATCGATGATCGGATTCAGATTCGCCAGGACGAGTTTACTCTCAGGAGTCTCGGTTCCATTCGGGGTTTTCGCTTTGTACTCTTCAGTGAGCTTCGCGCGTGGGCCTTCGCCATAAGCCCCGGCGAGGTCGTAGTAGAGCCGCCAATCTTTCTTCAGGTCGCTGTCAAATTTTGCAGCCTTCAGAAAGTAAGGGATGGCATCGCTCTTGGGGCTGGCTTTTCCAACGACATAAGTGAGGTACGCCAGCGGCTCGTCCTTTGTCTTATAAGGCGCGAACGGTTTTCCCGCTTCGAGCATCTCGATTGCCTTCTTTGCATACTGGGATGATTCGTTGAGAAGAGCGGGATCACCCAACCCGGCCAAACCCATGACTATATAGACCGATGTTTTATCGGGGTCAGCGGCGACAATTTGCTTCCCAAGCCTGAGCTGCTCTGCATAGTTCTTCTTCTCGTAAGCTGCCTGGAAATCGCTGTTGATTTTCGCGTTGGCATGGAGATCATCGTATGCTTTCACAAAGTTCGCCAGTGCCTTCGTATACTGATCTTCGGTTGTACAAGTCGCCAGGTATTCCTTGGCTGCCTGATAAGCGGCATCCTGATCACCTTTACGATTGTCGTACCACTTTTGATAGGTAGCCGACTTGAATTCCTCAGTGCATTTGTCGGTTTGAGCAAAGGTCGGTGCAGCAACTGCTGCGAACAACCCAGCGAGGGCAAGTAGTTTGATAGTTCGTTTCATTAGTTTAGCTTAAAGCCTCCGATCGATTCCTGGGTATAAGCACCAGCGCCTTCAACGCTGCGTCTTACCACTTAGACACCGCTATGATGCAATTGGCGCACCACTCGTTGTCATATCTTGAACACAACTCCGATTGTAGGAGCGTATAGGTTAATTGCCATAAACGAAACGGCAATAATCAGGCAACAGCAGCCGCCTGTCAAGCATTAATCTGCACGGACAAGCAGCGTTGCAGCATCACATCAAAAATGCCGAACTCTCGCAAGAAATCACGAGCGTTCGGCATTGCTAGTTTTGTAGCGAAACCGGGCGCTGGAATGCTTAATCCAAATCACTACTGGTTTGGTTGAGTCCGGCGCGGCCGGCCGTCATTGGTGTCCTTGCTCGCTTTTGCCGGAGCCTTGGCCGGAGCCTTGGGCTTGTTGTCGACCGGCATCGAAGTAGCCTTAACCTTACTTTTCTCGATCGCCGGCTCGGTAATGACATTTGAATTGGAGTTGTCCGTCTTGGCCGCAGCCGCCGCGTCGTCGCTGTTTTCCTCGGCTTCCGTCGCGGCCTTCGTTTCCTTCGCCTCTTCATTCAAGGCAGCAGCCTTCTTATCGCGCGGGTTCGGCGTCGACTCATCATCCGGCCCCTCAGCTACCTGAAAATTGATCTGCGTGCCGAAGCGTGGACTCAAGGCCCGATAGATGTTGCCTGCGACTGCGGCAGGTAGATGTCCATGCGCATCCGTGCCACGAGTGATCACAACCACGGCCAGTCGCGGATTGACTACCGGGGCGTATGAAGTGAACAGACCCAGCCAGGATCCCTGACCAATACAGGTGCCGGTCTTTCCCGCCACGGTTTGTTCTGGACGATAAGCTTTCTTGCCGGAACCATAATTGACGGCGCCAATCATTCCGGGAACCATGCGCTTCCACGCCTCATTGTTGACGACGTTGATTTTGCGGCGGACCTCGGTCTTAAACTGAGAGTTCTCTTCGACCGTGCGCGGCACATGCGGTACCAACAACTTGCCGCCATTCGACATGGCCGACACGAGCGCCGCCAACTGAATCGCAGTCACCTCGAAATCGTCTCCATGGGAACTCATATGGTTTACCGCGTACCCCGATTTGAATAGCGGCACCCTGCCCGGAGACTCGTTGACATAGTTGATTCCGGTTTTTTCTCCCAGTCCCAATTCGCGCGCGTAGGTGACCATCTTGTCGAAGCCAACCTCACCACCCACGTGTTGGAAGTAGGAATTGTTTGAATAAGCCAGAGCATCCGTGAGATCGATGCGATAGTTATTGCCGTCGCTCACCGTTTCGATCGGTTGGATGACCTTCTCGCACAAACCCGCAACCCCGGTCACCAGCTTGATGGTCGAGCAGGGCTTGAACCCACGACGCAGCGCCCAGTCCTGATTGACGACCGTGTAGATGCGTCCTGTCTTCGGGTCCATCACGACGACCGTGCCGGCGTGATGACCGAGCGCCGCAATGGCCGCGTTGCGCACTTCCAGGTCCTCACCGACTGTGTTGTCTTTGGCGATATTCGCCTCGACCTCGTTGCGCATTCCTTCGTCGAGCGCGCGTTGTCGCGCAATCGCCGCCTGGCGCGCAGCTTCGGCGCGCCGCCGCGCCTCTTCAATCTCACGCCGGCGGCGGGACCCGCCGCGGCGCATTTCGGCGGCACGCTCGCGCTTACTGAGTTTGTGCCCAAGGCGCTTTTCAAGCTTGGCAATGGCCGCTGCCTGCTCGCGGGCATCGCGCTGTCGTTCGGCGCGCAGTTCGCGTTTCGATAAATGCACTCGTCCGCCGCGGCGGCTTGTGCGCGCCAGTTCCCGGCGCTCGCGTTTGGATAATTTGCCGCCACGCGCCACTGCCTTGCGCGCAGCCCGGCCTCGCGGATGTCTTCCGCGTGCTGCTGTTTCGACTGTAATTGAACCTATTAGGGCGAAGAGGATGAAGAGGCTGAAGAAAACACGTGCGACTTTAGGGGAACTCTCAAATTTCATAGGCATCTCCCTCGTTAAGAAAATACTTTCGCAAGTACAGTGAAGCGGAACCGAATGAAATCTCGCTGCTTTTGATTTGCGCGTCGAGGGGCGACGTGCGTGCTCGTCCTAATAAGCTTTAGAAACTGTTAAGGGCGCTCAAAATCCTGCAACCAAACTCCCAAATCTTTTTTCCGCTGCCAGCCGTAAACGTGAGGCGGGATCTGCTCCCGCGGGCAGCCTCTGGGGAGTTTGCTTTGAGGCCGAGCCAACTATAACATCACAATAAGCAAACGGCAACCCGAATTTAAGCATGCGTTTGCCGATGTTTGGCGCGCATTTTGCTGCGACACAAGGCCTTGTCCAGATTCCTAAACAGCTTTCGCGTTCGCTTACTGCTTCTGCTGGCGGCGATCTTAATCTTGACCTTGAGCGTCCAGTACCTGGTCAGCTTGCGCTCAGCCCGCAGCAGCACCCGTTTCGTCGTCGAACAGCAACAAGCGATCATGGCCGGCGTCACGCTCGGTGTGAATAGTATTTCGAGTGGCCTGTATCTCGACCAAATGCGTGACCAGGCAAAGCAGCCCCTGCTCGGCGAACAAACCGGGCGGATCGAGAATGTTCTCATCGTTGACGAACAGGGAAACATCAAAGACAGCCTGGCCAGGAATCAAATCCCCCAGGAGAACCCCGATAAATCCATTCGCTATGTGAAGGTCAAAGACATTTCTTTGCCGCCGCTGAAAAGCGCGGTTGAACTTCCCACAGACAATGCTCCGCTGCCAGAAGGCATGACCATCGGACGTCAATCCACAGCTGGCGCTTTTTACTTTCCTGTCGAGACCACGAATGGACGTCGCTATGTAATCGTTGTGCTCGGCTCTGCCAACAGCCTTATGACAATTTTGAAACTCCAGGCGTGGCAATCATTTCTGTACACTCTTGTTGTTCTGCTCGTCACAACTTGCCTAACGGGCCTGGTCGTTTGGCGCTTCACCCGTCCAATTAAGTTTCTGTCGGTCGGCGCGCGTCGCATTGCCGGCGGCGACTTTTCTTTCCAGGTTCCGACCAGCGGCCGCCAGGACGAAATGGGAGAACTCACTCAGCTCTTCAATGAGATGACGATCAAGCTTGGCCGCACGCGTGAACTCGAAGCTCAACTTTACAATGCCGAAAAAGCCGTCGTCGTCAGTCGATTGGCATCCGCGATCGCCCACGAAATCAGAAATCCGCTGAACTACATCAATCTGACGCTCGATCACTTACGCGCTACCTTTGCTCCGGGCGATCCAGAGAAGCTGGAGAAATTCAATAGCCTGACTCAACAACTAAAGGTTGAAGTTGCGCGCATTAACAGCCGGATCACGGAGTTTCTTAACTATTCTCGTCCGGCAAAGCTCAACCCGCAGCCCGTAGATTTGTCGGCGGTTGCGACTGACGCGATGCGCCTGTTCGAAGCGCAAGCCAAAGAGAGCAACGTCGATACGCATATTGAAACGCACGGCGACTTGCCCCCCGTTCTAGCTGATGCCGAATCGTTGCGGTCCGCGTTAACTAACTTGATTATCAACGGTCTCCAGGCGATGGATGGCAACGGTGGCAAGCTGTCGGTCGTCCTTTCACCAGAGGTCGACGGCCACCGGGTCCGCATCGACGTGACCGACAGCGGCCGCGGCATTGCGCCGGAAGACATTGCGAAAGTGTTCGAGCCTTACTACTCGACCAAAGAGACGGGCACAGGTCTCGGGTTGGCAATAGTCAGGAAAGCGATCGATGATCACGACGGTACGATTTCGATAAAATCAAAAGTCGGCGAAGGCACGACGTTCACGATCACCCTGCCGACGGAACCTCCTTCGCATGTTTAGAGGCGGGCTACTGCCCGTCGTTACTGATAAAAGAAAGCATTGATAAGTCACTGCACTTCAAACAATCATGGCACGCAAAACAATACTTGTCGTAGACGACGAAAAACCGCAACGTGACATCCTTCAGGAAATCCTGACGGACGCCGGATACGATGTCACTTCAGCCGCCTCTGGCGAGGCGGCGCTGAAGTTCGCGAAAGAGCGCAGCTTCGATCTGGCCCTCACCGATCTGAAGATGACCGGGATGGACGGCATCGAACTCCTGCAGCAACTGCTGGCCGGCGACTCTTCGATCATCGTCATTCTCCTGACTGCCCACGGCACCATCGAGTCCGCCAAGGACGCACTGCGCCGCGGTGCTTTCGATTACTTGCAAAAACCGTTCGAACGCGACGCGCTGCTGGGAACGATCAAGCGCGCGCTGGGAAACCTCGACAAGATCGACGTTGAAATCATTTCCGCTTCGCCAAAAATGGAAGCGGTCAAGAAAATGATTTTGAAAGTCGCGCGATCGAACTCGACGGTGCTGGTGCGCGGCGAATCCGGCACCGGCAAAGAACTGATAGCCCGCGCGATTCACAATCAATCGCCGCGCTCATCGGAAATGTTCCAGGCCGTTAATTGCGCCGCAATCAACGAAAACCTGCTCGAGTCGGAACTGTTCGGTCATGAGAAAGGCTCGTTCACAGGCGCGCACGTGGACAAGAAAGGGCTGTTCGAAGTTGCCGATCGCGGGACACTGTTTCTCGACGAGATTGCCGAACTCGATGTGAGCATGCAGGCAAAACTCCTGCGCGCTTTGCAGGAACGGAGAGTTCGCCGCGTGGGTGGGACCTACGAAATCCCCGTGGATGTGCGAGTCATCGCCGCTACGAATCGGGACTTACGAGCAATGGTTGGCGACGGCCGCTTTCGCGACGATCTTTACTATCGGCTCAACGTGCTCTCGGTTGATGTACCTCCGCTGCGCGAGCGGCGCGAAGATATTCCAGTGCTGATCGACTACTTTCTGAAAAAGCACACGCGTAATACTTCACGTTTGGTCAAAGGACTGACGCCTGAAACCAGAAGGATCCTCATGGACTACGGCTGGCCGGGAAACGTGCGGCAACTCGAGTCGGCCATCGAACGCGCGATCCTGCTCTGCGAAGGCGACATGATCATTCCTGACGATTTGCCGACGGAAGTTCGGCAGGAATCACAGACCGCGGCCGCCGGCGGCTTCAAACTACCGGCCGAAGGGATCTCATTCGAGGAAGTCGAAAAGAACCTGATTCTTCAGGCCATGGATCAGACTGATTACAACATTACCAAGGCGGCAAAGCTGCTCGGACTTACCTTTCGCACGTTGCAGTATCGTTTGGAAAAGTTTGGAATTAAGCGTGGCGACTCAAAGGAAGAAAAAGAACCAACCGAAGAATAGTGGTGTCTAAGGAACGCAAGCCTGTCTTGCCAGGATCGTTCAACACCAAACTAATCTATCGGAGGCCAATCATGCGATTCATCACTCTCCTGCTCCTGGCGCTGGTCCTATCGAGCCTGTCGGCCTGTGGCGGCGCCAGGGATTCAGGCTCATCGGATCAATCCGCAAAACACCTCGAAAAGACAGATGATCAGACGGTGCGAGCCCCGGAAGCGAATGACCGGCTCGAAAGAGAGGCCGCGAAATCAACTGTCCCGCACGAAAACGTCTCACTTAAGCAAGCCGATGCGGCCAATACTGCATCCCAGGCGATTGAGCGCAAGATTATCCGCAACGCAACTCTGACCCTCGAGGTCACGTCTCCACCCGACAACCAGCGGAAGATTACTTCTATCGCGGAAACGCACCAGGGTTTCGTCGTAACTTCCGAGTCGACGCGCCGCACGACCGAGGACAAAGCAAAACCTGAAGTAACAATCAACCTGGTCGTCCGCGTGCCGGCCATGCAGTTCAATCAGGTCATGGAAGAGATTCGTGCTGTTGCCGGCCGCGTCATCGACGAAAAAACCACCGGCCAGGACGTCACGGAAGAGTTCATCGATCTCGAAGCGCGCATCAAGAATCAAAAGGCCCTGGAAGCCCAATTCCTCGAAATCATGAAGCGCGCCGGCAAAGTCGAGGATGCGCTGCAAGTCCAGACTCAACTCGCGGATGTGCGGACTGAAATCGAAAAGCTCGAAGGACGAAAGCGCTTCCTGGAAAATCAGGCCAGCCTTTCGACGATAACCGTCACCCTGCAATCGCCAACGCAGATCGTCAACGCGGCCGGGTTCTGGTATAGCATCCGGTCAGCTTTTTCAGACGGCGTCGACGTGGCGACAGCTATCGTTCTATTCCTGATTCGACTTGTGATTGCCCTGCTTCCGATTCTTGTTCTCATCGTTCTGCCAGTTGGATTAGTCGCCAAACTGGTTAGCATGCGCATGCGTCGTAAGCGCCTCAACCAGGAACGCGCCGACGACCTTAGAACTAAAGTATGACACGACTACTCGCGGATCTGCCGGAGAGGTCGTTTGGTTAACACACGTTAATGATGCGAGACAGAAATGAGCCTGCTGCGCAGGCTCATTGAAGGACCTTCTCATGAAACCATTTTTGGGAATGATAGTATTTTTACTCTTTTGCTTCCCTCTCGAAGGGTGCGGTAATGCCAGTCATTCGAGTCAAGGGAGCCCGTCACCCACGCCCCGGGAGATTTCATCTTCGGGCCAGGTCGTGAAGGTTAGTTCGACGGCGGTGACTATGTCGCAAAACGGTTCGGCCGACGCGATTGTCACGCTTTCGATATCGCCCGGCTTTCACGTGAACGCCAACCCGGCAACCTTCAATTACCTGATTGCCTCAGAAGTCGCGCCGGGTAAGCTGGAGGGAATCAACGTCGGCACACCGGGCTATCCCGTTGCACAAAAGAAGAAATTCCAGTTCGCTAATGAACCGCTCGCAGTTTACGAAGGCGACGCTCCAATCAAACTTAGCTTGCGGGCTGAAAACAATTCCGCAACCGGAACACGCTCTTTGCCAATCACGGTAAGGGTACAGGCTTGCGACGAAGAGCAATGCTTTCCGCCGGCGACGATTAACTCGACAATTTCAGTGACCGTGAAATGACCGGACATTGATGGAACGCATCTGGATTATTGTGGCGGCAGTCATGGTAATCGTCGCGGCGACGTTGCTGTGGCGGAACAATGTGCCGGCCGCTTTCGTTACAGCAACCCTGGGCGCTGTCGCGTGGTTCTTGAGTTATCGCGCCCAGATACGCTCGAGACTTGCGGCGTCTGAAGCCGATTCCGGAGAAGCAGAAATCGATCAAGACTATGACGAAGAGTAAGCTAATAATTTTGTTATTGCTGTTCTTAAGCTGCGCCATGCGGGCCGCGCCAATCAGTGCGGCGCCCTCCGATGCGGATGAAGTGCATAACGCAGTCCAGCGAATCTTTGATCAACTCAAGAGCGGTCAATACGGAGCGCTCTACGACTCGCTTCCGTCATCGACGCGAACACGCATGTCGCGCGATCGCTTCGTCAGGGGGCTGCAAGGAACGCGCAACATGTACCAACTCGATCGGATCGAAATCGGTACTCCACGCGTGTCGGGAAATCTGGCCGTAGTCGACACCACAATGTATGCGCACATCCAACAGCCCCTTAATGGCGACGGCAAGTTAGTTGTGCAGCAATACCTGGTGCGCGAGGACGGAAGCTGGCGCGTGGCGACCGGTGATCGCGCGACGATTGATCGCTTCCTGAAAAGCAATCCCGGTTTTGCGCGCAAGTTTCCGATCAAACGAACCAGAGCTTTCGTGCAACAGAATGGGAAGTGGGTTGAGATTCAAATGCCTGCGCGCCGGCCGTAGACGACTATGGCCCCGCTCATGTTTTTCTGAACAGCCTCTGCACCAGTTTGCCCAAGTCCACCGAAATCCCGAACGCGCCAGGTCTGACATTAACAATCTTCAAGACTGCGTCCACCTTTGACGCGAGATCCTTGTAGCGTCCGGGTGTCTGTATATAAGGAAATGGGGCCATGCCGAACCGTTTGTAAACTTCATTGGCTATCTTCAAGGCCTTGTTTCGCAGATCGTCCATTACGACCGCCACACTGATCGCTTCATTTTGGTGAGCTTGGTGAAACGCCAGACCTGACCTTCCAATCGTGCTTAGGTCGAAAAAATACCCTGCGGACTGGGCATTGCGATAAGCATCCTTGCAGTGACCTAGTAACTCCACAATGGTTCCGAAAGCCTCTCTGAGTTGTGGGTCCTCGAAGTATGCTCTGCCTTTTATTCGCGACCCATATACGATTCCATCTCTTCTCTTTTTCGTTCCAGTATTTATTGCAGCGATGGTGTCATCGATTGCCTCCATCAGACCTTTCAGATCGGTGTGAGCTTCAAACTTGTCGCGAAACGCCGGTCGGTCAAAGACATCGTAGAGTGCCATAGCGCGCTCGCGGTCATCGACCGAGGGGGAAAACTGTGAAGCTCGATGACGAGTCATGATTGTGAAGCGCCCGACTCTGCGAACGCTAGCTCGACAGCAAGTCCTCGAACGACAATTGAGCATCGTCGGTTTGCAGATGATGAGGACTGGAGGCCCTGGGAACGTCCAAAGCTTCGCGCACTGCGTCCAGATGAAAACGAATGATGCGCGGCGTGAGCCGCACCGAAGGAATGCGGCGCTTGGCCGCCAGACGGCGCACGGTGGACTCACTCACCTGTAATACTTCGGCGAGCTGCCGGGCGGTTAGAAACTCTTCCCTCTCAGACACGAGTCTAAACTCTCAGAAGGTACTGCGCAGACATCCACAAAACTAATCTTTAGCGATGCGTTATCGTAACGCAAAGACTATCTCTATCCAACCGATATTCTGTTTTTTCTGAGGGTTGACTGCTGAAGTCGGCAAGAAAAGGCGAATCCTGGAAATAAAACGAAGAATCTCAGATTTGGAAAATCTGAATCTGAAATCTGAGATTTGAAATCTGAATTTGAAATTTGAGATTTGAAATTTGAGATCGGCGATCCCAACTATTTCGGCACAGGCTTCACTGTCAGCGCTACCCGATAGACGGCCGCGCTATCGACTTCGACGTCCTTCGAAACGGGCTGGAGGCCATCAGCTTTCACCGTGACTCGATACTTCGCTGTCTCAGGAGAGAGACGGAAAACAAATTCGCCGGTTTCGCCAGTAACCCGCGCGTCAATTTTTTGCAAAGTATTTTCAGCTACGACCCGCGCCAGTTCTATTCGCACTCCGGGAACGCTGCGCCCGGATTCAGTGAAGACACTGCCGCGAAGAAAAGCGATCGAACCTTCGTCTATCCCCAGGACCAGATCATGAAGGACACGTTTCTGCCCGCCCTTTAGATCCAAATTCGGAATCGATCCAACCGCCAGGCCCGGCTTGCGAAAGGTGACGGTGTACAGGCCGGGACTGATATGGGCCAGGGTAAACTCGCCTCTCTTGTCAGTCGCCACGCGGGTAATTTCGCGGTCGTCTTGAAGCAGAATTACCGACACGCCGCTGGGCGATCCCTGCTCGACCTTCACCTTGCCTTTGACCGTCGCGGTCCCTTTGTCCTGGGCCATCGAAGCGACGGCGACGAGTAGCAGCACTAAGGTTGCGGAACCAGCTTTTAGAAATCTCATATCGGTCTCCCTGCCATTGAAGTTAACATGAAGAGCGGCGCGGCTACGAATGGAAGCTGAGTTCAGAGTTCAGCCTTAGGCTGTTATTCGGAAGCAAACTAATGTTGAACTCTAAACTGGCAGCAGTAAAGACACGATCCCGCACTACTACTGACGCTGCGCGTTGAGCTGGAGTTGCCCCGCTAGCATAGCGGGCGAATTGCCGCAGTCGTATAATTACCCCAACCTTATGTTAGTTCGCTTGATTTCGCTTCAAAACCCGTCCCCGATCTCTCGGACTGGTCTTGCAACGCTTCTGCGCCTGGCCTCGCAGCTCTCCCTCATTCTTTTGCTCATGACGCTGGCTTCGATCCCGATCGTCGCCCAGGGCGAATCAACGAAAGAGCGGCCGCGCCGCGTACTCCCAACCGAAACCGAACCGCAGGACACAATCAAAATCGACACGGACCTCGTCCCGGTTGACGTCACCGTGACTGATGCGAAGGGCCGGTTGGTGCGCGACCTTACCAAAGAAGATTTCAAACTTTTCGAAGACGGCGTCGAACGACCGATCGCTTCTTTCAGCGTCGAGAAGATCGAAGGCGCGCCGCGTCCGGTGGCGATAGTGTTCGCGCTTGACCTGTCTGGCAGCATGACCCCTGAAGAAGTCGCGCGAGTTAGCGATGCCATGCGCGAGTTTTCTCGCCAGCTGACCGAACATCCGGCGGTCTTTGCAGTGATGACATTCGGCATGCGCGTGAAAACGATTCAGAACTTCACCAGCGATCGCGAGAAACTGGATCGAGCATTCAACCGGCTGGCGCACGAGCCAAACGGAATGTCTACTCACACCTATGACGCAGTTGATGACGCGATCAGGATGCTGGTTCGTCATGCGCCACTTACCCTCGGACATCAGACAACAAAACGAGCGGTCGTAGTGATCACCGACGGCTTTCCGGTCGGCGACACTGTTTCGCCTAATACAGTAATCGAACGGGCCAACGCCGCGGACACCAGCGTTTACGTTGTCACCATGCCGTCGTACACACGGCTGCTGGCGTCCGCGCAAATGACCCCACTGCCGACGCCGCTCGATGTCAGCGGTCTGGTGGACAAGACTGGTGGCCGCAGCGTCTATGCGAACCAGCAGGACCTGGGGCCTTTGTTTAGATCGATCGCTGAAGAAGTGGCGGCCGCTTATGTGCTTGGTTTTTATCCGCCGCGGGAGATCAGGACTGACGGCAAGTTTCACACGGTTAGAGTCGAAGGCCCGCGTGGGATGATCCTGCGGCAGAGCCGGCCCGGATATCAGGCGAGGAAGCAGTAGGCAGTGGGCAAGAAGAGAAGAGCATTTGCCATCTGTTATTTGACATTTTTCATTTGCCATTTAAGACAAGAGTTGAAAGTACCGACTTCAGTTGGGCTCTTGTGGTCACAAAGCCCGACCTAAAGCCGGTACTCTTAAAGCTTGAGTCAAGGCAAATGGTGAATTCAACTTTCAAGTGCAACAACGGAATTAGTTTTCGCTCCAGGGGAGCGAGATGTTTATAGATAGTGCTTCTAACTCGATACCTCGCGTTCCAGCGGACCGCAATGTTTCCGTCATTGTTACGTGGCGACCAAACTATGTTTCGCTCCGCTGGCGCGAGGAAAAATTTCTTAGCGGTCGCGCTTTCTATAAACATCTCGCCCCTAATGGGGCGAAGAGCAACAATGTTCTGTGCACTTCGAAGTTGAATCCGCAGATAATAAATGTCAAATGACGAATGGAAATTGATTGTTTACTACTAACTGATCACAGCACACCATTAGAATTCATCCTCGTCATCGTCGTCGAGCGATTCTTCCTCGACCAGGTCCAACTCCACGGGATCCAGACCAACGACCTCAAGTTGAACTCCACACTCTTCACAATCCACCGTCTCGCCTTTATCTACGTCGAGATCGACATGGACGTCGGCATCACATTCGGGACACGTTCCGGTCGGCACTTCTTCAACCTCCAGGGAAGATTTCGCACTTCGCGCGTGGCGACCCGCGCTTGTGGATTTTAGAGCTTTGAATTACCTGATCAATCTAACCTTAGGCTCGCTGATTTTGCAATCTTATTTTGGTGGTGAGGTCAGTACCGGAGCGGTAGCGACCGGGTCTACACTCAGGTACGGAACCTGTTGCAGTAGCAAGCGGGTCTTTCACCTAAACTCAACCACTCTCGATACTGACCTCACCGCTGAGAATCATTGCGGCCGATGAGAATCGAGCCAACATCTCAAATACGCCCAACCTGGGATCGTCGTCGCCGGCGATCATAAGTCGCCAGAGCTATGGAAAATCCGAGTAGCAGGCTAACCAGTAACCCGATACCGGAATCACTAAACCTGCCAACAGTCGCTTTCGGGTTCCGTGGCTCGGTCGCGGGTTCGTCGGTGACCGTAAAGAATTTGCCCCGCCCTGCGTCAGTCCTAAGCGTTCGCTGGATCTCGGCCAACGTAAATGGACGCGCGCCGCGCCGGCCAAACACGGCGATCTGATTGCCGCTTTCATCTACTGCCCGATCGCGATCGAGAGCTTTCGATATCGCGAGCGCTTCGCCGCTGGTTTTGTAAGTAGCGATCAGTTGCGGTTCAGGCCGCGGACTAAACCCCGCGTAAGTAGCCAAGGTCTCTGGCGAAGTAAGCTGCACAATGCGCAAACCATTTTTGCCGTCGGCTACATAAGCAAACAAGCTGGCGTTGGTCATCGCGATCTTCACCTGGCGCGCATCGTTGAGCTTGCCTCCCGCCTGGAATATCTGATCGAGACGCGGCTTCTCAGGCATCGTCACATTGATGATCGCCATACCATCCTTCCCGTCGGCCACGTACGCGTAGGTGCGCGCCACATACACGTCGCGCGCATCGGCGAGCGGCACCATTGCTCCTTCGATCAATCGCGCGCGCTCAGGTTCAGTCACATCGACAACCTTCAGGCCATCATCATCGACGACAAAACCATACCTGAATTGAATCGCAACGGCGCGTGGATGTTTAAGTGGGATCCGGCTGGCGACCTTCGGGTTCAAAGGGTCATTAAGGTTCACCACTACCAACTCTCGATCAGTCGTCACGTAAGCATAAGTTCCCGCCAGAACGATGTTGTTTGCGCCGCTCAGCACACCGTCGGGATTGAAGGCGCCATTCGCGTACGTGTTTGGATCGAGCTGACGCTTCAGGTAGTTATTCAAAGGATCGCCATCCAACAGCGTCGCCGCATTTACCAGAATCAATCCCTCGAACTTGTCGACGACATAGAGATAAGCGTAGAGCGAATGGATAGGTTGTTCTTCATTGATGAGTTTGTCCGCAGGCAGTAGGCGTGCTTTTTCAGGGTCGACCATCTGTCCATCCGTCGTCATGCGCCAGCGCGCCGGATCGACTGCCAGAGTCGAGGGCGCCGCAACTGCCGTCGCGTACTTTGTCTTCACGAAAAACTTTTGTCCAAACCTCGAAACCGGCGCCGTGGTGATGCGTTCAGAAAATCCTTTCTGATCAATCTGCGCCACGTCATAGACACGCAGGCCCCCTTCGCCCGCGGCCACGTACGCATACTCACCTCGTAGCTGCACCTGCAACACACGCGGGTTACCTTTGTGCTCGTAAGCCTCGCGCAACTCGCGATCACCGTTCACGAATCTCTGGTAGTTCTCAGGATAAGCAATCTTGTGCAGGCTGCTGCCGATAACTGCCTGCGGTTCGCTGCGTTCGGTCGCGACCACCGCTGCCAACGCATCGTCGGCTGCGACGTACACATAGCGGCCCATGAAGTTGACGAAGTTGGTGCCCAGCAAAAGCGTCTGCGCCATCCACGCGTTGTTGTCGTTCTTCTTTGAGACGTGACAATCAGAGCAGCCCTTGGTCTCAGTCGCGCGCACGGTGTGAGGCACATGCGTATTGAAAGTTTGCCCTGAAAAACCTTCCGCCGAAACGGTCTGCTGCTGCGAATAAATCCACTCGCGATTTTGATTTTGCGAGCTGACTAAAACCGCGCTCGATGAACGCACGGGCGCGATGCGATTGCCCGTTACCGTGCCGTCGCGGCCCAGCATAAACACATCGTCGCGCAAGACTTGATAGTTATAGGTGGTGAAATTGCGAGTGTCGCCGCCTTCGTTGTGCCGGTTGGGCATCTTGCTATTGGCCTGCATCGAAAGATGACAACCAAAACAACTCGTCACCCAAGACGAGTGACAGGCAAAACAAGTCATGTTTGAGTCACGATGCGCGAGCTGCCTATCGTCCGCGGGCACGTCGCCCCAGGTGGCGTTGTCTGTGCGCATGGTCTTCGCATAACGCGACTTCACACTGTAATCCTCGGCGTGCGGCGCGTTCGGATTGATCGTGTCCGACGTCTGTTTGACCCGCCACCAACGGCCGGGAACGACGATCGAATTCTGGATAATGTCTCCGGCCTTCAGAGCGATCTCGTTTCCATTCTCGTCTTTTCGTTTCGAGTCGGCGCCGATCTTTCGAAACAGAAACACTCGATCGCCGTTCGGATCTTTGAAACGGATGTTCAGTAGATTCGTTCGCTTCGTCTGGTCGAATTTTCCGTCCTTGACACTCATTCCAGCGGCGAACCCGGAAGTAAGGAGCGTCGCTCTTTCACGAATAGTCCCATGACAGTCGATGCAACCGATCTCTACGGCGGCGCGTGGTTCGTTATAGAGAATGCCGTTGCCGTGCGCGTCCTGCCGAAAGTGACAATCGACACACTGCATTCCTTTCTCTAAGTGAATGTCGTTGAGGTGGACTGCCTTCTTAAATCGATCCGGATCGTCAGCAGAGACAACCGTGTTCTTCGCGTCGAGCAGATTCCCTTCCCGATCTCTTTTGAAGACTTGCCGAAAGATCCAGCCGTGACCGTGAAAGTCTGCGAACTGCGTGCGCTTGAGCTGACTGTTGAATTCCGCCGTGCCGGTCTTTTGCAGAAAATCCGGGTCAGACCACAAGCCGCGCAGGCTTGAGCCTTCAGGATTGCTGTTGAGTTTTTTCTGCTCTTCAGCCGCCGAAGGGTCGTGCTGTTGCGCGGGATACATCTTTTCGCCGTCAGTTTCGTTGTCCCACCAGATTAAACCGAGATACGACGCGACCATGTTCTCGCCCGGGTGCATGTGACAGACCATGCATTGCGAAGTCGGAATGCGGCTGGTCAACTGGTGTTTGATCGGGTGGCCCGATTCGTTTTTCGGTATGCTCGTGTCCGCTGACTGCGACATGCCAAGGTTGCCGGCTGTACTGTAAAACGCCGAGTGTTTCGGATCGCGATCGTTGGCATAAATTACATGACAAGCAGTGCATCCTGACGAGCGGTAATCACCGGGATGATCGTTTGTGCCGAGAAAGTTGAGTGTCGGATCGTGCAGACGAGTCTTCTGCAAACCGAGATAGACCGGATCAGTGCGCTGCGCGGTGCCCAATCCGCGGGCGCTTAACCCCTTATCGGGCTTGCCCGGATCCTCATCCTTATCCGGCAGTCCAACTTCCAGACGTCGTTTACCACCGCGCTCGAATACACGCAGGACATTGCCCGGCTGAGAGATTTCCCAACGCGGAATCGGATCAAGAAACGACAGGACTCCTTTCGACCTGTGCTGCTCTGCCGTCGGTTGGGGAATTTGAATCAGTCTTTGCGGCGCACCGTCCGGGCTGTAACTTTCGCCGAAGTTTGTGTCCTTGATCGGGAAGCCTCCGTTGTTGTAAAGCGCGGCGCCCCACAACATCGCCCCATGCCGCATCATGCTGTTTGACGCCGCGTTTGTCTGCGTGCTGTGGCATTCAGAGCTGCCGCAGGTTTTCGCGGCCACGCGCAAGTCCCCGGGATTGATGAAGCGCACGAACTCGAGGCTCTCTCTGGCGAGCAGCGGCCCCGAGCGCTCAGGTATCCGGAATTTTCCATCTCGCTCCCACTCGCGTGGGAAACGCGGCCGCACATGCGCCGTCTCTTTTTCCGTCGCGACCGGGTTGCCGCCATGACACGCCGTGCAGGTCTGCCCCAAGGCGTCTTTGCCGTGATCGAGTTTGTCCAAAGTCGAGGTCGGCCCAAACTTGTGCATCGGTTCGATTTTGTCGTGGCACTTCAGACAGCCTTCGAGGGTTTCGGTGGGGGCGGTGTTGGGTTGTGCGTAGCGTGCAATGACGGAAGGGTTGACGGCCGTTGAAAGGACGACGACAACACAGCCAATCATAGTTAGCAGCATGATGAGCTTCATTCGAGTATCGAGTGGCCGCTTCATAACAAAACTTACCGTCCGTTTAGAGGCGGGCTACTGCCCGCCTTTTCTTCCGCCTGGTCGCGACATCCCCCGACTTTTGAGCATGATTAGAGTTCCCAATTGCCAGCTCTTCGTCTTTCCAATATGCCCGCCAGTCGATTTCAATCGGCACTTCGTTTGGCTTGTGGGGCAGGTATGCTCGATAACTCGACCATTTCCAGTTGACAGGATGCGCGCACAAACCCGCCCTCACGGGATTCAAATGCAGATAGTTCAATTTCTGTCTAACGAACTTATGACTCCAGAGGTCAATCACAGAAGGATCCTTCTGCCAGACTGCATGAGTGTGCTGTCGTTTCTGCGGATTCGCCAATTCAAGTTTCTTTAGCGACATCAGATGCCGTTCGTCACGCAGCCAAGCCAATATCTTCCGGGCCGAATTTCCGCGAACGCGATGCAGCCATTCGCTGATTGTATTGATCCTATTGTTCACAATCGCATGAACGTGATCTGGCATCAACACATAACCGATCAGTTTGTAGGGAAACTTCTCACGCACTTCACTGAGAACATCAACGAAAACCTGGCATGCCTCATCGCCGCGAAACACAGGCACGCGATTGTGGGTAACCAGCGTTACATAATGGAAAGTGTTCGGCTCGTTTGATTTGTAAAGCTTCATTCTTCGAGAAAGGCGGGCGGTAGCCCGCCTCTAAACGAATCGGAGTTGGTTTTTCTCAGAAAACAAACTTCACCTGACCGAATAATGAGAACAGCGGTTTGCTAGGGTTAATGACCGTATTGTCCGCAGTGCAAAACTCTCTCAAGTTCGCCGGGCAATCGCTGGTCGCGTTCGTATAGATGTCGCGAAAGCCACGTCCCGGCTTCAGCGTTGCCGCGCCAAACGTAAGCGTCACATTATTGATGAGCAGAGGCCTGTACGCGACGCCCACGCTGTAGTCCCAACCGATCTCGTGGCGAATGTGCGGTTGGAACAGAACGTATTCCAGAGACTCAGTGCGATGAAAGCGCAGATAGTTCGCGTTGAAGATCGCTTTCAGCCTTTGCGTAACCTCGACGTCCACGCCCGCGTTGTAAATAAAGATTCCCGGATTGACAAAGTTGGCCTGGCCTTCAATCTTGCTGCTGCGCAGAGAAGGCAAAATGCTGTTTGGCTGCACCAGGCCGACGCCGGTCTGCGTCAAGCGTATGCCGTTGCGATTCCAAAACGAGAATTGCCCGCCAACGAAATTCGGATCGTCAAAAATTGCATCAAACCCGGAAGCCTTTCCATCCGTCGGATTCTTATCCCCTTGCGCCCAAAAGAACGACCCGCGAAAACGAAAGTAGTCCTGATCAATTGATGCCTCGACCGCTACCATGTTCGAACTCACGTGCACGCCGCGGCCGGCAATCGGATTACGGTCGTCGCGACCGAAAGCGTAGTAATAAGAGTTCGTCAAATTCAGCCGCCCCAGATGTCCGTCACCATTGATGCCAAGATAGCCAACCTTGATCGAGTGCGGCCGCACGTCGCCGATCAAAGCAGGCCGCACCAAAAACCCATTGCGATCGAACTTGCGGCTGGCCCGATCATCGTTGTAAAGCGCGCTCGCCTGAATCGTATAACCTTTCTTAATGAAGTCCTGTCGAAAAATATTCGCGATGTAAACGTTCTGCCGCCGACGATCAAATCGATTAAGGCCGCTGTTGGTGTCTTTTTCGAGCTGCGCAAAATAGGCGAAATTGTATTGGTAACGATTATTATCAAACGCCCCGAAGACTCGCGCTCCCAGATTGTTATCCGAGAAGATAAAGCCGCGAAAGTCGGACACAAAGGGCTGAATCCCAACCCGCGCCGAAACGAAATCAAAGTTCGAGTTGACGTCGGCAAGCTTCACTTCCGCGAACGCTTCTTCCAGCGAGAACTGCGTGTCAGTGCGATTAGTGCCACGCCGCACGTCAATGTTAACGACGCCGTTTTCGCGTGCGTTGAGATAATTTGGAAGACTGAAAGTCGGCGAAATCTTGATGGCCCAGTCGCGTGGTTTGAAAGTCGAGTCACCATGAAACATCTCGAACGTGACCTGGAAAGTCTGATTCACAGCGAGCTGTTCGGGCTTACCAAAAAACTCGGCGCTGCCGGCGCGCGCACTACTCACATCGGAAGGCTTCGGTGTGCGGCTCAGGTCGACCGTCGTCGAACTCACCGCTGAGATGATCATGAATGTCTTATTGCCGATGATCGGGTAATCGCCTTTGAGCCAACTCTGATTGTAAGGGTCGTACCAGCGGCCCTTCTTGAAAGGAATGTCGCGTCCGCGTGCGCCCTTATCGCCATAGCGATCGTATTCCGGAAAGCCTATGCGCCAGCGATCGCGTATTGCGCGACGATCTGTTTGGGTCTGCGGTTCCGATGCAGAGCTTTCTTGTCCGGCAGCGCCCAACGGCTTGCGTTCAGGAATATTCACAGCCGGTTGTTCTGCCGACTTCTCGACCGCAAAATCGATCGTTGTTTCCTTGCCATCGCTGACGATGACGTTCTCTAAAGAGTCTTCGCGAATCAAAGCATGCTCGCCGTAGTTTTTTCCCTGGACAAACTTTGCGATGTAAGGTAGTTCAACGCTGAGAGCATAAGCGCCCGGGCGCAACTTCAATGAATAACGACCGTCGGCGGCAACGCGGGTTCGAGTGACCTGGCTGCTGACTTGATTGGCGGCTACGACGGTAACGTCAGCGGCTGAAGGGGTGATTGTGCCCGAAATCGTTCCGCGTCTTTGTGCAGAAGCCGAGACAGTGACGGCCAGCATAAACGCCAGCGCGGTAATGGTTCGAGTAGTTGTTACCGGCGACATCAATCAGATAGTCAGCTCAAGTAAGTATTATGAAACGAGTCGGATCTGGCTTAGTTTGTGCCGCCGCGTTCGTTCTTCATTTTGAACTCTTCGCCAGCTCCGATTTCAACGCTCGCAGGTCGGCAGGATTATGCTGATAACCGAGCCTATTCATAAACACCTTCTGAAGTCTACCGACTTGCGTTGTTGGTACGATACCGATTATGAAAATAATAATTGGCCACAATAAGGATATGGTGGCGGAAAGCGGCTTTCCCTTAAAGAACAAGTAAAATGCTACGGAGGGGATCGTTAGCCACTTTAGTTTCACGAGAAGCGCGCCAAAATACGCTAGAGATACGCTAACGAATTGATATCTGATAAGTGCCCAGAGGACGTTAGCGCTAACGACGCCGACAACAACAGCCTTCCAATCGAAGCACATTATCAAAACGGGCGCGAATGGTTGCGACAAGAAGATAGGCCATCTTCCCCATTCGACAGCGCGCAAATAGCTCCAAGTCAAATTATCTTGATCAGAATGTTCAGACGGATTCCAACTCATTGCGGTGAGTATAGCAATGCAGACAGGATGCCTGCGAACATTTTAGTTGGAATTGAGTCAGCCTAAATTCTTCGATAAGCGCCGAAGGCGCTCGCCAGTTTTAGCCCCGGGCAACGCCCTGGGTTCAAGAAACACGAAAGGGCTTCCGAACCCTGAAAGGGTTCGACGATTGCCTTCGCCGGGCGCTCAGTCCCAAACGTAACGCTCGTCATATTCGATCTCGTACTTCTTCAGGAATGTGCGGAACTCATCCTGAAACGTCTTTCGCTTGTGATGCTGTTGCTGCGTCATGATGTAACGCTCGACCTGGCTAAGATGTGACTGACTAACCGAGAACGCACCGTAGCCCGTATTTCATCCTGGGCTAAACTTTGCGAACGCCTTCGGCGTTGTAGCACACGAGTCTTCGGCCATCAATCCAATTTTTGTTGCGAACCCGAGAAGGAAAAAGATTTAACTCGCTCGCGATTAGTGATAGATTGCCAAAGAATCTGGTAACAAAATGCGTGAATTTCACTTTGCAGTAGCACGTTTGATCAGAGCCAAGGTCTTCGGAAAACGCCCGCGCCTGCTGCTGCCAATGTCCCTCTTCGCGCTGCTGGTTGTTGCCTTTCAAAGCCCACCTCAAAACGTTCACTCACAAGCAAACAAACTGACTCTGATCAGCGAAGAGACCTCAACTCGTGCAGTGGCCGTCGATTCGGTAACGCAAAAGCACGAACCTTTCTCGACGAGATCGAGCGTGAGTTGGGGATCGGACAGTCGCACCCGCGTCATGATCTTCGCCATGGGTTTGAATTTGCAGCCGGGCGAGGACGCAACCGTGGTGACCGCTGACGCTGAAGACGGCGCGCATCACATCTATCACCTGGCGGTCGAATATGTCGGGCCGGTGCCTGAACAGGATTGGATCAGTTCGATCGTCCTGGGGCTGGACGATCAGATGAGTGACGTTGGCGACGTTCTGATCGGAATTAGTTATCACGGCTCGGCTAGCAATCGCGTGCGTGTCGCCATCGGTCACTTAGGCGGCGGTCCGCCCGACGACACCGGGGCGGTGCCCACACCGGGATCGATCACGCCGCCGCCGCAACCCTCGGGCACGGCGGGCACGCTTAGTACTTCTGACGTGCAGACCATCATCGCGCAGGCGGTTTCCACGGCAGCTCAACTGAACCGCCCTGTGACTGTCGCCGTCACGGATCGAGAGGCAAATGTTCTGGCCGTTTTCAAGATGACTGGCGCGCCGGCCTCGACGCAATTTCGCGGTGGCGGGCCCGGTCCGTCGCCAGTTCCTAATCCCATCACTGGGTTTGTCCCGGTTGGCTTCGATGGAACGATTGTGGCGGCCAGGCTGGCAGCGATCTCGAAAGCGGGTACCGCCTCCTTGTTCAGCACGCGCGGCAATGCGTTCACCTCGCGCACGGCCGGCTTCATTATTCAGGAACATTTCCCGCCGGGAGTTGATTTCCGCTCCAGCGGCCCGCTTTATGGCGTGCAGTTTTCTTCCCTTCCATGCGCGGACATCCAGCGGCCCGGGTTGCCGCTTGGCCTGAGTGGCGATCCCGGCGGGGTGCCGATTTATAAGAATGGCGAAGCAGTCGGTGGTGTCGGCATCGAAGGCGACGGCGTTTACACCGTCGATCGCGACCCTACGGATTTCGATCAACCGTTCGAAGAAGTAATCGCGGTCGCCGCCGCGCGCGGTTTCGAAGCTCCAGCACTGATCCGCGGTGATAACATTCTGGTCGACGGGATTCGACTCGCTTATCTCAACGTCAACAATGCGCCGAGCCCGGCCACGATCGCCTTCGGCAGTTTGCCGGGCGCGTTAGATCCTTTGCCGGTGCTTCGCGCCGCGCAACCATCACAATTCACGCCGGCGATGATCGGCGGTATAACCGGTGAAGTGGACAATCGTTTCTTTCCGTTTGTCGGCAGCCCTGTGGTTTCACCAAACTCGCTCACCGCGACTGATTTGAGCACGATCATCGCCCATGCTGCCCAGCAGGCAAACATTACCCGCGCGGCCATTCGCCAGCCACTGGGCAGTAACGCGCGGGTATCGATCGCCGTGGTTGATCCCAACGGCGTGGTGTTGGGGCTGTTCCGACAGACCGACGCGCCCGGGTTTGGATTTGATGTGTCAGTGCAGAAGGCGCGCACCGCAGTATTTTTTTCGCGCGCGAATGCCGCCAGCTTGTTGAGCGGCGCAGGCTTTGGTTCTTACGTGACCCACGCCGCGAGTGAGGGCGTCCAGCTTAACGGAGCCATCGCTCTAAGCGATCGCGCGATTGGGTTTCTGCATCGTCCGTTTTTCCCTGATGGCATCAACAACACTGCGCCGGGCCCATTTAGTCCGCCGCTGGATCAATGGAGTGTCTTCAACGTCGGACTGCAACTCGATTTGATCAAGACGGGCCTGCAAGGAATCTTGAGTGGTGGGACCGCGCCGTGCACATCGATTCCGAGTCTGCCAAACGGAATTCAGATTTTTGCCGGCAGCATCCCGCTCTACCGCAACGGCGAACTAATCGGGGCGATTGGAATCAGCGGCGATGGCATTGACCAGGACGATCTGATCGCCGCTGCGGGCAGCGTCGGCTACACGCCTCCCGTCTCAATTCGCTCTGATCAGTTTCTTGTGCGCGGCGTGCGTTTGCCATTCGTGAAATTTCCGCGCAGTCCTAATCTTTAAGTCAGTGCCGCCTGCAGTAGCGGGCGGGGATGCGTTCGATAATGACGGTTCCAGCAAAAAACGTTGTCCTGGTTGGCGCAGCGATTGTGTGTCTCCTGTGCAGCACTGCTTTCGTGGCTCAGACTCCCGAAGCGCCTCGCGGCGTCATCCGCCTCAAAGTGAAGTTCAAGTCAGGCGATGCCCCAAAAGAACTAGCGCGCAAGCGTTTCTTTTTGATTAAAGGCAGCCTGGCTGACAACAAGAATCTGATTGAGAGAATCAAGCAAACCAGCGTGATATCGCGCGAATGCTACTACCGTAGCAAGGGCGCGAGCCTGGCCTTGATTAAGTGGCTAACCGAAAACGAGTGCGATTCAGTTTATTGCCGCGAGGTTGACGAAAAGTATTTGAGCGGCAGCGAAGCTGTGCCGGAATTCCAGGCTGCATTCAAACAGGGACTAAGCGAGTTCAAGACTCCGGAACTGGCGCGGCGTTGGCTGACGACCAACCTGTCGCCGGACATTCGGGACGGCTTCTACAACGAGAAACAGCGCATCATTAATGATTTGATCGCCCAGTCAGGGAGCGGCAATACGACCAGCATCATGTCGGTGATGACTGATCGAAAGGGCACGGCCTATCTCACCAACATCGAACCCGGAACGTACACAGTTTCGAATATCGTCGGCAGCGAAACCGGAAAGACCAGCATCTTGTGGGCCTGCGAGAAAGAAGTCAAGGCAGTTAATTTGGCGATTGCGTTGCGGCCTTTGACACTGTCGAATGAGAAAGATCCGAAGGTGAAGTGCGAGTTCGTTGAGCGACCGCTTCCGGTTTGTGAGAAGTGAGCATCGTGATTGAGTGATGGCAAACCGGGAATCTAAACGCAAAGGCACGCAAAGGGATCTGCAAAGAACGCAAAGAGATTTCCTTTGCGTTCCTTCGCGAAGGCCTTTGCGACCTTTGCTTTTGAAGATTTTTATTCTCGTGCTGGTCCTCGCTATCGGGACGGTTGCTACTGCCGCTCAGACCCGACGACGAAAAGCCATCAATAAACCTTCAACCCAGCAGCGGCTACCCGCGCCCGTGAAGTACTCTGCCTTCCTCCACTCATCCGACAAACACAAGAGTCTCGCCTGCAATGCCTGTCACAAAGTTCCCACTGCGTGGACGGCAAAGCGCGATTTTCCTGATGTAGCTGACTTTCCAAACCACGATGCCTGCGTCCGTTGTCATCGACAGCAGTTTTTCACGCGACAATCCTTCGTGGGCACCGGCCCGGCCGTTTGCACGGTGTGTCACTTGCGCGCGGCGCCGCGCGAGGATGGTCGTTTTGCGTTCGGCAAACCGAATGTCACGGGTCAGGCGCTAAGATTAAAAGATGAACGTCAGTTCACGATCGAGTTTCCGCACGACAGACATCAGAACGTAATCGCTTCAACTGGCCCGGACCGGGGCACTAAGAGAGCCGTCAGTTTCATCCGCGCTTCGTTCTTCGCATCACGAACCGACGATCAGAAGCGACCTGATTACAATAATTGTTCCATCTGTCATCAAAGAAATGACTACCTGTTTATCGCGACGCGCTCGGCGCTGCCTGACGCCAGGACCGAACCTTACATATTTTTCAAGACGATGCCCCACAGTCACGACTCGTGCTTCAACTGCCACTGGAAAAACCAGAAGCCGACCAGCGACGATTGCGGCGGTTGTCATAAACAGGCCGCCACGTTCGTCGCGAGCGATGTGCCGGTGCGAAAGTCCGCCAAGTTCAACCATGAAGGCGGCGGCAAGGGTAGCGATCATGCGGTTGAATGCACGACCTGTCACATCAATATTACCCGGGCCAGCACACTGCGCGGCCTTACTCCGGATGTGCCGATCGTCAGTTGCGCGACCTGTCACAACGACAACAAGACTATTACCTACAAAACGATTGTGACGGTCGAAAGTGAGTTGGCGCAATTCAAGAAAACCGGCGAGTGTCAGTATTGCCATACACCCGACGTGGGAAAGAAAAAGCCGCCCGCAAGTCATGAAGCAGCGGTGAAATAAAGCAAGGCAAAAGTAAACACGGTGAATACGAACCAGGATAGATTTGGGAACGAGACAGATGCGGAAGGCTGCACTCAACGAGTCCGCGTTCAGCGGGCGGCAGAGTGTAGCCCCGGGCGTAAGCCCGGGGTGCGACCCTCGACTACCGAACGGAGACCCGTTAGGGGCGAAAGACCTGCGGTGACATCGATCGGACTTGGCGTTTTCTGTCGCCCTCTGCGAGGGCTCAAGGAACATATTAGGAACCTTAACCCCGGGCTTGCGCCCGGGGCTACTCTCTGCCGCCATCTGCGATGGCTCATTGTGAGGTGCTTTCCGCAGAGAAAAACTGCTTGCGCACTTTTTACTTCTCTCCTTTTCCTTTTGCCCGTTGCTTTCGTTTACCCGCAGGGAAACGATCTCGACTACTCGAAGTTCCTACACACCAGTCAGCGTCACGCTTCGACCGGTTGTTCGAGTTGTCATCACCGGAATGATAATTCGGCGCGCCCCAGCTTTCCCGGTCACAAAGACTGCATTGAATGCCATCGGACACAGTTCGTCACGGCCAGCACTCCCATGTGCTCGATCTGTCACGCGAACGTCAACGGCACTAATCCACCGCTGAAAGCTTTTCCTGACAACTTCAAAGAGAGCTTCAACATGAAGTTCGATCACGCGCAGCATATGAACGGCTCGGCGCGCCCAAAGAATGGTTGTATTTCTTGTCACAGATCGCCGCTAAGACGTGGCGTAGCGCTATCAATTCCCGCAAACCTCTCGGCACATGACCAATGCTACTCTTGTCATACGCCCAACTCGCAAGTGAACGGACGCGACCTGGCATCGTGCGGCGTTTGTCACGATCAGAAACCCTACGGTCGAACTTCAAACGATGCGCCGGCGTTCCACCGGGCCTTCAGTCACGCCCAACACAGTGGGCGCCAACGTCTCGGGTGCGCCGATTGCCATAACTACACCGCGGGGTTGCCGCAGAAACGACAGGTCAGCTCGCCGCGCGCCGTCGAACACTTCCCCAACGGAAACAACACCTGCGCAACTTGTCATAACGGCAAGCGATCTTTCGGTGGCGACCTGGATTTCAAAGCCTGCCGGCGATGTCATATGGGAAACTCATTTCGGCTAGGAACTTGATGTTCAGAGTACCGACTTCAGTCGGGTCTTATCCCACGCGTAGTACCCAACTAAAGTTGGCACTCTGAACGATTGGTTTGACAACCCCTGGAGCGCGTCCATAACATTGCGACTCAGCTGATGACCGGGCGCGAGACAGGGAGGACCAAAACGATGAAGCGAGTACTGATTGGCGTGATCGTAATATTGAGTGCTGCAGTACTTCTGGTAATTGGATGTACCGGACGCACTGCGAAGACTGCGGCCGTGATCAGCCAGGAAATTCCCAAAGAGAGTAAAGAGCAGCCCAAGAAAATCAAGCTGAATACCGACAGTCTCGACGACAAGTGGGGCGAAGTTGCGTTCGATCACGAGAACCATACGCTTAAGAACTACAGCCCCGACGGCAAGACGACCATCGCCTGTGTAGAGTGTCATCACACCGATCAGCCGAAAGATAAACTGACGCCGCCGTTGGTTACCTCAGAAAGAAATGTTGTGCTTACCGCAGACGTGTTGAAGGATGCCGCCGCGGCTCCGGTCAAAGGTTGCCGCTCGTGTCACTGGCAGGCAGGTGAAGAAGGCAAACCGCCGCTTCCAGTGGTCACCAAAGGCGACAAGCAAATTAAGATGGACAACGAGGCCGCTTATCACACGAACTGCTTTGCCTGTCACGATGCCGCCATCAAAGCGCGGCCCGAGCTGGCTACAAAAACTGCGGGATCAGATCCGAAGGGCTGTAATAAATGCCACGCCGCTAAGTGAAGTCTTGAAGTGCGACTCGGTACAGAACCGGGAGCGGTAGCGACCGGGTCAGACACTCAAGCTGGTTTTTATCGGTCGACTCTTGTTCTGTCGCCCGCTAAAGCGGGCTCGGGAATTCAAGGGGACGGGATCCCCGGGTTACGCTCGCTGCGCTCGCTCACCCGGGCTACTCTCTGCCGCCGCTCCCGCGGCTCGTTGACCCGGACATCCAACTTGAGCGGCGGCGGGACTCCAAATCAATTCTTCACCAGCAAACTCGGATTCCAGTGACGTTGGTCCAGACGGTGCTGAATGTGGCATGAGGTGCAATTGGGTTTGTCGGTGGCAATTACCTGCTGCCCGGCCCGAGGATCAGTTTCACCATTGTGGCATTTACCGCAGGTCGTGCGGGGAGTGACTAAGTCGTTAAGAGCATTATGACAACTCGAGCAACTTAACTCGCCCTGTTTATTACCCGGCAGCCCACCAACAACCTTCACGCGATACAGATGCACGGCATGGAATTGCTTGCTTCGCCATTGATCTTCGTTGTCGCTCGGTAGACGTTCCAGCTTCAGAGGGGTTTTTCGCTGGAGCAACTCATCCGGATCCAACCCGGCCCACTTCCAATGACCATCGATCACCGGATAACCGAGCGTCCCGCCATGCGGTGTGCTGACCTTCTTGCCGTTATAGAGAGTTTTGTTGTTGTCGTTATGGCATTCCGCGCAGGACAGCAGCGCTCCACTGATGGCGCTGAATCCGACGCCGCGATGCTCGCTGTGACAAGCAACGCAACCGATGCCGGCATTCACGTGCGGTTGGATCACTGTGGCGACGAACGCACCGGTCGAGTGACATGATGCGCATTTCGCTTCCATGTTCGCCCTGAGCGCATGACAGGATGTGCACGAGCCGGCGTTCGCCTGAGTGGCAACGGCCGGCGTGAGCATCATCGTGGTTCTTGAATGCGCATCAGAGATGGGAGCGGGAGCAAACGCGGAAGCATAAAAGAGAGCGCCCGCGACTGACAGTAAAGCGATCGGAATCACGCCCCACAGCATCATCGACGCGGGCCAGCGGCGCCTTAGATCCGTGGTCGGAGTCCAGATGGATTGTGCTTTGCCGCTGGGCCTTCCGGTAAGCGGAAACAATGGCGACGGCTTGATCGTTTTGGTAGCGCTGGTAATACGCTTGTCCCAGAAGACATCGAGGGCCTTGGAACTCGACGCAGCGGGCTTTGCTTTTCGTGACGCAGGCTTCTTATGTCCAGGCGCGGCCCGCTCGTCTTCCGCCGGCGTAGGAAACTCCAGGTTCATGGTGGTAGGCAGATCCCACAGGCCGGATGTTTCTCTGCGGGTCACGGCATCGCCCGCTGTCGCCGCGATTTGCAGCGACACCTTGATTACCAGATTGCCTTCGAGAAAGTTGATGTTGAGGGCGAAGGGACCAATACCGAGCACGTCGCCGTCAGCCAGCGCTTCGTAGTCTTCGAGCTGCGTGCCGTTGAGCATGATCGGGTTGCCGGGCCGCAGATTGCGAATGTAATAGTCACCGGCGGCGTTAGTGATGCCGGCGTGCAGACGCGAAACTGATGGATGGTTGAGCAGTAGTTCGCAGGTCGGCAGACGACCGACCAGCAGGCCCTCGGCGACAATGGTTACGGGGTCGACCTGAAGGTCTTCGCGAACGATGATGAAGGTTGCTTCCATGACAGAATGCGTTAGGGCTAAATGGTTAAGAGCTGATCATTTCTCATTTGTCATTTGACATTTACCATTCGTCATTTCCGCCAAGCGTTCAGAGTGCCGACTTCAGTCGGTTCTTTGGCGAAGGAAAGCCCAACTGAAGCTGGTACTCTAAACTTCTGACGATGAGGTCAGTACCACCTGCGTTAGCGGGTGGGTTAAGGACTCAATGCGCGGATTGACCAATAAGCCCACCCGCTCACGCAGGCGGTACTGACTCCATAATGCCGCTGGCCGCGAACAGGCGATCAGGCTCTTAAAGTAAACGATCATCTCACCTTAAAAAAAACAACTTGAATAATATGCACGACCATCAGAGCCAACATCACCGAAGTCGACACAACGTGTGGCGCTAGCCAAACCTTCAACAGCCGGTGCAGATAGATTAACGATTCCACCCGCCTCAAGGTCGCTGACCGCTCAATTGCTTTCAAAAGATGCGCGCGCTGCTCCTTATCATCGACCGCCGCCAGCACGTTCTTGAACAGCAAGCGGCTTTTTGCCAGCGATGCGGTCAATTCTTCGCGCTTCAGGTATTGCCTCACGAGATAAGCGAACGAGAAGAAATGGCGCCGCACCTTTCGTTTGATCAAATCAAGCGTTTGCTCGTCGCACTTGCTTTCGATCATTGCCAGCTCGGCGCGTAGTTCAGCGCGGCGGCCCTCCAAATCCTCGATCAGCAACGGATCGCCTTCGATACTGGTCATGATGCGCGGCACCACCAGATAACAGAACAGGCCGAACAATCCGGTCGCGATCACGGCGTCAAACCAGAGCATTAGCGCCGAGGTCAACAAGCCGCCACCGTGACTGCCTCCATGCATCAGCAGCACGATGCCCGCGAGTGCTCCCAGATAAATATGAGCCAGCAGCCAGTAACGCAAAGCACCGGCCCGCTTGCGATAGATTGGCTTGCGCACCGGATAAGTCATCGCGCCAACAATGCCCAACAGACCGACGAGGCCGGTCACCCAGCGCATCGTCAGCCAGGTGCCGCGCAGGTGCTGTTTGAATCCGTAACGCCAAGCCGCCCAGCCAATCAGACCGGCGATTGCCAACGTCAACAGGGAACCAAAGATGTGCCACGCACGGGCGATCGGATCGCTCTTATGAATGTTGCGGCCGATGGCGTGGGTCTTATCGCGGAAGACCAGCCCGAGTGTTTTTTCAATCTCGCCAAAATATTCCTGCGGGTTGACCCGGACCAGCGCCCCGGTCGGGCAGTTCTCTTCACATGAATATGCCGGGCGCGCAGCCCCCTTCGGATTGAGCGGCGTGCTTTCACAGAGATTGCACTTGATGGCTACCATGTCGTCGCTTTCGACAGCGGCGGGCGGCTTCTGCACGTTGAAGCTGAACAGGTTGCTTATTTGAGTCCTCAGATCCAGCGGCGCCGTGTGCGATCCCTCGCGCGGCACCATTGTGATGGCGTTGTAAGGGCATTGGGTCGCACAATCGTAGCAACCAATGCAGGTCTCGATGTTGATGTCGACCTGGCCTTTGGGATCGCGGAAGATGGCGCCGGTGGGACAGCCGGTCAGGCACTCGGGATCTTTGCAATGCATGCACACCGACGGAGCCAGCACATGTTGGGTCGACTTTGATCCCGTTGATGACGCAATCTGCTGCGGCCGTTCGATGTGTATGCCGCGGCGCAAGAGGCGCGATTGCCCGTGGACTTTGTGGCAGGCCAGCGAGCAGTTGCCGCAACGCACGCACAAGTCCATGTCCATCACCAGCAGGTTGACCGCATCGACGATGCCGGTGGTGATCTCTTTTTCGGCTGCGGCCAGGACTTTTGGCTCAGCGCGGGCCTGGAGGCTCGTATCGTCATCGGCGACAGAAAAATCAGTGAATGCTTTCCTGACTCGCTCGCAAAGTTCACGGTCGGCACGCAAGTCCGACAAAGGGATCTCGAGCACTTCAGTTCGGGCCATCATGGCTGCCGAGTATTGCCACGTCGCCTGTCCGCTGAGCGCCTCCAGGCCCAGGCAGTTGCCGGCGCCCAGGAAGTCCTCTGGAATAAGAGTGCTGTGCGCCGTGCTCTCGGTGACATCCAGATAGATCGGCACCCCACGCACGCGCCGCAGCCAGCCGTTGCGAATCAAGAACAACCTGTCGATTGGCTTCCCTTCCTGGACGAGCAGATGGTGCTTGCCGTAGGCCATGAACTCCGCCAGATTGCCGAGGGCTACCAGATCGATTGCGCTCAACTCCTCGCCGGCCTCGTCTTGAATTGTGGTAATCGTATTTCCCAGGCCGTGTATTCGATAGGTTGAGTCAATCTTCTCGGCGAATTTTTTCAATGACCGCAAAAGCCTGAGCGCCGGGCGCACCATTTCCAAAACCGTTACGTCGCCACCGCCCGGTGCCGAGACGATCGTGGCGTTGCGCGGAACGCCGGCGAGAATCGACATCTCGCCGAAGCAAGTTCCCGGCTGAATTGCGCCTACCCTTTTTTTCTCACCCGACTCGTCCGCAATAAAGACGTGCAACTGGCCATCGACGGAAAGGTAAAAAGTGTTTCCGCCCCAATCGCCCTCATTCATGATCACTTCGCCCGGAGCGTAGATAAGCAAACGAGCATACGGACCGAATTGCTTGCCGGCCGAAATCTTCCCTTCGGCGATCATTTTCAGGTTGTTCTTATTTTTGTCGTCGAGGAGTTCAGAGACGATCTCGATCTTCTTGATGGCTTCAAGAACGGCCTCGGGATTGGTGTTCTCTTTTGGCATGCCTATTGGTTTACGGAGCTATGAAGCAAGCTATTTCTGCTCCGTATTAATGACTTGTTAGGCGATTGACTCTGCCGCCTTTAAATCAACTAACAAACGATTAAATGCTGCGTCGAAGGAATCTTGATCCTTCCAATTAGAAAAATCAGGTATGAAGTATTCACGAACTTCCACCGCCAAGTCTTTGCCAGTATCAGCATCGAGACACTTCCACTTCCGAATGTCATCGAAATCAACGAGCCGTATCGGAAATAGCTTTCTCCTGTTCTCTTCAATTTCAACTCTACGAGCATTGCGAACTTCGGTGATTACCCATTCGCTTTGCATACTATCTTCGGAAAGCACAAGCAATAATCTATCGTGCATTTGAATGGCACGCTCTATTTGTTCATCAAGTTTCTGTCCACCTTTGATGTCTTCAGGAGCGAACCAAACACGCAGCTTGGCGGCTCTCATTTTTGAATGTAGTTTTCGCGCAAATTCCTCATCCTTTGTGCTGTGAGAAATGAAACACGAATAGAACTGAACGGCTTGTTGTGTCCCAAAGTGTGAGGGGACAGAGGTGATGAAATCCTCAGGTATGCCGCAACCACGCAAGAAAGCGTCTGGTATCTTACCGGCAGATTTATATAGCGTATTGATTCCCAGCGTTGAAGGTCCGGCATGCCAAAGTTCGTCAAGCCCTATTACATCGCTTAGGTCATTGTCGCCGAACACGGTCCCGATCACTTTTGCGCCAGCAAAATTGGCATTATGAAGACTTGCACGGTCGAAATTAGTGAAAGCTAGATTGGCTAAGCTAAAATCCGCATTATTCAAATCGGAATCTTGGAAAGTAACACTATTAAGATCTGCACTTTCGAAACTCGCGTGTTCAATAATAGATTCGCTGAGTGAGGAGCGCCAGAGATCCGCGCCCGCAAAGTTTGCATAGTTTAGAGTAGCAATGCCAAAGATTGCATTCCTAATTTGAGCCTCCTGGAAGTTAGCCTCCTCGAAGGTCGTAAGCAAAAGATTGGCATCATTTAGAGTTGAGATCTCAAGGTTAATTCCACTCAAGTTCTGATCTTCAAGATCCGCTTGTCTTAAGTCAGGTTCTATTGCGGGATTATCTTGTCTCCATTGATTCCAGACCTTTACACCTTGTTTCAAGATTTTCAGATGTTCAGGATTAGCCATACTTTTCTCCCGCGAGGATTCATTCTGAGGCTACCGCCTAACAAGCCGAGGGCTCTCGGGTGTATCAAAACGTCACGGTCGCGTCAGGTTGTGCGCAGCTTAACACGCGATGCGGGACTGAGGGAATCCACATTCACTCACGACGTACCCGGCGGAAGTATTCCAGTGGTTGGCCCGTCTGATCCGTGATAGCATCCGCCTGCTGCTCGAACCATTTCTGTCGTATTAGTTGTCAGCAATGCTGATGCCCGATCAAATGCGTGCCCCTTCGAAACGTCTGGTGACAACGGCGAGCGCCCTGCTGGTTCTGGTCGCAGTGGCCGGCTGGAGCTTCAGCCGTTTGCTGCCGCGCGTCCGCGGGTTCGAAGGCGCGAGCGCCGCCAAGCCGACGGCAGGGGGCAGACCGCGGGAAGCGGACAACGCCCCTGGCCTGAACTCAGAAGCAAAACTAATCGATTCCGATAACGACGGGATACCGGATCCGGCCGAGCTGCGCACGTTTCAGGATCGCGACAACTTTCGCCGCTGGTTCACGGCGATTGCCGAAACGCAGTTCTATCAATTGAGTGATCAATGGAACGCCGAACAACGCGATTGCGCCGGGCTGGTGCGCTTCGCGATTCGTGAGGCATTGCGGCGGCACGATCGCATCTGGTTTCAAAAGATGGGGCCAGGGTATGAAACCGTGGCGCCGGACGTGGCGGGTTTCAATCTCGACCAGAACCCTCTGGGCAATAAAATCTTTCGCACAGATTTTGGATCTTTCCATGAAAGCGATTTGCGCAACGGCAGGTTTTCCGAGTTTGCCGACGGCCGCTCGCTGAAAAACTTCAACAGCGCATTTGTCAGCCGTGATCGGCGCGAGGCTCAGCCCGGCGATCTTCTTTTCTTCTACCAACCGTGGGTGCAGAAGTATCCCTATCACGTGATGGTTGTCCTGGGCTCGGCGCACATTGCGCCCAATGGCGCCTCTGACTGGGTCGTCTATCACACCGGCTCTTCGCCGACGGACCAGGGAACGGTAAAGAAGGTTCAGCTTTCAATCCTCGACCATCATCCCGATCCGCGTTGGCGTCCGGTCGAGAGTAATAAGAATTTTTTAGGGTTCTATCGCTTGAAGATTCTTAATTGATTAAAGACAGACTATGAAGACCACGGCCAATGAGCGCGCAAAGCGCGCGGCAGATAGTAGCCCCGGGTGGAGCGAAGCGGAACCCGGGGTAACGGCCCTGATTGAGATCCAAGCCCGCCTTAGCGGGCGGCAGATCCGTTCGGGAGAGAATTTCTGTCGCCCGCTAAAGCGGGCTCGTACTCTCTTATCTCTAATGTACCCAGGGCTGTGCTGCGCTTGCCCTGGGCTAAATTCTTCCGCCGGCTATGCCGGCTCATTGAATGGCTTCGCCTTTCATGCAGCTTTCCAAACTTCTGTTCAAACTGTCCTCGGGTTGATGCCCGAAGGAGGCTTCGATCGTGTCTGAAAACAACCCCCGCATGGGACGCTATCTCGCAACCGCGGCGATCTACCTGGCAATCGTTGCCTCGGTCTTTGGCTTCAATGTGATTCGATCCAAGACGGCGCCGGCAACGACTGAACCGGCGGCGCCCGCACCGGCGATCATCAGCACCAAACCGTATTTCTCGCTGACCACCAATCGCACTTATTCGCCGAACGAAACGACGCGGGCCTGGGCGAGCTATCAGAACGTCGACTATCTCGACTTTCGTGTCTATCGTGTTAAGGATCCAACGAAGTTTTTCAAACAGCTCGACGACCCACATCAAATGGGCGAGAAGGAAAAGGAAGCGGTGGCGCAGGGCTACGGCGCCCGCATCTCAATTCTCGAGCGCACGCATCGTTTGAAAACATCGCTCTTCACGGCGGTCAGGGACTATGTCCGGACGCATCTATTGAAGGAGCATCGCGAGACCTTCAACGAAAAATTCCGTAAAGAGAAAGCAGCCGAACAGACGCCGCTCAACGTGGCCACCGATTACGCGCGCGTGCCGCTCTTGAACCCGGAACAGAAAGTCAAAGACTGGCGCGAGAAGCTGCCCCCGCTCGAGACCGAATACGACAGCCGCATGATCTCAATCGGGAAGCAGGAGCCCGGCGTCTACCTGGTCGAAGCCGTCAACGGAAACCTGCGCGCCTACTCAATCGCCATCGTCACCAACCTGACCATGATTGAAAAGACGACTAAGAACGGACAAGTTACGGTCTTTGTCGTCGATCGCAAAACCGGCGCGCCGCATGAAGGTGTCAGCGTCGAAGTAACTAAAGCGAAAGAAACGCTGGCCACGGGCGCAACCGACAAAACCGGTGTCTTCAAAGCAGAGATCAAGGCTCCGCAAACAACAACCGACGCACCGCCCGAAGACGTCGACCCTGAATCGCAAACTCACAACGCGTACCTGATCATGGCGCATGAGCGCGACAATTTTGTCATCTCGGATGTCGAATCCTTTTACTTCGGCGGCGAGGGTGGTGAAGACGACGTGCTCACTGGCGAAGATCTCACCAGTTACATCTATACCGATCGACCCATCTATCGCCCCGCACAGAAAGTTTTTTTTAAGGGCATCCTGCGCCAATGGGGGCGCAATGGTTACCAGTTGCTCGACAGCAAAACCGTCAACGTCACCATCGAAGATCCCAACAACGGCAAAATTTTCGAGAAGGAGTTGCCGCTTTCAAGCCGCGGCACTTTCAGCGGCGACATAGACATCGCGGACGAAGCTCCGCTCGGGAGCTACAACATCACCGCCGCCGTCGGCGAAGCAAAATCCAGCGGCTACTTCGAAGTCCAGGAATACAAGAAGCCCGAGTTCAAAGTCACGGTCAAAGGACCGAAAGAATTCGCGGCGGTCGGCGAGAAAGTAAAGTTCACTGTCTCGGCCAACTACTTCTTTGGCGCGCCGGTCACCAACGCCGATGTGCATTACTACATCTACAAGCAACGCTATTACCACTGGTGGTGGGGCGATGAATCGAGCGATGAGTTCGACGACGCGGCCGGCCCTGAGAACGAGGGCGGCGATGAAAATGACCCTGGTTACTCCGGCAACGATATGGTCACCGACGGCGACGCTGCCCTGAATTCGCGCGGCGAGGCCGTCATCGAGTTCGAAGTCCCCAGGATCGGAGACAAAGACGAATGGGATTATTCATATCGCCTCGAGGCTGAGGTCACTGACGCCTCGCGCCGCGAGATGAAGGGCGCGGCCTCGTTCATCGGCACTCGCGGCAAAACTGTCGCCGACGCTTATCCCGAACGCTATCTCTACTACCAGGGCGATGCGGCGAAGGTGAAAGTTAAGACGGCTGACTACTCCGGCAAACCAGTTTCTGAGAAAGTCACGCTCAAGTTCGTCGAACAGAAGTGGGAGAAGGTTGAGAAGGAAGAAGAGAACAACGGCTATAAGTACACCACAACCGATTACATTCTGCACGAACGCGATCTGGCCACAGCGGAGGTGAACACTGATAGCCAGGGCAATGCGATCTACGACTTTCCGGTTCCCTCCCCCGGCAGCATTTACGTCAAAGCGATCGTCAACGAGGACGGCAAACAGATTGTGAATCGCGGCGGATCGTTCTGGGCCCCGGACAAGAAGGGCGAATGGTCTGATTTCC
>Ga0070698_100000534_pt1 | contig 40564 bp, 41 predicted proteins | sample KBSK1502metaG_FD_65477 | JGI IMG/M metagenome (GOLD analysis project Ga0070698, IMG submission 65477) | Corn, switchgrass and miscanthus rhizosphere microbial communities from Kellogg Biological Station, Michigan, USA - KBS K1-50-2 metaG | ecosystem: Host-associated > Plants > Roots >...
CTGCTTCACGGCTGGCATCGTCAGTAGCTCTCTGCACGGAAGGATCATAGCTGCGACGATGGCGCCGGTGGGCAGCATTCTGGCGGGCTTCCTTGGCCGGACGTACCTGTTCGTTTATGAACAAGCACTTGTTCAGTTGCGGCAATACTATAATCAGCCCCTCCTGAACAGTTACTATCTTACCGCGGAGCGGCTGACGAGCGAGATGTCGCGTGAAGCAAGGGACCGGCTCAGTGAAAAAGTAGTTGAGCAGCTGCTCGCGGTAGCCAGGAACTTGACTGAAGGATCCGCTCATGCATACGCAACTCGCCGGAGAACTCGCGTTAGAGTGCCCGAAATGAGACAGGTCCCAGCCGGCGAAGACGACAGTAAGGAGCATTCGGAGATGGCGGCTCCCGCTGGGTGATCGCATCCGGACGCCGCCCGCTTGCTGTTCACCCGGGCACGCTGGTATTGCAGTTGCAGATCGTGATCATTGTCAGGCCCACCAGTCGAAAGTTCGACGAAACCCCGGTCAGAGGTCCGCTGGGCCGGGAGTTCGGCTTTTGCAGGGTCAGTTCGGCTCACCGGGAGTGCTGCCGTACTGCGTCACGTGACCGCGGGTCAGGTCAGCCCGAGGATGCGGGCGGCGTTCTCGTGCAGCACCTTGTCCAGGACATCGGCTGGCAGGCCAAGGCCATCCAGGCCGACGAGGCAGCGTTCCGGCGTGAAGAAAGGAAAGTCGCTGCCCCACAGGAACTGCCCGGACAGCCGTCCCCGTAGCTCGGCGATCACCTCAGGGGGGATCCGCCGCGGCGACCAGCCGGAGATATCGATGTACACATTGGTCTTGTGCAGGGCTATGGCGGCCAGGTCCATGTGCCAGGGCCAGCCGAAATGGGCGGCCACGATGGTCAGCCCCGGATGAGCCGCCGCGACGGGATCGAGCTTCAGCGGGTGGGCGAAGTCGATCCGGATGCCCTGGCCGCCGGGCTGGCGGGCACCGATCCCGCTGGTCCCGGTGTGGAACAGGGCGAGCAGGCCATGCTGCTCGCATGCGGCGAAGATCGGCCAGTAGGCGGGGTCATCGGGAGCGAAGGCCTGCAGCGACGGGTGAAATTTCACCCCCCGCAGTCCGAGCGAGGCGATATTCGCCACCTCGGCCACCGCCGCCTCGCCCTTGTGCGGGTCCACCGAGCCCAGGCCGGTAAACGCATCCGGATAATCGCGGCAGGCCGCGGCCACCGTCTCATTCGGCACCCGGGGCCGCCCCGTCGCCGTCTCTGCGTCCCAGGCCAGCAGGACCGCCTGCACTTGCAGCTGGCGGTATCTTGCCGCCAGTTCCTCCAGCGACTGTCGTTGCGCAGGCGAGCGGAAGTACGCCTCGGCCGCCTCCACGTAACCCGCCATGCTGCCCTCCAGCCAGTCCGGAGTGGGCAAGTGCACATGGAAATCCACGGCGCGCAACGACACCGGCTCATCGTAAACCGCGGGCCACTCGGCCGACGGCTCAACCTGCCCTGCCGGATTTAGCCGCCGCCGGCGAGGCGGCGGTCGCGCTGTTCCGCGCCCATCTCGCCGTACGGATAGTCGGCGGCCTGCGGGTCGCTTGCGGCGTCGAGCACGGCACATTCCGCTGCGGTGAGACGCAGGTCAGCCGCGCGAAGGTTGGTCTCAAGCTGCCCGATCGTGCGGGCACCGAGGATTGTCGATGTCACCCCTGGGCGGTCGGTCACCCACGCCAGCGCCACCTCGGCCATCGAGACACCGCGTTCACCGGCGACCTTCTGCACCGCGTCGATGACCTCCCAGGTGCGCTGCGTGCCCCGCCGGTCGTAGGCTTCCATGCCGCGGTTCGGGTCCTCGCCGAGGCGGGTAGCGCCGGCCGGGCGCTCATCGCGCCTGTACTTGCCCGACAGCCAGCCCCCGCCGAGCGGGCTCCACGGCAGCAGCCCCAGGCCCGCGTCCAGCGCGGCGGGCACGATCTCCCATTCGATCTCGCGCACCAGCAGGCTGTATTGCGGCTGGAGCGTCACCGGCCCGGCGACGTTCAGCGCGCGCGCCAGGTGCACCGCCTTCGTCAGCTGCCAGCCGGTGAAGTTCGACAGTCCGTAGTAGCGGATCTTGCCAGCGCGGACGAACCCGTCGAGCGTGCGCAGTGTCTCCTCCAGCGGCGTCCACGGATCAAACGCGTGCACCTGATACAGGTCAACCGCCTCGAGCCGCAGCCTCCCCAGTGACGCGTCTAGGGCTCGGGTTAGATGCCGGGCGGACAGCCCAGCACCATTCGGGGAATCATCCAGCGGGAAGCGGCCCTTCGTGGCCAGCACGACCGGCTCGGTGACGTCAGCCGGCCGGCTGGCGAACCAGCGGCCAATGATCTCCTCCGACATCCCGGCGCTGTACACATCGGCCGTGTCGACCAGCGTGCCGCCCGCCTCGGCAAAACGGTCGAGCTGCACGTGCGCGCCCGCCTCGTCCGCCTCCGACCCGAAGGTCATGGTCCCAAGGCAAAGGCTCGACACCGCGCAGCCGCTACGCCCCAGGGTGCGATATTTCATCTTTTCAACCTACGCCGCCGGCGCCGCGCTTGCTCGAAGCCGACGGGTTCCTTGATCTCGCTGCGGCCCTCGGCTGCTGAGGCCATGCCTGGCGGCCGGGAGAGCGTCAGTTCAACGCGGGGTCAAAGCGGGCGCCCAGGTCGCTGAGTCGTTCGGCGGGCTCGTTGGCGAACACTGGGCGGAGGTACGCCTCGCCGCTCGGCCCTCCATCCCGTCATCGGGGTCGCGGCAACCTGGGATCGGGTGAAAGGCCGCTGTGATGCGTCCTGCGGGGTGAGCCCCAGGGCGGGCAGCGGGAGCTGCGCCCCGGGTGTCATGCTCCGGTCGCTGCAGCCGTGACGTAGCCGTCCGCCCGGCGCAGCTTCCCGTCCCGGACGAGGTCGTCGGCGAGCGCGTCGGTCCAGTACCACTGCCAGGAGAACCAGCGCCGCAGCTCCCGCTCGGGTGCGACGACCGCGGCGCGCACGCCGGCCACGACGAGATCCATCAGGGCACGGCCGGGATCCAGGTCCGCGCCTGCGCTGCCGGGACAGGCCTGATCCCAGCGTGCCAGCTCGCTCGAATGAGAGTGTCCCTCGCCGGAAGTCACCTGCAGCGAGCGGGACACGATCGCGCCGCAGCGCTCCAGCGGGTACCGCAAGGCAGTCAGCTCCTGCCGCTTCAGCCTGAGCTCGGTGCGCAGATCTTCGATGCTGGACGGGCCGGCCGCGGCCAGATGATCAAGCAACCGCCGCCACCGCGGGTCGGCTGCGCGCATGCGCCTGATCTCGGCCCGGCAGATCGGGTCAAGCAAACCCGCGACCTCACCGGACACCAGCAGGTTCTTGCCGCGGTGGACCGCCGTGACGAGGTAGCCGCGCCCGGCGAGCTGGCCGAACCACGGCCATTTCGTGGCCGGCCAGGTCGCGAATCCCGGGCTACCCGGCTTGTACGGTTCCTCATGGCACGCCTCGTACAGGCTGGGCAGCGCGCAGTCAGCCGTGCGGGTCAGCATTCCGCGGCCAGTCAGGAAGGCCTCGGCATCTGCCAGCGTGCGCAGCGCCCGGTCAGGTGCCAGGCGGCAGTCGTATGCCCGCCGCTCTCGCAGCCCGGGCAGTGACTCCATGGTGCAATAGTTCCCCGGCCGCGGCCCGCGACTCACTCCCCCGGCGGCCCGGACCTCTCCCGGCTCGCAGCCGGGCTCGGCACGGCGCTCGGCCAGCTCACCCTCGGGCCCTGACCCGGCACCGCGGCGCGCAGTCCGTCCCGCCCGGACCATGCGCCGCCGCTCTCGCTAGCCTGGCCGGACGCGGCGCCATTCATTGGCAGGCCCGCCGAGATAACGGAGGAGAGGTGAGCACGCGACATGCCGGACGAGAATTACGATCCGTCAGCCGGCCCTGACGAAGATGACCTTGAAGACGACGGCGTGCTGGATGCATCGGACACGCTCGACGGTGACCCGGGCGACGACCCGCTGGACACCGGGATCGCGCCGCCGGACCGGTGGTCGGCAGGCGAGCGCTTCGGCACCACGCCGTCGGAGGAACGGCAGGGCGAGTCACTCGACCAGCTGCTCGCCGAGGAGGAGCCGGAAGCCGACCCGTATGCCGAGGACGACCTGGCCACCGACGCGGTGCCCGGCGACGAGCAGGACGCCCGGTCTGGCCGGCTGGTCGCGGAGGACGATGGAGCGCATCCGGACATCGAGCGCGACCTTGTCGCCCGCGACGTCGGGATCGACGGTGGCGCCGCAGGGGCGGAGGAAGCTGCCGTGCACATTCAGGATGAGCCTGGCGGCGCCACCGGCGGGTAGCCGCGCGGAGGTGCTGACCGCTCACGCGGCTTAGCTGCCTGCGGGTTCTTGCACGGCGGCCCGCAGCAGCGTGCCTGCGGCGGCTACCGCAGTGAGCAGGTGGCCGGGCTCGGCAGTCAGGCCGGCCAGGACGCCGTCGATGCCGCGCAGGCCGGCCCGCTCCAGCAGGTTCTTCTCGTTGGTGACCCACTGTCCGCGGGCTGCCAGCACCGAATGCGCGGTCGGAGGCAGCCACGGACGGCAGGATAGAACCCCTTGCCCTTGCCAGGGCCGGCCAGGGGCGGCCGCATGCGGTCATGGGCAGCCGACCGGGCCGCTCGCAAGATGACCGGCCGGGCCGCTCGCCAGATGAGGTGTCGCTGCGGGTAGGTGAGCCCGTGCGGTGGCTAGCCGCGGCGGGCGCGCGCCCGCCGCTTGCCCTCGTGCATCGCCTGCACCCTGGCGACCGGGATAGCCCTGCCCTCTTCGATCAGGCCGGAGCCCAGTGATTGCGGCACGGGCATCAGGCCGGCCCACGGATCAGCGTCGGCGACCAGCCGCGCCGCCGTGTGCACCGTGAAATCGGCAGGCCTGACCCGGTCCAGATCCTCCCAGGGCACCGGAAACGACACCGGCACGCCCGGCCTGACGCGCGGGCTGTACGCGGCCACCACCGTCGCCCCGCCTGCCCTGGTCGAGTCGAGGAACACCTTGCCGCCTCGGTCTTCGCGGATGAAGGCCGTGGTGGCGAGCGCCGGGTCGAGCCGCTCGGCCCGGGCGGCGATCGCACGAGTTGCCGCCGCCACGTCATCGGGCGTCACCGTCGCGTCGATGGGCACGAACACGTGCACGCCCTTCGCGCCGCTGGTCTTGACCGCGCCCGCCAGGCCTGATTCGGCCAGGACCTGCCGTACCAGCCGGGCGGCACGGACAGCCAGGCTGAACGCGTCCGCGGACGGCGGGTCAATATCCAGCACGAGATACGTGGGGTGATCAGGCCGGGCGGCGCGGACCAGGGTCGGGTGATACTCCACCGCACGCTGGTTGGCGAACCACAGCAACGTCCGCCGGTCGTTGCACAGCGCGTAGCGCACCTCGCGTTTCGAGCTCTCCGCCCACAGCGCCACCGTCTGCACCCAGGGCGGCGTGTACTTGGGGACATTCTTCTGCATGAACGGCGGCTGGCCGCGGAGCACCCGGATGACCGACAGCGGCCGGTCCCGCAGCACCGGGATGATCCGGTCGCGTACCGCGTCCAGGTAGTCCACCAAGTCTCGCTTGGCCGCCTGCGCGCCGTCGAACAGCGGCTGGTCGAGATTGGTCAGCGAGACCCCGTCCCGCTCCTCACCGCCGCTCATCTGGTCACCTTCTCATCGATTCCGCCGGGCTGCGAGCGGCGCCAGGTACCGGGCACCGGACGTGTGAGGCCGGCGTCATCGCGGCCGTCGCCGAGATGAGCGGCTGCAAGGCGTTTTGGCACGACCATGCGCCATGCATCGGCGAGCAGTTCACGCATCTCTGCAGGGTCCACTGCGGCCATCCGCGCATGGACCCAGTTGTAGCGCTGGTCACTGAGCCGGGGCAGGCAGAACTTCGCAGGCTCGGCAGCAATCAGCGCGGCTCGCTCTTCCCGGGAAAAGCCGAAGCCCATGATCGTCTCGTCCGGGGAAACCGCGGCATAGACGATACGCCCGACCCGGAACTTGACATGGTCATGGATCAGATGCTCTTCGGTGCGCGGCAGGGACATCGCCCAGGTGCGGATATCGTGCACGGTCACCATCGCGGCCGGATCGCCTCCCTTCGATGCTGTCAGTACTGGCATGGCCGTGGCGCTCCGCGGCAGGTGGCGGCGCCGGGCCGGGCAAAGCGGGCACGGGTTCCGCGACGGCAGGCCGGGCTGCGCCGGTCGGGCCGGCCGGCAGCCGACGGGTGACCACCAGCGCGGCCACGGCCATCACGGCCGCGACGGCGAACGCTTCCGTTACGCCCAGGTACAGGCTCGCGCCCGCGGCCACTGCCGCGCCGCCGGCACCGATGCCAATCGCCGTGCCGAGCACGTCGGCCAGGTTCAGCGACGCCGACGCCCATCCTTCCCGGCCGGGCGGCGCCTCCCGCAGCATCAGCAGCGTGGTCGGCGAATATGCCAGCCCCATGCCTAGGCCCGCGACGGTCCAGGCCGCCAGGCCGGCGGCCACCGGCACACCCGGCTGGAGCACGAAGACCATGCCGGCGATGCCGGCCAGCACGATCACCAGCCCCGTGCGGACCAGGCGGCGCCCTTCCCACGTCTCGCTCAGCCTGGCCTGCACCCAGGCGCCGGCCGTCCAGGCCAGCGTGGCGCCGGTGACGGCGATGCCGGCCACCACCGGGCTGCGGTGGCGCACTGCCGTGATCGACAAGGTCACATAGGCATCGGCGCCGAAGAACGCGAACGTCAGCATGCCCCGGCTCAAGATGGTGGCAGGCAGCCCGCGCCGCGCGGTCAAAGTGCCGGCCGGCACCAGCCTGCGCAGCGCCGGGAACCCGACGGCCCCGCCGGCCAAGATCAGCCCGCCGCCAGCCAGCAGCGCCCGGGAACCCGCCACGAGCGTGAGGCCCGCCAGGGCCATCCCGGTGCCGGCTGCCGCCCGGATCCCGTCCGTCAGCCGGTGTTCCGCCGCTCGGCGGGAGCCGGGCGGGCCAAGGCGGATCAGGGCAGGCATGGCGATCGACCCGGTAACCGCTACAACCGGCAGCAGCCCGAGGAACACCCATCGCCACCCGAACACCTGCGCCACCTCGGCGCTGATGGCCGGCCCGGCCAGTCCTGGCGCGACCCACGCGGTGGACAGCACCGCCATCATGCGTGCCCGAAGCGGGCCCGCCAGGCTGCGGCCGATCGAGGCATAGGCCACCGCCGGCACTGCGCCGGCGCCCAGGCCCTGCAGCGCACGACCCGCGACCAGCACCCCCATAGAAGGGGCAAGCCCGGCGACGGTCAGCCCGGCACCGAACAGCACCAGACCGGCCGCGAACGGGATCGCGGGCCCGCGCCGGTCGGCCTCCCGGCCGGCCGCCACGATGCCAAGTACGCTGCCCAGCATGAACGCGCTGAACACCCAGCCGTACAAGCGGAACCCGCCCAGCTCACGCGCGGCAACCGGCATAACGGTAATGACCGCGAGCGCCTCCGACGCGACGAAGGTGATGGTCAGCACGAGCCCTGCGGTCAGCGCCCTGGTTTCCGGCGCCCACAGCCCTCGCACCCGGCTACCGTCCATCCTGCCGCCGCGCATCCGCCCGTCCCTCCCTCCAGCCCAGCTCCGCCGCATCCCCCAGCAGGGTATGGGCTCAAGCAGGCTCTAAGTCCAGTCCATTTGCTGCCGGGGTCCGCTGGCCGGCCGGCGCACGGCGCAGCGCGTGGTCCTCTTGCCGATGCGCCTAGGTGGCCTGAGATTGACGAGAGCCGTGGCCAGCCCGGTGACCTTGCGACGCGGCGGTAGACGGCCGGCCAGCCAGGCGTGCACTTCCGGCAGGCGGTGCTGCAGCAATGCGCGGCCGGGGACTCAACCTGCCGCTGGCACCTGCCCGGTGGCCCGGGGGCACATTCCGGAGTCCGCAGAGCTACGAAACGACTGCAGGGCTACGAGATCGACCGCGGGCCTGCCAGCCACCCGCGGATCTGTGTGCCGTGCTCGTCCAGTTCCGGGGGCGGCAGCTGGTACTGCGCCGGCGTGGCGGACAGCCCGATCGGATTGCGGATGCCGGGCATCGCCCTTGCGCCCTGTCCAGCCGTCACCACCGGGTCGAGGCCTAGCTGCCGCGCGAAGGCGACCCCGCCGTCGACGGTATTGATCGGCCCGCAGGCGACGCCGGCCTCGGTCAGGTCGCTGAACCACTCCATCGCGGTGCGCCGGGCAAGGCGCTCGGTCAGCAGCGGCCGGAGCTTGTCGCGGTTCGCGGTGCGGTCCTCGTTGCGCGCGAACCGCACATCGTCCGCGAGCTCAGCAGCGCCGAGCACCTCGCAAAGCTTCCGGAACTGCCCGTCGTTGCCCGCGATGATGATGAGCTCGCCGTCTGCGGCGGGCAGCGGCTCGTAGGGGAACAGGCTGGGATGGGAGTTGCCCATCCGGTAGGGCACCACGCCCCCTGCGACGACCGCGCTGGCCTGGTTGACCAGTCCGGACAGTGCCGAGGAGAGCAGGTTGACCTGCACATGCTGGCCGCGGCCGGTACTGGCCCGGTGATGCAGCGCGGCCAGGATGCCGATCGCGGCGTTCAGCCCGGACATCACGTCGAACACCGCGACGCCTGCCCGGAAGGGCTCTCCGCCGGCCTCGCCGGTCAGGCTCATCAGGCCGGAGGCCGCCTGCACGAGGAGGTCGTAGCCGGGCAGCGCCGCCCCGGCGCCAGAGCCGAACCCGCTGATGGATGCGTAAATGACGGCCGGGTTGCGGCCGCTGACTGACTCGTAGTCCAGGCCGAACCTGGCCAGCCCGCCAGGCTTGAAGTTCTGCACGAGGATATCGGCGCGGGCGGCGAGTTCCTGCGCGGCGGCGCGGTCGCCGGGCTCCCGAAGGTCGAGTGCGGCCGAGCGCTTGTTGCGGTTGACCGCAAGGTAGTAGGTGGATACGCCGTCTCGGACCGGCGGCATCCACGTCCGGGTGTCGTCGCCGCCCGGGCTCTCCACCTTGACGACGTCCGCGCCGAGGTCGGCCAGCAGCATCGTGCAGTAGGGCCCGGCGAGGATCCGGGAGAAGTCGGCGACCAGCAGCCCGGCCAGCGGGCCGGTAGTACCGCCTTCGGCGCCGCCCGCCGTGTCGGCACCGCCAGCTGCGTAAGCGCCGCCCGCCGTGTTGGCGCCGCCCGCCGTGTTGGCACCGCCCGCCGTGTCGGCGCCGCCCGCCGTGTCGGCGCCGCCAGCTGCGCAAGCGCCGCCCGCCGCGGCAGCAGGGCTGGCCGGGGTCATTTCGCTCATCAGTGCACCTGCCTGGCCGATCGAGGAGATGGCAGGCACCGTCCGCGGAAGATGATCGTGCCAGCCGCCCCCATGGATGACGTAGTGCCAAGTATTGCGGGTGGTCGCCAGGTCCCCTGCACGTTCTCCGCCGTCAGGGATCCAGCCCGCGAGGACGGCCCTCCGCCGCTCAGCCGCCGGCCAGCTTGGCAGCCGCGGCCTGGCCCGCCTCGGCAGTGCGGCGCAGGAATCCAGCCAGCAGGTCCAGGTCATCGTCCGCATAGCCGGCGCAGATCTGGTCCATCGCCGTATTCATCCCTGCATAGAGGCGGAATATTTCCGCGCCGCGGCCGGGGTTCGCGCGGACGACGACACCGCGGCGGTCGGCGGGATCCCGGTCGCGGGCAATCCAGCCGCCGCGTTCGAGCCGGTCCAGGATGCCGGTCATGGTGGCGGGGTGCAGCCCGGCGCGCCGCGCCAGTGCGCTCGGGCTGACCGGACCATGCCGGCTGATCAGGTCCAGGCACTCAAGGTCGGTGTCCTTGAGCTCGACGTGCCCGCCGATGCGGTGGTTGAGCAGGGTGAGCTGGATGCTCAGGTCGCGCAGCGCCGCCTTGATCTCCCGGTTCAGGCGTCTTCGGCGCCGCGCGGCATCAGGGTCGGCAGATGATATTGATTCCATATGATATTGTCTCCGTATCGTATGAACTACGAATCTACCGTATCCGAAGATCGAAAGGCAGGCATCATGAAGCTCGTTATCTTCGGCGCCACCGGCGGCACTGGCAGCTGCCTCGTCGAGCAGGCGGTCGCGGCCGGGCATGAGGTCACGGCCGTCGTCCGCGATCCGGGCCGACTCGCCGTCACGGACCGGCTGGGAGCCGCGGGTCGACAGCGGCTGCGGATCGTGACCGCCGATGTCATGGACCCGGCAATGATCACTCCGGTCGTGGCAGGCGCGGACGCTGTGCTGTCCGCGCTGGGCCCGCACGGCAACGGCCCGACCACGATCAGCCAGGACAGCGTCCGCAGCATCATCCAGGCCATGCAGAAGTCCGGCATCCGCCGCCTGCTCACCGTCAGCGGCTCTGTTGTCACCGACGCGGGCGAGGGGCCGTTCATGCGCTATCTCGCCAAGCCCCTGGTCCGGCGCACGGCACTGCGGCATGTCTGCGCCGACATGCGCCGCGCCGAGGAGGAGGTCCGGGAGAGTGACCTGGACTGGACGATCATGCGCCCGCCCCGGCTGACCGGCAAGGCGGCTACCGGAACCTACCGCACCGCGGTCGACCGCAACCTGCCGCACGGGTACACGGTCTCCCGCGCCGACCTCGCCGCCTGCATGCTCACGCTGCTCGCCGATGCGGCTACCGTGCGCAGGCATGTCTGCATCGCCTACTGAGCCCGATCGAGGGCGGCTCGCTGTCGTCGTACGCCAGGTCGCCGAGCATCGGCCTTCTCCCTGGCTGGCGGCGGGCCGCCACGATAGGCGACTGCCGGGCCGGGGGCCGGGCGGGCGTGCTGGGGCGCCATTGGCGGCACCAGGGACCGTTCACGCTCGGCTGAGCCGATCCGGGCATCGCGGGTGAGTAGGTAGTTTGGCAGGCATGAGCCCTTGGATCGGAATCAGCGCTGGCGCGCCGCGATGACGGCAGACTCTTACGCGACCGCGGCCGGGCTGGTCGAGCGCTCGGCGGCCGCTTACGCCGCCGGCGTGCCGGAGCGGCCGGCCGACGACGGCTTCTTCGGACCCGCCAGCGTCACCTGGCGGATCAGCGCCGACCTGGCCGGCCCGGTGGCCGGACTGCGGGCACTGCTGATGCAGGCGCTGCACCCGCTCGCGATGGCCGGGGTCGACCAGCACAGCGACTGGCGCGAGGATCCGGTCGGCAGGCTCGCCGCGACGTCGGCATACGTCACGACGGTCAGCTTCGGCGAGCGAGCGGCCGCCGAGCAGGCCGCGGCCCGGGTACGCCGGATCCATGAGCACGTCCGCGGCATCGACCCGGTGACCGGGCACCAGTACGCCGCGGGCGATCCCGCGCTGCTGCTTTGGGTACACGTGGCCCTGGTCGAGTCGGCCATTGCCGCCCGGCAGGCCCTCGGCACCCCGCTGACCCCGGCAGACGCCGACCGCTACGTCGCCGAGATGGTGGTCGCCGCCGAGCTCGTCGGCGTGCCGGCGGCTATGGTGCCGGCCAGCGCTGCCGAGCTGGCCGCCTACATCGCGTCGGTCCGGCCCGGCCTGCGCTGCACGCCGGCCGCCCGCGAGTCGATGGCCTACCTGCTCGACCCGCCCGGCCTGGACCCCGATATTGCCGAGATCTGGCAGGACGTCCGGGATGCCGCGATCGCGACCCTGCCGGACTGGGCCAGGGAAATGTACGGCTACCGCGCTCCGGCCGCGCTGACGCCGGACCGCCGGACCGAGATCCGGCAGGCACTTGGCGTCCTGGACGCCGTGTTCCTCAGCGAGCCAGGCGTGCTGAAAGCGCGGCAGCGGATCGCGCTCCGGGTTCGAACGGCCCGGCCCGCGTGAAGCGGCTGCTTGCCTGGGTAACGATCGGCGGCGCGAGCACTGCGCTGGTGCTGGCCTTGCTACGGCGCAGGCTCGGGCGGCTGCGCACCCGCCGCGGACTGGCGGCGCTCGGGCTCGCCGCGCGCGGCGGGGCCCGCTACGCGGCCAGCGCGCCGCGGCTGTTCGCGGCCGCGGGAGAGAACAGGGAACGGCTGCGTCATGACCTCGCCCTGCGGACCGCCGAGGACGTCGCCGACACTCTGGGGGCGATGAAGGGCGTGCTGATGAAGATCGGCCAGATGGCCAGCTACGTCGACGACGGCCTGGCTCCTGCCGTCCGCCGCACGCTGAGCCGCTTGCAGGACAGCGTCCCCCCGATGAGCCCGGAGCTTGCCGCCAGTGTCGTCGAGGAAGAGCTTGGCGTCCCGCCGGAGCGCGCGTTCGCGAGCTGGGACCCGGAGCCCATCGCCGCCGCGTCGATCGGGCAGGTGCACCGCGCGATCACGCTCGATGGCCGCGCGGTCGCGGTGAAGGTGCAGTACCCGGGCATCGCCGAGACCATCGCGGCCGACCTCGGCAACGTCGCGCTGCTGCGCCGGATGCTGCGCATCACCGCGCCGGCCCAGGACGTCGACGCGCTGCTCGCCGAGCTGCGCGACCGCGTCATCGAGGAGCTGGACTACCGGCGCGAGGCCGGCAACCAGCGCCTCATGGCGGCCTATTACCACGGCCATCCCACGATCGCCATCCCGGCGGTCATCGGCGAGCTGTCGACCAGGCGGATGATCACCAGCGAGCTGTCCGGCGGAGCCCGGTTCGCCGAACTGGCCCGCTGGCCGCAGGAAGAGCGCGACCTGGCCGCCGAGACGATCTACCGGTTCGTCTTCCGCAGCCTGTACGAAGTCCATGCCTTCAACGGCGACCCGCACCCCGGCAACTACCTGTTCCACGGCGGCGGCAAGGTCACCTTCCTGGATTTCGGGCTGGTCAAGCACTTCACCCCGGCCGAGCTGCGGCCGCTCATGATGATGGCGCGCAACCTGTGCGTCGAGCGAGATCCGGAGGCATTCCGGCGCAGCCTGGAGGACGCCGGCTTCCTGCGCCCCGGCGCGCCGCTGGACACGCAGACGATCGTCGAGCACCTGGCCGTCTTCTACGACACCATCCGCGAGCCAGGGCCCCTGACCATCACGGGGGACTACGCGTCCTCGGTCGTGCGCCGATTCTTCGACGTGCGCAGCCCGGTGGCCGGGTACGTCAGCGTGCCGCGGTCCTACGTGATCCTGCAGCGCATCAACCTCGGCCTGTTCGCGGTGCTCGGCGAGCTGACCGCGACCGCCAACTGGCGGGCCATCGCCGAGGAGATCTGGCCCTTCGTGCAGGGCCCGCCGTCCACCCCGATGGGGGAAGCCGAGGCCGAATGGCGGGCAGGCCGGCCGGCCACGGCGAGCCTGGCCTGACCCCGAGCCTGGCCTGACCCGAGCCCGGCATGACCCCGAGCCCAGGGCCCAGGCCGGCGGCGTCTGCGTCATACGTGGATCTGCGGCGCGACGCCTCAGCGGGCGGGCCTCAGGGCCGGGATCGCGCTGGTTTCTACCGGCCGGTCCGCGCTCCGTGCACGATCATTCCTGCCCCGCCAGTCCTGCCGACGCTGGAAGAACGGGTGTTCGCCAGCGTCGCCGCGCTCGCTGACGCGCTGGCTGAGCTAGCCGCCGGGTACCCGGTCATGCATGCGCAGGACTGCATCTCGGCCCGGGCGGCGTGCCGCATCCGCGATCTGCGCCCGGCCGGCCGGGCCCGTGACGCCGGCTCCGGGCCATTCGTCATCAGAACCGTCCATCATGTGGATGACTTCACCAGCCCGGCGCTGATCGAATGCCAGCGCCAAGCGATCATCGAGCCCGACAAGGTGCTGGTCGTCAGCGAGTACTGGCGGCGCCTGCTGCAGGATCAGTACGGCGCCGCGGACCACGCCGGGGCAGCTAATCCTGCCCGGTGTTATTTAGCTAAACTTGATTAGTGATAGATTGCAACTGTGCAGCAAGAACGGTCCGGCATCGCGGCGCTGAGCGGCCTCGCCGCGGTGAGCGGCCTCGGCGACCAGGTGCGCGGCCGGCTCTATGAGTTCGTCTCAGCCAGCGCCGAGCCGGTGGGCCGGGACGAGGCAGCGGCAGCGGCAGGCATCGGCCGCGGGCTGGCCGCCTACCACCTGGACAAGCTCGTCGGACTCGGCCTGCTCACCGCCTCCTACCAGCGGCCCGCGGGCCGAGGCGGCCGCGGGGCAGGCCGTCCGGCCAAGGTCTACAGCCGCTCAGCAGGCGAGTTCGCTGTGACGGTGCCGCCGCGAGAATACGAGCTCGCCGCCCGGTTGCTGGCCCGCGCCGTCGAGGCCGACGGCACCGGCACGAGCGAGTCAGCGCTGCGGGCCGCCGCCCGCCAGTGCGGCGCTGAACTGGGCAGCAGCCACCGGGCCGGCCGCGCAAGTAAAGCCGGCGAACGGCCGGCCGCCGAGGCCGCACTGCGCGAGCACGGCTTCGAGCCCTGGCATGATCAGACCGGCACGATCAGGCTGCGTAACTGCCCGTTTCACCGGCTTGCCGCGGAGCACCCCGACCTGACCTGCGGCATGAACCTGGCGTTCATTGAGGGCATCACGGCCGGTCTCGGCGCGAGCGGGCTGTGCGCCGCGCTTGACCCGGGGCCCGGGCGGTGTTGCGTTGTGATCGGAACGGGCGAGCCAGCCGGAAAGGAAGGACCGCAATGACCGACGCACTAACGGCGCTGAGCACAGCCGGGGTCTCGATCTGGCTGGATGACCTGAGCCGGGAGCGGCTGGTATCCGGCAGCCTGGCCGAACTGGCCGCCCGCGACCACGTGGTGGGAGTGACCACTAACCCCAGCATCTTCGCCAAGGCGATCACTGGCGGCGAGGCATACCGCCCGCAGTTGCGTGACCTGGCTGCCCGCGGCGTGGGCGTCGGCGAGGCCCTGCGCGCGCTGACCACGTTCGACGTCCGCTGGGCCTGTGACGTGCTGCGGCCGGCCTACGACGCGACAGACGGCGTCGACGGACGGGTTTCCATCGAGGTCGACCCGCGGCTCGCCCATGACACCAAGGCCACGATCGCCGAAGCGCGCGCGCTGTGGTGGCTGGTCGACCGGCCCAACCTGTTCATCAAGATCCCGGCTGCCCGGCAGGGCATTCCGGCCATTGCCGCATGCCTGGCCGAGGGGATCAGCATCAACGTCACCCTGATCTTCGCGCTACGGCGCTACGACGCGGTGATGGACGCCTTCCTCGACGGCATGGAACGCGCCGGGCAGGCCGGCCATGACCTGTCCTCGATCGCCTCGGTCGCCTCGTTCTTCGTATCCCGGGTCGATACCGAGGTCGACGCCAGGCTAGACAAGATCGGGACCAGCGAGGCGGCGGCATTGCGCGGCCGGGCGGCCATCGCCAATGCCCGGCTCGCCTATCAGCACTACGAGCGAGTCTTCTCCTCGCCGCGGTGGGCCATGCTGGCGAAGGCCGGCGCCCGGCCGCAGCGGCCGCTGTGGGCCTCGACGTCGGTGAAGGATCCGGCCTATCCGGACACCCGCTACGTGGTTGACCTGGTCGCGCCCGGCGTCGTCAACACCATGCCCGAGGCCACCCTGCGCCTGGTCGCCGACCACGGTCACGTGCCCGCCGACTCGGTTCGCGGGCATTACGACGAGTCACAGCAGGTGCTCGGCCAGCTGCGGGACCTCGGCATCGACTACGACGATGTCACGGCGACCCTCGAGGATAACGGCGTGACCATGTTCGACAGCGCGTGGGGGCGGCTCGGCGAGCAGCTGGCCGACACCCTGCGGGCACAGCCAGCACAGCAGCAGAGGAGCCAGGCATGAGCACGGATACGACTCACGTCATCGTCGGCGCAAGCCTCGCCGGGGCCAAGGCCGCGGAGGCACTGCGAGCGGAGGGGTTCGACGGCCGCATCGTGCTGATCGGCGAGGAGAGCGAGCGGCCGTATGAGCGCCCGCCGCTGTCCAAGGACTACCTGCTCGGCAAGGCCGAGCGGGAGACGATGTATGTCCATCCGCAGGAGTGGTACCCCGAGCACGACGTGGACCTGCGGCTCGGCGTCGCGGTTACCTCGATCGATCGCGCCGCGCACGAGGTCAGCCTGGCCGATGGCAGCAGGACGGGATACGCGAAGCTGCTGCTGGCCACCGGGTCATCACCACGCCGGCTGCCGGTGCCTGGCGATGACCTCGATGGTGTCTTCTACCTGCGCCGGGTCGGGGACAGCGACCGGATCAAGGCAGCGTTTCAGGAGGCGTCGCGGGTCGTGGTGACCGGGGCCGGCTGGATCGGCCTGGAGACAGCGGCCGCCGCCCGGGCGGCTGGCGCCGAGGTCACCGTGCTGGAGGTGGCTGAACTACCGCTGCAGCGGGTGCTCGGCCGGCAGGTCGCGCAGGTCTTCGCCGCGCTGCACAGGGACAACGGCGTGGACCTGCGCGGCGGGGTGCAGGTCACCGAGATCACCGGCAGCGGCGGCAAGGCAGACGGCGTGCGGCTGGCCGACGGCGGGCACGTCGGGGCCGACATGGTCATCGTCGGGGTCGGGATCACGCCCAACTGCGATCTCGCGTCGGCCGCCGGGCTCGAGATCGACAACGGGATCTGGGTCAACGCGCAGCTGCGTTCCTCCGACCCGGACATCTTTGCCGCCGGTGACGTGGCCAACGCGTTCCATCCGCTGCTCGGCAAGCACATCAGGGTCGAGCACTGGGCCAACGCGCTGAACCAGCCGCAGACCGCGGCCAAGTCGATGCTGGGCCAGGACGCCGCCTACGACCTGGTGCCGTACTTCTACACCGACCAGTACGACCTGGGCATGGAGTACGCCGGCTATGTGGAGCCTGACGATTACGACCAGGTCGTGTTCCGCGGCGACGTGGAGGGGCGTGAGTTCATCGCATTCTGGCTCGGGGACCGCGGGCGCGTGCTGGCCGGCATGAACGTCAATGTCTGGGATGTCAACGACGCGATCCAGGCGCTGGTGCGGTCCGGCCAGCCAGTTGACGTGGCCGCCCTGCGCGACCCGGGCACCTCGCTGGAGTCGCTGTCCGGCGGCTGACTCGCGGGGGCCCGGCTGACTCGCTGGGATCCCCGGCGATGGGTTTCCGGGCGCAGGCCGCCCACGGCGCTACGGCCGGCTCGCCACGGCGCTGAGCCCCCGGGTCGGTCCGGGCGGCGCGAGAGCGGCTGGCCGGATCGAGTGGCTGGTCAATGATCTGTCAGACTCTGTAGACGTCGCGCCGGTGGTCGATGTCCACCATCGTCACCACTCGGGCTCGGTCATCGGTCCGGTAGATGACCCGGTACGTGCCACGGCGTGCGCTGAACCGGTCGTCCAGCGGCGGAAGCAGGCGCTTGCCGACGCGGTACGGCCCCTGCAGCAGTGGGCCAGTAATGAACTCGTATGCCGCGGCAGCGACCGCCTCCGGCAGGCTCTCGGCAAGTGCCCGCCGGACGGTCGGCGTGGTTCGCAGCACATATGGCTCGTCCCCCGTCTGGTCGCTCACCCCCCCGGAGCGCGCCGACGCCGCATGACCTCGGCGAGTTCCTCCGCAGAGACCGACTCGCCCCGTGCCAGCTCCGCGTCAGACGCGGCGAGACGACCCATGGTCCCGGCATCGCGCAAGATGGCAAGCGTTTCCTCCAGCCGCTCCAGGTCCTCGATGGCGACCAGGACCGCGGAGGGGCGCCCGTGGACGGTCACGGTCACCCGCTCATGGTGGTCGTGGACACGGCCCACGAGTTCGGAGAGATGGGTCTTGACTTCCCCCAGAGGCAGCGTAGTCATAGTCAAAAGTATGACTAAAAATCTGTCATAGGTCAAAACGTTAGATGGTCCGCCGACGTATACGTGATCCTCTGCGTCGGCGCCAGCGCTGAACGTCTCCGCCGGGCGGTCCCGGTAACGATCACTGCATCGACTGCTCGAGGACGGCGGCGTGGTCGGGCACGTACGTCTGCATCTCCTTGGGCGCCCGCTGGTACCCCTGGGACGGCGGCCGCGGCGGCAGGGACAGCGACATCCGCTGCACGTCGTGGTAGGGAACCGTGGACAGCAGGTGGGCGATCATGTTGATCCTGGCCCGCCGCTTGTCGTCACTCTCCACGACGTTCCACGGTGCCTCCGGGATGTCGGTATGCACGAACATCTCGTCCTTGGCCCGCGAATAGTCCTCCCATCGGGTGACGGACTCCAGGTCCATCGGGGAAAGCTTCCAGCGCCGCATCGGGTCCTGCAGCCGGGACCGGAACCGGTTTTGCTGCTCGTCGTCGCTCACCGAGAACCAGTACTTCCTGAGCAGGATGCCGTCCTCGGCGAGCAACCGCTCGAAGATCGGGCACTGGTGCAGGAACCGCCCGTACTCCTCCTTCGTGCAGAACCCCATCACCCGCTCTACCCCCGCGCGGTTGTACCAGCTGCGGTCGAACAGCACGATCTGCCCGGCGGCCGGCAGGTGCTCGATGTAGCGCTGGAAGTACCACTCGGTCTGCTCCCGCTCGGTCGGCGCCGGGAGCGCTACGATGCGGGCAACCCGGGGATTGAGGTACTGGGCCACTCGCTTGATCGTGCTGCCCTTCCCGGCCGCGTCGCGGCCCTCGAAAATCACCACGATCCGGGCCTGTTCGGCGCGCACCCATTCCTGTAGCTTGACCAGCTCCGCCTGCAGCCGGAACAGCTCGGTCTCGTACAGCTTCTTCGGCATCCGCTGCACTTTGGCGGCCTTGCCGCCGGATGCCGCATGGGCGGCCGCTGCGTGGTCCGCCGCTCCGCCGCCGTCCGGCCCGGACTTCGCGGCCTTCTTCGCCTTGGCGCTGCCTCCGGCCATCGCCGTACCTCCCTGCTGTGGCTTACATGGCTATCCTCCCACTAGACGGGAGGCGGCCCATGATCGCAACGGCCGATGTCATCGCCGGTGGCGGCACGGTCGCCGGTGGCAGCCCGGTCCCCGGTGACCGCGTCAAGCACCGCGGTGTCGAAACAGGTCCGGTCGCCGGTGTGGCACGCCGCGCCCACCTGGTCGACCTTGACCAGGATGGCGTCGCCGTCGCAGTCCAGCGCGACCGACTTCACCCACTGCTGATGACCCGATGTATCACCCTTCACCCAGTATTCCTGGCGGCTGCGGGACCAGTAGGTGCACCGGCCGGTGGTCAGCGTCCGGCGCAGCGCCTCGTCGTCCATCCAGCCCAGCATCAGCACCTCGCCGGTGTCGTACTGCTGCGCGATGGCCGCGACCAGCCCGGCTGGATCCCGCTTCAGCCGCGCCGCGATCGCCGGGTCCAGTACAGACTGGCCCGGCCCAGCGGGTCCGCCCGACTCCGCCAGCCCAGCCGACTCCGCCAGCCCAGCCGACTCCGCCAGCCCAGCCGACTGGGCGAACCTAGTCGGCTCAACGGACACAGCCGACTCCGCCAGCGCGGCCGACTCCGCCAGCGCGGCCGACTGACCGAGTCCAGCCGAATCACCGGCCACGATCGACTCACCGGGCACGATCGAATCGCCAGCCCTGGTCGACTCACCAGCCTCGCTGCTCATCAGCCCCTCATTTCCCACCAGCAACTCTGACTCACCCGCTGGGCCGCCAGCCACCGCGGCTGAGCTTCACTCTTCATGGACTGCGGTGATCATGGAGCGGGAGGCGGACGGGGTAGCCGGCGGCGTGCAGGGATCGCTTCACGGCGCCGATGGACAGCCCGCCGAAATGGAACATGCTGGCGGCCAGCACGGCGTCGGCGCCGGCCTCGACCGCCGGGGCGAAGTGCGCGAGCTTGCCCGCTCCCCCGCTGGCGATCACCGGCACGGTCACCGCGGCCCGGACGGCACGGATCATCGGCAGGTCGAACCCGGTCCGCATGCCGTCGGCGTCCATTGAGTTCAGCAGGATCTCGCCGGCCCCGAGTTCCGCGGCGCGCGCCGCCCACAGCACCGCGTCCAGGCCGGCCGGCCGGCGGCCGCCGTGCGTGGTCACTTCGAAGCCGCTGTGGAACGGGCCGCTGCGGGCGTCCACGGATACCACGATGCACTGCGAGCCGAACCTGACCGCCGCCTCGGTCAGCAGCTCGGGCCGGGCAATTGCCGCGGTATTCAGTGCCACCTTGTCTGCCCCGGCCCGCAGCAGCCGGTCCACGTCGTCCACGCCGCGGACTCCGCCGCCGACGGTCAGCGGGATGAAGACCTGCTCGGCGGTCCGCCGCACCACGTCGTACATGGTGTCCCGGCGGTCGCTGGACGCGCTGATGTCGAGGAAGACCAGCTCGTCGATGCCGCCGGCGTCATAGGCGGCGGCCAGCTCGACCGGGTCGCCGGCGTCGCGCAGGTCGCGGAAGTTCACGCCTTTGACGACGCGGCCGTCGTGCACGTCGAGGCACGCGATGACCCGGATGGCGACAGTCATCCGCACGCCGCCGTGCCGGTCACGAGCGCACCGCCGCGAGCGCCTGCTGCAGCGTGAACGCGCCCGCGCAGAGCACCTGGACACCCAAGGCGCCAGCCATACCGGGCAACCGCAGCGCCGGTCACGAGCGCACCGCCGCGAGCGCCTGCTGCAGCGTGAACGCGCCCGCGTACAGGGCCTTGCCGATGATGGCGCCCTCCACGCCGAGCAGGCGCAGGGACGCTATCGCCGCCAGGTCGGCCAGGCTGGACACGCCGCCGCTGGCGATCACCGGCCGCTCCGTCCGCGCGCAGACCTGGCGGAGCAGGTCCAGATTCGGCCCGCGGAGCGTGCCGTCCTTCGTCACGTCCGTGACCACGTACCGCGGGCAGCCGTCGGCCTCCAGCCGGGTCAGCGCGTCGAGCAGGTCGCCGCCGTCGGAGGTCCAGCCGCGCGCGGCCAGCCGCGTACCGCGGACATCCAGGCCGACGGCGATCCGCTCGCCATGCCGCGCGATCACGCTGCGTACCCAGCCCGGGTCCTCAAGCGCGGCGGTGCCGATGTTCACGCGCTCGCAGCCGGTCGCGAGCGCGGCGGCCAGTGAGGCGTCGTCGCGGATGCCGCCGGACAGCTCTACCGCCACGTCCAGCTTCCCCACCAGGGCGGAAAGCATCGGGGCGTTCGAGCCGCGGCCGAAGGCGGCGTCGAGGTCGACCAGGTGGATCCACTGCGCCCCGGCGCGCTGCCAGGCGAGCGCGGCTTCCAGCGGGTCGCCATAGCTCGTCTGGCTGCCGGCAGCGCCCTGGACCAGCCGCACGGCCTGGCCGCCGTACACGTCGACGGCGGGCAGCAAAGTCAGTGCCCCCGGGGCGGTCACCGGACCATCTCCAGCCAGTTCGCCAGCAGGGCCGCGCCGGCGTCCGCCGATTTCTCCGGGTGGAACTGGGTCGCGCACAGCGGGCCGGCCTCCACCGCGGCGATGAAGTCCTGCCCGTGCGTGGCGAGCGTCAGCAGCGGCTCTGGCTGCCCGCTGGAATGTCCGCCCCCCGGCGGCAGCGACCTGGCGGCGTAGGAGTGCACGAAGTAGAACCGGGTGCCCAGGTCAAGGCCGGCCAGCAGCCGGGTCCCGGCCGGCTGCCGGACCGTGTTCCAGCCCATGTGCGGCAACACTGCGGCCGTCAGCCGCTCGACGACACCGGGCAGCTCGCCGCAGCCCGCGGTCGCCGTGCCGTGCTCGACCCCCTCAGCGAACAGCACCTGCATGCCCACGCAGATGCCGAGCACCGGCCGGGCGGAGGCCAGCCGCTTGCCGATGATCAGCTCGCCGCGGATCGCGCGCAGCCCGGCCATGCACGCGGCGAACGCGCCAACGCCCGGCACCACCAGCCCATCGCAATTCAGCGCCGCGTCGGAGTCCGCCGTCACCGTCACCTCAGCGCCAGCGCGCTGCAATGCCCTCTCGGCGGAACGCAGATTCCCGGAGCCATAGTCCAGCACGACTACCCGAGGCCGCACCCGGGGACTCACCGCACGCCCCTGGTGCTGGAGAGGCGGCCTGCCCGCGGGTCAGGAGAGGCCGCCGCGCGCAGCATCCGGACCAGGCCGCTCATGGCACGCGCCCAGTACCGGAGACACGGCCACCCCGCAGGGCGCAAGACGCCGCCGCGCGCAGCATCCGGACCAGGCCGCTCATGGCACGCGCCCAGTACCGGAGACACGGCCACCCCGCAGCGCGCAAGACGCCGCCGCGCGCAGCATCCGGACCAGGCCGCTCATGGCACGCGCCCAGTACCGGAGACACGGCCACCCCGCAGCGCGCAAGACGCCGCCGCGCGCAGCGCACGGACCGAGTGACTCACAGGACACCTTTGGTGCTCGGGATGCCGTCGGCCCGGGGGTCGGGCGACGCGGCGGCGCGCAGCGCCCGGGCGAATGCCTTGAACTGCGCCTCGACGATGTGGTGCGGATTGCGTCCGGCCAGCACGGCCAGGTGCACGCAGATACCGGCCGTGGACGTGAGCGACTCGAAGAAGTGCCTGGTCAGCGTCGTGTCGTAGGTGCCGATCAGCGGCGGCATCGCGGCCGGCTCGGCATGCACGCAGTAGGGCCGGCCAGCCAGGTCGACCGCGGCCCTGGCCAGGGTCTCGTCCAGCGGGATCAGCGCGTCGCCGAACCGGCAGATGCCTGCCTTGTCGCCGAGCGCCTCGCGCAGGGCCTGGCCGAGGGCGAGCGCGGTGTCCTCGACCGTGTGGTGCGCGTCGATCTCGGTGTCGCCGCTGGCCTGCACGGTCAGGTCGAGGCAGCCATGCTTGCCGAGCTGGGCCAGCATGTGATCAAAGAACGGCACGCCGGTCGCCGCCTCGGTAACCCCGGTGCCGTCCAGGTCGAGCTCGACCAGGACCTGAGTCTCCTTGGTTACCCGCTCGACCCGGGCGGACCTGGTCATGCCGGCACCCGCTGGGTCAGCACCGCGCCGAGCGCCGCGCGGAACGCGGCCATCTCCGCTGGCGTTCCGACCGTCACCCGGAGCCAGCCAGGCGGCCCGGTCTCGCGGATCAGCACACCGTGCTCCAGCAGGTCCTGCCAGACCCCGTGCCGGTCATCGAACTCACCGAACAGCACGAAGTTGGCGTCCGAGTCAGCGACGGCCAGGCCGAGGCCGCGCAGCCAGCTCACCGCGGCGTCCCGCTCGGCCCGCAGCGCGGCCAGGCCGGCCAGCAATTCGGCGGAATGCGCGACCGCGGCGCGAGCGACCGCCTGGGTGAGCGCGGACAGATGGTAGGGCAGCCGGACGACCTGCAGCGCGTCGACCACCGCGGGCTCGGCCGCCAGGTAGCCGACCCGGGCCCCGGCCAGGGCGAAGGCCTTCGACATGGTGCGGACCACGGCAAGCCGCGGGAACTGCGGCAGCAGTTCCAGTGCGCTCGGCGTGCCGGCGCGGGCGAACTCTGCATACGCCTCGTCGACGATGACCATCCCGGGCGCGGCGGTGCCGACCGCCTCGATCACGGCCAGCGGCAGCGCCGTGCCGGTCGGGTTGTTCGGCGAGGTGAGGAACACCACGTCCGGCTGCAGCTCAGCTACCTGCCGGGCGGCACGGCCGGGATCCAGGCCGAAGTCCGCTTCCCTGGCCGCCGTCGCCCAGCGGGTGCTGGTGGCGCGGGCGATGAGCGGGTGCATCGAGTAAGACGGCTCGAAGCCGAGCGCAGTTCGCCCCGGCCCGCCGAACGCCTGCAGCAGCTGCTGGATGACCTCGTTCGAGCCGTTGGCCGCCCATACCTGCCGTCTGGTCAGCCCGTGGCCAAGGTAGCCGGCCAGGTCGTCCCTGAGCGCTTCGGCGTCCCGGTCCGGGTAACGGTTGAGCCCGAGGGCGGCCACGGCCGCCGCCGAGGTGATCGCCTGGACGAGGCCGGCCGGAGGCGGGTACGGGTTCTCGTTGGTGTTCAGCCGGACCGCGACGTCCAGCTGCGGCGCACCGTACGGCTCCAGGCCGACCAGGTCGGCCCGCAGCGGCGGCGGCGGCCCGGTCACCGCGGCCGCCTAGTGCGCTGGCCGCGCATCGCCGCCCGGGTCGCCGTCACCGCAGCGCTCCGGTGAGGGCCGGGACGCGGGCCCGGATGCGGCGGCAGCATCCCGCCCACCTGCGGCAGCGGCCTGGCCACCTGGTACCGCCCGCAGAGACCAGGGCGCATGGCCGCCCGGGTCACCGTCACCGCGGCCCGCCCGGTGACCTGGCGGCGTATGGTGGCCGACAGCCTCATCGCGGCACCCGGGTGGTGGCTGGCACGCGGGCGCGGACCGCTTGCACATGCGCGGCGAGATCCTCGGCGCCGCCGAGCGCGTCGATATACGGCGCGGCGGCGGCCAGCCCGGCCGCGTCGCATTCGACTAGGTGAATGCCGCGCAGGAAGGACAGCACCGACAGGCCGCCGGAATGCCGTGCGGTGCCGCCGGTCGGCAGCACGTGGTTGGAGCCGGCCAGGTAGTCGCCGAGCGACACCGGCGCGTGCGGGCCGACGAAGATAGCTCCCGCATTCCGCACCCGGCGGGCCAGCTTGCTGGCGCCCTCGGCCTGGATCTCCAGGTGCTCAGGTGCCCAGGCGTCAGCCACCGCCAGCGCGGCGTCAACGTCGTCGACCAGGACGCACGCGGATTGCCCGGCCAGAGCTGCCTCGACCCGCTCCCGGTGCCGGGCCGCCGCAACCTGCCTGGCCAGTTCGGGCCTGACCCGGACGGCCATGCCGGGGTCAGTGGTGATCAGCAGGCAGGCGGCGAGCGGGTCATGCTCGGCCTGGGCGACCAGGTCGGCCGCGACCAGCACGGGATCGGCGGTGTGGTCGGCGATGATCGCGACTTCGGTCGGGCCAGCCTCGGCGTCGGTGCCGATCGTGCCAAGCAGCAGCCGCTTGGCCGCGGCGACATAGATATTGCCCGGGCCGCTGACGATGTCGGCCGGGGCGCAGTCCGCCGTGCCGTAGGCGAACATCGCGATCGCCTGCGCGCCGCCGACGGCGTGCACCTCGGTGATGCCGAGCAGCGCGCAGGCGGCCAGCACGGCCGGGTGCGGCAGGCCGCCGTACCCGGCTCCCGGCGGCGAGGCGACGGCGATCTCGCCAACGCCTGCGACCTGCGCCGGGATCACGTTCATCAGCACGGAAGACGGATAGGCCACCAGGCCGCCAGGGGCGTACACGCCGGCTCTGCCGACCGGGAGATACCGCTCGGTGACGGTGCAGCCAGGCGCGACGGTGGTGACGGTCTCGCCCGGCAACTGGGCCTCGTGCACGAGCCTTGCCCGGCGGGCCGCCTCGGCCAGCGCGGACCTGACGTCGTCGCGGAGTCCGGCCAAGGCGGCGGTCAGTGCTTCCGGCGCGACCCTCGTGGTGGGCAGGTCCACTCCGTCGAACCTGGCCGTGTACTCCCGCACCGCGTCGGCGCCGCGCCGGCGCACGTCGGCACAGACCGGACGGACCGCGTCAACCGCCGCCGCCACGTCCAGCGCGGCCCGTGGCAGCACCCCGGCGAGTGCCGGCCCGGTGAGGCCGGCCGCCGTGGCGCCGCGAAGATCGACGGTGCTGAGCACCAGCCAAGCCTAATGGGAGTCAGCCGGCCAGCTCGAACGGGCGGGCCGGGCGGGCGGCCGGCCTGGCGGCCGTGGCTGCGCAGGGTGATGCAGATTCGCCGCGGGCATGCATCACTGCTGTGCCCAGTGGGCACTGGCCGGCCAGCTCGAACGGGCGGGCCGGGCGGCCGGCCGGCCTGGCGGCCGTGGCTGCGCAGGGTGATGCAGGTTCGCCGCGGGCATGCATCACTGCTGTGCCCAGTGGGCACTGGCCGGCCAGCTCGAACGGGCGGGGCCGCCCGGCGGGTTCTGCTGACGTCGGCGGCAGTTCGTGTGGAGTCTGCGTAACTGCTGGTCTTGAGCGTTATGAGCGCCGGGATCGGCTGCCGCTCTGCGGGCGGCGGCCAGGCGGCGAGCCGCCCGGGCTACTCGACGATCTTGGAAATCGGGATCTCCAGGATGTCCCGCGCGCCCGCTGTGCGCAGTGCCGGGATCAGGGTGTTGACGCCGCGCTTGGGCACGACAGCCTCGACCGCGTGCATGTCGCCGCGGGCCAGCGAGGTGATCGTCGGCGAGGTCATGGCCGGCAGCATGTCCGCCACCGCGGCTAGCTCGCGGGCCGTGACATTCAGCTTGAGCAGCACGTTGCCGCGCGCCTTGATGGCCCCGCGGAGCAGCAGCGCCACGTCCTCCATCGCGGCCCGCCGGTCCGGGTCCGCGTACGCCGCCGGGTTGGCGACAAGCTCGGTATAGCTTGTCAGCAGGGTGTGCAGGATCTTCAGGCCGTTCCTGCGCAGCGACGAGCCGGTCTCGGTCAGGTCCACGATCGCGTCCACGATGTCGGGCACCTTCGCCTCGGTGGCGCCATAGGACGGGATCACCGTGGCCTTGATCCCGTTGGCGTCAAGGAAGCGCCGGGTGAGGCCGGGGAACTCGGTGGAGATCCGGATCCCCTCGGGCAGGTCGGCAACCGAGTCCCAGCCCGCAGTGGCCGGCACCGCCAGGACGACGCGTACCGGGTCGCCAGTCGCCTTCGAGTACTGCAGTTCGCCAAGCGAGGCGACATCGGCGCCGGTCTCGGCGATCCAGTCGCGGCCGGTGATGCCGAAATCGAAGAGACCCTGCTCCAGGTAGGACGGGATCTCCTGCGGGCGCAGGAACCTCACCCGGCCGATCCGCGGATCGTCGATCGACGCGTGGTAGTCACGGTCCGACGAGCGGCGCACCGTCAGGTCGGCGGCGTCAAACAGGTCGAGGGTGGCCCGTTCGAGCGAGCCCTTGGGCAGGACAAGGGAAAGCAAGGCGGCAGGACCTTTCTTACCGGCGGGGCATGGCCAGGCTGACACTAGTCGCCGGCGGCGTCAAAGCCGGGCCTGCAGACTTGGACGGCTGGACGGGCCTGGAAGGCTTGGGACAGATCTGGACGGCTTGGACGCGATTGCGCTGCGCTGCCTGGCCGGGCTTGCTACCCGACATCGAGGCGGAGCAGGTCATCGGTGGTCTCCCGGCGCAGTATCACTCTGGCGGCGCCGTCGCGGACCGCGATCACAGGCGGCCGGGGCACGTGGTTGTAGTTGCTGGCCATGGACCGGCAGTATGCGCCGGTAGCGGCGACGGCGACCAGGTCACCTGCGACGGTGTCGGCCGGCAGGTAGGCGTCGCGCACCACGATGTCACCGCTCTCGCAGTGCCTGCCGACGATCCGACTGAGCATGGGCGCCGCTGCGGACTCCCGGGACGCCAGCACGCAGGTGTAGTCGGCGTCGTACAGCGCGGTGCGGATGTTGTCGCTCATGCCGCCGTCCACGCTCACGTAGGTCCGCAGGCCGTCCACGTCTTTCACCGTGCCGACCTGGTAGAGCGTGACGGTGCCTGGTCCAGCGATGGCACGGCCCGGCTCGACGGACAGCCGCGGCCCGGCCAGGCCGGCCACCCGGCATTCGGAGTCCACGATGTCGCGCAGGCTGCGGGCAATGAGCCTGATGTCCGCCGGGTCGTCGCCGGCCGTGTAGGCGATGCCGAACCCGCCGCCCAGGTTGAGCTCGCCGATGCTGATCCCGTGCTCGTCACGGATCCGCACGGCAAGCTCGATGACCCGGTGCGCGGCGACCTCGAACCCGGCGGTGTCGTAGATCTGGGAGCCGATATGCGAGTGCAGGCCGGCGAAATCGAGGCCGGGGCTGGCCAGCACCCGGCGGACCGCCTCATCAGCGGCCCCGGAAGCGAGCGAGAAGCCGAACTTCTGGTCGTCGTGCGCGGTGGCCACGAACTCGTGCGCGGCCGCCTCCACGCCGGTGGTGACGCGGACCAGGATCCGCGGCAGGCGCGCGGCTCCGGGCGGCCCGGTTCCCGCCGGGCCGTGCCTGGCCGGCCCGGTGTCGGGCAGCGTGGCAAGCCTGGCCAGGCGCTCGATCTCCTCGAACGAGTCCGCCACGATATGACCGACCCCGGCCGCCAGCGCGTGCTCCAGTTCGGCCACCAGCTTGTTGCTGCCATGCAGCGTGATCCGGTCCGGCGGGACGCCTGCGCTGAGCGCGACCGCAAGCTCGCCGCCGGTACAGACGTCAACGCCGAGCCCTTCCTCGCTCACCCAGCGGAGCACCGCCTGGCAGCAGAACGCCTTTGCGGCGTAGGACACTCCGGCGCCGGCGCCGAACGCCGCATGGAACTCGCGGCAGCGGCCGCGGAAGTCCGCTTCGTCGCAGGCGAACAGTGGCGTCCCGAACTCCGCGGCCAGCGCGCGCGCGTCGACCCCGCCGAGGACCAGTGCGCCACCGGAGCGCCGGGCGGTCCGCGGCCAGATGGCAGGATCGAGCGCGTTCAGGTCGGCTGGCCGCGGCGGCGGGTAACCGGGCGGCAGCACGTCGGCGTGGCGCGGGCCAGCCGGATGGGCGACGCGGCTCATCGCGCCCCCTGGCCGACTTCAGGGGCCGGCCGGCCGGCCGGGTGCGGCTGGCTGGTCCGCTTTCGCTGGCCGGCCGGGTGCGGCCCGCGGCTCAGCGGCGCCCGGCGCTTCAGCCGTGGCCCGCAATGCGGTGCGGCACGTACGGCTTCTCCAGCTGATCGATTTCTTCGGGCGTGAGCCGGACATCGAGGGCGGCGATGGCGTCGTCAAGGTGCTGCGGCCTGGTCGCGCCGATAATGGGCGCCGTCACGGCCGGGCGGCTGGCCAGCCAGGCCAGCGCGATCTGCGCACGGGGCACGCCGCGGGCCGCCGCGACGCTGGCCACCTGCTCGACGATCAGCCGGTCATCAGCGGCGTACAGGCTCTGGCTGAAGCCATCGGTCTCGCTGCGGGCGGTCGCGGCATCCCAGTCCCTGGTCAGCCGTCCGCGGGCGAGCGGGCTCCACGGGATGACGCCGATGCCCTGGTCGGCGCAGAGCGGCAGCATCTCGCGCTCTTCCTCCCGGTACAGCAGGTTGTAGTGATTCTGCATAGTGGCGAACCGGGTCCAGCCGTGCTGGCTGGCCAGGTACAGGGCCTTGGAGAACTGCCAGGCGTACATCGACGAGGCGCCAATGTAGCGCGCCTTGCCTGCCTTGACGACGTCGTGCAGGGCCTCCAGGGTCTCCTCGATCGGCACCGACGGGTCCCACCGGTGAATCTGGTACAGGTCAACGTATTCGGTGCCGAGCCGGTTCAGGCTGGCGTCGATCCCGGTCATGATCGCCTTGCGGGACAGGCCGGCCCCGTTCGGCCCGGGCCGCATCCGTCCGTGCACCTTGGTGGCCAGCACGATCTCCTCACGGCGGGCGAAGTCCCGCAGCGCGCGGCCGGTGATCTCCTCGCTGGATCCGGCCGAGTACACGTCGGCGGTGTCGAAGAAATTGATGCCGGCCTCGATCGCCCGGCGGAAGAACGGGCGGCTGGTCTCCTCGTCCAGGGACCACGGGTGCGGCCCGCGGCCCGGCTCGCCGTAGCTCATGCAGCCCAGGCACACCGGTGACACGTCCAGGCCGGTCGAGCCGAGCTTCACGTATTCCATCCGCGCTCCTTGGTGCTAGCGGCGTCTTGGCGCTGGCGGGCGCCGGCGGTCCGGGCGACGATGCCCTGCCAGGGCGCCAGCACGATGTCCCCGGCAGCATTCCCGGCGGCCGGGGCCGCCCCGGTCGTGGACAGCAGTACCGGCTTACCCGGATCCTGACATGTAATCGGGCGGCCGGAGAAATTGGCTAGCACCGTCAGGCTCCCGGACCGGTACGCCCAGCCGCCGGGTGGCGCAGGCAGCGGCTGGTAGCTGACTAGCTGGCCGCCGAATTCCGCGCGACGGAGGCTGAGCAGGTCGCGGCAGAGACTGAGCACCGAACTCGGGTCGTCGCGCTGGCCAGCGACGTTGACGGTGGTGCTGTCGCCGATCGGCAGCCAGGGCGCGGCTGCCCGGGTGAATCCGGCAGCCGCCGAGCCGTCCCACTGCATCGGGGTGCGGGCCCGGTCCCTGCTGCCCGGCCAGCCGTTGCCGTCACCCCTGCTGCCGCCGCCGCGGGACATCTTGTCCTGCTGCAGCCCGAGCGGGACATCGACGTCGGTCATCCCGATCTCGTCCCCGTAGTAAAGCACCATGGTCCCTGGCAGGGTGGCGAGCACGAGGAGGGCAAGCCGGATCTTTCGCTCGTCCCCGTCGCACCAGCGGGTCGGGAATCTGCCGACATCGTGGTTCGACGCCATCCAGACGGGGCATGCGCCGGCCGGCAGCCGGGTCAGCGTTCCTGCCACGACATCCGGCAGGTCCGGTACCGCGAAGTCGGCGAACACGAACGGGAAGTTGAAGGCCAGCTGCAGCTGGTCGTCGTTGCCGTAGAAGCTGGCCAGCCTGGCCAGGTCCGCCACCCAGGTCTCGCCGAGCAGCAGCCGCTCGGCCGGGTAGCTATCCGCGATCCGCCGCCAGTCCCGGTAGACGTCGTGCGTCTCCGGCCGGTTCGCGCTGTAGGCGGGCTGCTGGCCGAACCTGCCAGCGAGCGGGTTTCCCGTGGTTTCTGCCGGGTTGTCGCGCAATTTCGCGTCCTTGTAGAGGCCGTGCGCGACGTCAATGCGGAATCCGGCCACGCCGCGGTCGAACCAGAACCGGAGGATCTTCGTGAAGGCCTCGTGCACCCCGGGTTCCCACCAGTTCAGGTCTGGCTGGCTGGGCAGGAAATTGTGCAGGTAATACTGCTTCGTCGGCTCATGCCAGGACCAGGCCGGGCTGCCAGTGGCATCCAGCCAGTTGTTCGGCGGCCCGCCATCTGGGCCGGGCCCGGCCCAGACGTAGAAGTCCCTGTGCGCGGAGCCGCGGCTGCCTGCCGCGTCGACGAACCAGGGATGGGCGGAGCTGGTGTGATTCGGCACCAGGTCGAGCAGTACCCGCATGCCGCGCCGCCGCGCCTCGGCGATCAGCCGGTCCATGTCGTCCAGGGTGCCGAAGTCAGGATGGACGCCCAGGTAGTCGGAGACGTCGTAGCCCCAGTCCTCGTCCGGCGAAGGCATGGTCGGGGAAAGCCAGATGCCGTCAACGCCCAGCCAGGACAGGTAGTCGAGCCCGGCGATCACGCCGCCGAGGTCGCCGTAGCCGTCGCCGTCGGTGTCCAGCCAGGACCGGACGTACAGCTGATAGAGCACCGCACCGTGCCACCACCGGTCGTGGCTGTCCTTGCTGTTCATCGGTCTCCTGGTCACTGAGGGCTGGCTGTCGCTGGGTCAAGCCCGGTCCGCCTTGATTCTGCCCGGGTCCGGCAGCGACAATGGGTAACGTGCGCCCGGTCATTGAACTGGTGATCGTTATCCTGCTTCCCACGGCGGCCGGATACGCGATCATTGGCGGGTTCCGCGGGGCCGGGTGGGCGGCCGGGCACTGGCACGCGCGCTGGCACCCGCTGGACGCGCCGACCGAGCCGATCGAGCGCCTCGGCGCGAGCCTCCGCCGGCTGCGCGCCGAGCTTGACGCAACCGAGACCCAGTCCGGCATTCCCGCCAAGAGCCTGCGCCTGAAGGCACTGCGCGGCGCGTACATCGACGCGCTGTGCACGGCCTGCGAGCGGCTGGAGGTCAGCCCGCCGCCTGGCGGCGACCGGGCACCGCTGGCAGAGATCTACCGCGTGGAGGCTGCGCTGCGGGAACGCGGCCTGGACGTACGCCAGCCGGTCAAGCGCTGACCGCGCGACCTTGCCGTCCGCCGGACGCGCGGATCCGGCATGCGCTGAATGCGTGAACTGGCCGCGGCTGGCCGCGCGTACGATCGAGGCGTGGTATGCGTGCTCGCCGTATCCGACGAGGTCGATGAGGGGCTGTACGCCGATCTCGGCCCAGTCCGCGCCGCCGAGCTCGTCGTGGCCTGCGGCGACCTGCCGTTCGAGTACCTGGGATACCTGATGAATGGCCTGGACGTGCCGCTCGTGTTCGTGCCCGGCAATCATGATCCCGATCTGTCCGGTTACCGGTGTTCCCGGGCCGGCCTGACGCTGCTGGCCGGCCTGCCGGCCCGGGCGCCGTGGCCGGACGGCGCGGTCAACGCGGACGGCAGGATCGTCGACGTGGCCGGACTCCGGCTGGCCGGGCTTGGCGGCTGCCGTCGCTACGGCAGCGGGCCGAACCAGTACAGCGACCGGCAGCAGGCGGGCCGGGCCAGGTCGCTCCGCCGCAAGGCAGCATGGCAGCGGCTGCGGGACGGGCGGCGCGTCGATATCCTGCTGACGCACGCGCCGCCGCTTGGCGTCGGTGACGGCGCCGACCGGCCGCACCGGGGCTTTGCCGCGCTGCATGGGCTGGTCGCCAGGCTCCAGCCGACCGTGCTGCTGCACGGGCACGTACTGCGCTGCGACGCCGCCACTCCGGACCGGCGGCTCGGACGCACTGCCGTCCGCAACGTCATCGGCCGGCACTTGCTGGACATCCGGCCGGGCGGCGAAGCCGCCGAAATGCATCCAGGGCACCGCCATGCACGGTGACACTGGCTTCCCGAGGGCGGATGTGGAGGACGACTTCCTCCGGGCCAGGCGGCACCAGGTGCTGGCCCGGCTCGCCAACCGGCTGCGCAGGGAGCCGGACGACGTCAATCTCATCCTCCCGTTCGACGAGGTTGTGGCCGCCCTGGGCAGGCGTGGTGAGCGCTATCTCGGCCTGCAGACGATCCGGCTCGACACGGTGGTAGGAACCGTCGATTCTACGCGCGACTTCGACCGCCGGTTCCGGCCGACGTCCGGCCGGGTGCGGGAACGCTGGGAGCGGCTTGCCCTGGCGCAGCGGCGCGGCGAGTCGATCCCGCCGATCGACGTCTACCGGGTCGGCGACCTGCACTTCGTCAAGGACGGCCACCACCGGGTCTCGATTGCGCTGGCCACCGGCGCTAAGACGATCGACGCATACGTGACCGAGGTGCTGACCCAGGTGCCGGCCGCCGGCATCCGCGGTCGCCGCGACCTGCTGGTCAAGAGCTACGAGCGAATATTCCGGGCTCGGGTGCCGCTGCCTGCCCAGGCGCTGGAAAAGATCTCGGTGGCGGACCCCTGGTCCTACGCGGAACTCGGGGAGGCCGTCGAGGCGTGGGGGTGCCGTTGCATGCAGGATGAGCACCGATTCATGGACCGGAGGGAAATCGCGAAGCGCTGGTACACCGAAGAGTACGTACCGGTCGTGCGCATGCTTCGCGCTGCTGACCTGATCGGCTCACGGACCGAGGCCGAGGCCTACATGCGGGTCGCCGCCGAACGGTACCGGCTCATCTTGACCCACGTCTGGAACGACGAGGTGATCGAGCGGCTGCGCAGCCGCATCAGGTAACCGGCGTATCACCAGCCGCCCCAGCCGCGCGGCCCGTTTCCGCGCCGCCGCTCAAGTCGGTGCCACTGGCGGTGCCACCTGCCATCCCGGTGCCGCCCGCAGTCGCGGTGCTGGCCCGGCCATCGCCATCAGCCGCGAGCGAGATATTGCGTCCGCTGGCCGGGTCGAACACGTGAATCGACCGGGCGTCGACCCAGAGTTCGGCGTCCTGGCCCTCGCGGACGCCGGTCGCGGCGTCGAGCCGGGCGACAACGGTGTCGCCGCTCCCGCCGGTGTCCGCGCGGCCGGAGTCCCTGGCGAGCTCTTCGAGTTCGGCGGCGTTCACGCCCTGCTCGATGTCCTTGGTGAAGTAGACGAACACGTCGGAGCCCAAGGACTCGAGAACGTCGATGCTCGCGCGGAACGTGATCCCGTTAGGGCGGGCATCGGCCGAGACGAGCGCCGCGTCCTCGAAGTTCTCCGGGCGCACGCCGACGATCACCGTGCGGCCGGCATGCTCGCCCTCGAGCGCGCGCCGCAACTGGTCGGACACCGGCAGGTCGCCAAGCGGCGTGCGGAGCTTGCCCTCCTCCAGGGTGGCCGGCAGGAAGTTCATGGCAGGTGACCCGATGAAGCCGGCCACGAACAGGTTGCTCGGCCGCTCGTAGAGTTCCTTCGGCGAGCCCACCTGCTGCAGTCGGCCGGTGCGCATCACCGCGATCCGGTCGCCGAGGGTCAGGGCTTCGACCTGATCGTGCGTCACGTAGACCATCGTGGTGCCCAGCCGCCGCTGGATCCGGGACACCTCGGTGCGCATCTGCACCCGCAGCTTCGCGTCCAGGTTAGACAGCGGCTCGTCCATCAGGAACGCGGACGGGTCGCGGACGATTGCCCGGCCCATCGCGACCCGCTGCCGCTGGCCGCCGGACAGGTTGGCCGGCTTGCGGTCCAGGTGCTGGGTCAGGTCCAGGACCCTGGCCGCCTCGTTGACCTTCTCATCGATGACGTTCTGCGGGGTCTTGGCCAGCTTCAGCGCGAAGCCCATGTTCTCCCGCACGGTCATGTGCGGGTACAGCGCGTAGCTCTGGAAGACCATCGCGATGTCGCGGTCCTTGGGCGCCTTCTGGTTGACCACCTGGCCGCCGATGCGCAGCTCACCCTCGGTGATGTCCTCCAGGCCCGCGATCATGTTGAGCGTCGTGGACTTCCCGCAGCCCGACGGCCCGACCAGGATGACGAACTCGCCGTCGGCGATGTCCATGCTGATCCTGTCGACCGCCAGCGCGCCGTCAGGAAAGCGCTTGGTGAGGTTGTCCAGAACGATCTCGGCCATTGTCTGCTCCTTTTCTGCCGTTCAGCCCTTGACCGCGCCGGAGGTGAGCCCGGCGACGATGCGGCGCTGGAAGAACAGCACGAACACGATGATCGGGATGGTGATAACCACCGCGGCGGCCGAGATGGACCCTGTCGGCACGGCGAACTGCGAGCTGCCGCTGAAGAAGCCGATCGCGGCCGGCGCCGTGCGCGCAGCGGTCGTCGACGTCAGCGTGATCGCGAGCAGGAACTCATTCCAGCAGAAGAGGAATACCAGGATCGCGGTGGTGACCATGCCCGGGGCCGCCAGCGGGGCGATGACCCTGGTGAACGCCTGGAACGGCGTGGCACCGTCGATCTTCGCGGCCTTCTCAAGCTCCCACGGGATCTCCCGGAAGAACGCCGACAGCGTGTAGATGCCGAGCGGCAGTCCGGTGGCGACATACGGGATGATCAGCCCGGGCCAGGTGTTGAACAGGCCGAGGATGCGCTCGATGTTGAACATTGGGGTCGCCAGCGCGACCGCGGGGAACATGGCGATCAGCAGCGACATGCCGATCAGCACCTGCTTGCCGGGGAAGGCAAGCCTCGCCACCGCATACGCCGCCATCGACGCAAGCACCACCGCGATGAGCGTGGCGATCAGCCCGATCCCGATCGAGTTGATCAGCGGCCGGATGAACGACGAGGTGGTCAGGATGCCGCTGTAGTTCGCCCACGTCCACTTCACCGGGAAGAACGTCGGGTCCGTGATCGACGCCGGGTCCTTGAAGGACAGCGAGACGATCCACAACACCGGGATCAGCGTCAGCACCACCACGATCGTGTTGGCGGTGCCCCAGCCCACCTTCTGCCTAGCTGTCGTGGTAGCCATCAGCGCCTCACATCCGATCCTGGAGCGGCGGTACCGAAACCCTTGATAAAGAGAACTGCGATGATCGCGACGCAGATGAGGATCAGGATCGACAACGCCGAGCCGGTGCCCAGGTTCAGCGCCGTGATGAGGTTGTCATAGGTGAGCACCGAGACCGAGCCGGTGCCATTAGCGCCGGTGGTGAGGATGTAAATATTGTCGAAGATCCGGAACGCGTCGAGCATTCTGAACAGCAGCGCGACCAGAATGGCCGGCTTCATCAGCGGCAGCGTGATCCTGACGAAGCGCTGCCACGTGGTCGCGCCGTCGACTTTCGCCGCCTTCTGCAGGTCCTCGGGGACCAGTGACAGGCCCGCCATCAGCAGCAGCGCCATGAACGGCGTGGTCTTCCAGATCTCCGCCAGGATGATGACCGCGATGGCCGTCACCGTCTTCGTCAGCGGGGCGCTGTTATTGAACGCCGCGGAGAGGTAGCCTTCGCTCGGCGTCCACGCGTACTGCCAGCTGTAGGCGGCGACCACGGTGACGATCCCGTACGGGATGAGGATCGTGGTGCGGACGGTGCCGCGGCCGAACAGCGTCCGGTACATGAGCATGGCCAGCAGCATGCCGAGCACCAGCTCGACGCCGACGGATATGACGGTGATGATCACGGTCACCGTCAGCGCATGCCACCAGAACGGCGAGCTGAGCACCGCGCCATAGTTGCTCAGCCCGACGAACTTGACCGCGTTGGGGAATGCCAGGTTGTACCGCTCCAGCGACAGGTAGATCGCGTAGCCGATCGGGTAGGCGGTCACCGCGATCATGACGATCACCGCGGGGGCGCACAGCATCCAGCCGAGCCTGCGCTCGGCCCGCGCGCCCTCGGAGAGCTGCTTGCGGCGCCTGCCGGGCGCTGCGGCCTGCTCGCCGACGGCTGCCGTCTGCGTGGTGGTGCTCATCAGCCCCATCCCTCCTCGCTGCTGGCGCTTCGGCCGGCCGGCCGGGCGCTCAGTACCTGCAGGTTCGCTTCTCCGCCCGCTGCGCGTGCGCCGCTCACGGGACCAGGCCCTTCGACTGCAGGGCGTTGTTGATCTGGCTGACCATCGACTGCTCGGTGCTCTTCGGGTTGATGGCGGCCGGCGGTGACACCGAGTGCGAGATGGCGATCGACACAATCTGGTAGGCCGGCGTCTTCGGCCGGACGGCGGCGGTCGCCAGCTCATTCAGGATGTCGGCGTGGAACGGGTAGTCGGGGAACAGCTTGGGGTTGCTGTAGAGGCTGGCGAGCGTCGGCGGAACGCCGCCAAGCGTGGCGTTGATCAGCTGGTTCTGGGGGTTACGGATGCAGAGCGCTGCCTGGAAGGCCAGGCCGGGATGCTGAGAGAAGTGGCTGATCGCCAGGTCGATGCCGCCGATGGTGACGTGGGCGGGAATGTTCGGGTCCACCCGCGGGTACGGCGCCCACTTGAAGACCTTGAACAGCTTCGGGTTGTCGGCCTTCATCGCGGGATAGACGAACGGGTAGTTGAGCTCGAACGCGGCCGAGCCGGCTTCCATCGCGAGCCGGTTCGCGTCCTCCATCTGCACCGACAGCGAAGGGTCCCCGGCCTTGGATGTCGCGAGCTGATGCATGATGCTCAGCGCCTTGACCGCAGGCGCGCCAAGCGCGACGTGCTCCGCGTTCGGCGTCAGCACGCTCCCGCCGGCGCTGGCCAGCAGCGTGTTGAACCACACCACGACGCCTTCGTACTGGGCGCCCTGGATCTCGATCAGGTGCGGCTTGCCCTGCTGCGCGAGTCTGTTGGCGTCGGCGAACATCTCCGCCCAGGTCTTCGGCGGGTTCGGCACGAGATCCGAGCGGTACCACAGCAGCTGGGTGTTGCTGTTGTAAGGCACTGCGACAAGCTTGCCGCGCCACATCGCGGTTTGCAGCGGACCCGGCAGCGTTCCGGCCTCTGCCTGCGCCTTGTAGGTGCCTGTCCACGGCAGGATCCAGCCCGCCTCGGCGAACTCGGCCTCCCAGGTCACGTCGAGGCCCAGGATGTCCATCGAGGCATCGCCGGCGGCCAGCCGCCGCACGAGTTGCTGCCGCTGGCCGTCGGCGGACAGCGGCAGCTGGTTGTAGACGATGGTGTACTTGCCGTGGCTCTGCTTGCTGCAGGTGGTCACGGCCTTCTGCACCGCGCCCGAGTGGTCGGGGTAGGAGTAGTAGTTAATGATTACCGGGCCGGTGCTCGCCTTGCTGGTACCGCAGGCAGCGAGCGCCGTCGAGGCTAGCGCGGCACTTGCCAGGCCGATCGCGATGCGGCGTGCCTTCGTGCCCCGCCGCGGTCGGGCCAGCGCAAGGGCGCCCGGCCGCGCTTGCACACGACGCTCGGATGTGGTCAGTCGGCGGCCGCCACTGCTCATCATTCCTCCAGCGCGTAGTAAATGCCGGTGTGCCGGGTCAGGGCATGCGCCCAGGCTCGGCGGTGCCGGCGAAACCGTGGATACCCCGGCCAGCCGGCTAACCCGGAACACAGGTTTCCGCGCGGGCCGGGCCATCACGCAACCCCTTCGGCGCAGCAGGCGTAACGCCAGCCGAGCCAGACATCGGATGCCCGCCGCAATGCGCGCGAGCTGAACCTTCCGCGTTCATCGGCCGGCCCGCCGCCGGCGCCGGCCGGGAGCAGATGTGACCGCCGGCCGCCCGGGCCGGCCGACACCGGACTCGGCGCGGCCGGGCGCGCCGCTGCCGCGCTGGCCGCGGTCCGGCTGGCCGCGGTCCGGCCGGCTGCGGTCGCGCTGGCCGCGGTCCGGCTGGCCGCGGTCCGGCCGGCTGCGGTCGCGCTGGCCGCGGTCCGGCTGGCCGCGGTCCGGCCGGCTGCGGCTGCGCTGGCCGCGGTCCGGCCGACTGCGGCTGCGCTGGCCGCGGTCCGGCGGACTGCGGCTGCGCTGGGCGCTGCCGGGGCGGCGGAACTCGCCCGCTGCACGATCCGGAGCGGAAGCTGCTGCCGAAGCGGCCTGACCAGCACTCCGCGCAGCAGTGCGCACAGCCGGCGGGCGCCCTCGGCTCCGCTGCGCTCCAGCGGCTGGTGGACGGTACTGAGATTCAGCAGGGCGGCCGACTCGATGTCGTCGAAGCCCACGATCGACAGCCTGCCCGGCACCGGGAACCGGCACTGCTCCGCGGCCCTAAGCACGCCAATGGCCTGAGTGTCCGAGGCGGCGAAGATCGCGGTCGGCGGATCCGGCAGCCGCAGCAACTGCTCGGCAAGCTCGGCTGCCACCGCGGGGCCATGCGGTCCGAGCCGGACAAGCTCGGGGTCGGCCGTCAGCCCGGCCGCGGCGAGTTCCCTCCGGTAACCCAGCAGCCGCCGTCTGGACGACGCGAAGCCGAGATCGCGGGTCGACCGGCTGGCGACGGCATCGCCCACGAAGCCGATCCGCCGATGGCCAAGGCTCAGCAGGTGCGCCGTGGCCAGCCGCCCGCCCGCGACGTCATCAATGATCGTCTGCGGCACGCCGGCCGCCAGCACGTCCACGGTCGCCAGCGGGATACGGCCGCACCGGAAAGCGGCGAGGTGCTGCCTGGCAAGGTGCACCGAAACGACGATCACTCCGTCGGCGCGATGCCTTGCCGTCAGCGCAGCAAGGTGATGATCGCGCTGATCCGGCGTATCGACGTTGCAGACGATCGTGTCATAGCACTGCTCGTCCAGCACCGCTAGCGCGCCTGCCAGCCGGGCCACGGTCGACGGCCTGGTCAGGTGCGGCACCAGGATGGCGACCGTGCGCTGGGTGCCGCGGGACAGGGCCGCGGCAAGATGACTCGGCCGGTAGCCCAGCCTCTCGATGACCTCCAGGACGTTCAGCCGGGTCGATTCACGCACGTTCACGCCACCGTTGAGTACCCGGGAAACCGTGCCCACGCCGACCCCGGCCGCTGCGGCAACATCCGCGATCGTCGGACGATCCGGCGTGCGCACAGGGCACCTCCCTGAACGGAATCGCGCAATTATTTGGAAACGATTCCAATCTGGATTTGCTCATTTTCACTCCGCAGGAAGATCGCGTCAAGGGTGCAGCCGCCGCCGCCTGGCCGGATGGTCAGCGCGTAAGCCGGGACGGCGAGCACTGCGCCCGGGGTTCTAATTGCGCAAGCATCAAGGCGCGAATTCCGCGGCCAGCTGGTCACAACGGCTGGTCAGCAGCTTGGGCAGCCGTCCGCCAGCGCGGCGCACCGGTCCCTCAATGTGCCAGGCCAGGGAAGGAACGGCCGGTAGGCTGCGCATCCTCAGGCCGCGCATCCCGCGGGGCCGCGCGCTACGGAGATTCCATGCCCCTTTTCGCTAAGCCGCCCGGCGCTGCCGCCAGCTGGGAACCGCAGGCCGCGGACGGCAGGCTGGCGCAGACCGCCGGCGCAGACCCGGCCGGCGTATTTACCTCCGACCTGTCCGTTTCCGAGTACGTCCTGCTAGGCGAGGCCGGTTTCGAGCCGCTCGGGTTCGTGGTCGGATCTTCGATCTACCATGTCGGGCTGCAGGTCGGCAGGTGGTCACAGAACCAGGAACTGCAGAACCTCACCCAGGCGATGTACAGCGCCAGGGAGCTGGCGATGGCCAGGATGCGCGCTGAGGCGGACCATCTTGGCGCGGACGGGATCGTCGGCGTGCTGCTGCGGATGCAGATGTAGGCATGGGGACAGGACGTCCTTGAGTTCGTCGCCACCGGAACGGCAGTCAAGGCAATGGGCGGCACTGGCGCGCACCGCGCGCCAGACGGCCGGGCCTTCACGTCTGACCTGTCCGCGCAGGACTTCTTCCGCCTGCTGGCCGCCGGCGCCGTGCCGGTCGCCTTCGTGCTCGGCACCTGCGTCTATCACATCGCGCATCAGTCGATTATGCAGACCCTGCGGCAGGCTGGGCAGAACCAGGAGATGGTGCAGTTCACCCAGGGCATCTACGAGGCCCGCGAACTTGCATTGGTCCGGATGCAGGCCGAGGCCAGCGAGGCCAGGTCGTCCGGGATCGTCGGGGTCAACGTTGCCGTGGCCAACCACGTCTGGGGCGCGCACGCCACCGAGTTCCTGGCCACTGGCACGGCAATCCGGCGGCTGGCGGACGAGCACAAGATGCCGGACACGACTCCCCGGCCGACCTTCACGCTAGGCCTCGACCACTAGCCCGCCCCGGCCACCAGCCATCCCGGCCACCAGCCGCCCCGGCCACCGGCCACCAGCCGCCCCGGCCACCAGCCGCGCCGGCCACTACCCGCCTCGGCCACCAGCCACCAACCATCCCGGCCACCAGCCGCGCCGGCCACCAGCCACCCCGGCCACCAGCCACCAGCCATCCCGGCCACCAGCCGCGCCGGCCACTACCCGCCTCGGCCACCAGCCACCA
>Ga0070698_100000535_pt1 | contig 40564 bp, 36 predicted proteins | sample KBSK1502metaG_FD_65477 | JGI IMG/M metagenome (GOLD analysis project Ga0070698, IMG submission 65477) | Corn, switchgrass and miscanthus rhizosphere microbial communities from Kellogg Biological Station, Michigan, USA - KBS K1-50-2 metaG | ecosystem: Host-associated > Plants > Roots >...
GCGATCAACAAGGACAAGGACGCGCCGATCTTCAAGATTGCCGACTACGGCGTTGTTGGTGACGTCTTCGAGATCGTTCCCGCTCTGACGGCGGCGATTCGCGAGGCCAAAGCGAAAGGTTAGCTCCGCAAGAGATTTTGAACCACAGGGAACACAGGGAACACAGGAGACACATGACAGCTCCGTGTTCCCTGTGATCCCTGTGGTTCAATGTTTTTGGGAGATATGTTGATGAAATGGAACCTGCCAATATCGCGTTTTTGTTCGTCCTGGTCATTGCGTTCGCGTGCTTTTCGTACAGCGCGCAAAGGCTGTATCGGTTCCTACGGATTGGGAAAAACGAGCCGCGCTGGAACGACATCGGCCGGCGTGCGTGGAACCTTCTCTCGATAGGCATTGCGCAGCGGAAGATTCTCCGCGATCCCGTCGCCGGTCCGCTGCATGCGGTCGTCTTCTGGGGTTTTGTCGTTCTCACCGCCGGCAGCGTAGACATCCTTGCCAGCGGCGTTTCTCCGTCACTTGCGCTGCGGAATTGGCTGCCCAATGGGCCGTACGGACTTTTCGTCCTCTCGCAGGAAGGCTTCGCGATCTTCGTGCTGGTGGCCGTGTCAGTGCTGCTCTACCGGCGCATCATTGTCAAACCAGCCCGGTTGCAGGGCGACAAGGTACACTCGGGCGACGCGATCCTGATCCTGTCGATGATCGCCGGTCTCATGATCACGCTGATCTTCGCGTCGGCGTTTGATCGCGTCGTTGAACCGCACCTCCCGCTCGCAGCGCAACCCATCTCCGGACCTGTGGCGCTGGCATTCAGCTGGCTGTCACCAGCCACCGCCCAGGCAGCGCACGATGCCAACTGGTGGGCGCACTCGCTCCTCATCCTCGTCTTCCTCAACTACCTGCCGTATTCGAAACACCTGCACGTCATCGTCTCGCTGCCTAACACATTCCTCTCCAACACCAGTGGGCCGGGTGTCATCGGCGCGATGAAGCCGATGGACCTCGAGGCAGAGACCGAACAATTCGGCGCGTCCGACGTGACGGACCTGACCTGGAAGAACCTGCTCGATGGCTACAGCTGCACTGAGTGCGGTCGCTGCACCTCGGTCTGTCCGGCCCACATCACGGGCAAGGCGCTCTCGCCGCGGAAAATCGTCATCAATACTCGCGAGCGCCTGAGTGAAGTCGCGCCGGCAATTGTCGGCGGCGCGGATGTCTTTGCACAGTCCTTGTTGGGTGGCCTCGCACTCGAGGTCCAGCACGACCGCAGGCTCACGGACACGTTCATCACTGAAGACGAGCTCTGGGCCTGCACGTCCTGCCGAGCCTGCGTCTACGAGTGCCCCGTTTCCATCGATCAACTGGAGATCATCAACGAACTGCGGCGCGGCCTCGTGCTCACCGAGTCGAGGTTTCCCGAGGAGGTGCAGCCCGCGTTCGAGTCAATGGAACGCAATGGATCGCCTTGGGCGTTCCAGCCTGCGGACCGCGCGAAGTGGGCCGATGGACTCGATATCCCGACCATGGCCGAGCTGGCGTCGCGTGGTGAAAGACCCGACATCCTGTTCTGGGTCGGATGTATGGGTTCGTTCGACGATCGCGCGAAAAAAGTCACCGTTGCCTTCGCGCGGATCCTCAAGGCAGCCGGCGTTCGCTTCGCGATCCTCGGCCAGGAAGAGCGTTGTCACGGCGACCCAGCGCGGCGCATGGGCAATGAATACCTCTACCAGATGCTGGCAAAGCAGGCCATCGAGACACTCAACGGCTACGGCGTGACAACCGTCGTCACTAGTTGTCCGCACTGCTTTCACCAGATCGGTAACGAGTTTCCGCAGCTCGGAGGCTCATTCGACGTGGTGCATCACTCCGAGTTTCTGGCCCGACTGCTCGATGAAGGTCGGGTGCCGCTGGAGGGAGATGGCAAGGCCCTCGTGGTTGCCTACCACGACAGCTGCTACCTGGGCCGGTACAACGACGTGTACGACGGTCCGCGTGACACGATTCGCCGCGCGCTCCCCGTCGTTACGATTGCCGAACCGGTGCGGACCAGGGATCGCGGCCTGTGTTGCGGTGCCGGCGGCGGCCGGATGTTCATGGAGGAACGGACGGGCAAGCGAATCAACGTCGAGCGCACCGAGGAGCTCCTGGCGACCGGAGCCGAAACCCTCGCGGTGGCGTGTCCGTTCTGCCTTACCATGATCAGTGACGGTGCCCGCGCGCTCGGCAGCGACGCTCCCGTTCAAGACATCGCTGAACTGGTCGCAGGGCGACTGAAGGCGGACTAAAACGGCCTGTTCCGAAATTGTCAGCGGGCATGCATTTTGGTGGCGGCCGGCGGTCGAACGGCCGCGTCCCGAACATCCACTTCGAGCACCTTGGGAGATATCCATGCGCTACGGGCATTCCTTCAGGATCGCGGCGCTCCTGACCGCCGTGACCGTACTCGCTGCCTGTGCGGCCAAAGAGGAAGCGACGCCAGACTCAGCAGCAGCCGCCGCGGCGGCTGCGCCACCGCCGGCGGAATCATTCACGCTGGCCGCCGAAGACGGCGCGTGGAGCGGCGACATCACTCCGTCGGGCGTGGTGTTCCGGCATAAGCGAAACGATTCGCTGATGTTCGACTACAAGGCGCCAACGGTGAATGGCGCAATCAGCGATTATGATTTGCTCATGACCGGCAAAGACACGGTCCGACTTACGGTCAGCCTGGCCATGACCCCGTGCACTGACAAGGCGGGCAAAGCATACACACACAAAGCGATGGTTTACCTGACCGGAGATATGAAGCTCGAGTCAGGCGGCTGCGCGAGCAAGAAGTAGATCGAACGGATCACTAGCGCGCCGGCCGCACGGCCGGCGCGTTTTGTGTCCTACCGGCTCACTTCGTGAACGGTGATGGGGTGATCCCGGCCATTGAGCGGTACGCTCACGACCGAGGCGCCGACGTGCCGCAATCCAACGTCGTGGAGCGCGTCGAAAAACACCGGTGACCCGACTCGACCGGGATCGGCGATCAGCGCGCGGCCACCTTCAGCGAGCGTCGTTGCGATCGTGCGAGCCACAACTGGTCCGTAGGCGCGCTCGTAGAGGACATCTGCGCCAGCAACGACATCGAACGCCGGAATGGCGTTCGGCAGCTGCCGCCAGTCGAGAATCATCGTCTTCAGCGTGTGATCGGAATGCGCCGCGCAATTCAACCGGGCGAACCCGAGCGCGTCATCGTAATAATCCGTCGCGGTGACGTCGAACCCGGCTCGCAAGGCCGCCACGGCCACCAGTCCCACCCCGCAGCCGAGTTCAAGCAACGTTTTTCCCTTGCCGTCCATGGCCCGCACGGCGCGCGCCAGCGCCACCGAGGATGGCCACACGTCCGCCCAATACGGCAGGCGTTCATCGCGGTTGAAGGCGGCTTCATCGATCAGGGTTTCCGCATCCTTCGGGTGCACGATGGAGTACTGCTCACCAAGAATGTCCACCTGCGCCGTCGTGACGTCGAAGCGCGCCAGCAGCGCCGGCGAATCACCCGCGTGCGGCACGGTCACAGCGCAAACACCTCGGCGAGCTGTGCGTCTTCAGAGAGCGGAAGGACATTCAGTCGCTCGCCGGCTTCGACACGCGGCCGGTCCTCCGGAACAATGAGGAGGGCGTTGGCCTGTGACATCGAGGTAAGGATTCCCGATCCCTGAGGGCCTGTCAGGCGCACGCTCAACGTTCCGTCTTCGCGGGATCGAGTAACCCCGCGGAGGAAATGCATCAGCTTTGCACCGATCGAGACCGGCTCCTCGAGGACCGCCGATACCGGTCGCCGGAAAAGGCGCGCGTGACCGAGCATGCGCCGTATGACGGGCCGCGCAAACAGCTCGAACGTCACCATGGCTGACACCGGGTTGCCCGGCAGGCCGATCCACGGCATCCCCTCCAGCGTGCCGAACCCCAATGGGGCGCCGGGGCGCATCCGGACGCGCCAGAATCGGAGCTCAGCACCTAACGACTCGAGCACCTGGCGCGTGTAGTCGAATTCGCCCACTGAAGCGCCGGCTGAAGTGACCAGCAGGTCACAGCCGCGGGATTGCTCGAGCACGGCGCGCAACGACTCCGGGGTGTCGGCGGCGTTGCCAAGGTGCCTCGGTACTCCTCCTGCCTGACGCACGAGCGCGTCGAGCGTGTATCGGTTGGACGCGACGATCTTTGTTCCCGCGACGACTTCATCGAACCGGTCGAGGTCAACGAGTTCGTCGCCCGATCCGGCGATGGCCACCACTGGTCGCCGATGCACGTCCACGTTGGCGTAGCCAAGGCTGGCGAGCACTCCGAGTTGAGCCGCGGCCAGCGGAGTCCCGGTGGCGATGACCACGGAACCCTTCCGAAAGTCCTCACCGAGCGGGCGGATGTTTTTCCGTGCGTCGCGCGCGTTCCGGATGCTGACGCGGTCGATGCCTCCATCCGTATCCTCGACGCGCACGACTGTGTCGGCCCCCTGAGGAAGCGGCGCGCCGGTCATGATCCGCATGGCTTCGCCCGCGCCCACGCTGCGCGTGGCGAAAGCGCCCGCGGCAATGGTCTCGAGCACCGGCAGGACCACCGGCCGATCGGCGCTTGCGTCCGCGATGTCCGCGGCGCGCAGCGCGTAACCGTCCATGGCCGAATTGTCCCACTGCGGGAGCGTGTAGGGAGCGATCGCATCGCTCGCCAACACGTAGCCCAGCGCCTCCAGCAGCGCGACGCGCTCGACACCGCGCGGCTCGATTCCCTTCGTGATCTCGGCGACGGCTTCCGGCACCGTGAGCATCAGCCGTTGCCTCGCCGCATGATGTCGCGTTCGACCAGGTCGGCGAGTGCGCCGAGCCACCCCTCGGCGTCCAACCGGATTACTTCGACGTTCGACGCGGCCGACACGTCGTCCGTCACCATCGCGCGGTACGTCGACGCGTCGACCTCCGGACCGCCGAGCAGCGGTGTCGCATGTGCCGCTCGCCGGTGGATCTCGATCTTTGGCAGTGCTGATTTCTTGAACCCCTCGCACAGGATGACGTCCGCGTCGGACATGAACCGGGACGCAATGTCCTCGGCGCTCAACTGCTCGCTCCAGCGCATGACGAGCGCGAACTTATCGGGCGCAGCCATCGCGACACGTTCGGCGTGCCCTTCGTGATAGTGCCGGTACGTGTCGGTCGATGCCGGATCGATGTTGAACGTGTGCGCCCCGTGTTTGATGGTCATCACCCGATGACCGCGTCGATGCAGCTCAGCGGCGAGCCGGACCACCAGCGTCGTCTTGCCGCTGTGTTTCCGTCCGATGATCGCCACCATGGGCGGTCGCTGCATGGGCCTCCGCAATTGCGAGATCGTCAGGCGTGTTCACGTTCATGAACAACAGCGCCGGGTCGCCGAAAGCTGACACGTCGTCTGCGGGAAGGCGAGCGACGCGAACGCTGGCGTGAAAGCCAACCACGCGCAGGTCGTCCATCGCCAGCGAATGCTCGATGGCCGGCAGGCACGAAGGCGCGTAAAAAGCGCAGAGCGGTTCCACGCCACGCCGCGACCCGCTTTCGGGTACCGCGACGTCGACACCGTCACCCAGCTCGCGCAGCCGGGACAACAGCCCCGCCGGCACAAAGGGCATGTCCCACGCGACCACGAGAACGGCGCTGCGTGCGTGATGAAGGGCGGCGTAGATCCCGCCAAGCCCTCCGACGTTAGGCACGACGTCCCGTTCGACGCGAGCGCCAGGGAGCCATGTTTCGCCATCCGGATCGTTGGCGATCAGCAGCAAGTCGTCGGTGACGTCCTGCAGCGCGCTCGCGACCCGGTCGATGATCCGCTGCCCGCCCACCTTTTCCAACCCCTTGGGCAGGCCGCCGTAGCGGGACGCGGCGCCTCCGGCCAGGATGACGCCCGTGCACGGCAACCGCACGCTAGCCCCCGTAACGGTGCACCTGCGGATGCCCGCTCACGGCGCGTCCGATCAGCATCATGCCGGCCGCCTTGGCGATTTCGACGGCGATGGTGGACGGCACCGATGGCGTGGCGATGGCCGACAGGTTGGCGCGCGCCGCCTTGTACGCCAACTCGCCGGAGATGCGACCCGTCACCAGGAGGACGAGATCGTCCGGCAATCGTCGAGACTGTACCGCCGCGCCAAGCACCTTGTCGACCGCGTTATGTCGCCCGATGTCTTCGGCGTGAAACAGCAACTGCTCGCCGTCGGTGAGCGCCGCCGCGTGGATGCCGCCGGTTTCCTTGTATCGCCCGCCGCGCCCGAACATCTCCTTGAACAGCGCGCGAAGCTTCGGCGTGTCGAGTTCCGGCGGCGACCCTTTCCGCTTCGGGACATCGGCGAGACTGCCGAGGAACGCCGTGACCGATCCGCAACCCGACGCGAGGATGCGTCGGCGGCTCGAAGAATCCACCACGGCCACGCGCTCCGGCGCGATGTCGACCCAGAATCCCGGCTCGCGCGCACATGGCCGCATCTTCGCGATGTCGTCGAGGCTGTTGATGTACCCCTCGCCGAAGAGCCAGCCGACAACGAGTTCATCGAGCTGGTCCGGGGTGCACATCCACGTGACCACCGGCGTCCCGTTCAGCTCCAGCCATACGGGAGTTTCCTCGACGGCGTCGAGGTCCGAAGTCACAGGGCCAAGGTCAGTCGACACGGGCAGTCGGGCAGTCGGGCATTTGGGAAACACTCATCACGAGTCACCAATCACTAAGGCGGAGAGCGTCTCATCTTCATCAACCTGCACCATCGCTACGCGGATGTCGCCTAACGCCACCTGGACGCGTTCGAAGATGAACCGGGCCAGGTTCTCACCGGTCGGTACCAGCCGACCTTCGGCGAACTCCGGAACGTCGAGGTTGATGTTCCGGTGGTCGAAGCGATTGACAACCTCGGCGTCGAGCACCTGATCCAATCGCGCCAGGTCGATCACCATGCCGGTCACTGGATCAATGGGACCTTCCACGGTCACGGCGCAGGTGTAGTTGTGTCCGTGGTAGTTGGGCCGCGCGCACAAGCCGAACACTTTCACGTTCTTTTCGTCGCTCCAGTCGGGGCGGCGGTATCGGTGCGCAGCGGCGAAGCGGACCCGCCGGATCAGCTGGGCGTCAGGCATCGGCGCGAGGCCGCGTTCTTCACTTCGGCCTGAACAACGACACGCCGATCAGGATCGCCGGATTACGACGCCAGAATGAGCGCGAAGCGCCGACTGGAAGAACCGCCGGGTCTTCGGTCGTTTTCAGGTAGTAGGTCGTCGGATATGAAATGCGGTAGATGTAATGACTCCAGTCGAGTCGGACCGACATACTCCGGGACACCGTGTATGAGAATCCGGTGCCGAATGTCATCGTGAATGGAATGCCGAAGCGGTAGCTGCCAATGTCGTTGCGGCCTCGGAGATCACCAACGAATCCGACTCCGCCGTCCAGGAATGGCGCGAACCCGTGCCAGGTCTTGTGGCCGGTGAGGCTCATCTCCAGTCCCGCGTCCGCAAACACCATCGGAACCGACTCGGTCCCGACGACACGTTCGGCGACTCGCTTCGAGGGATCGATGATCGTGCGATCGACGGATGCACCGGCGAGTCGCAGGCCAAAATAAACTGGCCCGGTCAGGTGCATCTGCCACCGAATGCCCGCCATCGGACCGTCGGTGGGCGCTACGCCCAAGGGATCCTTTTCCGCCATGAACTGTCCGCCGAAAAACGTCCAGTCGCGGTTGTACTCCCGGTCCTTGTAGGGGCTGCGATCAGGCGGGTAACCCACCTGTGCCGCAGCCGAGCTCGCTGCACCAACAATCAGAATGCTGAAGATCCAGGACTTCACAGTGTCTCCATCAAGTCGTCGTGAAGCGCAGGTCGCGCCCCGTCATTTCAGCCGGCTGATCCAGCCCGAGCATTGTCAGGATAGTTGGACCAACATCGCTAAGAGACCCACCATCCCGCATCGGACGGTTTCCCGCCGGGTCCACCACCACCAAAGGTACTGGATTCGTCGTGTGTGCGGTGTGGGGACCGCCCCCCTGGGGGTCGATCATCAGTTCGCAGTTGCCGTGGTCCGCCGTGATCAGGAGACGCGCTCCGGCCTTTTCCGCCGACGCCATCACGCGAGCCAGACACGCGTCCACGGTTTCCACCGCCTTGATCACCGCCGGCAGTACCCCGGTATGCCCAACCATGTCGCAGTTCGCGTAGTTGCAGAGGGTAAAATCGTGCGACTCCGACTCAATGGCCCGGCACAATACATCCGTCACACCGACCGCTGACATTTCCGGCTGCAGATCGTACGTCGCGACCTTGGGACTCGGCACGAGCTCGCGCTCCTCACGGGGAAAAGGCTTCTCGATGCCTCCGTTGAAGAAGTACGTCACATGCGGATACTTCTCGGTTTCCGCGGTGCGGAACATCGATTGGCCGGCGCCCGAGACAACTTCCGCCATGATTCGCGCCATGGAAAACGGCTCGAACGCGACTGGGAAACTGAACGTCCTGTCGTAGGACGTCATCGTGGAGAGCTCGACTCGTGGCCGCTCTCCAGTCTCGAAGCCATCGAACCCCGGTTCGGTCAACGCGCGGACGATCTGGCGCATCCGGTCTGACCGGAAGTTGAAGCAGATGACGGCATCGCGATCGCGTATCGGCGCCACTGGGGAACCGTTTTCGACGATGACGACCGGATCGATGAATTCGTCGGTCTGGCCGCGTTCGTAGGCCGTCCGTATCGCCTCAACCGGATCGGTAGCTGTGGGACCCACTCCGCGAACGGCGGCATCGTACCATCGCTTCACGCGTTCCCATCGCCGATCGCGGTCCATGCCGTAATACCGGCCGCCCAGGCTCGCGACCTTCGCGCGCCCACGCGTTCGCAAAACAGTTTCGCGCATGTACTCGAGGCCCGAGGTGGGCATCGTATCTCGGCCATCGAGCAGGGCGTGAATCGCGACGCGCGAAACGTCCTGCTTTTCCGCGAGATCGACCAACGCGAAGAGATGTTTGTCGAGGGCGTGAACTCCCCCGTCACCCAGGAGGCCCAGGAGATGAAGCGTTCCGCTGCTTTTCTTCACCGAACGACACGCGTCGACGAAAGCCGGCCGTGTGAAAAATGTTCCGTCTTCGATCGACTCGGAGATTCGAACGAGATCCTGCTTCACCACCCGCCCGGCGCCGAGGTTCAGGTGTCCCACCTCGCTATTTCCCATTTGCCCGGCGGGGAGGCCCACTGCCCGTCCTGATGCCTGCAGAAGCGTGCGCGGATATCTCTCCCATAAGCGCGTCCAGGACGGGGTCCGCGCGAGCGCGATCGCATTGCCCTCGCGTTCTTCCCGATACCCAAACCCGTCGATCACGACGAGGACCACCTGTTTTCCGGCGACCGGCATGTGATAAGGGGATCGAGACGCTGATAAAACGTCGGCGGGAATGTAGCAGCGACGAAGTTTGAAGCAGATGGGAACCGAATTCCGTAGTTGGGGTTCCCCCGGAGTCGTGGTGCGCGCATCTTACGCGCCATAGGGACCCGGCTTGCGTGGGACGGTCCTGAAAGCCGAACGAATTCCACGACGTTTCCGTTTTCGATACGATGCATCTCTCCCGCAACAATTCGTGAGCCGGTACCAGCGGCGTACACGTCCCGACGGTTCGCGACGGATCACATTGATCGTGTCGGTATTGTTGGCGGTCGGCTATGTGACGTTCCTTCGTCCAGCCGAAGGCCTCGATGCCCGGGCGGTCAAACTGAGTTCGCTGGCGGCGCGGCCGGCGGCTGATGCGTTTGGCCGCAGCGGACAACTCAAGATGCGCTTTGCGCTTCCGGGTCTTCCTGTGGACTATCCGATCGAAGTGCAGGGTGGACTCGAGGCGGTTCGATACAGCTGGATCGCTCGTGGCGATTCTGTTCCGACCGGACAGCCGCGCCCGCTTGCGAATGGCCTCGTCGCACCAGACGCGCCGGGTTTCTACAGCCTTCAGCTCACGCTCGACGGCGAACGGCGTGTGGTTCAGGATCCACCACTGGCTGTGATGGTCCCGCGTTCAGAGAAAAAGGGATCGGTCCTGAACGGCTACCAGATGGGTTTCTATCGGGGCGACCGCGCCAGACGGAGCGATCCTGAGGCGCCGGTAGGGTTCATCCGCATCGACTCCGTCGACCTCGAAATGCCGGTTTCCGCGCACCTGCGCCTGGCAGACTTCGTGACGCGCGATCGGCAGAGCACGTGGCCGAGGTATGCCGCGGTCGATCCGCGCCTGGTGGACAAGTTGGAACTCGTGCTGTCCGAAATCGCAACGTGGGCCGGAGCTGTCGATAGCGGCTCCGCCCTCTTCGAGATCCACTCGAGCTTCCGCACGCCGCAGCACAACCGGCTCGTACGCAGCGCCGCGCGCGACAGCCGCCATCAGTTGGGTGACGCGATTGACTTCGGTGTCGACGCGAACCGCGACGGCCTTGTGAACTCGAAGGATGCGAAGCTCGTCACGACGGCAGTGGATATTGTGGAGCGGTCGCACCCGGATCTCGTCGGTGGCATGGGCGTCTACGCGCGTACCCGCCCGTTCGTCCACATCGACGCGCGGGGCATAAAGGTTCGCTGGCGCGGCTAGGCCGCGGCCGAAACCTTCGGTCTATCCCCGGACGTAAGGTACGCACCAGTCGAAGACCAAAGCCCAAAGGCCAAAGAACAGCTTTGGACCTGGAGCTTTGGTCTTTGGTCTTTGGTCATTGGACTTTGGTCATTGGACTTTGGCCTGATTCTGGACTGAGCCGCCTATGAACGAAACACTGCGCGATCGCATCATCCGCCATCTCGAGCCTCTTCCCGATGAGCGCGGCTATCAGGTACTCGACTACATCGAGTTCCTCGAATCGAAATACGCCGGGTCGGCGGCTCCGTCTCCGAGCATGTTCACCAGGTTCACCGAAGGCGTCGAGGACACGCTCCGTGCGGGCAAGGTCTCCGCTACGGCGATTTCCGAGACAGTGGGGCTCTTGAACAAAGCCGTCGGGGTGCTCGGCGGTGTTGCCGCCGCCGGCAAGTCTGTTGCTTCTGACATCGCGACGGCCGGGAAAAATGTCGCGTCGGACATCGCGGCCGCCGCAACCAAGGCAGCCGAAGCGGCGAGCGCTGCAACCACACAACCGGTTGCGCCTCCCGCACCGCCCGCGAGCCCAGTGCCTCCCTCAGCCGGAGGTCCTCCTCCAGCACCGGACCCGGCTCCCCCACCGACCACAGAATAATTCTGCCTCTGGCCTCCGGCCTCGGCCCTATTAATTTTCGCTATGGCAACCAGAAGTTCTCAGGAAGCATCACGGCCCGCGAACCCCGACCAGGGTAGCGGGCCGTCGCGCATCAGCGATAACGGAGCCGGCCCTTCAGCCAGGGTCCGTGAGGCGGTGGCGCTGACCTTCGACGACGTCCTCCTCCTTCCGCGCCACTCGCCGACGCATCCGAAGGACGTCGACACGACCAGTCGCTTCACGCGAAGCATAACGCTGAACGTGCCGCTCATTTCGGCGGCGATGGACACGGTGACCGAATCGGAGATGGCGATCGCCATGGCGCGCGCCGGTGGGATCGGGGTGCTGCACAAGAACATGTCGATCGACCGCCAGGCCGCCGAGGTCGACCGCGTGAAGCGCTCTGAGAGCGGGATGATCCTGAATCCCTACGCGCTCTCGCCGGACGCCTCACTTCGAGAAGCCGTCGCGCTGATGACGCGCTTCAAGATTTCCGGTGTCCCTGTTGTCGATCGCGACGGCCTGCTGGTCGGCATCATCACGAACCGCGACCTGCAATTCGCCCGCGACCTTGGGCGTCCGATTCGCGAGGTCATGACCTCGAAAGGACTCGTCACGGCCCCCGTGGGCACCACGCTCGAAGAGGCCGAGCGAATCCTGGGTGAGCACAAGATCGAGAAGCTGCCCGTCGTCGAGAAGGACGGGAGCCTCAAGGGCCTCATCACCGTGAAGGACATTCACAAGCGGCGCCAGTATCCGACCGCGAACAAGGACCAGCACGGACGACTGCGTGTGGCGGCGGCCATCGGGGCCGGCGGTGATTACCTGGATCGGGCGCGCGCCCTGGCCGATGCCGGCGCCGACGTCCTCGTCATCGACACGGCACACGGGCATTCCGACGGCGTGCTGGCCGCCACCGCCAGCGTGCGGGAGGCGGTGCCTAACGTGCAGTTGATTGCCGGAAACATCGCCACCCGCGAGGGCGCGGCCGCGCTCGTGGCGCGGGGCGTCGACGGCGTCAAGGTGGGCGTGGGGCCGGGTTCCATCTGCACGACGCGCGTAGTCACTGGCGTCGGCGTTCCCCAGCTCACCGCGGTTCTGGAAGCCGTCGAGGGCGCCGGCGACATACCGGTGATCGCCGACGGCGGCATCAAGTACTCCGGTGACATCGTGAAGGCACTCGCCGCCGGCGCGTCGTCGGTCATGATGGGATCGATGCTCGCCGGCACGGAAGAAAGCCCGGGTGAATCGTTCCTCCTCGAGGGCCGCCGCTTCAAGATGATCAGGGGCATGGGGTCGCTCTCCGCCATGCAGGACGGCAGCGCCGACCGGTACTTCCAGGAAGGTGAGATGTCGCCCAAAAAGCTGGTGCCCGAAGGCATCGAGGGTCGTGTGCCGTACAAGGGCCCGGTGGGCGACGTTCTCTACCAGATGATCGGCGGCCTGCGGAGCGGGATGGGCTACGTCGGATGCGCGAACATTCATGAACTGCGCACCGACGCGGTATTCGTCCGGATCACGGCGGCCGGCCTGCGCGAATCACACCCGCACGACGTGCAGATCACGCGCGAGGCGCCTAACTACAGCTTGTAGTGTGAGGCCGTCAGGCCGCCTTCAGCGCTTCGAGCAGCTGCTGGAGTGACTTGCGCGCATCGCCGAACAGCATGCGCGTCTTGTCGCGATAGAACAGCGCGTTATCGATGCCGGCAAAGCCGACGCTCATCCCGCGCTTGAGTACGATCGCTAGCTGAGCGCGATCGGCGTTGATGATCGGCATGCCGTAGATCGGGCTCGTTGCATCCTCACGCGCCGCAGGGTTCACGACGTCGTTAGCCCCGACGATGAGCACCACGTCCGTCTGGGGTATGAGCTGGTTGACCTGGTCCATCTCCACCAGTCGCTCATACGGAACGTTCGCTTCGGCAAGGAGCACGTTCATGTGGCCGGGCATGCGACCCGCGACGGGATGAATCGCATACTGCACTTCGACGCCACGGGTGATGAGCGATTCGGCGACAGCCTGCAGTTCGTGCTGCGCCTGGGCGACGGCCATCCCATAGCCCGGGACGATCACCACACGCCGGGCATACGCGAGCGCCACCGCCGTGTCCTCCACGGTCGTCTGCCGCGCAACGAGCGTCGAGTCAGCAGCTGCCAGGCTTGCCCTTGCGGTGCCGAAGCCGCTGAACAGCACGTTGCCGAGTGAGCGATTCATCGCCCGGCTCATCAACACGGTAAGGAGCATGCCCGACGCACCCACGAGCACACCCGCCACCAGCAGCATTTCGTTGTCGAGGACGACGCCCGTCAACGCCGTGGCGAGCCCCGTCATCGCGTTCAGGACGGCGATCACCACCGGCATGTCGCCGCCGCCAATGGGCGCGGTCCCGGCGACGCCCAGCACCAGCGCCGTCGCGAGCAGGAGCCAGAGGGATGACGCCTGTCCTTGCCCTGAGGCGATCCACGCCACGAGTCCAAGCGCGAGCAGTAGCACCGCGGCATTCACGTAGCGCTGCAGTGGGAACAACAGCGGTCGCGTGGGAAGAAGCTCCTGCAACTTGCCGAAGGCCACCAGGCTGCCGCTGAACGAGATGGCGCCGATGAGCGTTCCGAGTCCAACGGCCGCAGACCCACCGGGTCCGAACGCTGCGCCGGAGCGCAGCCATTCGGCGACGGCCACCGCCGCGGCTGCGCCCCCTCCGCACCCGTTGAAGAGTGCGACCATCTGCGGCATCGCCGTCATGGCGACGCGCCTCGCCGCGACCAGGCCGATCGCGGCGCCTAACGGCACGGCGATGGCAATCAGGGTGTACGACACCACGTCGGCGTCGAGGAGCGTGACCACGATGGCGATGAGCATGCCGACCGCGGCAACGCGATTCCCCCGCCGCGCCGTACGGGGCGAGCTGAGGAACCGAAGGCCAAGGATGAACAGGACGGTGGCGGCGAGGTAGCCGAGGTTGACGACCGTCTCTCGGAGGTCGAGGCTCACGTCCGGTCGCGCTTCTCGTTCCGGAAGAGGTCGAGCATCCGCTCCGTCACGGCAAACCCCCCGAAAACATTGGCGGCACCGAAGACGAGCGCGACGAATCCGAGGATCCGGCTCGTTAGGTCAGTGGCGGCGCCGGCGACCAGGATGGCGCCGAGCAGTACCACACCGTGGATGGCGTTGGTCGCCGACATGAGCGGCGTGTGCAGCGCGGAAGGCACGCGCGCGATGACCTCGTACCCGACAAAAACCGCCAGCGCGAACACATACAGGGCCAGCCAGACTTCGCGTGTCATCAGTGAAGGATGAGGTTCTGTCGGGATACTCAGCGGCAGCGCCCCCACATCATGTCACAGGGCCCGCCAGAGTAACGCTGGGAACCTGCTAAAGGAAGCGGGGAACGCGCCGCTGTTGTGAATTCCCCACTGTACCTGGTGACCGGGGGCTGGCGCCTGTTGACAAAGGTGTCGTCGCGGCCAACCTTGCCCCGACCTTTGTCCGGAGTCTGGCGCATATGGGCCTATGGTCCAAGAAAAGCATCACACAGCTGATGCAGGAGTCCGATGGGGGTGGCGGTCCGACGCTGAGACGGACCTTATCCGCCACTAACCTCACGCTCCTCGGTATCGGCGCAATCATCGGCGCAGGCATTTTCGTGCTGACGGGGCAGGCGGCAGCCCAATACGCGGGCCCCGGAATCGTGATCTCGTTCGTCATCGCGGGTTTCGGCTGCCTTTTCGCCGGGCTGTGCTACGCCGAGTTCGCGTCGATGATTCCGATTGCGGGCAGTGCGTACACCTACGGCTATGCCACACTCGGTGAATTCATCGCCTGGATCATTGGCTGGGACCTGATCCTCGAATACCTCTTCGCGGCCAGTACGGTGGCTGTCGGGTGGTCGGGGTATTTCACGGCATTCATCCAGGGACTCGGCATCACCCTTCCAGCTCAATTTGTGGGTGCCCCGTTGGCGGTCGAGGGAACGCACACGTTGGTGCGTTCGCAGATCTGCATCGACGCCGCATCAGGCGGTATCGCCGTCGACGCGGTGAGTCATACTCCAGTGCGCATCGAGGACTGCGTCACGCAGGGATTCCAGATTGGGAACGGGATCCTGAACATTCCTGCGATGCTTCTCATCGCCCTGCTCACCACGCTGTTGGTGATCGGCATCAAGGAGTCTGCGCGATTCAATAACATCGCCGTGGTCGTGAAGATCGCGATCGTGCTGCTCGTGATCGCATTCGGCTTCCAGCACGTCAACGCCGCGAACTGGACGCCGTTCATTCCGCCGAACCTCGGTGAGTTCGGTCAGTTCGGCTGGAGCGGTGTGTTCCGCGCCTCGGGCGTAATCTTCTTCGCGTATATCGGATTCGACGCCGTTTCCACGGCGGCCCAGGAAGCCAAGAACCCGCAACGAGACCTACCCATCGGGATTCTGGGTTCGCTCGCGATTTGTACCGTCCTGTACATCCTGATGTCGCTCGTGATCACGGGTATGGCGAAATACACCGAACTCGGTGTACCGCACCCGGTGTTCGTCGCGATTCAGGCGGCGGGACCGGCGCTCGGTTGGCTTGGCTATCTCGTCAACATCGGGGCTATCGCAGGCCTCGCGTCCGTGGTGTTGGTCATGTTGATGGGCCAACCACGCATTTTCTATTCGATGTCGCGCGATGGTCTGCTCCCGCCGACGTTCGGAAAGGTTCATCCGCGGTTCCAGACTCCGTATATCGCCACCATCATCACCGGTGTGGTCGCGATGCTGGTCGCCGGCTTCTTCCCCATCGGATTGCTTGGCGAGCTGGTGTCGATCGGTACGCTGCTCGCGTTCGTGATCGTGAGTGCTGGCATCTGGGTGTTGCGCGTCAGGAGCCCGGAGCTTGTGCGCCCGTTCCGCACGCCGATGGTACCGTTCGTCCCGATCATGGCCATCGTCATCTGCGGCCTCATGATGTATTGGCTGCCGAAGGACACCTGGCTCCGTCTCATCATCTGGATGGCGATCGGACTTGCGATTTACTTCTTCTATGGCAGGAGTCACTCCAAGCTGACGAAGTCGGGATAGGCACGTCGGGACCGAACGGTGGTTAGTTTTCAGGCGGCGCCCCTCGGGGCGCCGCTTTTCTCTTGCCTACTGAAATGTCCCAGTCGTCGTTTCTCGATATTCCGCGTGCCCGCTCCGACGCGATTCACCGGATTGCAGCCGCGTTGAAAGGCGTTGCGTCGGTCGCGGTTACCACACACATCAATGCTGACGGTGATGCGGCCGGTTCAGTGGCGGCGATGGCCCGACTCCTCCCGCAACTCGGCCTGCAGCCGGTGATCGTCAATCCCACGCCCTGGCCACCGTTGTTCGAGTTCCTCAAGGACGGCATGGACGATCGCACCGGCGGTGGCCCGGAAGCCCTCCGCAGCGCCGGGGCCCTGGTCTCACTCGACGTGAGCGACGTGCGGCGACTCGGCAGCCTGGCGGCGGCGGCACGCTCACTGCCTGGGCCTCGCATCGTCATCGACCATCACGTACCCACGGAAGAGCCGGCGGGCGACATCGTACTCGCCGACACGGCGGCGTGCGCGACCGGCGAGCTCCTCTATGACTTCGCGGTAACGCTCAATCTCGAGGTCGACCAGAAGATCGCCGAAGCGCTGTATACCGCGATCCTGACTGACACCGGAGGATTCCGGTACAGCAACACGTCGCCGCGGGCACATGCGATCGCGGCCCAGCTGGTGTCACGCGGCGTGGATCCGGAGCACACATACCGGCGCATCTACGCGTCGCTTTCGCCTGGTCGGCTGCAGCTGCTCCGCGACGCGCTCGATACGTTAGGCGTCGACAGCGAGTTCGGGCTGGCCTGGGTGTCGGTCACCAACGAGGCGATGGACCGGTACGGGGTGGGGTCGGACGACCTTGACGGCATCGTGGAACATCCGCGATCGGTGGCCGGAACACGGGTGGCGCTTTTCTTCCGCGACCTTGGCTACGGCAAGGTGAAGGTGTCGTTCCGCTCAACCGGTGACGTCGACGTCAACGCGCTGGCACGACAGTTTGGTGGTGGCGGTCATGAGAAGGCCTCCGGGGCTCTCGTGACGGGGACGCTCGGTGAGGTGAAGGATCGTGTGGTTGCTGCCGCGCGCGGCCTCATGGGTCCCGCCGCGCAAGGCAACGGCACTCGGCCCGCCTGAACGTCCCCGACCCTACCCCCCAGGCCCCAGGCCCCACTTCATGGCACAAACGCTTCAGGAACGCATCGCGGCCGCGTTGGGCACCGTTATCAATTCGCGCACGGGATCAGGCGTGCTCGCGTCGGAAATGGTGAAGAACATTGGCACCACGCTGGACGGCAAAGTCCGCCTGACGATGGTGCTCGAGGCTGGTGATGACGCCACCCTGGTGCGCGATGTCCGGCAGGCGGTTGAACGCGTCTCGGGCGTAACGGACGTGAACATCGACGTGAAGGATTCGCGGGAACCTGAGCAACGACCGGCGCGGAGCCCAGAGGGGCGGAGCGCCGCCGCGCGAACCTTGCCCGTGATGGACGACCGCCCGGCAGCGCCACGTCCCTCGGTTCCGCCGCCCGTTATCTATCCCGGTCTCGGAAACGTTGTCGCGGTATCGAGCGGAAAGGGCGGAGTGGGGAAGTCCACGATGGCCGTCAACCTCGCGGTGTCACTCGCGGCGCATGGGGCGCGGATCGGGCTCATGGACGCGGATGTGTATGGGCCTAACGTGCCGCGGATGATGGGGGTGAACGCGCCGCCTCCCGTGGTCAACGAGAAGATCATTCCGCTCGAGGCCCACGGCGTGAAGATCATCAGCCTCGGCTTCCTCATCGAGCGCGACCAGCCCGCCATCTGGCGGGGACCGATCGTGATGAAAATCGTCACGCAATTCCTGCGCGACGTGAAGTGGGGCGAGCTCGATGCCTTGATCGTGGACATGCCACCAGGCACCGGTGACGCGCAGTTGTCGCTCGTCCAGGCCACCCAGGTACGCGGAGCGATCATCGTCACGACGCCCCAGGATGTCGCGACGGGTGACGCCCTGCGCGGTGCCAAGATGTTCATGCGCGTCGGCGTGCCGGTGCTCGGGATCGTCGAGAACATGAGCTGGTTCGAATGCCCGCACTGCGGGAAACCCACGTCCATCTTCGGATCCGGCGGCGGTCAGCGCCTCGCCGATGAACTGGAACTGCCGCTGCTCGGCCAGGTGCCGTTGTATCCGCGGGTGCTCGAGGGTGGGGAAAGCGGTCGCCCGATCGTGCTCGCGGAACCGGAATCTGGAGCGGCGAAGGCGATCGATGCGCTGGCCCGGGGTATTGCGCAGTCGTTAGGGATTCGGCTCGGGGAGCCTTAGGGAGCAAGGGTGAGAGGGTGCAGGGTAGCCGTTCACCCTTCCACCGTCTCACCCTTCACCCTCTCACCCTCCACCCATGCTCATCACCCTTCTCACCGACTTCGGTACCGCCGACGGGTATGTCGCCGAGATGAAGGGCGTGCTGGTGACCGCTGCGCCTGGGGTGAGCGTGGTAGACCTGTCCCACGACATCACACCTCACGACGTGGAGTCCGCTCGGCTCGCGGTCGCGCGCTACTGGCGACGCTTCCCGGCTGGGACCGTGCACCTCGTGGTCGTCGACTCGGGGGTGGGATCGGCGCGTCGCGCGATCGCGGTGGCGAGCGATGGCCGTTTCCTGGTCGGACCCGACAACGGCGTGTTGTCTCCCGCGCTGCTGTTCCCCGGCGCCGAAGTGATCTCGGTGCCCGTCCCGACTGACGCAGCGCCGACCTTTCACGGGCGTGACGTCTTTGCCCCGATCGCGGCGACGCTGGTTCTGGGTGCGAAGCTGTCGTCGTTAGGTTCGCCGCATGACGATCCCGTCGTGCGGCGCACGCCCGAGGTCCACCGCGAACCGGACGGAACGCTGCGCGGCGAAGTCATCGTCGTCGACCGGTTCGGGAACGCGGTCACCAACGTCGTGGCGGCGAGTGCGAGCGAAGTGCGAGTGCTGGATCAGGTATTGCCACTGCGACGCACCTATGCCGATGTCGGGCCTGGAGAACCCGTCGCGCTCGTCGGGTCGTCAGGCCTGATCGAGATCGCGGTCCGCGAAGGGAGTGCTGCCGAGGTCCTCGGGATATCGCGAGGCACACGCGTCGTTGTGCGTACGGCCGCCATAACGTGAAGCAACCCGATCGCTGAGCCAATCCGACCGACTGGTGTTGACGGCAGCAAGCGCGCGCGATCAACGTGTATCGTGCGCCGTCACTCCTTACTACTGACCATCGCGATCTCCGCGACAGGCTGCGCGTCCGCGCGAACCCACCGGGTTCAGCCCGAGTCGGCACCGGTCGCTGCCGCCGGTGTGTGCGTGGACTGTGGGGCGATCGAGGAAGCGCTGCTGGCGCGATCGAACGATCGCGTCGCCGAACTCAAGAAACGTGGTGGGGAATGCGCCGCGTATGGGACGGTACTCGAGTCGTCGGTGCAATCGGGTCGAGTCACCATCCGGCCATTCATGTGGCGCGTGAGCGGCCGGCTCGTGTCCGGTGAAGCCCGTTCCGACGGCGACATTGTCGTAGCGCGACACATCGACCCGCTGAACATCGGGATAAGAACGGTCTACGACATCGTGCGGTCACTTGAACATGAGGCAGCTCACGTCACGTTCCGCATCGCGAATGATCCCGCGACGGTGGTCGACGACGCGACTGACATTGTTCGTGCGTGCCGCGACGACGGACGCGAGACGAGATATGCGAGATAGCGCGAAGCCGATCGGCTTACTCGTCTGACCGTCTACCTGACTGCCCGTCTGCCCGTCTGCCCGTCTACCCGTCGTTCAGGTTCGGACGGGCTTTCTCGCCGCGGCCACACCCGTAATTGGCGTCGGTGTCTGCCACGCAGCTGACTCGTCCACCCCGACCTTCGTCGCGGCATCTCGGTGCGTGCCGCCGCGAGACAGGATGGCCGCTCCAAAGCCAGCTGTTGCCGCTACCCACGTGACGGCCAGGGCAATCATCCGGAGCACTCCGCTGATCGCCGGTGACCACTGGAATGCAGCGGCCAGCACCCACACGCCCATGAAGACCGCGATTCCCAGTACGAGCGCGCGGAGCGCGCGTCCACGGGCATCGCCACGACCCGCGCCGATGCTCCCGCCGGCCAGCCTCGCCACCGAGAGAAAACCAAGCGTCAGGAAGCCGGCGACCGCGAGCACATAGGCCACGATAGCGAATGGGACGAGCAGGATGCCCACGACCGTCAGGCAGAGCGCGGCGACCACCACCAGCATCAACGGGATCATGCCAAGTTCGCCCGCAATGCCCACCAGGAACGAGCGCCCGAAGCTCTGCTCCAGCACATCCGTAACGCCGTCGAGGTAGGCGCCGGCGAACACCAGGACGCCGATTCCGATGAGCAGCATGACCACCAGCCAGCCTAACGACAAGCTCATGGCTTCCGTGGTACCGCGACGAGGTGCGGGTCCCTGGTCCACGTCCTCGAGCCAGCTGAAGGAGGTCGAAAACGTGCGCGCCGTGCCGGTCACCGATCCGCGCGGGTTAACGACGCTGCCCAGGACGGCAATTGCGTCGCCCGTGATGGATCCACCCTCTTCGACCACGATGTCCCCGGCGATGGCGATCGCCGTGCCACGGATGACACCCCGGACGTGAAGGTCACCGGCCGCAACGAGGAGGGGACCGGTTACCGTGTCGCCTGCCGGAATGGTCCGTCCGCCAAAGCGGATCGTGTCCGAACTGACCCCGGGACGCTGGGTTTGCTGGGTCGCGGCGGAAACCGTGGAGGCGTTCTCCTGGCCAACTGCCTGGGCCTGGAGCGATGGGGCCACCACGATCAGCGACGCGACGGCGAAAGTCATGACCGTCGCGCGCATGTTACATCCTCCGGCGACGGGAAGCCGCTGCAATCGCCCTCAGCCCGAATGCCGAGATCGCGACTACCGCGAGGAAACCTGAAGCCGCCAGCATCAGCCCGGTGGTCCCACCGAAGCCAGGGCCAGATGGTCCAAGCGTCGAACTAAGGAAACCGCTCGCCGCCTCGGTACCAAGTCCGCGGACGCGGGCCACTGCCACGCTGGCCAGGAAGGCGACCGCATCCAACCGGCTGGCCATCCAGATCGTGCCGGCTGTGAGCGACGTGGCCACGACTGCGGCGACACCCGCAGCAAGTAACCGCGCCTGCCTCGATCTGGGCACAAAGCGCCGCACCGTGTTCGTGGCCGCCACATGCCAGGGTTCGAACACCTGGACCTTCCGCATCACCCGGTAGGCAAAAAGCGGAGACGGGGTGAAGTGAGGCATTTGTTCGAGGGTCGTTACCAGCTGCTGCTGTTCCTCGACCTGTGTGCGACAAGTCACACACTCCTCTAAATGCGCAGCGAGGGGTGACGTGTCTGAACCTTCCTCGCCGTCGACGAGGAGTTCGATTTCCTGCGGGGTCAGGTGACGGTGATCCACAATAGCCTCCGGTGGGTCGTACGAGCCGGGTGGGGTAAGGGTTTCATCGGGTAAGCGGGCAAACGGGCGAACGGGCAAACGCGAATCGTGTGCAAGCCGAGGGGCTGGCCCGAGAACCCGTTTGCCCGACTGCCCGTCTACCCGTTTGCCCGTTATTCACGTTCGCCTCCAAGCGCTTCACGAAGCTGGTGCCGCGCCCGGTGGATGTAGGTCTTCACGGTTCCCAGCGGCAAATCGAGAGTGGCCGCGATTTCTTCGTACGAACGGCCTTCGACGTGCCGGAGCATGATGCAAGACCGGTATTCCGGTCTTAGCGCGGATATCGCTTTTTCGATCGCGCCGCCGAGCTCCTTCGCTTCGAGTTCCTCCAGTGCCGATTCCTGCCTGGCACGAACGTCGAACGAGGTGGCCTCTACCTCCGCGGCTGTGGCCGCGTGCGGCGATCCATCGATGCTGATCGTACTGAGCTGCCGTTTTCGGAGATAATCGATCGCGACGTTGTTCGCGATCTTGAACAACCAGCTCGACAGGCGAAACTCCGGCCGATATCGGTCGATGTGGTTCAGGACCTTGATGAACGTGTCCTGGGCGAGATCCTCGGACGTCTCGCGGTCGCGGACCATGCGGTAGATGAGCGAAAAGATCGGCCGCTCGTAGCGCCTGACCAGTTCGCGAAATGCATCTTCGCGTCCTCGTTGCGCCCAGAGGACGACGTCGGCATCCGGGAGGTTCTGGAGGTCGAGGGTGCGCGGCTCTGGCATGTCGAGGGCCGGTGGCCTCGCAGGACTCTCATGAGCGCGACGCCGACGGAACGACGGAAGCTAAGGACGCGCTAAACACCGGGCCAGCGCGAGCTTGCCCGGGTTCCTCCGTCGGGCGACCTTTCTCGTTGATGACTTCGACTGGGCTCGACGCCGTCGAAGCGCGTGCGGCAGCATCCGGCGGGGCGGGAAAACGCGCCTACGTTCGCCGGATCTTTTCCGAGATCGCGCCGCGCTACGACCTCCTGAATCACGTCCTCAGCCTCAACATCGACCGCGGTTGGCGGCGCGCCGCGATCGACGAGCTGGGGTGGCGTCAACGTCCCGACGGGACCTGGCTCGACCTCTGCGCCGGCACGCTCGACGTGGGCGCGATGCTTGCCCGCTCAACCGGATTTCGCGGAACGGTAATCGGCGCGGACTTTGCCGAGCCGATGTTGCGAAAGGGCGCTGGAAAGGCTGATCCGGCCCGGTTGCGGCCAGTCGCGGCCGACGCTCTGACGCTCCCTTTTCGCGACGATTCGATGGCCGGCGCGATCGTCGCGTTTGGTGTGCGCAACCTCGCCAGTCTCGACGACGGCCTGCGTGAAGTCCGGCGCGTGCTGGCCCCGGGTGGGCGCTTCGTGATTCTCGAGTTTTCGACACCTCCGCGGGCCCTGGTTCGCGGTGCGTATCGTTTCTACTCGCACCACGTGTTGCCGTCGATTGGACGAATGCTCTCCGGGCACCCGACGGCGTATCAGTACCTGCCGGAATCCGTCGACAACTTTCCAAACGCCGAGAAACTCGCCGATCGCATGCGTTCGGTGGGCTTCACCAACGTGTGCTGGCGGCACCTGACGTTTGGCGTCGCTGCAATCCACGTTGGAGAACGCTGATGGAGTTTTTCTCACATCTCATGTCTCAAATCTCACGTCGACCGTGATGTTCGATTCTTTGTCCGCGTTTATCGCCGCGCTCGACGAGGCGGGTGAGTTGAAGCGCATCAGCCATCCCGTGGCGGCGAAGCTCGAGATCTGCGAAATAGCGGATCGTGTCATGAAACAACCCGGCGGCGGCAAGGCGCTCCTGTTTGAAAACGTCATTCGCCACGATGGCTCGCGTTCACCGTGGCCAGTGGCCATCAACTTGTTCGGCTCGATGCGCCGCATGTCCATGGCGCTGGGCGTGGACAACCTCGACGACATCGGCGCGCGCATAACGAGGCTGCTTGATCTCAAGGTGCCCGACGGCCTGATCGCCAAGCTTGGCTTGATCCCGCGTCTCCTCGAGATATCGAAGTTCCCGCCACGGCACGCGAAGGGTGCACCGGCGTGCCAGGAGGTCGTCTGGCGTGGCAATGACATCGACGTCATGCAGCTGCCCATCCTCACGACGTGGCCCGAAGACGGCGGCCCCTACATCACGTTGCCGATGGTGATCTCGGTCGACCCGAAGCGCGGGATCCGGAACGTCGGGATGTATCGCGTCCAGGTGCTGGGTCGCGATTCGCTGGCCATGCACTGGCAGCGCCACAAGGTTGGCGCCGCGCACTGGCGCGACATGGCGGAACGCGGTGAGAAGATGTCGGTCTGCATCGCCATCGGCGCCGATCCGGCATCCGTCTACTCAGCGTCCGCGCCGCTGCCACCGATGGTGGATGAATTTCTGTTCGCGGGTTTCCTGCGTCAGTCGCCGGTTCAGCTCACCAAGGCGGTGACGTGTGACCTGGACGTCCCCGCCGAAGCCGAGTTCGTGATCGAGGGTGAAATCGATCCGAGCGAGCCGCTCGTCACGGAAGGCCCGTTCGGGGATCACACCGGCTTCTATTCCGAGGCCGACCTGTATCCCCGCGTGCGCATCACCGCGATCACGATGCGCCGAACGCCGGTGTATGCGACGACCATCGTCGGGCGGCCCCCCATGGAGGACTTCTACCTCGGCCATGCGACCGAGCGGATCTTCCTGCCGCTCCTGCGACTCACGGTTCCCGAAATTGTCGACTACCACATGCCCGCCGAGGGGATCTTCCACAACCTCGTGTTCGTGTCGATCGACAAGCAGTATCCCGGGCAGGCCTACAAGGTGATGAACGCCATGTGGGGCGCTGGACTGATGTCGCTCGCCAAGGTGCTGATCGTCGTGGACAAGGAAGTCAACGTACGCGACCCGCGCGAAGCCTGGTGGGTGGCGCTCAATCACATCGATCCCCAACGGGATACACGCTTCTCCATGGGTCCAATAGACGTGCTCGATCACTCGAGCCGTGCCTTCACCTACGGGTCGAAGATGGGCATCGACGCGACGAGGAAGTGGCCGGAGGAAGGGTTCACGCGGGACTGGCCTCCACGGATCGAGATGGATGGGGACACGAAGGCCCGCGTCAACGCCATGTGGTCCAAACTCGGGCTCGGCGCATGACATCGCCGGCGCCGGGAGGGGGACGTGACGGACAGCTGCTGGGCGGGGAGTCATTGCTCGTCAAGTACCTGAACTTCGTGAAGGTGCCGCACACCGTATTTGCGCTGCCGTTTGCGCTGGTGGGGGCGACGCTGGCCAGCTATCGCGCCCCGGTGACCTGGGTGTCGTTAGGGTGGATCGTGCTGGCGTTTACGGCGGTCCGGTTCGCGGCCATGGGCTTCAATCGCATTGTCGACCGGGACATCGACGCGCGAAACCCGCGCACGGCCAACCGCGAGTTGCCACGAGGGACGCTCACGTTGCAACAGGCAACGGCCGCCGTGGTCGTGATGTCGGTCGTGTTCATCGTCGCCGCCTGGCGGCTCAACCCGGTCTGCGGCTGGCTGTCCCCGTTCGCGTTAGGCTTGGTGCTGTGCTACAGCTACACCAAGCGGTTCACGCGCTGGTCGCACCTGGTGCTGGGCGCCAGCCTGTCAATCGCCCCGGTCGGCGGGTACCTGGGCGTCGCGGGGCAGTGGAGCGACCCGGCGTGGATGCTCCCCGTACTGGCGGTGGCCGTCGCCACCTGGGTGGCCGGCTTCGACATCCTCTACGCGCTGGCGGACCAGGCCTTCGACCGTGAGCAGGGCCTGCACTCGATCCCCGCAGCGTTAGGCTCCGAACGGGCGGTGCGGATCAGCCAGGTGCTGCATGTGGGGACGGTGGCGTCGCTGATGGCGGTCGGCTGGGGAACGGGAGCCGGTTGGCTGTACGCGGCGGGCGTGGCTGTCGCCGCCGTCCTGCTGCTCTATGAACATTCGCTGGTGAAGCCGCACGACCTTCGCCGCCTCGACGCGGCGTTCTTCACGATGAACGGCGTCATTTCGATCGCGTTTTTCGTGTTCGTGCTGGTGGAGCGGCTCATGCGCTCGGGTGCAACGGACGTCGCCATCGCGGGGGTCCGATAGTGGCCGCCGAGCTGCCGCTGATTGTCGCCATTACCGGAGCGTCGGGCGCACCGTACGCCGTGCGGTTGCTGCAGGCGCTGGCGGCGGCCAGGCAACCCACCTGGCTGATCGTGTCCGAGCACGGGTATCGGTTGCTCGACACCGAGTCGGGCATCGGTTCACTCGAGGCGTTGCGGGAGCGCGTCGGTGCTGGTGCCTGGGATCAAAGCGTCCGCGTCTTCGACGACAGGGATCGCGGTGCATCGCCGGCGTCCGGTTCCGTGCCAACGAAGGGCATGGTCATTTGCCCGTGTTCGATGGGGACCGTCGCGGCAATTGCCGCCGGGACGTCGCGGTCACTCGTGGAACGGTCTGCGGACGTCGTGTTGAAGGAGCGTCGCAAGCTCATCGTCGTGCCGCGCGAAACGCCGTACAGCGACATCCATCTCGAGAACATGTTGCGCCTGACGAGGGCCGGCGCCGTGGTGCTGCCGGCGTCCCCGGGTTTCTATCATCGGCCGCAGCGGATCCAAGAGCTCGTGGACTTCGTGGTCGGTCGCATCCTCGACCACGTCGGAGTCAGCAACGAGATGCCCCGCTGGTCGGGCGGCGACGATCAGACGTGATCAGGACGTGAGCCGTTGTCCGACACCCCACATCCGACATTCGCCATCCGCCGCATCGGCCTCATTTCCGACACCCATGGGCTGGTGCGGCCGGAAGTTCATGTCGCGCTGGCTGGTGTCGAGTTCATCCTGCACGCCGGTGATGTCGGCGGCGACGAGATCCTCGACGAGCTGTCGATTATCGCGCCCGTCCAGGCGGTGCTCGGCAACACCGACGATCCGGCAAACCCGCGCCTTCGCGCCGCGATCGACATCGTCGCCGGCGGCCTGACCATTCACGTCAGCCACGGCCACGAACTGGGCTCGCCGAAGCCCGAGAAGCTTCTCGCTCGTTATGCGGCACAGGTCATCGTGTACGGACACACCCATGAACCGCGCATTGTCGTCGCGGACGGCCGCCTCGTCGTAAATCCCGGCGCCGCGGGCCCGGGGCGTTTCGACATCAAGCCAAGCGTCGCGATTCTCGAGATCAGCGGCGGAACCGCAGAGGCCCAGATAGTTCCACTCGGATGATCAGGCTTTGAGGAGTCTTTCCGACATCCGAACTCCGACAGCCGACCTCCAGGATGAGTGGTTGTGGGGCTGGGACCCAACGCCAGGCATCGTATCGGTGTGGGCGGATGGAAAGGGCCGCGCGACCGTCTGGCGTCGCATTCCCGGCGAAAACCGGCTGATTCGAGAGCAGGAGCGTTTTCGCCCGTGGGTCTTGCTCAACCGACTCGATGACCTGCAACACCTCGGCTCGCAGCTGCAGCCGGAGCACAGCGACAAGGGCTCGATCTGGTTCAGGGAACTGACTGGGCCCGGTGAGTTGCGCTTTGTGGTGAGCGCAACTGACGGGAGTACGCTCCGATCTGCGATCCTCGGCGGAGCGCGCAACCGGCTGGGTCAACGAGTGACGAACCTGCGCGATCTCGGCCAGGAGGCGGTCCTCGCGTTGCCGCCCGAGGAGCAATATCTGGTCGCGAGCGGCCGGACCTACTTCCGCGACCTCACATTCGATGACCTGCGGCGACTCCAGTTCGACCTCGAAACGCAGGGACTGAATCCGTCGCGGCACCGGATGTTCATGGTGTCGGTGCGTGATCCGTCCGGGCGGATCGAGGTGCTCGAGGTGAGTGGCGATACCGACGATGACGAGGCCGCTCTCATTCGGCGTCTCTGCAAAGTCATTCGCGACGCCGACCCCGACGTGATCGAGAACCACAACCTCCACGGATTCGATCTCCCGTTCCTCCACAAGCGGGCATCGATCCTTGGCGTGCCGCTCGACCTCGGCCGCATCGGGCCGCCGGGATTTCGCGAACGGGCGGCGAGTCGTGGCATGACGCCGGAGACCGAGGGTGCACGTCGCGTCAGGCTGGTTCTCCCGGGACGCGAACTGATCGACACGCTCGACGCGGTCTGGCGTTATGACTTTTCGACGCGCGAGCTGCCGGGTCACGGCCTCAAGGCAGTGGCACGCCACTTCGGCATCGCTGCCCCCGATCGCGAGCTGATTCGGGGTGACCTCGTCTACACGACGTTCCTCGAGGATCCGGAGCGCGTTCGTCGTTACGCATCGTCGGATGTGGTGGAGGTCGCGGGACTGGCGCGATTGCTGGGCGGCGCCGCGTTTGCGCTGGCCCGGATGGCGCCCCGCCGCTACGAGCGCCTGGCCGACGCCGGGGCCGCCACCGGCGTGATTGACCCGCTCCTGGTGCGCGCTTACCTCCGGGCGGGAGCGGCGCTGCCGGCGCATAACGCGACTCGTCAGGCGCCGCACACGGGGGCGGCGCTTCACCTCTTTGCGGCGGGCGCGGCGCGCCGCGTGGTCAAGGCCGACGTCGCCAGCCTGTACCCATCGCTCATGCGCGCGTACCGCATCGGACCGTCCCGTGATTACCTGGGCGCGATGATCTCGATGGTCGATCGTCTCGTCGAGCAGCGGCTCGAGGCAAAGTCGCGGGCGAAGGCGGCCGAGCCGGGAAGCGCCGAGCGGTACATCCACGAGGGAACGTCGGCGGCGATGAAGCTCGTGGTGAACTCGGCCTACGGGTATCTCGCCGCCGGCGGTGGTCTCACCCGTTTCGCCGATGTGGACGCGGCCAATGACGTCACGCGGCGCGGCCGCGAGACGCTCGCGCTGATCAGTCGCGAACTTGCCGCGCGCGGCGTTACCCTGCTCGAGGGCGATACCGACGGCGTGTACTTCTCGGTGCCTGACGAGTGGAGTGAGGCCGATGAGCGCGGCGTCGTGGCCGAGGTAGCGGCACTGCTTCCCGAGCTGGTGCAGCTGGAGCTCGAGGGTCGGTACCGTGCGATGCTGTCGCACGAGCCGAAGAACTACGCGCTGCTCAAGTACGACGGTACGCTGCTGCTGAAGGGTGTCGCATTCCGGTCGAGTCGTGCCGAGCCGTTTGGTCAGGCATTCCTGCGCCACGCGATCACGTGCCTGCTGACGGATGATGTCCCGGGCGTTCGCGACGCCTTTGTCGCGACGGTGGAATCCCTCCGTCGGCGGGAGGTCGCCACGCAGGACGTGTCGTCGCGTGTTCGACTGACGAAAAGTCCCGAGCGCTACGCCGCCCAGCGGGAACAGCGCCGGGAAGCCATGTACGAGGCGATGCTCGCTCGCGGCGAGACCTCCTGGCGGAAGGGAGACCGGGTGCGCGTGTACCGGTGGAGTGGTGGGTGGCGCCTCTATTCGCCCGACGATGACGCGCGCGACTATGATGTCGACCATTACGTACGTGCGCTCAAGGTGAACTATGCCTCGCGATTGTCACGCGCGCTTCGCGCCGACGACTTCGTGGCGCTGTTTTCGGACCCCGAGCAGCCATCCCTGTTTGCGCCCGACTTCGCTTCGATGCGGCCGATCCTGACGACGCTGACGGTCGACCTGAAGCCCGGTTTTTGAACTTTTCGGCAGTCGATTCCGTCCCTTATGGTCGAAAGCCGGAAGCCTGAAGCCGCCGCCAACGAACCTTCCGCTGGATGTGTCGAAGCACCATGACCCTCGACGCCCTGAAGCAGGACCTCCGTTACGCCCTTCGCGGTCTGCGTTCCAAGCCGGGATTCGCCGCTGCGGTTGTGGTGACGCTCGCGCTCGGAATCGGCGCCAACGCCGCGATGTTCGGCATTGTCGATCGCCTCCTGTTCCGGCCGCCGCCAATGTTGAAGGATCCCGATACCGCACACCGCGTCTACCTGTACCGCGTCTTCCGGGACACCGAGCGTCCGGGTGGCGTGGGCCAATTCGCGCGTTTCCGCGACATCGCGTCGCTCACGACGTCCTTCTCGCTCGCCGCCGGGCACACGTCGCGACAGATGGCGGTCGGCATCGGCGACGCAGCGCGCGAGATGCAGATCGGTGTCGTCAGCGCCGCCTTCTTCTCGTTTTTCGATGCGCCAACGGTCAAGGGACGCTACTTCACGACCGCCGAAGACCAGCCGACGGACAATGCATCGGTCGCCGTCTTGAGCTACACGTTGTGGCAGACTCGTTATGGCGGGATCGAGTCGATCCTCGATTCGACGATCCAGATCGGCCCGATGAAGCTGTCCATCATCGGCGTCGCGCCGCCGGGCTTCGTGGGTCTGTGGCCGAACCAGCCTCCGGTCGCGTACGTCCCGATGACGACGTACGCGGTCTCGCAGAACTTCAAGCCAAGGAATGCCACGTGGTGGGAGACCTATAGTTGGGGGTGGATGGACATGATCGTCAGGCGCAAGCCGGGCGTGTCCATCACCGCCGCCAACACCGATGTCTCCACCGCCTTCAGCAGGAGCTACGACAAGCAGGTCATCGAGCAGCCGCGGGTCACCCCGAAAAACGTGGCGAAGCCGCGAGCGATCGTGGGGTCGATCCTCCCGTCGCGCGGGCCTAACGCTTCCGCGGTGTCGAAGGTCGCGACGTGGGTCGCGGGCATGTCGGTGATCGTGTTGCTCATTGCGTGCGCAAACGTCGCAAACCTGCTCCTCTCGCGGGCGTTGAGACGCCGGCGCGAAATCGCCATGCGTCTGGCGCTCGGTGTCACGCGCGGACGGCTGCTTTCGCAATTGCTCACCGAAAGCATGGTGCTGGCGTTGATGGGGGGAGCCGTCGGCATGGTGGTCGCGCACTGGGGTGGTGCCGCGCTTCGCGCCGGACTGCTTCCGCAAAGCGAAGCGGCGGCCGGATTCCGTGATCTTCGCACCGTGTTCTATGCTGCCCTGGCCGCACTTACGGTTGGTTTCCTCACTGGTCTCGCGCCCATCCTTCAGGCGCGTCGCGCCGACCTGACGAATGACCTGAAGGCGGGAACGCGCGAAGGCACCTACGGCCGCTCGAAGATGCGCGTCGGCTTGTTGATCGCGCAGGGCGCGCTGTCGGTCATCCTCCTGGTTGGCGCGGGTCTCTTCGTGCGCAGCCTGGGGAACGTGCGCAACATCCGATTGGGGTACGATGTCGACCCGATCCTGATCGCGGACCTCAACATGCGCGGCGTGGAGCTGGACAGCGCACCGCGCGCGGCGCTTCGGCGGCGCCTGCTTGAAGTCGCGTTATCGATCCCGGTCGTGCAGAACGCAAGCCTTCAGGTCGGTGTTCCCTTCTGGAGCTCGTGGAGCAACAGCCTCTACGTCGAGGGAATCGACACGGTGTTCCGCTACGGCAACTTCATGCTGAACCCGGTGTCACCGAGTTATTTCGAGACCTTCGGCACGAGACTATTGCGAGGGCGGGGCATCGAGGCGACGGACGTTGACGGCGGACCCAAAATCATGGTCGTCAGTCAGAAAATGGGCCAAGTGCTCTTTCCAGGGCGTGACCCCATTGGACAATGCGTTCGCATGAACGCGGATACGATGCCGTGTCACACGGTTGTTGGCATCGCGGAAGACATCAAGGCCGGAAGTCTCAAGCCCGACTCGAACTTCTATTACTACATCGCCGCCACGCAATTCAGCCCGCAAACCGGTGGTCTCTTCATCCGCGTTCGCAACGGAACCGCGAAACAGCACCTCGAGACGGTGCGCAAACGATTGCAACAGGAAATGCCGGGCGCATCGTACGTGAAGCTGACTACGTTCGGCGAGATCATAGGACAGCAAACGCAGTCATGGCGGCTGGGGGCGACAATGTTCGTCGCATTCGGCGCGCTGGCACTGATCCTGGCCGCCGTGGGGTTGTACAGCGTGATCGCCTACAACGTCACGCAGCGACAGCACGAGCTGGGTGTGCGAGTCGCGTTAGGCGCGAGCGGGCCGGATGTGATCCGCCTGGTGGTTGCCGACGGATTGAAAGTAGTGGGCATTGGCGTGACCGCCGGCTTGCTGGTCGCGCTGTGGGCGGGGAAGTTCGTGCAGCCGCTCTTGTTCAGCGTGTCACCGCGGGATCCGTCGGTTTTTGCGATGGTCGCGACGACGCTGATTGGCGTCGCGATCGCAGCAAGCTGGATACCCGCCCGTCGCGCGTCTCGTGTCGATCCAAACGTCGTGTTGCGCTCGGATTGAGTTCCTATGACGCGATGACGCTGGCACTGACTTCGACGCGATCACGCCCACCTTCCTTGGCACGGTAGAGCGCCGCGTCCGCTGCCGCGATCAGGTCCGTTCCGATAATCGACTCAGAGCTCGTAGTCGCCACGCCGAGGCTGGCCGTGACCGCAATCGAAAGACCGTCGTACCTGACCGGTTCGGCTGCGACCCTCATCCTGACGCGCTCCGCGATCACGTGTCCGTCCGCCGCCTCACAGCCAGGCAGGAGCAGGATGAACTCTTCGCCGCCAAACCGCCCGACGAAATCGTATTCCCGGAGCTGCGAGTTGATCGCCGCGGCGGTAGCCTGGAGCACCGCGTCACCGGCCGCGTGACTGTGTTGATCGTTGACCGCCTTGAATCGATCGATGTCCAGCATGGCGACGGTCAGTGGTCGCTTCTCGCGCTTCACGCGCTGCAGTTCGCGATCGAGTTGCTCCAGGATCATGCGCCGATTCCACAGACCGGTCAGGTGATCCGTGGTGGCATGATGCCGCAGGGCCTCCTGCGCGGCTAGCAAACCTCTCTGGAGTTCGAGCACTCGCATGCCGGACCAGAGGCGGGCCCTCATTTCACTCTGGTTGAACGGCTTGGTGAGAAAGTCATCGGCGCCGGCTTCGAGCCCGATCACCATGTCCTCGGCTGTTTCGCGGGCCGTGAGCAGGATGACGTAGATGTACCACTCGGAGCGCAGCCTGATCTCGCGACAAACCGCGAGCCCGTCGGCGCCCGGCATCATCCAGTCGAGAACGGCGAGCCGGGGACCACCGGCTTCCAACAATGCCGCAATGGCAGCGGTCCCGTCGTTGACGGAGACGACGTCGTGCTTCAGGCGCTCGAGCGTCTTCTTGAGCAGCGCACGCGAGATGGCGTCATCGTCCGCGATCAGGATTCGCATTCGTCACAATCCGATGTAGCCGGCGAGTACTTCGTCGAGGCGATTGGTTTCCCGCTCCAGATCCGCGAATTCCTCGATCGCTTCGTTCAAGAGGGCAGAACGGCCAATAGCCTCCAGTCGACCCGCGACCTCTGCGACTGGACCGGCGCCAAGGCTCGCACACGCCCCCCGGAGCATGTGTGCGGATCGTTCCAGCCCAGGCGCGTCGGAGGCGTTTATGCAGCGGCGAATCTCGGTGATCATGGCTGGCGACTCTTCGCGAAACAGCTGGACGAGTTCACGCACGAGGCTATGGTCTCCCTCAGTTCGCTGAAGAACTTCCGAGAGGTCGAACGGCGATTCCGGCACTCGCGGTGCGATCTTCGGCGCACCACCGGCGACCACGCCGACCGGCTGCTCTACGAGAGATTCGATCAGTTCGAAAAGCGCGTCCGCGACCACGGGTTTCGAGACATATCCGTCCATCCCCGCCTCGAGGCATTTTTCAGCGTCTCCCTTCATCGCGTGCGCCGTCAGGGCAATGATGGGAACGTGGCCACCTGTGATCACCTCGGCGGATCGGATCGCGCGCGTGGCTTCGTGGCCATCCATTTCGGGCATCTGGACGTCCATCAAGACCAGGTCGAAGGTCTCGGAGGCAACAGCCGCCACGGCCTCGCGACCATTCCGTGCCGTGACGACCGAATGACCGCGCTTCGTCAGGAGCACCGTCACCAGCTGTCGGTTCACTGCGTTGTCTTCAGCGACGAGGACCCGGTATGCCCGCGCGGAAGGGATCACACTGGCTGGAGCGGACGCCTGCGCTGCTGGCGGCGGCTCCTTGCCATCTACCAGGGAAAGGATCGCGTCGAGCAACACCGACTGCCTGACTGGTTTGATGAGATAGGCCGAGATGCCAATCTCGCGCGACCGTACGGCCCCATCGCGACCGCCAATCGATGACAACATGACGATGGTCGTCCCGCTGAACTCCGCCCGCTCCCGGATGGTGGTGGCAAGGGTGAAGCCATCCATTCCGGGCATTTCGTAGTCGATCAAGGCCAACCGGAAGGGGTCGCCCTGTTGTACCGCGCGTTCCATTGCGCGAATCGCTGCGGCGCCGCCGTCAACGACAACCGCACGCAATCCCCAGCCGCCGAGCACTTCCTCGAGGATACGACGATTCGTCGTATTGTCGTCGACGACGAGCGCGTGGAGGTTCGCGAGATCACTGAGTTGACCGCGAGCGACCTGTGGTGACGAGTCAGGGCGTACCTCGAACGGCAGCGTGAGGTGGAACTTGCTGCCGCGTCCCAGCTCACTCTCCACCCACAACTTGCCGCCCATCAGCGTGGCCAGGCGCGAGGAGATCGTGAGGCCGAGCCCCGTTCCGCCGAATTTCCGGGTCGTCGACGCGTCAGCCTGGGTAAAGGCCTCGAACACCGCGGCCTGTTTTTCCGGCGAGATGCCAATGCCGGTATCAGTCACCTTGAAATGCAGGACGGTCTGTTTGTCGTCGAAGGACTCGCGTGCGACGCGGACCACGACTTCTCCGGTCTCAGTGAACTTGATCGCGTTGCCAACGAGGTTGATGAGTATCTGTCGCAGTCGCGCCGGATCGCCACGTAACGACTGGGGAACCTGCGCTGTGACGTGGCTCGCCAGCTCGAGGCCCTTGGCATGAGCGCGCGGAGCAAGCGGTCGTAGCGTGCTCTCGAGGGTGTGCTGGAGGTCGAAGTCGACATGATCGATATCAAGCTTCTGGGCATCGATCTTCGCGGAGTCGAGGATGTCGTTTATGACACCCAGCAACGAATCGGCGGAAAGGCGGACTGTCTCGAGGTAGTCGCGCTGCTCCGCGGTGAGGTCCGTGCCAAGGGCCAGTTCCGTCATGCCAAGGATCCCGTTCATCGGTGTGCGGATCTCGTGGCTCATGTTCGCCAGGAACTCGCTCTTGGCGCGATTGGCGTTCTCGGCTGCTTCCGTGGCAAGCGTCAGCGCCTTTTCTGCCGCCTTGCGCGCGGTAATGTCGAGGATCGTTCCTTCCACGACGCGCGCCCCACCGGCGTGGGCTTCGTCGAGGAGGGTGGCGGTTTCCAGGATCCAGATGGGCTGGCCGTCCGGCCCGCGGATTTCACTCTCGAAGTCCGTCAACACTCCATCTGTCTGGAGACGCGCAACAAAGCGGTCCCGCTCTGTCGTATCGAGGTAGAGGTCCGTGGCGCGATGCGCCATACATTCGGCCCGCGACTTGTATCCCGCGATTCGCGCGAACGCGTCGTTGCAGTCGAGGAGCTCGCCGCCAAGCGTGGTGCGGTAGATGCCTGACAGGCTGCGCTCGAAGAACCGCCGATACCGCTGTTCACTGGCTTCGAGTTCGTGCGTTCTGGCGGCGAGCCGACGATCGGTTATGGCGGTGAATGTGGTCGACAGGATGACGACCAGCGTCACTACCACGATGCCCTCCAGGCCACCAGTCGACAGGTCCGTGGCCCCGACCACGTCCATGGACTCCATCGTGTGCGTGAAGGTCGCCGCGGCCATTCCCGTGTAGTGCATGGCAACGACCGCCACTCCCATCACGACGGCACTGATCACCTTGAGCGGGGCAAGATCGCGCTTCTCGTTTCGGAAACGAAACGCCAGCAAGAGCGCGACCAGTGAGACCACGATCGCAACCACTACGGAGAGCGTGACGATCGCGACGTTCCAACTCATGTGCGACTGCAACCGCATGGCGCCCATACCGATGTAGTGCATTGCGGCGATGCCGCTTCCCATGGCCACACTGCCGACGAGCGCGGCCCGCAACGTCATTCGCTGTCGGCTAACGACAAAGAGCGCGATACCGGACGCGGCCACGGCGGCGATCCATGACAGGAACACTGTCGGCAGGTGGTATCGAACCTCGACGGGAAGGCTGAACGCGAGCATCGCTACGAAGTGCATCGACCAGATGCCAAGGCCCATGCTGGCGGCGCCACAAACCAGCCAGACGACGCGCATCCGTCCCTGCGCTTCAGCCGTTCGGCCGGCGAGATCGAGCGCAGTGTGTGACGCTCCAATCGCCAAAAAGAGCGAGAGCGCGACCAACCAATAGTTGTAGGTCCCCGTCATGTCGAGTCTTCCCCTGTTGCCGGAAGGCGGTAAGGCCGGCGCCTAGAGGAAATGACTTGTGGTAGTGACTCAGGTCACGCGACCATCCTCTTAAAAGCCCGGGACGGACCTCCGGGCGAGGGAGTGGCGATCGCCGATAGCCGGATGCCCTCGCGCTGCGTGTCGCGGATCGATCCGAGAACGTGGTTCATCACTCGGACTGAATTCAGACTGCGCACTTGGCAGTGTGCGGTCGTCGTCCGTAAACAGTTTTGTGCGATGCCTGTGTCATATGCGGGGACCGCCCGGGATACAAACAGGTATGCTGTCCGCCACAGCCGGCACAGTCGGGGGAATGCTCACAATGATGCGTGCAGTAGTTGCCGCCTTCGTCGTGCTTGCCAATCCATGCCTGTCAGATGCACAGCCGACGCAACGCGCGCAAGCCGGCGACACGCTCGTCGCGCGCACCACAGGCAATGTTCCGGAAACCGCTGTTAGGCGCCTGACACTCGAGTGGAAGTCGTCCGTCGACGGATCCGAAATCGGCGACATCGGCGGAATGGCAGTCGCACCCGATGGACGCATCTATCTCTGGGATCCTGCGACACCCTCCATCTGGCTGATGAGTGCCGACGGAAAGTCACTCTCGCGCATCGGTCGCAAGGGTGCCGGACCTGGGGAGTATGGGCGCGTCAATGGACTCGCCGTGCTGAAAAACCGGAACCTCGTGGTCTGGGACGAAGGCAACGCGCGAGTCAACTTCTATGATCCGGACGGGAAATTCCTCACGTCGTCGCTCGTACCGTTCCCATTCTGCTGTCCGAGCAACATCGTTACCGCTGACACGTTGAATCGCGTATGGCTTTTTCTGATCGACGGTGCGGTACCGGGGAGAACAAAGGGCGATCCGCAGGCACGCCGTCACTCGGCGTTCCTGGTGCTCGACGCCACAGGAACAATTCGTGATACGGTGGAAGCGCCGCCGATGCAAATGGAGTACGCCCCACTCACCGCTCAGAACCCGAATTCAATCTCGTCGCGCGCGATGCCGTACGGTGGCGTTCCACGCTATGTCGCGAGCCCGTTCGCGCATGTTGTCTCCGGCACGGGTCGACCATACGTCGTGCAGAGCACAACGGGCGGCCGCCCGCTTCGAATCGAGAGCGCATCGGTTCCCGTCGTGATCGGCCGCGAGGAACGAAGACAGTTGCGCGCGAACCTGGAGGCAGAACTCCGGCGTGTGCAGCCGGCCTGGCAGTGGTCCGGCCCCGACATCCCGAGTGAGAAGCCATCGTACTTCGATCTCCGGGTCGGCCAGGACGGCCGAATCTGGGTCGCACTCAGCGTCGAGTCGGAGTCGTTCAAAACTGACGCGCCGGCGAGTCCCAACGCACCACCGGTGCCTCCTATCGGTTTCCGGGCGAAAGAACGGCGGTGGGACGTGTACGAGCCTGACGGAACGTTCCTGGCCCGTGTCGCGGGACCGAGGACATTCACGGCGTACGTGATGCGCGGAAACGCCGTGTGGGGCGTCCTGCGTGATGCCGATGATCTGCCGACCGTGGTGCGGATGACAACAACAAGCAAGAAATGAATTCGCGCCAATTCACCGAATCCGCGTTGACTCGCAGTTCTGGACGTTGCAGTTGGCCGCCTTGATCTCCGGTGACGGCGTGCACGCGGTTAATCTGTTTTGACGCTGGTGTAGGCGTCGACTTCGTTGTTCGCCGATGGTCCGCGGATCTTGCGGTCCATCTGGCGAATGGCGCCCAGGTGATAGGCGAGATGGGCGATGCCGGCGATGATCCCGGTTAGCTCCGCTTCGGTGACATCGCGCGGTTCCTTGAGGACATCGTGCCAACGACGAAACTCACGTTCGAGCTCGAGTCGCCGCTCTACCCACGTTTCCTGCGTGACCGTCGTTCGCGTCCAACTCGCCTTCCAGTCGGCATCGGCATACGGACTTTCACCGGCGGCCCACCGGTTTATCAAGCTGGCGTAGTACGTGATGTGATCAACGTGCGCGGCGATCGATGATCCGCCATCGATGATCTCCGATGCTTCGGCAGCCGACAGCCGTTCGAGCGAAGCAAACAGTCCGGCATCCTTGCGGTTCAACATGTAGCCGCCGGTTGGCGGCGTACCGTCCACGAGTTCGCTCAAAAGCGTCGAGAGCGGTCCCGCCACGTTCGCTGTATTCATCGCGCGTTCCACCAATCAACGAGGATGGCTTCTACTTCATCACAACGACCGGCAGAGAGCAAGTCAACCGGAGACTGTCCGCCAAATTCCGGAAGCGGCGTGTTCAGCCAGCGCTTGACCTCGAATTCCTGGTCGTAAATGTCCCGCAACACCGCGAGAACAAAGTCATCCGGCTCGCCCAGCCAGACATCGAGTTCCTGCCGCCCTAAGAGGACCATCGCTGTACCCGACATGTTCTGTCGATCCGTTCGAGGGACCCGAACATAAGCCGAAACTGGAGGAACGGCAAGGGTCGATGCGGATAGCGCCGACACACCTTCTCACGCGGAGGCGCGGAGAAAAGCTAGGAGGCGCGGAGAACTGAAAATAGGAAAAGAAAAAACCAGTTGAGGTCTAGCGGGTTGAGTCTTGTCTCATGGAAAAGCGACGAAATCGTGGGCCCTCAACTCCGCGCCTCCTGCTGTTCTCCGCGCCTCCGCGTGAGAGACAGCTCTTATCCGCTCTTATCAGTTCTTAAGCGGCCTCGCTCTTTCCATCTCAGTCGGGTGCGCCTTGAACCAAGCCGCAATCACCAGCAGCTCATCGACTTCATGCTGCGGAATACTGCGAGGCCCGGTGGCCGGCGTGTCGGCAATGACACGCTTCACGACATCCTTCAAAGCTGATTCCTCAGCGCGCGTCTTCGGTGCGCTCAGCTCCGCGCGCACGACGCCGCGCCGGATCAGGTAAACGCGATCATCGCCATCAACGCCCTCGACCCGATACGCGAAGGTCAGCGATTCGGCCGCAAAGCGCATGCGGTCGAATTGATCCCGAAGTCCCTCGAGTCGCTGCTTCTTGTCGCGCAGGACGCCGGCGCGTTCAAACTCCATTCGATCGCTCGCGTCCAGCATCGATTCCGCCAGCCGCTCGATCGGGCCGTCATTCGTGCCGTCGAGAAACGCGCGTGCCTGCACCACCTTCTCTCGATAGGCAGCAGCTGACGGCGCGGCGATGCACGGGCCGAGGCACTTCCCGATTTCGAACCTGATGCAGCCGGGCGTGCGAGGTGGCAGCGTGAAGATCTCCTGCTGGTCCGAATACCTCATGCGTCGATCGTGCGTGCAATCGCGCAGCCCGAGCGAGTCGCTGAGTTCGCGCAGCGCTTCTCTCAGCCACGTCGCGCCCGTAAACGGGCCGTACACGACGGACTCCCCCTTGCCTCCCGTTCCGCGCAGCACGACGAGGCGCGGCGCCGGCTCACGCGTGAGCGCGACAAACGCGTAATTCCGACCATCACGCTTCATCGCGTGGTTGAACCGGGGCCGCAGCCGCTTGATGAGGCGCAGCTCCTCGAGCAGCGCGGCAAATTCGCTCGGCACGTACGACCACTCGATGGCCGCCGCTTCACGGACGATCCGGGCTCCCTTCTCGTCGGGGAACACGGCGCGGAAGTAGCTCATGAGACGCGATCGCACGCGCTTGCTCTTCCCGACGTAGACGACTTCGCCGCCCTCGGAAACCATGCGATAAACGCCGGGCCGATCTTCTGCCTGGCGCCTGACGATGCCTCTCAACTCCTGCAGCTTCTCTTCCGCTGGATCGGCGGCAACCGGCATCAGGACTGGCACCGATGACAGAAGACCGTTGCACGTCCGTCAATCGCGTGAGTCATCGTCAGGCGCGTGCCGCAGCGCAGGCATGGTTGACCGCCGCGTCCATACGCCGCGAGCTGCCTGACGAATTCTCCGGGATTCCCCTGCGCATCGCGATAATCGCGGAACGTCGTGCCGCGCGCGTCGATCGAGCGCAACAGGATCGACACGAGCGCGTCGCGCAGCCGACCTGCCTCCTCCAACGTTATGCTCCGGGCTTCGCGAGACGGATCGATCCGCGAGGCCCAAAGGGCCTCGTTCGAATAGATGTTCCCGACACCCGCTATCCGGCTCTGATCCATCAGAAGCGCCTTGACCGACCGACTCGATGTTCGAAGGAGGGCCGATAATTCACCCGGCGTGAACGCCGGGTCAAGCGGCTCTTTGCCGAGGCGCCGATCAAATGTGGAAAACTCGTCCGAGTCGAACACACTGAGCGTGCCTAACCGGCGCACGTCTCGATAGGCGAGTGTTGCGCCATCCTTCAGGCGCACCTTGACGGCATCATAGGCATCGTCAGGCAGGCTAGGACCTCGCAGCAGCAGTCCACCCGTGAATCGCGGAACCACGACGACGTGTAGGGCATCGTCCAAATCGAGCACAACCGCTTTGGCTCGACGCCAGGCTCGCCGGAACGTCCGACCGGTCAGCTTCCGCGAGATCGAACGCGAAGTAATCCCGCGCAGGACGTCTCCGTGCGGGGTTTCGACCCCGGCGATCACCCGTCCAACGAGACTGCCGTTGAGATCGCGCGCCAGGGTTTCGGTTTCAGGCAACTCCGGCACGACGTCCCTGCTCCCGCCAGCCGATGTCACGCCGCAGGACGCGGCCCTCGAA
>Ga0070698_100000536_pt1 | contig 40549 bp, 23 predicted proteins | sample KBSK1502metaG_FD_65477 | JGI IMG/M metagenome (GOLD analysis project Ga0070698, IMG submission 65477) | Corn, switchgrass and miscanthus rhizosphere microbial communities from Kellogg Biological Station, Michigan, USA - KBS K1-50-2 metaG | ecosystem: Host-associated > Plants > Roots >...
CACGACGGTCACGTATCCCGCCGACACCAAGTCCTTCGCCGATAAGGTCAAGCTCAAGAGCGACTGGGAAGCGGTCTTTATCGCCGACGAGGCGAAGCGCGTGGGGCTGATCGTGCCGGCGCTCGCCGCCGCCGGTCACGTCTCGCGGCCGCTGCCGCTGCCGAAAAAGCTTCGCTCGGGCCGCCCGATCCTGCTGCTCTCGACGGCGGAAGGTCTCGATGCGAAGTACGTCGCTGATGCGGGTCGTCACTCCGAAGGCGCGCTGTTCGCGCCGGGCTTTTACCCCGATGCATCCGATGCCGTCGCCAAACCGTTCATCGATCGGTTCGTCGCCGCGTATGGCCGCCAGCCCGAAGCCACCGAGGCCTACGCCTACGATGCGGCGCAGCTCGCTGCCGCGGCAGCCGGCGGCGGGCGCAGTGGTCTCGCGTCGTCGCTTGCCACGAACCAATTGCAGGGCGTCACCGGCGTGATTCGTTTCGATGCGGACCACCGACGGGCCGATCCCGGCGTGATCTACTCGATCGCGCAGGAGACCGGCGGCGCATTCGCGATCCGGGTCGCGAAGTAGTGTGGTAGACAGCCGGCGTGGCGTTCTCCGTCGGCAACAGGCTGATCGCAGCGCTCGACACGCCGACGCGCGACGAAGCCGATACGCTGATCGCGCGCCTCGCCGGCGTGCCGAGCTGGGTCAAGCTCGGGCTCGAGCTGTTCTGCGCCGAGGGCCCCTCGCTCGTGCGCGACTACACGCGGCGCGGCCTCGCCGTCATGCTCGATCTCAAGCTCCACGACATCCCCGAAACCGTCGCTCGCGCGACCGCGCAAGTCGCGACGCTCGGTGCCGGCCTGCTCACGGTCCACGCCGATGGCGGTCGCGCGATGCTCGAAGCCGCCGTCAAAAACGCGGGCGAGATGCGGGTCCTCGCCGTCACGGTGCTCACCTCGCTCGATGATGCCGACCTCGCCGAAATCGGCGCAACCGGCCCCGTCGGCGAGCTCGTCAAACGCCGCGCCGAGCTCGCGCTGCGCGCCGGCTGCCACGGCGTCGTCGCGTCGCCGCACGAGGTCGCCCTCATCCGCGCGCTCGTCCCCGATGACTTTCTCATCGTCACGCCGGGCGTTCGTCCCGCGGGCGCGGCGCACGGAGATCAGAAGCGCGTGACGACACCGCGCCAGGCGCGCACCGCCGGCGCAGACCTCGTTGTCGTCGGTCGCCCGCTGCGCGATGCGCCGGATCCAGCTGTCGCGGCGCGCGCGATCGTTGCAGAGCTCGCATGAGGCGCGTGGCCGCGCGATGAACGGTCGCCGCGGACCGAAGCCGGCTGGCGAGCGCTGTGTCTACGGCGTTGGCCCGGTGCGCGAGCTCGTCACGCGGCGGCCGGAGTCTGTGCGCGCGATCTGGGTCGATCCGCAACGGGCCGGCAAGAGCGCAGGTGATCCGGTCGCGCAAATCGTCAGCGCTGCGCGCGCGGCGAAGATTATCGTCGAGGATCGTGATCGGCAGTCGCTCGATGGTGCGGCAGGCGAGGGTGCTCGGCACCAAGGTGTCGTCGCGTGGCTCGGCGCGTTTGGCTACGCCGACATCGATGATCTCGTTCCGAGCGATCACGCCGCGCTCCTTGTTGCACTCGATGGCGTCGAGGATCCGCGCAACCTCGGCGCGATCTTGCGCTCTGCCTACCTGCTCGGTGCCGACGGCGTGATCATTCCCGAACATCGCGCGGCGCAAGTCACGGCGGTCGTCGCGAAGGCGTCGGCAGGCGCGAGCGAGCTGGTGCCGATCGCGCAGGTCGGCAATGTCGTGCGCGCGCTCGATCAGCTGCGGGAGCTCGGCCTGTGGCGCGTCGCCGTTCACGCGACCCCCGACGCAAAGCCGATCGATCAGATCGATGGCACGTTGCCGCTCGTCCTCGTGCTCGGTGCCGAAGGCGGTGGTGTGCGTCCGCTCGTCGCGAAGAACTGCGACTTCCACGCGCTGATTCCGATGCAGCGCACCGCCGTCGGCTCGTTCAACGTATCGGTCGCAGCGGCACTTGCGCTGTACGAAGTCCGGCGCCAGCGCGGCTAGGCGCTGATCTTCTCGAGGAAGTTCGCCTTCAGGAGCTTCTCGCCGTGCACCGGGAAGAACGTGTAAATCGAATCGCCGACGACGCGCACGACTTCGCCTTCGCCCCAGGTCGCGTGGCGCACGATGTCGCCCTTCTCCAGCGGGCCGAACACCGGGCGCTTCACGCGCTCGATCTTGAGCGCGCGGTTGCGACCCGCGGTGTGTCGGCGCCGCATGGCCTCCTCGAGGAGCTCCTTGCGCGTCACCGGATCGCCTCCGCGACGCTGCGCGAGCTCGTTTGCGTGCTGCTCGGTATCGCGTTGCGGCGGCGGCGCTTGCCGCGCGGCACGCAGGCAGTTGTCACAGGTGCCGCACGCCGGCGCGTCGAGATAGCCGAAGTACGTGACGAGCAGGCGCGTGCGGCAGAGATGCGATTGCGAGTAGCGCAGCATCGCCGCAAGGCGTGCGCGGTCTTGTGCGCGCTTTTGTTCGTAGCGCGAAGCCGCGCGTGCGAGATCTTCGAGACTCGGTGGCTCGGTCGCGAGCGGTGCGAACCGCGCGCCCGGCGCCTCGGCGGCAAAGCCGACTTCTTTGAGGAACGACAGGACGACGCGCGCCTTCTTCGCAGGCGCCTCGGCGCGCTCCGCGATGTCTTTCACCGAGACGAAGACGGGATCGTTGTCTTCGGTGTCGGGCATCGCGACCTTGCCACCGGTGACATGGACGAGCGCTTCGGCGACGGCACGCGTTTGCTCCGGCGTCGGATAGCGACCGCCGAGGAAGAACGACTGGATGCGCTTATCTTCCGGCTGGTAGAGCAGCACGCAGTCGGCTGGCAGGCCATCGCGGCCGGCGCGGCCGGCCTCCTGGTAGTAGCTCTCGAGCGAGCCCGGGAAGTTGTAGTGGATGACGAAGCGCAGGTCCTGCTTGTCGACGCCGAGCCCGAACGCGTTCGTCGCGACCATGAGCCGCGGCTCGCTCTGCTCCATGAACGCGCTCTGCACTCGCTCGCGATCCTTTGCGCGCATGCGGCCGTGGTAGCGACCGCACTCGACACCTTGCGACCACAAGAAATCGGCGAGTGCGTCGACGGTCTTCACCGTCGCGGCGTAGATGATGCCGCAGCCTTTTTGCTTCTCGATCAGACGCAACAGCAGCGCTTGCTTCTTGCGCTCGCTCGACGCCTTGATCACGTGGTAGCGCAGGTTCGGCCGATCGAGACCGATGTCGATCACCGATGCGTCGGGGATCTGCAGCTGCGCGAGGATGTCGTCTTTGACTTTCGGCGGCGCCGTCGCGGTGAGCGCGAGCACGGGCGGCTTGCTGAGCGCGCGCACCGCTTCGCCGAGGCCGAGGTATGCCGGCCGGAAATCGTGCCCCCACTGCGAGATGCAGTGCGCTTCGTCGACGACGAACAGCGCGACCTTTACCGCCGCGAGACGCTCGCGAAAGCGCGGCTCGCCGAGCCGCTCCGGCGTGACGTACGCGATGCACGGCCGATCCTCCGAGAGGCGGGCGAGCGCCGCGGCTTCATCGCGCGGCGATAGCGTGGAGTCGAGCCGCAAGACTTCGATGTCGAGCTCGGCGAGCTTGTCGTGCTGATCTTTCATCAGCGCGATCAGCGGCGACACGACGAGCGTGACACCGGGCAGCTCGAGCGCGGGCAGCTGATAGCACAGCGACTTGCCTGCGCCGGTCGGCATGATCGCGAGCGTGTCGATGCCCGCGAGCACGTTGCGAATCGCGAGCGCTTGCCCGGGACGAAACGCGCTGATGTTGAAGCGCCGCTTGCCGAGCTCGAGCATGTGCGCGTCGATCGTGTCGGCATCGGCGGAGAGGTCGAGATGATCCTCAGCGCCTTCATCGAGCGCGGGCGCGGTGTCGTCGCCGTCGAGCGCGTCGGGCGTATCGACGATGACGGTGTCCTCGTCGATCATCGGCGGCTCGGGCGGGGCAGCGGCGATGACTTCCTCGAGCTTCATCGGCGCCATGTTGTCGCGCGTGCCGCGAGCAACCGGCTTGGAGGGTGGGGCAAGACTCCCTTTCGGGGCTGACCGACCCTTACGAGCCCGCTCATCGACCGGACTTCTGGACATCAACCGCTACCGTCTCGCATGTTGTTGCGTGGTGGCAAGCGAAAGCGAGCTAGGAAGTCATGTGCTTAGAGATCAGAGTGTGCAGAGCGGGCTCGCTGTGCGGAAACGCTCACCGTTTCACCAGCCCACTAGCGACCTACTGCCATGGAATTCTTGGCAGAGTCACCGAGTGACAAAACTGAGAGGACGCTGACTTATTTCGCGGTCAGATAGCCTTCGCTCTTTAACAACTCGGCGGTGAGCACGGCACCGCCGGCGGCGCCGCGCATCGTGTTGTGCGAGAGCGCGACGAAGCGCCAATCGAAGATCGCATCTTCGCGCAAGCGACCGATCGTGATCGCTTGGCCGTGGCCAGCATCGCGATCGAGCTTCGTTTGCGGACGGTCGTCGTCGTCGAAGTAGTGCAGAAACGGCGTCGGCGCGCTCGGCAGCTTGAGCTTCTGCGGCGGTCCGGAGAACTCCTGCCACGCAGACAAGATCTGATCGCGCGACGGCTTCTTGTCGAACGCGACAAACACCGCCGCCATGTGACCATCGCTGACCGGCACGCGAAGGCACTGCGCGGTGATCGTCGGCGCGGTGGCTGCGACGATCCTGTCGCCGTTCACGGTGCCCCAGATCTTCAGCGGCTCTTTCTCCGATTTCTCCTCTTCACCTTTGATGAAGGGAATCACGTTGTCGATCATCTCGGGCCACGTGTCGAACGTCTTGCCGGCGCCCGACAGCGCTTGGTACGTGGACACCGCGATCTTGTTCGGGCCGAACGACTTGAGCGGATGGATCGCCGGCACGTAGCTCTGTAGCGAGCAGTTCGGCTTGACCGCGATGAAGCCGCGCTTCACACCGAGCCGGCGGCGCTGCGCTTCGATCACTTTCGCGTGGTCGGAGTTGATCTCGGGGATCATCATCGGCACGTCGGGCGTCCAGCGGTGCGCCGAGTTGTTCGACACGAGCGGCGTCTCGGCGCGCGCGTACTCTTCTTCGAGCTTCGCGACCGCATCTTTCGCCATGTCGACCGCGCACACGACGAAGTCGCACTGATCGACGATCTTGTTCACCTCGGCGGCATTCGCGACGACAAGCCGCGCGACATTGAGCGGCTCGGGTGTCGACAAGCTCCACCGGCCCGCGACGGCATCGCCATAGCGTTTGCCTGCCGACGCCGCGCTTGCGGCAACGACCGACACCTCGAACCAGGGATGGTCCGCGAGCAGTGAGACGAACCTCTGGCCGACCATTCCGGTCGCGCCGAGCACGCCAACTTTGAGCTTGTTTGCCATGACGCTTTGCAATCTAGCAAATCCTCGTTACAGATCACCCCCGCAATGCCGTTGCTCGATGGATTGAAGGTCGTCGCTTCTCGCATCCATGGCTACGGAGTCGTCACGACGCGGCCCTTCAAGGCCGGCGAGCTAGTCTGCTACGGCGACGGCGTGCTCTACCACGCCGACGACGATTTCGACGACACGTACGCACTCGTGCTCCCCGGCGAGGATTCGGGCCTCGGCGACCAGTTCTTCTGGGACCTCGTCGACCAAACGCGCTGGTTCAATCACTCTTGCAGCCCGAACGCCGAAGTGAAGTCCAAATGGGACCACGCGGCGAACACGGCGCGCGCATGGTGGATCGCGCTGCGCGATATCGAGCCCGGTGAAGAGATCACCTACGACTACGCGTTCGTCGGCGAAGCCGCCGAACCGTGCAGCTGCGGCGCCGCGAACTGCCGCGGCGTCATCGTCGATCTCGATCCGGAGGAGCTGCGCAAGATCCCCGATCACCTGCGGCGCCTGTTACGGTTGGCTGCGTGAGCACACGTATCGGCATCCTCACCGGAGGCGGGGATTGTCCCGGCCTCAACGGCGTGATCCGCGCGGTCACGCTGCACGCGCGGCACACGTTCGGCTGGGAAGTCGTCGGCATCCGCAACGGCTTCGAAGGACTCTACGAAGAGGAGTACGTCGATCTCCAGATCAACAACGTGCACCACATCCTGCCGCGCGGCGGCACGATGCTCGGGTCGAGCAATCGCGCAAACCCGTTTGCGTATCCGCTCAAGCTGCCCGATGGCCGCGTCGAGATTCACGATGTCTCGAAGCGCTGCATGGAGAATCTGACGAAGCTCGACCTCCACGGGCTCATCGTCGTCGGCGGCGACGGCACGATGTCGTTCTCGCAGAAGTTCATCGAGCACGGCGTCACGCGGATCGTCGGCGTACCAAAGACGATCGATAACGATCTCGAGGCGACCGAATACACGGTCGGGTTTCAGACCGCGGTCGACATCGTCGTCGATGCGCTCGAACGGCTGCACACGACCGCGGAGAGCCACGAGCGCGTGATGATCGTCGAGGTGATGGGGCGCTACGCCGGCTGGATCGCGCTGACGGCGGGCCTCGCCGGCGGCGCGCACGTCGTGCTGATTCCAGAAATCGACTACGACATCGACAAGGTGATCGCCACGATCCACCGCCGCCATGGCCGCGGCGTCAGCTACTCCGTGTGCGTGGTCTCCGAAGGTGCGAAGCCCAAAGGCGGCCAGTTGTCGGTGGTCGCGCAGGGCGACGTGACGAAACAGGAGAAGCTCGGCGGCTCCGGGCAAAAGCTCGCGGAGCTGATCGGCGCGAAGACCGAATACGAGGTGCGCACGACGGTGCTCGGGCATGTCCAGCGCGGCGGCGCGCCGAACGCGTTCGATCGCGAGCTCGCGACGCGCTTTGGCGTCAAAGCGGTCGAGCTCATCGCCGAAGGCAAGTTCGGCCACGTCGCCGCGATGGACGGTGGGCGCATCGTCGCCAAGCCGCTCGAGAAAGCGATCAAGAAGCTCAAGCTCGTCGATCCTGCGGGCGAGCTCGTGCGCACCGCGAAGGGCATCGGCATCGAGCTCGGCGGCTAGTTAACCGCGGATGCCGTGGCGGCGAAGCAGGCGATGCAGGTATGCGCGGTTGAGACCCGCGGCGCGCGCGGAGGCCGCCACGTTGCCTTCGTAGCGCTCGAGTAAACCGATCACGTACGCGCGCTCGAACGCGTCGATCGATTGGCGCCGCGCGACGTCATAGGGCAGGGCGGGATCGACGTTCGTCGCCGGGCGCGGACGCACCGGCGCGTTCGGCAGACGGCGCTCGCCGAACACGACGCACTGCTCGAGGTGGTTTCGCAATTCGCGGACGTTGCCGGGCCACGGCGCCGCGATCAGTGCTTCGAGAAAATCTGGCGCAGTAAGCGCTGCGATCATGTCGGGTGCAGCGCCGATGCGGTGCAACAGCTCGTCGACGAGAATCGGAATGTCGGTCGTGCGTTCGCGAAGCGGCGGCAGATCGACCTTCACGACCGCGAGGCGAAAGTAGAGATCCGCGCGGAACGTGCCGCGGTTGACCTCCGCGCGCAAGTCGCGGTTCGTCGCGGCAAGGATGCGGACGTCGCATTGCACGAGCCCGCGGCCACCGATCGGGCGGATCGCGCGCGACTCGAGCGCGCGCAATAGCTTCGGCTGCAGATCGGCCGTGAGCTCGCCGATCTCGTCGAGAAATAGCGTCCCGCCGCTCGCCTGCTCGAACGCGCCGACGCGGCGATCCGTCGCGCCGGTGAACGCACCCGCTTCGTGGCCGAACAGCTCCGATTCGAGCAGGTTCTCGGGAATCGCGCTGCAATCGACGACGACAAACGGCCCGGTCGCGCGCGCGCTGTGCTCGTGAATCGCTTCGGCCACGCCTTCTTTGCCCGTGCCGGTCTCGCCTTCGATCAGCACGGTGGTGTCGCTCGCCGCGATGCGCTCGAGGACGCTGAACACTTCGCGCATGAGCGGGCTCTCGCCGACGACATCGCCGAACGCCGAACGCTCGCTCGCGTCGAGCTCCATCAGGCTGTCGTCGACGCTGATCCGGATCGTCGAGTTGCCGAGCGCGAGCACGGTGCCACCTGGCACGAGTGCATCGGTGATGCGGATGCCGCCGGCGTAGGTTCCGTTGCGGCTATCGAGGTCGCGCATGCGCACGGCGTTGCCCGAGATCGCGAGCTCGCAGTGAAAGCGCGAGACGGTCGTGTCTTCGATGACGAGATCATTGGATGCGTGGGATCCGATCGCGCAACGCTCGGCCGGTTGCATCCAGCTCGCGCCTGCCCGCGGACCGCCGATGACGTCGACGCGAAACCGCCGGATCGCGCGGCCATGGTGGCTCGAGAGCGGTCGCGTCGAGACCAGCCGCGGGCGTTCCGCCATCGTCGTACGTTACCATGGCAGGCCGGGGTATCATCGACGGCAATGGAGAGTGAGCGCGACCGCGACGACACCATCGCGGAAGCGACTCTTCGCGACGACGATACCGTCGCAGACCCGAGGCCGGCGCCTGCGCGCGGCCAGCCACTACGCCCCGGCATTCGCCTCGGGCGCTACGTGCTCGACGAGGAGCTCGGCGTCGGCGGTATGGGTGTGGTCCACGCAGCGTTCGATCCGGATCTCGAGCGCCGCGTCGCGCTCAAAGTACTCCATGTCACCGCATCTGGCGACGAGGCACGCCAGCGCTTGCTGCGCGAAGCGCGCGCCCTCGCGCGGCTGTCGCATCCAAACGTCGTCGCGGTCTACGAAGTCGGCACCGCCGACGGGCGCGACTTCATCGCGATGGAGCTCGTCGCTGGCGAGACGCTCTCCGTGTGGCTGCGCGCCGCGCGGCGCACGCGCCACGAAATCGTCGCGTCGTTTGTCGCCGCAGGGCGCGGTCTCGCCGCCGCCCACGCCGCGGGGCTCGTGCATCGCGACTTCAAGCCGCACAACATTCTGCGTCGTCCGAACGGAAGCATCGTCGTGACCGACTTCGGGCTCGCGCGTGGCGAGGAGATGGTGGCCGAGTCGCCTCCACCTGCGGTCCGCGTCGACGGCGTCATGGATCCGACAGTCGACGTGCCGTACCGCCGCAGCTCGATGTCGGGGATCACGATCTCCGGCGCGGTGCTCGGCACGCCGGCATATATGGCGCCCGAGCAGTGGAGCGGCGATGACGTCGGGCCAGCGGCGGATCAGTTTTCGTTTTGCGTCGCGCTCTGGGAAGCGCTCGCCGGCGTGCGTCCGTTCGACGTCGAGGATCTCGACGCATTGCGCGCGAGCATGCAGCGAGGTCCCGCGAACGCATCGGTGATGCCCAGGCGGTTGCGATCGATCGTGCGCCGTGGCCTCGCGGCAGAGCCGGCGGATCGCTGGCCGAGCATGGACGCACTGCTCGCGAAGCTCGTCGCCGCCGAACGGCGCCCGCGGCTTATCGCGATCGGCGCAGCGGGTGCGGCCGTTGCCGCGATCGGCTGGTTCGCGCTTCCCGCTGCATCGCCGGCCGCAACCTGCGAAGCGCCGGCGCTAGCACCGACATCTGTGTGGTCGCCCGCGATCCGCCAAAAATTCGAGCGCGCCGGTCAAGCTCCAGCGGCTGCTGCGATCGAGCGAGACATGGCGCGGTGGCAAGCGGTGCGTTCGCGTGCGTGCGCGGCCGAGCGCGGTGTGCGCAGCGCACGGCTCGCGTGTCTGGATGGTGTGCTCGCGCGCATCGACGTCTACGCGCGCGCGGTTGGCGAGCTCCCCGGCGCGGCGTCCGTCGAGGACCACGGCATGTTGCTCGGGCCCGAGACGTGCGAACGCGATCGTCCACCACGACTTGTCGCGACGTCGACGCCCCAGCGCGTCGCTGCAACGGTTGCTGCGCTGCGCGTCGGGCTCGAAGAAACGCCGCTCGACGAGAAAGCCGCCGGCGAGCTGCTCGCACGCGTCGCGAAAGATCCATGTGCGGCCGCGACCGCGCACATGCTTGCCGCACAGGCGCGCGTTTCGTCGACCGTGCGCGACGCCGATCGCGCGACCGCCGCGCGCCTCGCCGCTGAATGCGGTGATGATGCCGTTCGCGCCGAGATCGCGCTCGACACGCTCGCGGCCGGTCTCGCCGAGGTTCCCGCCGATCCGCGTACAGTGGAGCGCGCCGATGTCGAGAAGCTCGTCGATGCGGCACGCGCACCGGAGCTCGACGCCTCGCTGCGACAGCTGCAAGCAGTGTTCGCGATCCGCGACGATGATGTGTCGTCTGCGATCAAGCTCGCGAATGCTGCCGCCACACTCCACGCGAAGCGTGGCCGCGTCGAGGCGGCGATCGATGCATCGCTCGATGCGCTTGCGTACCGCGAGCTACGCGGCAGGCCGGACGATCTCGAGGCGGGCCCGCGGCAGCTCACCGAATGGCGCGCACAAGCCGTGCGCGGGCTCGGCGAGAACGCGCCGATCGTCCGCCGCATCGATCTCGAGGCCGCGCACTGGCGGTTCTGGTCCGTCGGCGACGCCGGCGCGTACGCGCGCCTCGAAAAACTCACCGTGCCGCGGCCGAATCGGCCGGGCGTGCGCGTCGTCGGGCGCGTCATCGATGTCGCCGGCGCACCGGTTGCCGGCGCCGAGGTCGCGGCAGGGCCGGGTGCGTGGGGCACGTCGTGGAGCACCGTCATCGCAACGCCGGAGCGTCGCATCGCGATCACGCGAGCCGATGGCACGTTCGAGATTCCCGACGCCGCGACGGGCTCGATGATCGTCGCGCGCCGCGGTGCGCTGCGGTCCGCCGCAGTCGCGATCGACCACAGCTCGACGCTCCAGCTCGCACCGACGAGCCGCGTCGAAGGTCACGTCGAGCTCCATGGCGCACCGCCCCAGCTCTTGTACGTGTGGGTCCACGAGAGAGCGCGCTACACGTCGAGCGAGTACAAGCTCGTCGCGCCAGTCGCGCCGGACGGCACGTTCGCGCTCGAGGGGGTGCCGCGCGGTCAGGTTACTGCGCAGGTCGTGCGTCGCGAGTGGGATCGCCATCGCGGCGCGATGACATCTACGCAGCTCGTTGTCGATGCCGCGATCGTGCGCGGCGTGCAGCTCGACGCGCCCGCCGCCGGTCGCATCGTTCATGTCCTCTTACGCAGCACCGTTGCGGTTCCGATCCTCGCTGCGCAGGCAGGAATCCTGCGCGGCCGGATCGCATCGTCGCCGATGAACGCGTTCATCGAGACCTTTAAACAAACCGGAAGCGCGTCGTTCAGCCTCGCGCGTCCACTCACGCTCGAAGACGTACCACCTGCGGTCGCGCGCGTCGCGAAGGCGGGTGATCTGATGGCGACGCTCGTGGCGCTCCCCGATGCCGAGTCGAGCGCCTGCGCGCTTGCCCTGCCGCCTGGCCTTTCCGACCTTGCATATTGGAATTTGATCATCTCGAACCGGGATCGACTGTTCGTCACGTGTGTGCCCGTGCCAGCCACTGCCGAAGCAATCGTCGTAGACGTACCACCGCCGCCGCGGCTCGATTGAAGGATCGACGCGCGGTGCCGACGTTCCGAACGTTACATTTCTTTGCGACTGCGAACGGTTGTCGTCAGGTAACAGCGGTTCGACCAGTGAGATCTTTGATCAACAAGTTCTTGCGTGCCGCGCGTTCACCATGTCTAAGGTGAGCCCGGTTTCAACGGGTTCACGTGTTCGGCGTTCAGCGAATCGGGCGGTACGAAGTTTTGAACCATCTCGCATCCGGTGGGATGGGGCATGTCTATTTAGCCCGCGCCACCGGTCTCGGCGGCTTCGAGCGACAGGTTGTCGTCAAGACGCTCGACCTCTCGATCACCGACGACGACGAGTCGTTCATCACGATGTTCCTCGACGAGGCGCGACTCGTCGGCGCGCTCAACCATCAGTACATCGCGCCGGTGTACGAAGTCGGTTGCGACGAAGAGGGCCACTACTACCTCGTCATGGACTACGTGCACGGCGAGACGGCGGAAGCGGTGTTTCGCGCGTGCGCCGATCGCAGCTGGCCGGTGCCGCTCGCGTTCTCGCTCACGGTCGTGTCGTGCGTCGCGTCGGCACTCGACTACGCACACAACCTCTGCGCGGCGGATGGCACGCCGCTCGACATCGTGCATCGCGACATCTCGCTATCGAACGTGATGATCGGTCACGACGGCGCGGTGAAGCTCATCGACTTCGGCATCGCGAAGGCAGCCAATCGCGCGACCAAGACGCAGGTCGGCACGCTCAAGGGCAAGATCGGCTATCTCGCGCCCGAGCAGATTCTGCGCAAGCAGGTCGACCATCGCGCCGACATCTTCGCGCTCGGCATCGTGCTCTACGAGCTGACGACGCGCACGCGCGCGTTCCGCGAGAGCTCGGACCTCGTGACGCTCGAGCGCATCACGAACGGCGAGATTCGGCGGCCGAGCGATCTCGTGCCGCAGTATCCGCCCGAGCTCGAGCGCATCGTGATGAAGGCGCTCGAGGTCGATCCGGCGAACCGCTACCAGGACGCGGCGACGATGGGCCGCGAGATCGAAGCGCTCGCCGCACGAATTCGCTTGCCGCTCGGTCACGCGCCGATCGCCGAGCTGATGACGAAGCTGTTCGGCGAGCAGCGCAACCGGCGCCGTCGCCGACTCGCGCGCTCGAGTGACGAGGTCGAAGTCACGACCGACGTCCACGCCGTCAAGGACGAGCCCGATCAGACGATGCCGATCGAGCTATCGGATGGCGAGGTCGAGCCGTCGTCGGAGGAGCGCCGCACGAAGCCGCTCACCGCCGTACGTCCCGGCAGCGAGTCGGGCGCAGCACAGAAGAGTCGAGCGGGGCGCGCGACGATCCCGCTCACGCCGCGGCCGCGCCCGGTGTCACCGGCTCCGCCCGTGTCGCGACCGGCGAAGGGTACGCCCGAGAGCATCGTCGTGACGCCGGTGCCAACGCTCGGGGTCAAAAAGGAGCCGCCGCGCCTCGTCACCGGGCCGCATCAGGTCATCACGAATCCGCTCGGCATCCCGATTGCCGCGGGCCCGCTGCAGACGCCGATACCCGGCCTGTTGCCGATTCCGATCGGTCCCGCGCAGGCGCGCGAGCTCGCGGCGGCGGGTGAGCACGTCGACACGCGCACCGAGACCGTGCCGATCCTCATGGCGATTCCGCAGGCGATCGCCGATGCGCCGACGCAGATCAACGCGGTCCGCGGCCAGCGCGAAGATCCGACGGAGCAATCACCGCCGCCGCGTCACGCCGATCATCATCTGTTCAGTCACATGATGCCGGTCTCTCCGCTGCCGGCCGTCGCCAACCTCGGGACGCCGAATCGCCCCGCGGTGCGGATCTTCCCGCAGGAGATGATGGCGACCGCGGTGGTCGCGCGTCCAAAGCGCAAGCCGAGGTCGGTGGCGTTGACCGGGCTCATGATCCTCTCGCTCGTGTTCGTCGCGATCACGGTCGCGCTTCTGATCGCGCTGCTCTAAGACGCAGCGGTCACGGCGACCATCATCTGGCCATCGCGCACGTAGCTCGAGCCCGGGATGCTTTTGGCGGTGCGCTTGCCGACGGCCGCGAGCTCGGCGAGGCCGGCATACGACTTCGCGCGCGTCAGCGAGATCGCTGCGATCGAGACGCTCATGATCGGGAACTTGCGCTGCACGCCGAAGCGATCCTTCGTCTCGATGTAGCCGCGCTCGCGATCGGCCGGGTCGTAATAGAGGCGAATGAGGTGATCGAAGCGCTCGCAGATCGCGCGGCACACCGAGTCGGCGCGATCGGCGCTCGTGATGAACACGAAGTCGTCGCCTGCGATGTGGCCGATGAAGTCACCGGGGTTGCCGAGGCGCTGCACGACGTGGCGGATGACGTCGCCGGTCTGGCGGATCACGGCGTTCGCCTTCGCGTAGCCGTAGTAGTCGTTGAACGCTTTGAGGTTGTCGAGATCGAGGTAACACGCGACCGCGCTAGGATCGCCGATCGTGAGGCGACGCTCGGTCTCGGCCTGGATCGCGTCGGCGCCGGGGAGCTGCGTCGTCGGCGAGGCACCGAGCTCGCGCGCTTGCCGATCGAGCGCCTTCGCGACGCGCGCGAGCAGCTCGGCCGCATCGAACGGCTTGACCATGTAATCCTCGGCGCCGCTGCGGAACGCGCGTACTTTGTCGGCGGTCTCGCTGCGCGCCGAGAGGAACATGATCGGCGCCATGCCGATCGCGGGGTCGGCGCGGATCATCTCCGCGGTGCGGTAGCCATCGATGCCGGGCATGAGGACATCGAGGAGGATCATGTCGGGACGAAAGCGGCGCGCTTCGACGAGCGCGGCGTTCGCCGAGCCGGCATCGCGGACCTGATAGCCGCCGAGCTCGAGCACTTCGCGGCAGATCGCGCGGATCGATGGATCGTCGTCGACGATCAGTACGCGGGGCGCTTCGCGGCGGCCGCTCTCGACGAGGCGGAGGCACGCGTCGCGGAACATCGCCGGTTGGATCGGGAACTCGAGCAGATCGTCGGCGCCCGCGGCGAGCAAATCTGCGCGACGCTCGGAATCACCGACGACCATCACCGCGGTCTTCACGGTGTCTGGGTCGTGCTCGAGGATCGCGAGCAGCGCGAGCGCGTCGGTCATCGCGCCGGCGACGACGGCGAGGGCAGGGTGCTCGGCACGCGCGGTCGCGAGCGCGCTATCGACGTCGTGCGTGACGAGCACGCGCTCCGTGAGCGACATCAAGAGACCTTTGAGCAGCAGCGCGCGCCGCGGATCGTCATCGACGACGAGTGCGCACGCGTTCTCGCCGAGGCCGCGGCGGCGCGTCGGCGTATCGATGCTCGGCAGCTGGATGTTCTTGTCGGCCTTCGCCGACACCGGCAGCGTGAACACGAACTTCGTGCCGCTGGCGCCGGATTCGACCCAGATCCGACCGCCGTGCGCTTCGATGATCGTGCGCGAGATCGAGAGGCCCAGTGCCGTGCCGCCGACGCGGCGGCTCGACGCGGAGAACGGCTCGAAGATGCGCTCGTGATCATCGGGCGCGATCGGATCGCCGGAGTTGTGCACCGAGACGCCGACCGCGTCTTCGGAAAGCGGCGGGCCGAACACCTGCACGTCGATCACGCCGTTCGCCGGCGCGAAGCGGATCGCGTTCGTGATGAGGTTGCCGAGCACCTGCGCGAGCCGCTCGGGATCGCCGAGGATCGAGATGTCTTCCGCCGATGCGCCGAGCACGATCGTCAGGTTCTTCGTTGCCGCGGCGGCGCGATAGCGATCGATCACTTCGCGCGCGAGGCGATCGAGCTGGACCGGTGCCGTCGATACGGTGATCGAGCCCGCCTGCGCACGCGCGAGATCGAGTAATTGATCGACGAGCTGGTTCATGCGCGTCGCCGCCTGGCGCGCCATGTCGACGTAGCGCAGCTGGCGATCGGTGAGTGGTCCCGCGTATCCCGAGAGCACGATGTCGAGTGCGCCGGCGATCGACGTCAGCGGCGTGCGCAGCTCGTGTGACATCACCTGCGCGAACTCGGCCCGACGGCGCGCGACGTCGGCGGTGTCGCCGAGATCGCGAAGCACGACGATCGCTCCGATCTGCTGATGATCTTCGCGCAGCGGCGTGACGACGGAGTGCAACACGCGCTCGCCGATGCGCACTTCTTCGCGAATCGGTTGGCCATCGGATGCACCGGCCGCGAGCTCGAACGGATAAAACCCGACGACGTCTTTGAGGTACGTCGTGTCGACGCGCTCATCGGGCGCAATGCCGAGCATCGTGCGCGCGGATTGATTGATGACAACTTCGCCCGTGCGCGTATCAGCAACGATCGCGCCGTCCGCCATGACGTCGACCGCGATTCGCAGTCGTTCGTACAACCCCACGGGCATTTGTACCCGATCATACCGAAACAATCCCTAGGTGGCATGTAGGGCCTGCGTTGACACGACGTATGCAACGGAAATTCGTCGGAGAACCTATGGCTCATCTCGACGACAACTCGCTACATACGGTGTTCCCGCAGGCGTCCGATCTCGCCGTCTCGGATGTCGAAGTGATCGGGCAGCTCGCGTTCCTCGCGGCCGAAATCGATCTCGACGAAGACGTCCTGGAGCGACCGATCCTCGATGTCATCAATCGAGGGTTGTGGGCGCAGACGGGGAAACCGCCGCAACCGATCATTCCGATCTCGCCGCTGCCGCTCGATCGCGAGGAGCGTGTGCGTTGGCTGCGCGAGCTCGTGCCGCAGCTAACGAGCGCGCACGCGCGCGACCTCGCGTATCTCGCGGCGTATGTCGTCGTCGTGATCGATCTCGAGCTCGCACCGGTGGAGAGCGAATTTCTCACCGACCTGCAGCTCGCGCTCGGCATCGACGACGATCGCGCCGCCGAGCTGCGCGACTCGGCCGTTCGCGCCATCACGCCCGCCGAGTAGATTTCGTGCGACCGCGCGCGTCGGCCGGTATCGATCCGACATGGTGAAATCGCTCGCGTTCGCTGCGTTGCTCATTTCGTGCAAATCCAAAGAAGAAGCGCCGAAACCGGCCGCCACGCCTCCGAAGGCGACGGAGCCGGCGCCGGCGCCGAAGGCCGACGATGGTCCGGCCGTGTTCGCGCAGTGGGACATGCCGGCGCGCAAGGCTGCGTGGAAAGGCGCGTGGGCGGGCGACGGCAACTCGCTCGGCAATACCGCGGCGTGGTCGATCGACGATGCCGGGCACATCACGTTCGTCGACAAGAAGGGCGAGCAGAAGCTCGAGCTCGAGATCGAGAGCCCGTGCACGGCCACCTTCACGGAGAAAACCGCGAGCGGCTCGTCGGGGTGGACGAGCGTGTACACGCTGAAGAACGGCGAGCTCATCACCGGCCTTGGCGATGCCGGTTCGAAGAAGGGCGACAAAGCGATCGTGTGCGGCGGAGGAGAGATCTTCGTCTTCGACGGCAAGGCATGCACCGATTGGGCGAATCATTTCCACCGCTGGGAGTCCAAGCCGGGCGAGTGCGGATTCAAGAAGGATGACAAAGGCAAGGACGTGTTCTGGTACAAGACCCACGGCAGCGAGTCGACGCTCCTCGTCGAGGGCGACGTGATCTGGTCGGAGCAGCTCGCGCATTCGCACGCGACGAAGCACCCGGATCTCGCGGCCGCGAAGGCGGCGCAAAAGCTGTAGGCGATTCATCGAAAATCGAGCGGCCGGGCGCGCGACCTCCCTCGTAGGAGGTCGTCATGAAGCGATTCCTCACGACGTTGTTCCTGGCGGCGATTGCCGTGCGTGCCCATGCCGACGGCGATCTCGACGTCCGCGCGTTCGAATACCTGGACGTCATCGAGACGACGGACGGCAGCGTCTGGAAGGGCGTCGTCGTCGAGCAAACGCCGAACGTGCAATACAAGGTGGCGATTGCCGGCGGCAGCGTGCACGTCATCAAGGCGACCGAGGTCGCGAAGATGAGCAAGCAACGCAACCCGGAGTTCAGGGCGGCGGCGCCCGTCGTCGCGCCGACCGAAGGCGGTGTCGCGACAACCTACGAGCGCGACCGCGGCTTGCCGGCGCCGCTCGCGGAAACCGGTTTGCGGCTCGAGCCGGAGCTCGCGATCGTCTTTCCGACCGGCGACATCGACGGCATCGAGACCTCGTTCGCGCCGTCGGTGCGCTTCGGCTACGAAGCGCTGTTCGGCAACTTCGGCATCTCCGGTGGCGGGCTCGCGCGCTTCACGTACTGGCGCTTGCCGGGTGACACCAAGGATGCGGCATGGACGCTCGAATCGATGGCATACGGTCGAGCCGCGCTGCACATCTCGCGCGTCGCTGCGTATGCCGGCATCGCGCTCGGCGTCGACACGAACTACATCTATGTCCACCGCGATTTCGGCGGCGGCATGGATGACGTCAGGCTCGGGCTCGGCGCGAACTTGCAAACGGGCATCGAGGTGCTCGCAACGCCGACCACCGCGTTCAAGCTCGGCTTCGATTACCACCCCGCGACCGACGAGCTCATTCCGCGCACGCCGACGACGCCGGGGCAGAGCGTCGAGTACTACGCGCTGCTGCTCGGCGCGTCATTGCACATCTAGATCCTCGAATTTTCGAGGCGCGCGACGAAACTTCGTGGGTGCGCGGTGTAGGCGCACGAAATTGCAGTGCCGCTACCAGGCATTGCCCTTGCTGTTCGCTGAAGCATGAAGCGCGTTGTCGTCCTGTCATTCCTCGCTGCGTGCACTGCAAACGAAAAGCCCCAGGCCAGGCTCGTTCCGCTCGCCGATTGCGGCGAAGCGAAGCAGTTCATGAAAGAGGTCGCGATCGAAAAGATGAGTCGCGAGATCGATCGACGCCTTGCCGAATACGAAGCGGGCACCACGTGCCGCTGGTACGGCGACTACAACACCGACGCCGCTGGAGCGGGCAGCGGCAGCGGCGATTCATCTCCGCCGGCCCCGACGACCGGCACGGGCACGAACAATCAGGTCGCCGGCGTCGACGAGGCGGACTTCATCAAGAACGATGGCCAGTACATCTACCTCGCGCAGAACGGTGCGCTACGCATCGTCGATGCGTGGCCGGCCGATCAAACGCATGCCGTGTCGGTGACGCCGCTCGACGGTCAGCCAAAGAAGCTGTTCGTGCTCGGCGATAAAGCGCTCGTCTATGTCGCGACCGGCGAGGCGCGCACGAGCTGGCGCAACACCGAGTGCACGTACGGTTACGACTGCGACTTCTCCGGCGACGGCACCGCGACGACGCTGCTCGTTTACAACATCGCCGATCGCGCGAAGCCCGAGCTCGAGCGAACGATCTCGCTGAGCGGCTCGCTGATCGCGGCGCGGCGCATCGGCTCCGCCGTTCACACGGTGGTGACGCAGGCGGCGAGCCCGTTTCCCGAGATGTCGTACGACACCGGTGTCGAGCTGTGCGGATACAGCGCGTGGTCGACGAAGCCGACGCCGTACTACGTGATGCGCGCGCGGCAGGCGTACGAGAACCTGCGCGCTGCAAATCAGAAGGTGATCGAAAACACCGACCTCGATCAGAAGCTGCCGAGCATCGCCGACAGCGCCGGTTTGACCGACATCGAGTCGAGTGGCTCGTGTTCGTCCTTGTACCGCAGCTCGATCACCGACGGCGCGGCGTTCACGAGCATCGTGTCGGTCGACATCGATCATCCTGGGCCCGTGAAGGCGTCGACGATCGTGTCGCGCAGCGGCGCGATCTACGCGTCGGCCGATGCGCTCTACATGGCGGTGGCGCACAACTGGAACGGCGATACGTCGACGGTGCACAAGTTTCGGATCTCCGACATCGCCGGGCAGACGCGCTATCTCGCGAGCGGCTACGTGCCTGGCCGCGCGCTCAATCAATTCGCGATGGACGAGCGCGATGGTTTCTTGCGCATCGCGACGACGAACGGCCACGTTCCGTCGCCCGATGTCGAGAGTCAGCTCACGGTGCTCGCCGAAGACGGCAAGGACCTCGTCGAGGTCGGCGCTGTCGAGCACATCGCGCCGAGCGAAGACATCCGCTCGGTGCGCTTCGATGGTGAAAAAGCGTTCATCGTCACGTTCAAGAAAACCGATCCGCTATTCGCGTTCGATCTGTCGGATCCGCGCGCGCCGAAGCTGATCGGCGAGCTGAAGATTCCAGGCTTCTCGACATACATGCACATGATGGATGGCCAGCATCTGCTGACCATCGGCTACGACGCCGACGATCACGGCTCGTTCGCGTTCTTCGATGGCGTGCTGCTGCAGATCTTCGACGTCAGCGATCCGACGACCCCGACGCTGCTCCACAGGTACATCATCGGCACGCGCGGCTCGAGCTCGGAGGCTCTGACGAACCACCTCGCGTTCACCTGGTATCCGGAGTACAAGCTGCTCGCGCTGCCGATGACGATCTGCGAGGGTGGCGACGACGGAACCTACGGCTCGCTGCTGACGTTCAGCGGCCTCATGGTCTTCGACGCATCGCTCGAGCTCGGCTTTGCGGAGCATGGGCGCGTCCCCCACGCGATTGGCGAGAACGTCAGCTGCTCGAACTGGTGGACGAACGCGACCTCGGTCGTCAAACGGTCGTTGTTCCTCGACAACTTCGTCTATTCGATCTCCGATGCGGAGCTCAAGGTCCGGACCGTCGACGCTCTATCGACGGAGCTCGTGACCGTCCCGCTGCAGTAGGTAGAATCTGGCAGCTACCCGATTTTCGCGGATCGCCGGCCGCGAGTTGCGCTCTAATAGAGGCATGCGCCGCGTCTGCATCCTCTTCGTGCTTGCGCCCGCACTCGCGTTCGCGGATCCGCCTGCCGCGCCCGATCCGAAGGTGTCGAACAATCCGCCGCAGCCGCTGACGCGCTCGCCGTCGCCAACGCCGCTGCTCATGTTCGATGTTCCCCCGCCGCCACCGCCATCGCTGCGTCTCGAAGCGCTGCGCATCGCTGGCGAGCGTGCCGACAACGATTGGCGCTACCCCGAGCCCGGCCCGATCTTCGGCTGGCAAGAGGGTGCGTGGTTCATGGGCTACGGCCGTTACACGCCTCGCAACGCGCGCGCCGCGGCGCTGCACGGCGGCTCGATCGCCGCGACGTTTGTCGGCGAGATGCTCCTGGAAGCCGGCGTGCCGATCGCGGGTGCCGCGGCGCTACTCACCGGCGCGACGCTTGACGCGGCCGCGGCCGATGTTGATCGCGCGGAAGAACAGCGACATCCGACGACTCGCTAAAAACCCGTGCGACAAAGGGCGAGGCGCCACTACTAGGCAATGGAGATGAGGCCACGCTTTGCGCGCTTCCACCCGACGCGAAGCAGCCACGTTTGGCATCGCGTTCGAAGGGCACAGGTCATCGACGCCTCTCGGCAACGCTTGTCGTGCGCAACACATCGTCCGGCCACAGTCCGTCGCGGGCGAGCGCGAACGAAGGGTTGCGATGACGTGTTTGAGGACATCAGGTCATCGACCAGACGGCCGACTTTCCAGCCCACCTCGGCATCAGCCATGGGTTTTAGGCAACTCGAGCTGCCAGGCGATTCGGAACGCCCACGGCGTATCGCGCGCTTGGCGAGGTCTATCGCTTGCAGCATGACGGCGCATGCGCCTGTGGATCGTCTTCGTGCTCGTCGCGTCGGGCGTCGCGTCGGGCGTCGCGTCCGCCGATTCACCGGCCCTCGGGTTCAAGACCCTGGCGACGGCCGACAAGTGCCTCGACATCCTCAAGGACGGCAAGAAGAACAACCAGCCGATCCTCAGCGAGTGCGAGCGGGTCGCGACCCAGCGCTGGAAGGTCACGCGCCTCGCCCGCGGCTACGTGAAGCTGACGACCGGCTGGCTCGGGGATCAGTGGTGCCTCGACATTATCGACGAGCGGCCACTCATCGCGCGGTGCCGCGGCGGCCAGCAGTGGAAGCTCGAGACCGCCGGCGAGGGGTACGTTCGGCTCGTGCGCGGCGACAATCGCTGCCTGCAGAGCGCGAAGGATCAGCCCACGCTTGCGGCGTGTGGCGATGCACCGAGCCAGCGCTGGAAGCTGACGTCGATCTTATAGGTGGGTCGCGCATCGCCGCACGCGGCGGTGCATCGCGGTGCACCTGGGTGCACGTGGACCCGACGCGCTGCCAAGCCCGCGATCGCACATGGGCGGAGCTCGGCCTTCAACGTGCAATGGCGTCGCGACCTATGAACAAGATGATGGCGCTGATGTTCGTGTTCGCGATCGGCTGCAAGAAGGATCCGGTCGACCAGGTGATGTCGGATCTCGAGGGCTGGAAAGCCAAGATGTGCGCCTGCAAGGACAAGGCATGCACCGAGAAGGTCGAGGCCGACTTCGACAAGAACGAAGACAAGATGATGGAGAAGCTCAAGGGCATCGACAAAGACAGCGTCGACAAAGACAAGATCGCGAAGTTCAAGAGCCTCGAGAAGGAGTACCGGAGCTGCCGCAAGAAGTACGACGCGCCGTAGCCGCGGCTAATAGCGCTCCACCTGCACGGAAACAATTCGGCCATAGCCATCGAGACCGTAGCGGTAGGTCATCGTCGGTTTGCCGAGCCTGCCGTGTACCGCGCACGTCAGGGTACGCGCGCGAAATGCGAGCCGACCCTCCTCGCCGAGCACTGCGGGAAGCGCCTTGTCGACGAGCTCCGGTCGCAGCCGTTCCCCCGCGAGCTGAGCGGAAAGCTGTTGGTGCGAGCACGTGTCACGGTGAAGTTGTTCACCATCGGGCCCGTACAGGACGAGGACGACGCGATTGGCGAGCAGTGGCGTGGATGATGACTGCGCCGCACCTACGGGACCGTCCTCGGCTTCCATCAACTGCGCGGCGACAGATGCGTCGAGCACGGTACCAAGCTCGGTGGCGATCTCGTTGGCAAGCTCGCCGAGCTCGACAAAGTGATCGCGCGCGCCCGTGGTCGACGAGATCGCGAGGCTGACACCAAACTCGTGCTGCTCTACATGGATCTGGCCGAGTCCGACGATCGATAGGTCGTCGCCGTCGACCTCGTCGTCGCTGGGGCCAAGCGTCCAACCTGCCTCATGGCGCGCGAGCACGGTTTTCGCCGCAGCGCGAACACTGCGCATGGAGCGGCGACGGGTTTTGGCGTAGACGATGTGGTCCAAGGACATTGCCGCCGCGTTATACCGTCCTCTAGTCGGCGCGGCGAAACGTCTTCTCGAGCGCGGCATAGAGGCCGCCTTTGGCGACGAGCTCGTCGTGCGTGCCTTGCTCGACGACCTGACCTTTGTCCATCACCACGATCAGATCCGAGTTGCGGATCGTCGAGAGCCGGTGCGCGATCACGAGCGTGGTGCGGCCCTTCATCAGGATCTGGACGCCGCGCTCGATCAGCTCTTCGGCTTCGGGATCGACATGCGCGGTCGCTTCGTCGAGCACGAGGATCTCCGGATCGCGGAGGAGGGCGCGCGCGAACGCGACGAGCTGGCGTTCGCCCGCCGAGAAGTTTGCGCCGCGCTCGGCGACCTGCGCGTGGATATCGGCGCCGCGGCGCACGAGCGCGCGGTCGAGACCAACGCGGCGAACCGCATCTTCGAGGCGCGCACGGTCGTAGGCTTTGCCGAGCGCGATGTTGTCGGCGAGCGTACCCGCGAACAACGTGACGTCTTGAGAGACGACGGTGATGCGACGGCGTAGCTCGTGGAGCGAGAGATCGCGGACGTCGACACCATCGACCTTGATCGCGCCGCGCTCGCGCTCGTAGAGGCGCGTGAGGAGCTTGATGACGGTGGATTTGCCCGAGCCCGTCGCGCCCACGACTGCGACGGTCGAGCCGCGCGGCACGCGGAGGTCGACACCGCGCAGCACCGGCTCGGCACCGTAGCTGAAGTGAACGCCCGCGAGCTCGACGGCAGGTGCGGCGGCACTAGTCGCACCGGGCTCGTCGGCTTTGGTCGTTTCGCGCGGGAGGCCGCCATCGGGCTCGTCGGTGTCGAGGAGCTGGAAGATGCGCTCGCTTGCCGCCATCGCGCCCTGCATCACGGCGTACTTCGCCGAGAGATCGCGGATCGGGATGAAGAACTTGTTGATGTACTCGATGAAGCCGACGACGACGGCGATCGTCGCGGCGTCCTCGACGCGATGGCCGGCCACCCACCACACGATCAGGCCTGTCGCGATGTAGCCGATCGCTTCGACGAGCGCGTACATCGCGGCGTCGGCGCGGATCTGTAAGAGGTACGCGTCGCGATGGCCGGCGTTGATCTCGTTGTACTCGCGCTTCGCGGTCTCGCTGCGGCCGAGAAGCTGGACGACGCGAATGCCGAACAGATGCTCCTGCGCGAACGCGTTCATCGCGGCGAGGCGCACGCGGATCTGGCGGAACGATTTGCGCATCGCGCGCCGCGCGTACTCGACGAGGATGAACAGCAGCGGCAGCGTCGCGAGCGTCATCAGCGACAGCTGGACATCGATGCTGAGCATGATGCACACGATGACGACCGCTTTGAGGGCATCGACCACGATCGTGATCGCGCCTTGCGCGAAGATCTCGTTGAGGCTCTCGATGTCGTTCGTCATGCGCGTCATCAAGCGCCCGACGGGAATGCGATCGAAGAACGCGGTGCGCTGCGCGAGCACGTGATCGAAGATCGCGATTCGCAGATCGTGCATCGTGCGTTGGCCCGCGAGCTGGAGCAGCGTCGACTGGATGTACGTCGCCACGTTCATGCCGACGATGAGGCCGAGGTACACGAGCGCGTCCCACGGCAGCATGTCGAGGTTGCCGCGCAGGATGTGATGGTTCAGGACGTACATCACCCAGTACGGCTGCGCGAGATCGAACGCGAGGTCGATGCACACGAACAAGACCCACGCGCGAAGCAGGTGCGAGTGCGGCTGCACGTACTTCGCCAGCCGGCGGATCAGTCGAACGTCGTAGGCCTTGCCGAGCACCTGTTCGGCTTCGAGGCCACTCTTGCGAGGCGGCGCGGCGACGGCCATCAGCCAGCCTCCCGCACGATCTCGAGCTCGGTGTCGAGCTGCGTGCGATAGAGCTCGCTGTACACGCCGCCGCTCTCGATGAGCTCGTCATGCGTGCCGCGCTCGACGATCTTACCTTGGTCGAGCACGAGGATCTGATCTGCATCTTTGATCGCGGCGACGCGATGCGAGATCAAGACGGCGGTGCGTCCCGTCATCACGTTGCGCAGGTTCGCGAGGATGACCTTCTCGGTCTCGGCATCGACGGAGGACAGCGAATCATCGAGCACGAGGAAGCGGCGCGCCGATGCGAGCGCACGCGCGAGCGCGACGCGTTGGCGCTGGCCACCCGACAGCGTGATGCCGCGCTCGCCGACGACGGTCGCGAGGCCTTCGGGCATCATCGCGATGTCGCGCGCGAGCCCCGCGGCTTTCGCGGCCTCGTTCACCTGCGGCTCGTTCGAGAGATCGGGCGCGTGCGCGGCGGCGCCGGCGCGCTCGAGCTCGGCGCGACGCGCGGCGGGAATCGCCGTGCCTCCGCCGTAGCCCATCGCGATGTTGTCGGCGATCGTCGTCGAGAACAAGAACGCTTCTTGCGGCGCGTAGCCGAGCGCATCGCGCAGCGACGCAAGCGGAACGTCGGTGACATCGCGGCCGTCGATGAAGATCGTCTTCGGCGGCACCTCGATGAGACGACACAGCGCCTCGACGAGCGTCGTCTTGCCCGATCCTGTGCGGCCGACGACCGCCGTGATCGAGCCCGGCGGCAACACGAAGCTAACGTCATCGAGGAGCGGCCGCTCGCCGATCTTGATCGTCAGATGCTTGACCTCGATCGCGGCGGGTACGTCGGAATCGGGCAGCGCTGCCCCGCTGCCTTCGACGATGTCCGACTTCGTCTCTTGCAGCTGCACGAGGCGCGCCCACGACGCGCGGCCGCGCTGAACGAGCGCGAGCATGAAGCCGAGCGTCAGCGTCGGCCACACGAGACGGCTGAGCAGCGCGCTGTATGCGACGTACGCACCGACGGAGATGTCGCCGTGGATGACGGCGCGGCCGCCGACGAGGATCAGGATCGCGACACCCATCGGCGCGAGCGTGTTGAGGATCGGCCCGAGCTGGATGCGGACCTTCGCGGCGGCCATGTTCTTGTCGAGCAGGCGCTTGCTGCCTTCGAGGAAGCCCTCACGCCGCACGTCTTCGAGCCCGTACGTCTTGATGACCTGGATCGCGCCGAGATCTTCCTGGATGTGCGCCGACAGGCTGCCGAGCTCGGCCTGCACCTCGCGCGTCGTGCGGTACACGCGCATCGACAGCGCCTGACCGACGAAGAAGATCAGCGGATAGGGAATGATCGCGAGCAGCGCGACGACGGGATCGAGCAACAGCATGTACGTCATCACCGTCGCGAATGCGGTGACCGAGTTCGCGAGGTGGACGAGCCCTGCGCCCCACATCGCGCGCACGGTCTGCACATCGTTCGTCAGCCGCGACATCACGTCGCCGGTCGGATGATCGCGGTAGTACGCCGGCGACATCGTCATCATGTGGCCGAACAGATCCGAGCGCAGGTCGTACTCGGCCGCGCGCGCCGCGTTGAAGATCCAGACGCGCGACAGGATGCGGGTGATCGCGGTCGCGACCGCGAACATCACGAGTAGCGCGACCGAGCTGCCGATCTCGTTCGTGCGGCCCGCTCGCAACAGGTCGACGGAATGCCGGAGGTACTGCGCGACGCCGAGATAACAAAGGTTCGTAGCGAGCAGCAGGACAACCCCGGCGAGTAAGATCCGGCGGTAGGGCCGGAGGTACGCGAGGGAGCTCTGCGACGCCACGACGAATCTTCTGTGTACCCGAACGCGATAGGAAAAGCTCGCGGCTAACCACGCGAACTAACTGGCCCCCTAGCGTTGTGCTGGACCTGCACCGTCGGTAGCATCGACAGACTAAAGGGCTCAGGGTTTTTCGCCGGGGAGACAATGGCCGACCTATCCGCTCTTCTCGCCGTTCTCGAACATGATCCGGATGACGCCCAGGCACTTGGTGCCCTGGAGGCGGCCGCGCGAAGCGCACCACCCGACGTGCGCGCGCTTCGTTTCGCGACCGCGCGCAAGATGCTCGCAGGCCGCGGGCGGCCCGATGCAGTCGTCGAGCTGCTCGACGTCGAGCTCGCGGTCGAGACCGACAGGAACAAGCGAGCGGACCTCTTGCTCGAAAAGGGCATGGTCCTCGACAGCGAGATGCTCGATGTGCCGGGCGCTCACGCGGCGTTCGCGAGCGTGCTCGAGCTGCGCAAGAACGACGGCATGGCGACCGAGGCGCTCGAAGATCTCGGTGTCGCCGAGGAGAACTGGAAGAAGTTCGCCGCGAAGTTCGTGCAGGAAGCATCGTCGTCGACCGATCGCGGCCTCGCGACGGGACTCTATGTTTCCGCCGCCGAGCAATTCGTGCGCTTCGCGCCGGATGCGCCCGAGGCGGAGGCGTATCTGCGCAAGGCGCTCGAGATCGAGCCGCGCAATACCAAAGCGGCATTTCACCTCGCGATGCTGCTCAAGCGGCAGCAGCGTTGGCAGGATCTGTGCGAGCTCCTCGACGAGCGCGCCGAGCGCGCGCCCGCCATCGAGGATCGCGTCTCCGCGCTGATCGCGCTCGCCGATACAGCGCGCGAGCAGGTCGCGAATCCCGTGCGCGCGGATCGCGCAATCCGGCGCGCACTGCAACTCGATCCGGCGCATCCGCGCGCGCTGCGCCATGTCACCGATGCCGCTGCCGCGGCCGGCGATTGGGTCTCGGTCGTTCAGGCATATCAAGCGGCGCTCAAGGTGCGCCGCGACGGCGATGACCTCGGCATGCTCTTGCAGATCGCGATGGTGCTGTGGAAGCACCTCGGCGAGCTCGAGCACGCGGAAGAATACTTCCGCCGCATTCGCAAGCTCGAGCCCGCGCACCCCGCGGCGCTCGACTTCTATCGCGCGTACTACTCGGCAAAGGGCGAGAGCGGCAAGTTGATCTCGCTGCTCAAGCAGGTCGAGAAGGGCTCGCCGCGCACGCGCGAGGGCAGCGGCGAGAAATCGATCTCGATCGAGATCGCCGAGCTCGCCGAAGCGCAGAACAATCCCGAGAAAGCGATCGAAGCCTGGAAGCAGCACCTGCGCCAGCAGCCGAATTCCTCGCAAGCGCGCGCCGCGCTCGCGCGCCTCTACAAGCGCACCGAGAAGTGGAACGCGCTGCTCGATCTGATGAAGGACGAGATCGAGCGCCTGCCGCCCGAGGACATCGCCGGGCGCGTCGCGCGGCTGTTCGAGATCGCAGAGATCTATCGCGATCGCCTGCGCCTCGACGTGATGGTGATCAACACCTACAACTCGATCCTCAAGGTCGACGCGGATAACCAGCGCGCGACCGACGAGCTCGCCTCGAAATTCCGCGCGCTCGGCCGGTGGAATGATCTGATCGCGATCCTGACGCGCAAGTCGGAGTCACCGAACGTCAGCGATAACGATCGCGTCCGCCTGCTGCGCGAGGTCGCCGATCTGTGGTCGGAGCGCTTCGGCAACTTCGCAAACGCGATCAAGCCGCTCGAGCGCATCGCCGAGCTGCGGCCGAGCGACAGCGAAGCCGTCAACAAGCTCAAAGAGATCTATACAAAGCGCCGCCAGTGGCGGCAGCTGATCGATCTACTCGGCAAAGAAGCGACGCTGCTATCGGCCGACGAGAAACGCGCGAAGCAATCCGAGATGGCGCGGCTCGCCGCCGAGCGCCTCGGCGACACCCGCCTCGCGATCGAGATCTACAACACGATCCTGCAAGACAACCCCGAGGCACCCGAGACGCTGTACTCGCTCGCGACGCTCTACGATCGCGAGAAGCGCTGGCTGGCGTACGCCGAGATTCTCCATCGCATGGTCGTGTATTTGCGCGCGCAGCAACGCACGAAGGATGCGATCCAGCTGCTCGAGAAGCTCGGTCAGGTCTATGCCGATCGCCTCGCAGCTCCGCAGCAAGCAGCGGCGGCGTGGAAAGCGGTCCTCGAGATCGAGCCGAATCACGCCAAAGCGCTGCGCACGCTGCGCGAGCTCTACGCGATGTCGGGTGACTTCGAAGGCCTCGGCGCGCTCTACGCGAAGCTCGGCCAAGAAGAGGAGCTCGTCGAAGCGCTGCTCGCGATCGCCGATCGCATCGACGCGAAGGAAAAGCGACTGCCGATCGTCGAGCGCGCAGCGCAACTCGCACAGAAGCGCGCGGAGACGACGAAGGAGAACAAGGCGCAGGCTCTCGAGAAGTCGCGCCAGGTCTGGGAGCGCGTGCTCGCCGTCGATCCGCAGAACCTAAACGCCGCAGCCGCGCTCGTGCCGATCTACATGCGGCAGGAGAAGTGGACGCGGCTACTCGCGGTGCTCGAGATCGAGCTCGCCGCGATCCACGACGTGCCAGCGCGCCTCGCCAAGATCCAGCAGATCCGAGATCTGTGCGAGAAGCGGCTGCAGTCGCGCAACCTCGCGTTCACGTGGACCGTTCGCGCCTACGATCTCGATCCGACGAACGAGGCGCTCTACGCCGATCTGTTGCGACTTGCCGTCGAGATGGAGCAGTGGCGGGAGGTCGCCGCCGCCTTCGAGCGCGCGATCAACCGCGGCAACTTGCCCGATGCGCTGCGCCTGAAGCTGTTCCGCGAGCTCGCGAAGATCGCGGCGTACCGCCTCGGCGACGCCGAGAAAGCGCGCGGCTATCACCGCCAGGTGCTGCAACTCGCGCCCGAGGACCGCGACGCCGAAGCCAGCCTCGAAGAGCTCGCTCATCAGGTCTCCGACTGGAACGATCTGCTCGCGTCGTATCGCAAGCGCGCGCAGCGCGAGACCGAAGCGCAGGCCAAGGGCAATCTGCTCATGGAGATCGCAAAGCTCCAGGAGCAGCGCCTCGCCGATTTCGACGGCGCCGCCGCGACGTATCGCGAGGTGCTCGCGATCCAGCCGACCCATCTGCGCGCGCTCCGCTCGCTCGCGCAGATCGAAGAAGCGTGCGGCGATTGGGAAGCGCTCGCCGAAGTGCTCGCCGAGGAGCTCAAGCAGACGCCCGATGGCGAGGACCGCTTCCAGCTGCTCATGCGCGTCGGCCATATCGAAGAGGTCAACCTCGACGCGCCGGCGAACGCGCTCGATTACTACCGCGAGGCGCTGAACATTCCGGCGCCTGCCAAAGGATATCCCGATGGGTCCGGGCTGCCCGGAGCCATCGGCGGCACGCGGCCACAGGCACTCGATGCGGTCGCGCGCATCCTGCTCGACCCGAATGCGGTCGATGCGATCGAGGTGGCGGATCGGCTCGGCGCCGCGCGACAGATCCTGCCACACCTCGAGCGCGCGCAGCAGTCGAACAAGCATGCGGCGACGCTCGAAATCATCCGCGGCGCCGACGACACGAGCGCGCAAGAACGCACCGAGATCGATCGCACGTTGATGCGCATCTACCACATCGATCTCGGCGATCCGGGCGCGGCGTGGGAATCAGGCCTGCGCGTGCTGCGCGCCGAACCCGGCGATAGCGACGTGCGTAGCGCGCTCGCCGTGCTCGCCGGCCAGCTCGGGCGCGATGGCGAATGGGCGAAGGAATTGTCGAACGCTCTATCCGCGCTCAAGTCGAAGGGCGGCTCGTCGGCGGAGATCCGCGCGATGGCAACTGAGCTCGCCGAGCTCACGGGTGAGCGGCTCGGCGATCGCGCGGCCGCCGAACGCGCGTGGCGCATCGTGCTCGAGATCGAGCCCGATGCCACCGACGCATTCGAGGCGCTGATGGCGACGTTCCGCCTCGAGCAGCGCTGGATCGATCTGCGCGACATGCTCGAGCGCCGCGCCGAGGTGACGATCGATCAGCAGCTGCGACTGCAGACGCTGCTGTCGCTCGCGCAACTCGAAGAAGAGACGCTCGGCGATCACACGGCGGCCGCAGGGGCGTATCGCCGCGTGCTCGAGATCGATGCGTCGAACGCCGTCGCGTTCACATCGCTCGATCGGCTGTATTCGACGACGCAGAAGTGGGCCGAGCTCGAAGAGCTGCTCAGCCGGTGGACCGATCACGTCGAGTCCGATCGCGTGATCGACCTGTTGTTCCGGCGCGCAGTGCTGTTCGCGCACAAGCTCAACGACGCGACGCGCGCCGTCGATCTCCTCGAGGACGTGCTGTCGCGCGATCGCAACCATCCGCAAGCGCGCGAGCTTCTCGAAGAGCTGATGACGGCGCCGGGCAGCCAGCTCGTGATGATGCGCATCGTCCGCATGCTCGAGCCGCTCTACGAGCAGGATCGGATGTGGGACGAGCTCGTCGCACTGCTCCGCGCGCAGCGCCCGCTCGTCACCGGTACCGAAGCAGTCGAGCTGCTCTCGCGGATCGCGACGATCGAAGAGGCCGAGCTGCGAGGCGCGCGCAGCGCGTTCGATTGCTGGCTCGAAGTGCTCAAGCTCGAGCCCGCGCATGAACGCGCGCGCGTCGAGATCTCGCGCATCGCGCAGTGGCTTGGCAAGTGGCCCGAGGCGACGGCCGCGCTCGAAGCAGCCGTCAACGCGACGCCCGAGAGCGATCCGGGGACACGCGCGGCGCTGCTCGCCGAGCTCGCAACGTATTACGACACGCAGGTCGGCGACACCGAGCGCGCGATCACCGCGTACAAGCGGTTGCTCGAGGCCGATCCGTCGAGCCCGTCGACGATCCGCCGCGCCGGCACGGCCCTCGCACGGCTCTATGAGGAGAGCCAAAACTGGGCCGAGCTGCGCTCGATCACGCGCCAGCAGGCCGAGTGGGCGGAGGAGCCAGGCGAGCGGCGTGCGCTGCTCGCGCGCGTCGCCGTGCTCGACGAGGACAAGCTCAACGATCGCGAGGCCGCGATCACGACGTGGCGCGAGGTGCTCGGCGATCAGCCGAACGACGCGGGTGTGTTGCACGCGCTCGAGAGGCTCTATCTCGCCGAGGACAAATGGGCCGATCTCGTCGACGTCCTGCGGCGCAGGGTCGATGTCGCAACGAACGACGCCGAGGCGATGGAGCTGCTCGGTCGCGTCGCAAAGATCCAAGAAGATCAGCTGCACGATCCCGAAGAGGCGATCACGGCGTGGCTCGAAGTGCTCGAGCGCGACGGCGAAGACGTGCGCGCGCTGAACGAGCTCGCGCGTCTGTATCGCGCCAGCGAGCGGTGGGCCGACCTGCTCGACATTCACGAGCGACAGGCGATGCTCTATGAAGGTCCCGCGCAAACCGATCTGCAGATCGCGATCGCGCGGCTGCTCGCAGGTCCGCTGTCACGGCCGATCGAAGCGCTCGATCGGTGGGCGATGGTGCTGCGCGAAGATCCGCAGCACGCCACGGCGCTCGCCGCCGTCGAAGCCGCACTCCAGGATGACGACCTCCGCGTCGCGGCCGCCGATATCTTGCGACCTGTCTATGCGGCATCGGGACAAGAGGCCCGCATCGCGCAACTCTCGCTGTTGCAATCGGAATGGACCGACGACGCAACGACGAAGCTGCGCGCGCTGATCGAGGTCGCGCAGATTCGCGAGCACCGCCTGGGCGATGTCGCGGGTGCATTCGATATCTATCTCCAGGCGCTGCGCGCGGCGGCGACCGAGCCCGAGCTGCAGAGCGTGCTCGCCGAGACCGAGCGCCTTGCCGGCGATCTCGGTCGCGAGGCCGATCTCATCGAGGTGTATCGCGACGTCGCGCCCGATGTGCTCGACGCCGAGATCCAGCGTCGCCTATACCTCGACATCGCCGACCTCGCGCGCGCCGTGCGCCGCGATCACGAGCTCGCGCGCGAGTACTACCAGAAGGTGCTCGACAGCGTGCCCGACGATCGACGCGCACTCGAGGCGCTCGAAGGCATCTACCGCGAGACGGGCGCCGAAGAGCGGCTCGTCGAGGTGCTGTTGCGCCAGGCCGAGCTCGCGACCGACGTCAACGCGAAGGTCACAGAGCTCGTCGAGGCGGCCGGCCTGTATGCATCGCTCAAGCGTCCCGATGACTCGATCATGACGTGGGAGCAGGTGCTCGAGATCGCACCCGAGCGCGCCGACGCGATCTACGCGCTCGAAGGCCTCTACAACCAACAGCGGCGCTGGCACGACCTCGTCGATCTCTACGAGCGCCGCTTGGGCTTCGTAACGTCGATCGAAGAGGCAGTCGCGTTGCGCGTGCAGCTCGGCGATCTGCACGAGCAGCAGCTGCATGACGTCGATGGCGCGATCGAGAACTACACCGCCGCGCTGACCGGCAATCCGCGTCAGCCGCAGGCGATCGCCGCGCTCGAGCGCTATCTAAATGATCCGGACGCGCGCGTGCAGGCGGCCGAAGTGCTCGAGCCGATTTACGCGGGCTCACAGCGCTGGCACGATCTGATCCGCATCTACGAGGCGAAGCTTGAAGGCTCGACGGATCCCGACGAGCGGCTGCGCGTCACGCGCTTCGTCGCGCGCCTGTACGAGGATTCGCTCGAAGATTTCGAGAACGCACTGCGCTGGTACACGAAGGTGTTCCGCGAAGCCCCGGGTGATCCGGGCGTGCGCGATCACCTGCAGCGGCTCGCCGGCATCGTCGAGAACTGGGACTTCGTCGCGAACGCATTCCAGGCATTCCTCGACGACGAATCCGGCGACACCGAGGAAGTCCGCGACGTCGCGGTCGCGCTTGGCAGCGTCTATGATCGCCGGCTCGACGATGTCGATGCCGCGTTCAAGGTCTATCGCCGCGCGCTCGGCATCGATCCCGAAGAAGAGGGCAAGGAGCCGTCGCCGAGAAACCTCGTCAAGCGGCTCGAAGAAATGCTCGGTCGCCACCAGAAGTGGAGCGAGCTGCTCCAGGTGTACGACGATGTCATCGCGCGCACCGACGAAGACATGCGGCGCGAAGCGCTCGTCAAGCGCGCGCGCTTGCTCGAGACGGGCTTGCAAGACACCGGGCGCGCGATCGACGCGTGGCGCGAGGTCGTGCTCGTGTGCGAAGGAGGCGAAGAGCCGATCCTCGAGCAGGGGTATCGCGAAGCCGTCAACGAGCTCGACCGGCTGTATCGCGTGCGCGCGCAGTGGCACGACCTCGTCGATCTATTCGAATCTCGACTCGCACGCGCGAACGACAGCGGCGCGTTCACCGAAGCGGCGGAGCTGCGTCTCAAGCTCGCCGAGGTCTACGAGAAGGAGCTGAGCGACCTCACGAACGCACTCGATCAGTACGAGGAGGTCATCGGCGGCGGCAAGCTGTGGGAGCGCGCAGTCGCGTCTCTCGAGCGCCTCGTGATTCACGACGAGCATCGCGAGCGCATCGCATCGCTGCTCGAGCCGGTGTACCGCGAGCAGGATTGGTGGCAGAAGCTCGTCGTCATCCTCGACGCGAAGCTCGAGTACGTCAGCGATCCTGCGGTCCAGGTCGTCACGTTGCACGAGATCGCCGAGATCCACGAGCAACGCGGCGGTGCGATCGATCTCGCGCTCGCGGCGCTCGCGCGTGCGTGGCGCATCGATGTCGGCGACGACGATGCTCTGAACAAGCTGCTCTCGCTCGCCGGCAAGCTCGGCGCGTGGGACGAGGCAGCGCGCACCGTCGAGGACGGCGCGTCATCGACCGATGGCGAGCTCGCGGCCACGTTGTGGACGAAGGCCGCCGATATCCATGAAAATCAGCGCGCCGATCTGAAGCGTGCGATCGATGCGTGGCGCAAAGTCGACGAGAATCGCGCCGACGATCCGACCGCGCTTGCCGCGCTCGATCGGTTGCTCGCGCTCGAGGGGCGCGTCGACGAGCTCGTGAAGGTGATCGAGCGGCGTGCGGAGCTCTCCGACGACGGCGGCGTGCGCCTCGTGCTGCTTCACCGCGTCGCGGCGCTTTACGAAGAGGTATTGAACGACAAGGCGAACGCGATCGGCGCGTACAAGAACGTGCTCGGCGTCGACGACAGCGATCTCGCGGCACTCGACGCGCTCGAGCGCCTGTATCGCGACACCGGTGATTGGCGCGAGCTCGCCGTGACGCTCGAACGCAAGATCGAGCTGACGACGGAGCTCGGTGCGCGTCAGGAGCTGCGTCACGCGATCGCGGCCGTCTACGAGCAACACCTCGACGACGTCTATCAAGCGATCAGTCACCTCAGCGCCATCCTCGACGACGACGCGGACGATGCGCGCGCGCTCGCCGAGCTCGATCGCGTCTATGCGAAGCAGAAGATGTGGCTCGAGCTGCTCGAGATCGTCGATAAGCGCGCGGCGCTGGCGAGCGATACGCAAGAGCGCGCTGACCTCGCGTTCCGCGCGGCACACATCGTCGAGTTGCAGCTGACGGATCCGGAAGCCGCGATTCCGCGCTACGGCGCCGTGCTGCAGATCCAGCCGAGCCACACCGAAGCGCGCGCCGCGCTCGAGACGCTGATGGCGAAGGACGACCACATCGAGCCGGTCGCCGCGATCCTCGAGCGCATCTACAGCGCCGAGAAGGAAGCCGCGGGTCTCATCCGCGTCTACGAGCGTCGCCTGATGATCGAAGGTCGCGACCAAGCGGCGCGCCGCGCCGATTGGGAGGCACTCGCCGAGGTGCGCGAGAAGCTCGCGAACCAGCCGACGCAGGCGTTCGTCGTGTGGGGCCGTGCGCTCGCCGACGAGCCCGACGACATCGCATTGCTCGAGCCGTTGCTCCGCCTCGCCGAAGGCCAGAACCTGTGGAACGATCTTGCGAGCCTGCTCGACGAGCGTCTCGAAGACGGCGCGCCATCGCTCGCGCCCGAGGTCGAGCAGACGTACGCGATGCAGCTCGGCCGCATCGCCGAGGACAAGCTCGGCGATCTCGATCGCGCGGCGCTCGCGTACGGCCGCGCATCGCAGGGGCCCGAGCCGCGTCCAGCGCTCGCAGCGCTCGAGCGCGTGCTCGCGCGCGGCAGCCGCTGGTCGGATCTCGCGCACGCGTTGCGCCGCCAGGCCGATGTCGCCGAGGACGATGCGCAAACGGCGGAGTACCTGTTCCGGCTCGGCGATCTGCAGGAGAACACGCTGGCCTCGCCCAAGCTCGCCGTCGCGGCGTATCGCGAGGTGCTGCAGCTCGTGCCGACGCACATGGGCGCGCGTCAGGCGCTCGAAGCACTTGTTCGCCGCGCGCCCGAAGAAATCTCCGACATCGTCGAGATCCTCGAGCCGCTGTACGAGCAAGATGGCGATGCGACCCGCCTCGTGATGATCTACGAGGCGAAGCTGCCGACCGTCACCGATTCGATCGATCGCGCGAGCGTGCTGCAGAAACTAGTCGAGCTCGCCGAGCAAAAGCTCAACGACCGCGCGCGCGCACTCGATGCAGCGCTGCGCTGGCTCGCCGCGGATCCGGCATCGACGCAAGCGCTCTCGGAGACCGAGCGGCTTGCCGAGCGCCTCGGCCAGTGGCGCGAGACAGCGACGCGCGTCGACGCGATCGTACACGCAGCGGATTCGGCCGAACGGCCGGCCGATGTGCAGGTCGGGTTGCTGGTGTTCCTCGGCAACATCCTGCGCGAGCGGCTCGGCCAGAACGAAGACGCGATCACGACGTATCGTGGCGCGCTCCAGCTCGAGCCCGACTCGCTCGCTGCGCTCGATCCGCTGATCTCGCTGCTTCGCCAGCGCGGTGACTGGACGGCGCTCGCCGATGCACTGCGGCAGCGCGGTCGCGTCGTGCAAGACATGGTCGAAAAGCGCGCGGCATTTGCCGAGGTCGCTCAGCTCTGCGAACGCGCGGGCGATGCGGCGGGCGCGATCGACGCGTGGCAGGAAATCTCCGACGCCGACGAGAACGACCGCGATGCACTCGACCAGCTCGCCCGCATCAATCGGACAACCGGCCGCGATGTCAACGCGCTGATCGAAGTGCTCGGGCGCGCGGCGCGGATCGCGAACGACGTCGAGGACGAGAAGCGGCTGCGCATCGAAATCGCGCAGCTCGAGACGGAAGGGCAGCGTGCGGTCAGCGCGTGGCAGACCGTCGTCGATCTCGATCCGGACGATACGCACGCGCTGTCGGCACTCGAAGCAGCGCACGCGCGCGCGGGCGATTGGATCGCGGTCAGCGACATCCAGATGCGCCGGCTCGATCTCGCGAAGACAACGCAGGACAAGGTGCTTATCCACGCCGAGATGGCGCGCCTCGCCGAGACGCGTCGGCACTCGATCGATGACGCGATCGCTGCGTGGTACGCGGCGCTCGAGACGGATAACACTTACCTGCGCGCGTACGACGAGCTCGAGCGTCTGCTCGCGACGAGCGGTCGCCATCACGATCTCGTCGAGCTCCTCGAGAAACGCGCCGAGCTCCACGCGACGCTCGGCGATCATCACGCCGAGCTGCAAGCGTTCGCGCGCGCAGCCGACGTCTGGGAAGGCAAGCTCGATAATCCCGACGCCGCTGGCGAGATCCTCGAGAAGATCCTGCAGCGCGAGCCGGGCTCGGTTGCGGCGCTCACGCGCCTGTCGAAGGTCTACGAGCGCACGGGTGACTGGGAGAAGTGCAAGAACGCGCTCGAGCAGGCGCTGCGGCTCAACCCGCAGGGCCGCGACGCCGCGGATCTATTCTTCCGGCTCGGCGAGGTCGCGCGCGTCGGCGACAACGACGACGCGACCGCGATCCAGCACTTCCAGTTCACGCTGCGCCACGATCCGAACCATGCCGGCGCGATCGCCGCGCTCGAGAAGCTCGCGCGCGATCGTCGCGATAGTGCGCTTCTCGCCGACGTGCTCGCGCGCCGCGTCGCCACCGTCGTCGATCTCAACGCGCGGCTCGATCTGCTCGTCGAGATCGCCGAGCTCGAGCGCCGGGCCGGCCGTAACGACGCCGCGATGAACACGCTGGCGCACGCGCGCCAAGAAGCGCCCGATGACATTCGCGTGCTCGGCCCGCTCGCGGATCTTTTCTTCGCGGCCGGCCGACTCGACGAAGCCGCGCCGATCTACGATCGCCTCGCGACGGAAGCGAAGGCCGCACGCCGCATGAAGGACGTCGCGAAATATCGCCAGCGCCAGGGCGGCATTCTCGAAGCGCGTGGCGATCGCTCGGGCTCGCTCACAGCGTACGAAGAGGCACTGCGCTTCAATCCGACCGACGTCGTGACGATGACCGGCCTTGGCCGCATGTATTTCGCGAGCGGCGATTGGGAAAAGGCGCGCAAGATCTACCAATCGCTCGTGCTGCAGAACATCGACGCCGAGGTCGGTGTTACCAAGGGCGAGGTCTACTGGGCGCTTGGCAAAATCCATATCGAGCTCGGCCAGAGCCCGAAAGCCAAGAGCATGTTCCAGCGTGGCCTGGAGATCGAACCAGGCAATCAGAAGCTGCGCGACGCGCTGCAATCACTGCAATAAGCTTGCGTCAGCAGGAGTCAGCGCGGTGCTTCGCACCCCGTGGTACGAGGCGCGATGCGCGTTCGCCTGATTCTCTTCGTGCTCCTCGTCACGACCGCCTCGGCCGTGGCGCAAACCGATACCGCTGCGCCGCAACCGCCGTCAGATGACCGTGCGGTCACCGTGATGTGGGCGCCGCTGCGCGCGATCTTCGGCCTCGCCGAATTTACGGGCGAGTATCGCGTGCACGATAAGGTCGGCGTGTCGCTGATGCTCGGCGGCGGCCGGCGCACCGAAGAGTTCGAGAACATGGTGCGTATGAGCGGCACCGAGCTCGAGGGCGGCCTGCAGGGCCGCTATTACCTGCTCGGCTCGTTCACGCACGGCATGGAGCTCGGCGCGGAGCTGCAAGAGGAGTACGTGAAGTTCGACGAGCCGCTGCCACCGAACGTTGCCGCAGTCGCGGCCGGCGGCATGACGGTTGGCGCGTTCGCCGGCTACAAGATCGCGACGCGGATCGGCTTTACGTTCGAAGGCCAGCTCGGCGCGCGCTACCTCGTCATGGAGCCGCAGGCGCAGGGCGTGGGCATGCCGATGATCACGCAGAGCAAGTGGATGCCAATGCTCCACCTCAACGCGGGCTGGACGTTCTAAGCAACCGCCACCACGGTGGCGTCGGGTGATAGTCGGGCGGCGGCGGTTGGCGGCGCGTGCGCACGAGCACGACAACACCAACCGCGATCGTCACGAGGCATCCCCACTGCGCCGGCGTGAGCGCGAAGTAGCGCGGATCGACGGACTCGCGCCGCAGCATATCGAGAAAGAAGCGCGGCACCGCGTAGCTGATCGAGACGACGCCGAGATACCAGCCGGCCTTGCGCGGCCGCCGCAGCACGAGCGCCGATGCGATGAGGATCGCGAGCCAGAGTGCGAGCTCGTAGAGGCCGAGATCGTGGTGAGGCCCGACGACACCAGCGGAGCTCGGGAAATTCACGGCAAGGGGAAAGTCGGTCGCAACACCGATGTGATCGTGGACCGACGCGCAGCCGGCGCGGCCAAACGTCAGCAGCACGACGACGCCAAGCGTCGCGGCATCGGCGTAGCGTAGACGCAACCCGCGTAACCGCCGCGTCGCGATCAAAAAGCCGAACGCACCACCGACGAGGCCACCGTACGACGAGATGCCCGCGAACGGATTGAGGAACCGCAGCACTGCATCGTCGGCGTGCCACCAGCCCGGCTGGTAGAAGAAGAGGTCGACGTAGTGAGCGCCGAGGATGCCCCCGATGCCGCAAAATACCGCGATGCGGCGCGCGCGCTCGACATCGAGGCCGAGGCGCTGCACGTGGCGCATCCCCGCGGCCATGCCGAAGTACACGCCGAGCATCGCGAGAACACCAAACGACGTGATCGGTCCAAGCGTCGGGGCTTCGACGTAGGGCAGCATGCGGTCGTCAACCGCGCGGCGCGGGCGCGCATTCCCAAATCTCCTACGCGCCGAAGCCGGGGGCGAACAGCGCGGTGACGCGCTCAGGGTTTTTGATGCCGCGCGCGGTGAGCTTCGCATCCGCATCGCGCACGAGCTCGTCGCCCGCCGATCCGCCAAGCAGCTGGCCCTGACGCCGACGCGTGACGAGCACGAACAGCTGCATATCGGCTGCCGCGAACCCGAGCTCTGCGTCACGCAGGCTTGCGAGCGCGTCGTCGTGGTCGCCGCGGCACGCAGCTATCCCTGCGTCGAGCAACAGAGCCAACGGCGTCGACCACGCCATTGCTTCGTCGTGGATGCGTCGCGCGTCACGGCGCGCGATCTTTAAATTCGTTCGCCTGTCGGTGGTTTCGGCGGCCATGAGTGCCGCGCGTGCGCGAACGTGACGCAGGTTGATGCGATTCATCTGAACCGTCAGCAGCAACGCTCGACGCGTCTTGCCCCAACTGTCTTCGATCCGCTGCAGCGCGGCCGGCGCCTCACCGCGATAGAGATCGATCTGGGCCTGCGCGAACACGTTGTACGAGTGCTGGAGATCGAACTCTTCGCGCCATTCGGCGCGGGCCTGGTCGGCATGGCGCCGGGCCTCGTCGGGTTGATCGAGCGCAAGCCAGGCGAAGTTCGTGAGCGCGCCACGCAGACCGGATGCTTTGAACCGATCGCCTTTTGCTTTGGCATCGTGCAGACAGTCGAACGTGCGTCTGCATACCTCGTTGATATCGCCGAGCCAATACAGCGCCGACACGCCAACGATCTGCAGTTGCGCCAGCTCCCACCACATCCCCGCGCAGCGTTCTTGCAGCACCCCACTCGCTTGATCCGCGAGCGTCAGCGTCTTGCTCCACTGGCCATTGAGATACGCGATGCCACATGCCGATCCGAGCGCGAGGCCCTCGAGGACAGGATCCGGATCGACCGTTGCGCGCAGTCGCTCGGACTGCGCGAGCAACAACCGAAGCTTTGGGTTTTCGTCGGAGCCGCGGCCGGCGGCAGCGAGCATGAGCGCCTCGTTTAATAGACCTCGGCACAACCGGAACGGCTCGCCGAGGCGAAGGGCCAGCAAGAACGAACGCGCGTGGAGCTCGAAGCCTCGCATTGGATCGTTGAAGCTCAGTGCGAAGCAGAGCGACTGATACAGATCGACCAATCGCATCAATCTCGAATTGTTGGTCTGGCGGCCGATGCGATAACCATGCAGCCATATGCGCAGGCGTCGGTACAGGATCGAGAGCAACACGCCGAAGCGACTGCGTGGCAGCCACAGGCCGAGCTCGTGGAAGAGATCGCGGATCGTGTCGAGCCCGCGGTCTACATGACCGCAGCGGATCAGTTGTTCCGCCGCCGCTTGTTTCAGGCGCCCGCGCGCGTCGCCCGCGAGCCCGGCCGCGGTGCGCAGGTATTCGTC
>Ga0070698_100000537_pt1 | contig 40532 bp, 41 predicted proteins | sample KBSK1502metaG_FD_65477 | JGI IMG/M metagenome (GOLD analysis project Ga0070698, IMG submission 65477) | Corn, switchgrass and miscanthus rhizosphere microbial communities from Kellogg Biological Station, Michigan, USA - KBS K1-50-2 metaG | ecosystem: Host-associated > Plants > Roots >...
CATCGGCGAGTTCCTTAAACTGGTGGTACATGCTCGGGAGTTTTTTCTTCACGTACTCCGCGGGCTTGTGCGAAATATCCAAATACGCGCCGCCGTGTTCGGTCCCTCGTCCTTCTCTCACTTCCGTGTAGATCGACCTTGCAACCACATCGCGTGTCGAAAGCTCCAAACGCTTCGGATCGTACTTCTCCATGAAGCGCTCGCCTTTTTTGTTGCGCAGGATCCCGCCCTCGCCTCGGACAGCCTCAGTAACCAGAATGCCTTGCACGCCAGGCGGCCAGACCATCCCAGTCGGGTGAAACTGCACAAATTCCAAATCCATCAGGTCCGCGCCGGCCTCGTATGCAAGGGCCATTCCATCGCCGCTGTATTCCCAGGAATTTGAAGTAATCGGCCACGCCTTGCCGATTCCACCCGTGGCGATCACCACCGACTTTGCCTTGAACACGACGAATCGCCCGTTCTCGCGCCAATATCCCAGCGCACCGGCGCAGCGTCCGCCATCTGTGAGCAGCGTCACGATGGTGCATTCCATGTACACATCGAAGCCCATGTGCACGCCACGATCCTGCAACGTGCGAATCATCTCCAGCCCGGTTCGATCGCCGACATGGCACAAGCGCCTGAACGTGTGCCCGCCAAACGCGCGCTGCAGGATATTTCCGTCCGCTGTGCGATCGAACAACGCGCCCCACTGCTCCAGCTCCCGGACGCGGTCCGGCGCTTCCTGCGCATGAAGCTGCGCCATGCGCCAGTTGTTGAGCATCTTTCCACCGCGAATGGTGTCGCGGAAATGTGTGCGCCAGTCGTCTTGAGTGTCCACGTTCGCCATGGCCGCTGCGATTCCGCCCTCAGCCATTACCGTGTGCGCTTTGCCCAAAAGAGATTTGCTCACCACGCCCACCGACACACCTTGCGCGAGCGCCTCGATAGCTGCGCGTAGGCCTGCGCCGCCGGCCCCGATCACCAAAACGTCGTGTTCGTGGGTCTCAAATCTCCCGTTCAAAACAGCCTCACATCTTGGATTGCGCCGCTCGACACCATGCGGATATACAGGTCAGCCAGCCCCACCGAAAACAGACTTAGCCACGCAAACAGCATGTGGTGTTCGTTTAATGCGCTTAGCCCTCGCCAAGTTTTGTAGCGCGATTTGCCGAAAGCCGTGCACGAGAAACAATCGAGCTTCCCGCCCGCCAGGTGCCGCAGCGAATGGCACGACAGCGTGTATATCGTTAACAGGCAAATATTGACCAGCAGCACTAGCGTGCCGACTGCGATCCCAAACTTCCCGTCAAAGAAGAACGCTTGAATTGCGTCCTTCCACAAAAACGCCAGAAAAATGATCGCTAGATACAGAAAATAGCGATGCACGTTCTGCAGAATGAGAGGAAAAGCAGTCTCGCCGCGGTAGGAATGTCTGCCTTCTCCCACCGCGCATGCCGGCGGGTCCAGGAAAAATGCCCGATAGTATGCTTTCCGGTAGTAGTAGCAGGTTGCGCGAAAACCCAGCGGCCCGCCGAGGATGATCAACGCGGGAGAAAGCTTCCACCAGTGATGATGTTCATCGATCAAAGGCGAGTAGAACGGTGACAAATACGGGCCCCATTCGTAAAACTTGCCCTCGAACGCACGCAGAGTCGCGTACACGCCAAAACCGCCTAGCACAACGACAACCGGAAGAATCTCCACCCACCATGCATCCCGTCGCAACGTGGCCCCGAAGCCCCGGTGTTCCGCGATCCGAACTCCGTTATCAGCCATTCCTCCCCCTGAGCGACGCATTAGACTAGCCAGAAATCTTACCTTTGAACACCAAATTCCTCCTATCCCCTAAAGAGCAATCAGGCAGAAAAACGTTTTTGCCCGCGAACTTGTGCGAAAATACTCGGTCGCGAACGTGGGTTTCCGCGCTGGGACATATCTTCGCTCTGGAGGAACAGGAATTCGTGGCGGCGAAAAACAATATTGGCATTCTGACGGGAGGGGGCGACGTACCAGGCTTGAATCCCGTGATCAAGTCCGTCGTCTATCGCGCAACAGAGATGGGCCGGCAGGTGATCGGCATTCGCCGGGGTTGGGAAGGCCTCACGCACATGGCTGATTCGAACGAGCCCGATCCCCTTTACATTCGTCCGCTCACCCGCGATAACACACGCACGATCGACCGAACCGGGGGCACCGTGCTGCACACCTCGCGCACTAATCCCCGAAAAATGGCGGAAGCCAAAGTGCCAAAGCATGTCCCTAGCGAACGCTTAAAAACGCTTCCGTTCGACGGCGAACATTACGATTTCACGCCCATCGTTCTGGACAATCTGGACCGCCTCGGGATCGGGTGCCTTGTCACCATCGGCGGCGACGACACTTTGAGTTTCTCCGCTGCGCTTTCTGCGGCGGGCATGGCCGTCATCGCCATCCCGAAGACGATGGACAACGACGTCCAGGGCACGGAGTATTGCATCGGCTTCTCGACCGCCATTACGCGAGCCAAAGAACTAATCACTCGCCAGCGCACTACACTCGGCTCGCACGAACGCATCGGCATTTTCCGCATCTTCGGGCGTGACGCCGGATTCACTGCTCTCTACACCGCTTACGTCACCTCGACCCGTTGCCTGATCCCCGAATATCCCTTCGACCTCGATCGCATCACGCAACTTCTCTCCGAGGACAAACGCAACAACCTCAGTCACTACGCCGTAGTTGTTGTCTCTGAAGGGGCCACCTGGAAGGAAGGTGCCGTGAAAGAAGTCGGCGAGGCCGATGCCTACGGCCATCGCAAAAAGGCTGACATTGGTCAGGCCCTGGCCGAAGAAATCCGCCGCCGAACGGGCGACGAAATCATGGTCAGTGATCTGACCTACGATCTCCGCAGCGGCGAACCCGACGCCATCGATCAACTCGTGGCCATTACCTTCGCGAACATTGCCGTAGAGATGTTGCGTGATGGCGTGACCGGCCGCATGGTTGGCGTGCAGAACGGCTGCTATGCCCACGCCCCGCTGCCCGCTTCCTCTTTGGGAGCCCGCAAAGTCGATATCGCCGCGCTCTACAATACCGAACGCTATCGCCCCAACTACGCTTCCAAACTCGGCGCGCCGCTTCTTTTTAACCGCATTTAACACATCTACGAAACGGCGCAGGCGCCACAAGCTTTGAGCTGGTCCCGCAGAGCCACAGTGTTACTTCTGCCTTCTGCTGACCGACGGGTTTTCCAAACCGCGGTCGGCTATCAATCGTCGTCCTCCTCACGACGTTCGTGAACCCGTGTCAAAAAGTTATCCACGACGAAGTCCGCGATCTCGCGGCCTAATCGCTGGCCAACTCTTTCGTCTGTGCGAAAATGCACGCCGGCAAAAATGCGGCTTAGCGTCGCTTCTTTGTCAGCCGCTTCGAAGCTGTCAAAAGAGCGCACCACGCCCGGCATAACTTCTGAGGTCACATTAAAATCGAATTCTCTTTCGCCGAAAAACGATACCAGCACGAATGCCCCGCCTGCACTGATCACGGCATGCGCACCCGGATAGGAAGGATCTGGCGCGGTGTTGCCAACCTCGGGAAGCCAATTCGGGTCCGGCAGCGTATCGGGATTACCGTCGTTCGCGGCTTCCCGTATCGCAGTGACCGGCCTCCAAAAATTGTAAGTATACTTGGCATCGTAGAAAGCGATAACGCCGTCGGCGAGCGTCAGGTTCAGCAACGCAAAAAGCCGCGCGCTCTCCGCGGTTGACAGCCCGTGCGCCATCGCCGCCGTTTGAGTGATCTCATTCCAATAATTCTGAATCGCTCCATTCCAAAAATGGCCTGTCACCGCTTGGTCCGCCGTCGCCGTCGTACTGTTGGCGATTCCCACGGATTTCACCTCGTTGAAGTCGTCGGTGTAAGTGTCACTGGCGAGAGCAGGCGGCGCTCCAGGTCGAAACTGATTCGCCCTCGCCAGCGCGAAGGGCGTGACGTTCGACCAGTGCGTGAACTGCGGCTGCTTTGGAAAGTTCGGCGGTGTCGACTGATAGTCTCCCGGAGCCGTTCCAAAAACAAACGGAATCGGCGCTGCATCCGATCCGTCATTCTTTCTCGCCGCTAGTATCTGATCGGCCACAGCTTTTCCGATATTGACGCCTTCCGCCTTGTCCGCGCCATCTGCAATTTGCGCCAGCGATTGCTGGAGTTGCGTATCCAGCATTGCCTGGAATGCCGGATAGAGCGTCACAAGCACTTCGTGCGCCGCCGAAGCCGCCGCCGCATCTTGCGAGGCAAAAGGCGAAACATGCCTTAGTCGAACTAAGTAAGGCTTATGTGTCCTGTGGATTGCATTCACTGCGTCATAGATCGCCGCGTGCATGATCGCGAAGCTACGCGTTGGATGAATTGTTGCGGGCTGCGCGCCCGTCGTTCGAACGATCACCAGCAGAGTTCGATTCCACTGAATTACCGGACTAACCGTCTGTAGTGTTGCATTCTCTTGGTCAGCGTCATCGATTGAGGCGCCATAACCTGTTGCCGCTACCGACAAACTCGCACACACCATCGCCAGAACACGGAAACTCTTTGTCATGACAAACTATCTCCTTTGTTCCCGATCGCGAAACTCAACAGTGCACGGCAGGCGCTCCGCAAAATCTCGCCTACCATTTCGAACTGTGCAGACCTCGACCTTGGCGAAAAAATTCCTTGTGCTCCGAATGTGACGCAGATTTTACAAAGGCAGAGCTGCTTGGAGGTCTGGCGACAAATCTCTGCCCGCCTACCCGCGTTGACTTGACTTCTCCTGCGACCTAAGATGCGCGTGTCTTCACTGAACCACACAGGGCTACTCTGTGGAGGAGTCGTGAGCGACTGGCGATTTGCCCAAAAGAATGTTTCTGAGGAGCTCGCTCAGCTCCACATGTTCTCCTTCAAGAAATGTTCTGGCGGACGCGAAGTGAACTTCGTAATTACCGTCCGGGAGTTTGTGACTCCTCCTCCGGGTCAATTCGTGCGCTTTTTCGCGCAAGCCGACAAGCCCATCAACCAAAAGCTCGCCCCTTTCCTTCCCTCCGGCTGGGGAAATTCTCTCTTGGACGCACTTTCGGATTGCACTCGCGCCATTCGCGAGTTCCCTTGCGATGAGGAGGAAGAAACCAGTGCGGCTCATGACGCTTCGACCGCTTGACGCCTCTTTCGAAGCTCGCTAGTGTCCGCTCATTCCTGCGCGCCGCTATCTAGTCCTCGAGCGCGGCAGGTCGGAGGATTCGTGGAAATCACCAGAAAAGAGGTAAATCCCGGCGTGATCGTGTTGGAGTTGCGAGGCCCGCTTCAGATGGGCGTTGAATGTAAGCGCCTGGAGCTTGCTGTCGACCAACTCCTCCAGGAGAATCAATCCCGAGTCGTTCTCGATCTTTCGCGCGTCCCCAAAGTGGACAGCGCCGGCGTCGGAAAAATCGTCAACAGTTTGTCTCGCTTGAAGGTAGCCGGAGCAACCCTTCGTCTCGCTGGAGTCACGGGCATGATCGATGGAGTTTTGAAACTTACCAAAGTGGACCGCCTCGTGAAAATCTATCCAACCGCGATGGAAGCCGCCGCCAGCTTTTCCGACGCTCCGCCGCCTTCCGCAGTCTGAGTAGCACAGACACTCCTGTCCGTGCCAACTTGAACACAGGCAGCACAGACCCCGTTTACGCTGAGCCGTACGAAGGTCTGCACCAATTTCAAACCCACGCAACCACGGCCCCCTCAGCAGACGCCCTCGCCTTCCTTCTTAGCCCTTCCGACGTCGCAAGCTAGTTCTCCTCCAGCAGCGCATTGAGCAACTTCGCCAGCTCCGCCTCTTCGCGCAGCACCGTGTCCGAATGTTTCGCCGCGCCGTGGCTCTGCGTCAATTGTGCCAGTTGTGCTGCCAGAACTCGCACGGCCACATCGCGCGGCACATACATTCGATCCAGCGGAGCCACTGCTTGCCATCCAGACTTCGTGCGCCGAAGCTCCCAATGAACTTTCTCGCTGCGCTTCTGCAAATCCGTGCCGGCGTCCGCGAGCACTACCCTGGAATTAACCTCCAAATGCGCCCAACCATGGTCATGTTTGATTTCTACTCGCTCGATCGCAAGCTGATCGTAAATAACCACCGGCGTTCCAAGCACGAACGGCTCATTCGTGCGCAACACGTTCCCCGCCGCGCTGCTCAATTCCGAAATGCCCGCTTCGACTTCATCGTTTGTCGGCGGCTTCCGTCCCTCCGCGATCAGAATGCTCGCCGGAATTTCGCGTGCCTTGGCCGCCAGCGGCGGACCATACACCGCCGTGCGTTCGGAAGTCTCTGTCGCAGATCGCCTCGTCATGGAAGATTCCGGTTCTTCTAGGGCTGGCTCCGTGGAGCCATGCTTCCCGCGCGCATCAGTCCGCGACGGAAATCGCTCCGCCGCTACTTCAACGCTTCCGCTCTTAGCGACTACGTAACGAAGGAATCGCGGTTTGCCGCGCGACTTCCAATACGGCGCCTGGTAATCCTCCACCTGCAACCCCGAGCGCAGTAAGCTGTAAAAACTGTGCTGCGTCGTATCGAACACGATGCCCGCATGCCCCGGCCACACGATCAGATCGCCCGGCTGCGCCGTTCTGACGCGCACAAAATTCTCGCTCCCCCCATAAAGATCGAACGAACTCGCATATGGATAGTCAAAACCTGCGCGCGCGTAAATTTCGTGCACTAGGTGCGAGCAGTCTCGCATGCCTCGCGCAGGCTGGTGATGCTCCTCCGCGACTCTGACAATTTCTCGGCCCTGCTCTGCATTCAGCAGTCGCGTGTTCGCATGGGACTCTTGCGGAGACGCAGCCGCATTGCTCGGCGCCAACAAAGCCGTCACGCAGCAAAGCCCGGCCGAACAAACTGCCACGGCCAGTCCAGTCACAACATTTCGTCTTGGATTATTTCCAGCTCTTTGCATCGCAAACAATGCGAGCGTTGCCGCTGCCCGGCACACCCCGCGCACTATTAGGATGCTTTAATCTTCAGATTGGACAACGGGACTTGCCCTGAACGCCACGCCCCATCGTGTTCCACTTCTTGCCCTACCGCTCGCCTTCCCTGCCTAGCTGCTGCTTCCTTTCTTTAGACTCTTTCACTCTTTCACTCTTTCACTCTTTCACTCTTTCACTCTTTCACCCTTCACTCGCCTTCGCCACTTTTCCTCAAGCTCTCGCCGCTATAGCTTCGCCTTTCCGCGATTCTCCCCAAAGCTCAATATACGGCTTCAGCTCCCGCATCATCTTTTCAAATTGCGCCAAGTCCAGCGATTGCGCCCCATCACTAATCGCTTTCTCCGGCGCCGGATGCACTTCAACCAACAATCCATCCGCCCCGATCGCCACACCTGCGCGCGCCACTGCCGGCACTAGGCTGCGTTTTCCCGTCGCATGACTAGGATCCAAAATCACCGGCAGGTGCGTCAGTTCGTTCAGCGCCGGAATCGCCGCGATATCGCACGTGTTGCGCGTCTCCGTCTCAAACGTGCGAATCCCGCGTTCGCACAAAATTACATTCGGATTTCCGTGCGCCACCACATACTCCGCCGACATCAGCAGCTCCTTGATCGTTCCGCTCAGTCCCCGCTTCAAAAGCACCGGCCGCCCGCACTTCCCCAGCGCCTTCAGCAACACGAAATTCTGCATGTTGCGAGCACCCACCTGCATCACATCCGCGTACTGCGCGATCATCTCCACGTCCCGATCGCTCATCACCTCCGTAATAATCGCCAAACCCGTCCCCTTCTTCGCCTTCTGCAGCAGCTTCAGCCCTTCTTCTTCCATCCCTTGAAAATCGTAAGGCGACGTGCGTGGTTTGAACGCACCTCCCCGTAGCATTTTCGCCCCCGCTCTCGCCACGCCCTCCGCCGCCTGCATAATCTGTTTCTCCGATTCCACCGAGCACGGTCCCGCCATCACCACGAATTCATCCCCGCCAATTTCCGTGCCGTTCACGCGAATCACCGTTCGCCCCGTGCGAAATTCTTTGCTCACAAATTTGTAGGGCGCCGAGATCCGCACCACCTTCTCCACTTGCGGCATCGCTTCCACCGATTCCATGCAAGCGGTCACATCCCCCACTCCCACCACTCCGATCACGACGCGCTCCTCTCCCTCGATCGAGTGCACCTTGTACCCAAAGTGCGCTACCTGCTTCTGCACCTCGTCGATTTCTTCCCGTGTCGCGTGCAACTTCATCGAGATAATCATCGTCTGCCCCTCCCCTTTCCCTCGCACCCTGCGCTTTCCTTCGTTGTGTATCCGTGCTATCGCTTCCGTGCAATTATTGTTCGCTCTTCTCTGTGAACTCTGCGCTCTTTCTCTGCGCTCTCTGTGTTACGCCTTTGGTTTTTCCTCCCCCAAAAACAAAAAACCCACTCAACTTGCGAGTGGGTCGAATCTCTCTACTTGTTGCTTTTACTTACAGAATCGCCCCTCGCCACCTAGTTGGGTGGAACCAAAATCGAAACCAGTACGAGTAGGCCTTCTGCGACATCGCACGTAGTCTATTCCCTCGTCCCCTGCAAGGCAACTGATTTCCTCGCGGGCAGTAGAACCGTTTCCCCGCGCCCTACGATCCGGTAAGATGCCGCCATCGTGAAAATCCCCTACCAAGTTGGGTTCTCGAGCCTTTCGCTTATTTGCGGGTTTTTGCCGTCGGCTGCCGCGCAATCCTGCGGTTCGCAGGGTGTTGCCGTCCAAGTGCTCGGCTCTGGAGGCCCGGAGTTGCAAGACAAGCGCGCTTCCAGCAGCTATCTCATGTGGCAGAACGGGCAAGCGCGGGCACTGATTGATGCCGGCGGAGGGAGTGCTCTGCGGTTTGGAGAGAGCGGCGCACAAATGTCCCAACTGGACGTGCTCTTTTTCACTCACTTCCATGTCGATCACAGCGCCGACTTTCCTGTGCTCATCAAGTCCTCTTGGTTTGAGGATCGCAAGCGTACCCTGCCGATCTATGGCCCGCCAGGAAATGACTTCATGCCCGCAACTACAGAGTTTGTGTCTGATTTCTTCGGAGAAAGGCAGGGCGCTTATCGGTATCTCAGCGAGCTGTTCGTGCCTGGAGAACGAGGCAGCTACAAAATGCAGCCCCACAACGTGGTCGCGAGCTCAACGCCCGTGCCTGTATTTCGCACCGGCGATCTTGCTGCCTCCGCGGTGCGCGTCATCCATGGGGCCGTCCCGGCACTAGCCTGGCGCCTAGAGGTCGCCAGCAAGGTTATCGTGTTCAGTGGAGACACCAACGGTGAGGGTGAAGGCCTCGTCCGATTGGCCATGAACGCCGATTTGTTCATTGCCCACAACGCTGTGCCGGAGGGAGCCGCCGGAATCGAGAGGCGCCTGCACATGCCTCCGTCCGTGATCGGTCAAATCGCCGACGATGCCAAAGTCAAGCATCTGGTCTTATCCCACCGCATGCTGCGGACTTTGGGCAAGGAAGATCAGACTCAATCCGAGATCAAGAAACGCTATCGCGGTCCTCTAGCGTTTGCGAACGACCTCGACTGCTTTCCCCTATAGCATTCATGGCCACTCGCAACGAGCCCGCCTTGGAGTGCGGCAGCATGCTGCCGCTTTTTCTTCCCCGCTCGCGTGTGCAACCGCCAAACCAATCCGCCCCGGCACGAGCGCTCCATGAATCCGACTCGATGCACTTCTATCACTCCTACGGCCACGCACCTACCAGCCGCCGCAACAGCACAAGTTCCCCCAAGTGGTAAGCATTATGATCGGTCAGCAACAGCGCCTCGCGCAGAATCGTCTTTCCATCTCCATGCGGAATCGGCGCGAACAGATCATTTGCTTCATCCGCCACCAGGTCCACCATCGTTTAAGATCACGACGAAACGCGTCAGCATTTTTCTCCCACGCCTTTTCGTCTGGCGGAGTCTGCGCCTTCGGCCAGCAACCTGCCGGGAATTCCGGTGACACATGTTTCGCATTGCGCGTGAACTCCAGAATGTCCCATTGCGTGATGCGCATGTGTTCCAGGACCTCCCAAGGCGAGTGCGCCGCCCTGCTCGGCCTCTTCCCTCGCATATTCGCCGGCACGTCCTTCACCGCCGTTTCAAAATCCGCATGCGCATCCTTACTCTTCAGCAGCTCCAACACATGTTCCCTCAAAATCCTATCGTTTTGCGTCCTCATCCCTTTCCTCCTGTGCCTTCCGACGCGTCCTACCTTCTCGACTCAAGCGCTGTCATTCCGACCGAAGAGCCGGCCGCCGTTGCCGGCTCGAAGCGGAGGAATCGTGGCTAGATCGCAGCGCAATTCAGATCACTTGAAGCGCCGCTGAATTTTCCTTCGCTACATCGCCACCCAAGCGCCCTTCCGTCCTTGCTTCCTTACTTCCCTACCTCACCCGTTTTCCCAAAAATTCCCCTTCCACCTTCCATGTGTTCCCATCCGCCTCCAGCGCTTCGCCAATCCAGTGAAAACTGTCCGCAGTAATCTCCGTAAAAATCCACCGGATCGGCGTCCCATTCGAATGCGTGCCAACCTGCACTACGTCCTTGCCGCTCCAACGTCCAATCAACTCGTCACGTGCGCCCGTCACCGGGTTGTTCCAAGTAACACGCCATGCCTCGATCGACGCATCCCACACCCGCAGCGTCGTGCCGTACATGTTGCGTGTCCGGTCCGGCGGCCCTTTGCGCTCCTCACGTTTCGGCATGATCCACACGTCCTGCACTGCGCGGCCTTCCAGAACCCATCCGAAATGCGCCTCGCCTTTCAGCCCAAGCGCCGTCACGTCAACGCGATACTTCCGGACATCCAGCTCCCAGCTTCCGATCAACCATCCGTATACGTCTGCCGCTTCCGGAATTTCCGCTGAGCGGCCCTCAACCGCCAACACGCTTTCGAAACTCGCTCTTTCTTGGCTTTGAATCACCGTCATCGCTTAATCTCCTAAAATCATCTAATGAGGCAGGCCCGCACCGACCAACCCAGGTCATCCCCGTCTACGGGCTGCTAGCTCTGTTATAGGAACATCCGAGGATGAATTCTTGGCGAAAATTGCGATCGAACTAGACCAAGCCTTGGCTAGCCGCGCCGCTCATGGCGCTCCAGGACGCGCCCACCATCGCATCCTGGCCCAAGGCCCTGCCTGGAGTGTCTCCGATGTGATGTGTACCTCCGGCCCGCAGGATCGCCCCTTTGAAGAGCGCCACTCCGGCTTCTCAATCGCCATCGTGGTGGCCGGGACATTTCAGTATCGCGCTTCCACACCTCGCGCTCGAACCGCTAGCGAGTTGATGACACCTGGTTCCCTGCTGCTCGGCAGCGCGGGCCAGTGTTTCGAATGTGGTCACGAACACGCCAGCGGAGATCGCTGCTTGTCTTTCCATTACTCGACGGATTATTTGGAGAGAATCGCCGCAGACGCCGGACTTCGTTCGCCCAAATTCTACTTCCCTGTGCTTCGCTTGCCGCCAGTGCGTGAGCTAACGCCGCTGATATCGCGCGCCTCTGCTGGGCTCGCCAACTCGGCAACCGCGGCCTGGGAAGAGCTCAGCCTCCATTTAGCCGCGCACACAATCCAGCTCGTGTCGGGCATCTCACCGGCTGTGAACAGTGCTCCGCCAAGTGCTTTGGCGCGAATCACACGCACCGTTCGAATGATTGAGCGGCATTCGAGTCGCGAGCTCGGCATAAATAGCCTCGCCCGAGAAGCGCGTCTGAGTCCTTACCATTTTCTTCGTACCTTCGGAGTAGTCACCGGCCTCACGCCGCATCAATACACTCGTCGCGCGCGCCTCCGCGAAGCCGCCATGCGCCTCGCCTCAGGCCCAACCAAAGTTCTCGACGTAGCCCTCGACTCCGGCTTCGGCGACGTCTCCAATTTCAATCACGCCTTCCGCGCCGAATTCGGAATCAGCCCCCGCGCCTTCCGCCTCCAATCCCTCCCAACTCCGGCTTCTAACGTGCATCGTGGCCATGCTAAAACAGTTTGGAAGTGGAAGCTCCGGACCTTTAGTCCGGGGTAGCGAGCCTTCAGGCTCGCGGGAAAAGCACGCCGAAAAACATTCCGTCCTGCTATTGCTCCTTAAGGAGCAGCACCGTCGCGAATCACGCGCTTACAAACTTCAGTTCCTTTACAAAATCACAGGTGCCGCACCATGCGGTTTTCAGTATGCGGGGTTTGACTTTGAAAACTGAAACACCCCAATCCGCAGATCGTTCCGATTATTCCAACTCACTGTCCAGCTCATCGCCAGGATTCGAATGGTCGATCAGAAGAGCAGGACGGCGACGCGGGAATGCGAGAAGCCTCTGCCGACGCCGGCACTGCACGCCCCTACGGACGCCGCGCGATAGCGCCCGCTCTGAATGTTCTGCTCCAGATCATCCGGCAAGCGGCTCGGATCCGAGGTTTCGTATCGCACCACAAGTCCGGGCCGGTTTCCTGCCCAGCCGCGATCCATCTGGCACGTTTTCCGCGCATCGTCGGACGCTCCGACAGCATTGCTCACCCGCAAGCCACGCGCGGCAAGCTGCTCGCTCACTTGCCTTTCCTGCTGTTCGAGGCTCAGATTCGCAACGGACTGAGAAAAATCCTGCACGGCAAAGAGCATCGTTCCGCCGATGGGTCTGTCCGCGAGGCTGACCACAGCAATGCCCACTGCTGTGAGGTCGCGATCCAGCAGATTGGCGCGGTGTGGTGGAGAGCGCATCCAGCTGGCGTGAATCTCCTCAGCCGATGGCCCTTCAGCAATATTCTCCGCGATCACCGAGTAGCGCGCGCCGGCTTGTCGCGCGCGCTCTTCGAGAGAAAGCTCGCCAGGCAACTGATGCGAGAGCGTGTTCTGCATCGCCATATGCTCGGCGTGCTGTCGAGCTGCGGCCGCAAGAGCGGCGTCCCAGCGAAGCGGCAGCAGGCCCTGCGCGATGCGCTCGCGGTTGGCCGCCTCGAACAAAAGACGTTCCGCAGATGCTGTCTGTGGAGGCCTTGCGTTGGCTGCAAGCGACGCAAGACACAGACCTGCAACAGCGAGCAGTACAGTCCGAGCAATTCTCAGTGACAAGATGCGATGACAGACGTGATCGCAGCGGAATCCCATACGGTCTCCTGCTCTCCATTTAACACCGCCGCAAGGAATTCGATTCAGGGGAAATGAGCTGAGGTGTTCAGAGAAAAAGCTGGACTTAGGGGCAGTGTGAGATCAGCGAAAACTTTGAGAATTCCGAGAATCAGAAACGGCCAGTAAGAGAACGCGCCGCGAGGATTTTTTCCCCGAGGCCGCCGATACAATGCGATCCGGCTGGCCAAAACCTATGCGGTTGCCGCCGGGCGGCGCGAATGCGGGATGCGGCTGCGGCTGAATCTCGCGGAGGCGCCGGCGCTAGCCGCGAATGCGGACGGCACTGAAGCTGAGGATGACGTGACCGCCGGCGGTGGGACGGCCAAAGCTCATCATCGGACGGAAACGCGAGAAGAGCAGCATTTGATCCAATTGGTGACGCAGATCGAGGCTCTTCGGCCCAGAAAGAATCTGATAGGCGACCATTTGGCCGTTCTGATCGACGGTGACGTCCAAGAGCAAGCCGTGCGGCAGCGACAGCTCGAGATCGTGCTGCTCCGGCGCCCAGGATTGCGGATAGTCCGAAAGAGAAATCAGCTCGGCGGGACGCAAAATGTTGAGCGGAACATCGTTGCCCACCGCACGCACAGACACGCCCGGCGCGATCAGTTGCAACACGAGCACAAAAACCAGAATCGCGGAGAAAAATCCGCCGGTGGCCGGAACGCTGAGCGGACGAAAGACATTGTCGAGCAGAATTTCTGCGCGATCACGCAGTTTGCGCAGGCGGCTTGGGATGTCTTGTGCCGGCGTTAATTGCGCGGCGGCAACGCGAATGCGAACGGCAAGATTAGCGGGAGGCGCGCTGCGCGGCACGCGCGACAACATAACGGCCAGCTTGCGAAAGCGCTCCAGCTCTTCGCGGCATGAAGCACAGCCCTCCATATGGCGACGAAGAAGGACACGCTCGTGAGCTTGAGCAGCCCCCGTGATGGCGTCGTCTAGATAACCGGCCAGCTTGGTGCGAACCGTGTGGCACTTCATGGAAGATCCTCGGCTGGTGAAGAACTTGCCTGCGACAACGTGAATCTCTCGCGCGGAATCACTCTGGAGCCAGGAAAGCCGCGACCCGCGGATGCGTCGCGATGCGCCTTTGCGCTGTGGCCGTTTTTGTGTGCGATCGCGGAGCGCTCTTTTTCACGCGCGATCGCTGAGCGATCATCTTCACCGGCGCCCGCAGAGCGGTCTTTCTGGTGTGCGACCGCAGAGCGGTCGACTAACAGTGGCTCCAACAAATCCTTGAGCGCGCGGCGGCCACGCAAAATGCGTGACTTCACCGTCCCTACGCTGCACTCCAGCACTTCCGCTATTTCTTCGTAGCTGAGTCCTTCCAGATCGCGGAGGATGACCGCGCTGCGGAATACTTCCGGGACCTGGCTGAGCGCGTTTTGTACAGCGGACTGAATTTCGTGCGTGGCGAGCTGCTCGAATGGTGTAGGACCCAAATCTTCGACGTCAATCGAGGCGTGGCCCTCTTCCGGCTCAACATCGATCGAGACATTTCTCTGCAGGTGGCGCTTGAACCAGCGGCGATGATTGAGTGCTTCGCGGATGGCGATGCGGTACAGCCAAGTTTTCAGCGAGCTGCCCTGGCGGAAAGTGCGAATGCCGCGAAACGCTTTCAGAAAAACTTCCTGGGTGCTATCGGCGGCGTCGGAAACATCTCCAAGCATGCTGAGAATGAGGTTGTACACCGGCCCGTGATAGTAGGTCACGAGCCAATCGAAAGCCGTTTCCGACCCGGCTTGCAGCTCGGTAACTAATTCGGTTTCGTCGCGGCCCCACGAGAGGGCGGTGGCCCAATCCGACACTGCCCGCCTTTCCGGCTCGCCCGCGAAACTCGAGCCTTCCTGACCTAAGGAGCGTGACCGCGCGACCGTGGAACTCATGGACGACCGCGCAGCAGTGGACCTGGAAACCGGGTTCGACATCGCCTGCCAGCCTTCGCGCCCGGTATCCGCTCTACTGGCTTAGACACCGGGGGGTGCGGAACTGTTTCCGCCTGATGTCGATTCTTACACCAAGCGGTTTGCGCTGCAATGGGCCTCCCGGCCTGGAACTGTGGGAGTGTAAGCGTGCAAGAGTGCAAGGGTGGAAGAGTGGACGAGCGCATAGGAGTGCGACGCCGGAGCCCGAGTTCCTGCCTGCCCCGACAAAGCTGCGTCCTTTCCGCAAATCGGCGACGTCCGCGCCCAACGCCGTCGCCGGTGATTTTTGATTTGCTCTGGGCAAAAGCCGGGGATACCCCCTACCCCCCTAGTTTTGATGTAAGAATTTGATTCCATGTGCGTTAGCTCGTCACTTCTGGAGGCTTGAGACTGGCCTACTGGAGGCTGGAGAGGACGGAACCTGACGCGTCGGCGAATTGGAAGTTGGGCGAAAGGCCGACGCAGAGCCCTGGTTTCGCCTGAGTTTCGCTCCCCTCCCCACCCCTCCGTTGTTATTGGGAAGTGTCTGGAATTGTTTGATTCCATTAGGGTTGGACGGCATCCTGACGGGCAGAAGTGTAAAAAGAGTGCGGAAGATGCAGAAAAGGCAGGGCTTAGATGGTGAATGTGAGAGGCGCGAAGTGAAGGGGAGGAATTGGGAAGGTCGCGGCGACGCGCTCGGTGAGGGTGATTTCGAGAATTCACAACCTGTGATACTATGGATTTCTCAGATTGTCAATACTGAAATGGTACCAGAGCTAGGGGCGGCGAGGGCAGAGCTCAGGGGCTGAACAGAGCATTCCTTCAGGGATCAAACCCGAAGGCGGTAGGCCCAGTTCGTGCATCCGGATTTAGGGACGCCACACTGCAAGGGTGCATCCGTATCGATCCGGCGGACTTAACAGTGAAGCAACAGCGAAACAAGGAGCGGAGAAGACAAGAGCAGAACCGCCCACCCTTGCAAACCGCGCAAGGGTAGGCCACCCTCCTTGTGAAGCCCTCGCCCTTTGGCAATTCTCATTCTTTTGGACCAACTTTCGCGAGGAAAAATGGAATTTAAGCGGCCACCCGCCCGTACAAGTCTGGGATGGAGTCGGCGTAGCAAAGATGCCGCCGACAGCCCGGCGGCGCTACACGTGGCCGGTCGGTGGTGGGTGGCACATTCCCGGTTCGCGAAAGCAATTCCCACATGGATGGCCAGCCATCCAAAATCGCTCGAAAGGCGCGGCCGCGGGCGAAGCTAAGAGGCGGGACGCGCTGAAGCGCGCCCCGACAGAGTCAAAGCCGGTTGGGATGAATAGGCCAGGCGGCCTACTACCTAGCGGCGCAGGAGTTATAGGGCTTTGCGGACGCCTAGTTCGTCGAGGTGGCGGAGTAGGTCGGCGGGATCTTGGTAGACGCGATAGGCACCGGCGCGTTCGAGCTCATCGAGGCCGCAGCCTCCCGAGAGGAGTCCTACTCCGAGGGCTTTGGCGCGGCGGGCGGCGAGCAGGTCCCAAACGCTGTCTCCGACAACTACGGAGCCGGTAACGGGAACTTCTAATCTCTCGGCTGCGGCGAGGAAAAGGTCGGGGTCGGGTTTGGCGTGCTCGACTTGGTCGCGCGTGATGACGGGCACTTCCGGGCCAAGGTTGAGGAGCTTCAGCATGGGCTCGGCGCTGGCGGGCCGGCCACTTGTAGCAATGGCCCAGGGCACACCGGCCGCGACAAACAGGCCAAGAGGTCCAGCGCGCCGGGAAGAGCGCGAACTTGCGATCGAAGACGCGCGTAGGCTTCTTCATGTAGCTGGGCCAGACGGTCGGCATCGGCCTTGGTAACCCGGTGCGGGTCTCGCGCAGGAGCGCATCGATCAGCAGGCCGCCGCTCATGCCGATGCGCCGATGAATCCGCCACACCGCAAGCTCGATGCCCGATTTCTCCAGAGCCTCGCGAAAGGCCAACACATGCTGGTAGACGCTATCGCCCAGAGTGCCATCCAGGTCGAACAGAAAGGCCGGAATCTATTTGTGGTGGGCGGCTTCATTTCGCTGCTCGTGATACGGGAAATAGGATGCGAGGGCGGCCGCAAAGTGCTCATCGGGCTAAGCCGAAATTGACCTCGCCTCCGCTGGCGTAGCGAGCTATTCGCGGGACTATGGTTGGCGCAAGGTTTGTTCGTTCGGGAAGATGCGACGGCCTTTGCGAAGGGCTTGCTCCGCAGCGCGACGGTCTCCCAGAGCACGATCTACACTAGCCAGGGAGGAAAACGTTCCGGGATCGGCGTCGGGAAAGAATTGCACTACGACATCCAGATAGCGTCTTGCCCTATCCATATAGCCGGCCTGGCGATAGAGATCGCCGAGGCTGCGGTTGCAGCAATAGCTGTAGGGATCTTGCACGCTGCCGGTCAAGAAGGCCTTCTCGGCCTCTCCAACATGCTGTGCGCGCAACCAGAATTCGCCTAAGCGGCAATATTCAAGGGCCAATGGATTCTGCGTCGCCGGGAGGAATTCGCTCTGGGCAACCGCCGCAGCATACCAATCCTGGCGGTCCGCGGCAAATTGCACGCGGTCGGCTAAAGCGGGCGGAAATTTTGGATCGCGCTGGAAGATCCGTTCCAGATCTCGTTCGGCGGAAACGTCGTCTTTCTTGATGTGGGCGATGACGGCGAGCCAATGCAGCGCGGCGAGAGAGTCGGGATTGAGGCGCACGGCGGTTTCGAAGTGCGTCGTAGCTTCGTCGAGATGATTGGCAGCCAACTGGACACGGCCGCGCACAATTTCGAGATCCGCGGTGGGAGGCTCTTGTTCGAGTACCTTGAGGTATGCGGCAACGGCAAAACGGTCACCCATTTCGAGGTAGGTCTCCACGCCAGCTTTCAAGGCGCGGCTAGTCTCCGAAGGATCCAGGTTTGAGGGCAGGAGGCCTTCGCGGAAGCCGACGACCACGCGGTTATTTCGCGCCGCGAGGTCGAGATTTAGCATGGCGCGAGGCGCGTGGTACTCCAGCAGGGTACGGTCGTCGGTGTTGACTTCACCGCCCGCGGCTAGCCGACGGACTCCGGTATCGTTCAAAACGAAGTAAGCAACGAGACCCTCCGGGTGGTGTAGCTGGAGGGCGGCAAAATCCTCGCGAAGGGAAGCGTTTTGCCATAGAGAACGCATGCGGTCAAAGCGCAGTGGTTGCGTGTCGGTGCGGGCAAATGCCAGGAAATCGCCGCTCATGGCGCGCCACAGAGTAGTTTCGGGAAAGTGTTTGGAAAGCGTCGCCACAATCATTCGCAGGTCGGCGGGATCGAGTGTGTAACCTTGGATCCACTGAACAAATTTGCCGCCAGCCGAGAGGTGCCGGCGGACGGCCACGTAGTATTCCTGAGTAAAAAGTGAGGCGATGCCGGCGATCCACGGATTAGAAGGCTCGGAAATAATCAGGTCGTATTGATCCGGAGAGGTCAGCAGAAAATTCCGGGCGTCATCCAAGACGATATGGACGCGAGGGTCGCTCAAGACGTCGCGATTCAATTTGCGGAGGTAGGGCGCGGCTTGAATGACCGCGGGCTCGATTTCGACGCAATCGATGCGTTGCACCTCGGGATGGCGCGCGACGGCTGAGACGGTCATGCCGCTGCCGAATCCGATGATGAGCACGCGGCGGGGCGCCGGGTCAAAAACGGCGCCGAGATGACCGACAAGAATTTGCGTCGAAGCGTCGTGATCGGATGCGTCCACTTTGCCGTTGGTGGTGAGCGCGATGTAGTTTTCCGTGCGAATGACAGCAATCGAGGCGTTGAGTCCATCCGCTACGAATGGAAAATCGTAAGTCGAGGCAGTTTCGGCCAGGCTGAGTTGCTTGCCCTGTTTAATCTTCCAATAGAGCACCGTCGAGAAAGACGCGAGGGCGCGATTGTAAAACAGGGGAGACAAGGTACAAACCGCAACGAGGAAGAGGGCAACTGCATTTGCGGCCAAGGCAAGTCGACCGGGCGGTTTGCAGTACAACTCCAGCGCTATGGCAAGGACGAGATTGATACCAGCGATGAGCCCAACCACTCGGAAGCTGCCCAGCGTCGGAATCAGCCAAAAGCCTGTAGCGGCCGCGCCGACGATGGCTCCGATGGTGTTGGCGGCATACGCGCGACCCACGGTCGCAGAATGGCTGGGACCAGAACGCACAATTCCGGCGAGCAGCACGGCAACCGCGGGAAAATTGAACCCGAAAATGATGGCGGCGGGCAGCATCGCGAGCGCGCTGGTCACAAACTGAGCGAAGACTAAGCCGCCGAAGGATTCATGCGTCAGGCGAAGGATGGGAGGAACGGCGGCGGGGATTCGCTGAAAAAGGGCAAGAAAGACGAGCGCGGCGAAGCCCGTCCAAGTCTGGGTGCGCGCAAAGTTCGCCAGACTGACCTGCTTGGCGCGAGCGAACCAAGCTTCAAAAATCATGCTGCCAATGACGATCCCCGCGAGAAACGTTGCCAACATCAGCGTGAATGCGTAAGTGGAGCTACCGAGAATGGTGGCGAGCAGGCGCGTCCAAGCGATTTCGTAGGCGATGGCCGTGGCGCCCACCACGCCAAACGCAAAAAACAAAAAGCCGCGAGCGGTTGAGGTCAGATGGCCTTCGGTCGCTGCGGGGGGTGCTGCCAGGTTAGCAGTTGATTCAGCGGCGGTGTCGGCCGCCACTGCGGGGCCCGAGATTCGGAGAGCGACCAACCCGGCGGCGACGTTAAGGATTACCGCGCAGGCAATCGTCCGGCGCAAGCCGATCGTTGGAACAAGAAGGAAGCCTGCGGCGAGGGTTCCAGCGACGGCGCCAAGAGTATTCACCCAGTACAGGCGGCTGATGCTGGCGGCCAATTCACCCTCCCGACGCGTCAGGCCCCGCACCAAAATGGGTAAGGTGCCACCCATGAGGAACGTCGGAAGAAATAGAACAACGGCTGCACCAAAAAATCGCACGAACAGCAGGAGCGGTGGCGCGCTGCCAATCATCGGGTAGGCCGCGACGTACATCGAGCGAACACCGCCTAATCCGACTAGAGAAAGAGCACCGGTTGCGGCGACGGCGAGCTCAACCCAGCCGTAAAGCGCGATGGGGCGAGCGTGCTGCTCATTCCAAGACCCAAGATAGGCGCTACCTACCGCCAGACCGGCCATGAAAACTGCAAGCACTGTGGCGATGGCGTAGACGGTGTGACCAAAAATCAGACCCAGAGCTTTGCCCCAAGCGACCTGGTAGATGAGACCTGCTGCTCCCGAAAAGAAGAAGCACAGGAATATGCCGAAGAGACTGCCGCGTCGAGGGCTTGTGGGGAACATCTTAAAATCGTAGGTGGGGCACCTAGGGTGGTCAACAGATCGTTGACGAGAGCTAGTTGACGTTTCGACACAGAGTGCGTTGTGTGTGCGAGGTGATGAGTGCTGCGAGCGAGCGATCGGCGAATAGATTTGCCGGGGTTGGTTGACAAGACGATTGGGAGAGGCTTAGGTTGCAGTCCTACGAGCGGAAAACAACGAAAGAGGACAGGCAGGAATTGCCTGTCCTACGGCTGGATTGCAAAGCGAAGGAGGAACGCTATGACGAGGCGAGTTTCCGCTGCGACAAAATGGTTGCACGCGGGAGGCAGGGTGAACGCGATGAGCTTCGTCATGCGCGCAGCCATGTTAGCGGGCGTATTGGCCGCGACGCTGGGCACGCTGGCGCGCATCGGGCAGACGGTTGCAGCAGGCGCGGGACCGCGGGCGCAACAGGCTGCCGAGACGACGGTACATATCGGGAGCGAGGACATCGGCGGAGTGGTCGCGAGCACGAAGGGCCCGGAAGCTGGCGTGTGGGTGATCGCGGAAACAAAGGACCTGCCGACCAAATTTGGGAAGATTGTGGTCACCGATGACAGCGGGCGCTATCTGCTGCCGCAGCTTCCGAAGGCGAACTACAAAGTCTGGGTGCGCGGGTATGGGCTGGTGGACTCCGAGCCAGTGCAGGCGACACCCGGAAAGATGCTGATGCTGACCGCGCAAGTGGCGCCGGACGCCCGGGCTGCCGCGCAATACTATCCAGCGGTGTATTGGTTTTCGCTGATTCACGTGCCGGAGGCGAGCGAGTTTCCCGGCACAGGGCCGAAAGGCAACGGCATTCCGGAGAACATGAAAAGCCAGGGACAATGGCTGCATTTTCTGAAGACGGATAGCTGCTGGTCATGTCATCAGATGGGCGACAAAGCGACGCGGGAGATCCCAAAGGAATTGGGGCATTTTGACAGCACAAGAGCAGCGTGGGCGCGGCGAATCCTGTCGGGTCAAGCCGGCAACAACATGATCAACGGCTTGGCGCAACTGGGGCCGGAGCGCGCTCTGCCTATGTTCGCGGACTGGACGGACCGCATCGCGGCCGGCGAATTGCCACCGGCACCGCCACGGCCGCAAGGCGTCGAGCGCAATGTGGTGATCACCGAATGGGACTGGGCCGATCCCAAGACCTATCTGCACGATGAAATCGCCACGGACAAACGGAATCCCAGATTGAATGCCAATGGCGAGCTATACGGGGCAGCGGAACTCAGCGCGGATTATCTGCCGGTACTCGATCCTGTGAAGGCGACGACGAGCGAGGTGAAGTTGACGGTGCGCGATCCGAAGACGCCGTCCAGCGCGAATGATTTGATAGCAGGGGCATCGCCGTATTGGGGAGACGAGCCGATCTGGAAGAGCCAGGCGAACGTGCACAATCCGATGTTCGACGAGAGGGGACGAGTGTGGTTCACGGCGCGCATTCGGGCGCCGGATAACCCGGCGGTCTGCAAGGAAGGATCGAGCCATCCTTCAGCGGTGTTGTTTCCGCTGAAGGCCAGCGGGAGGCACCTGGCGGTGTATGACCCGAAAACGAAGCAGGTCACGCTGATTGGCACGTGCTTCGGGACGCATCACCTGGTCTTCGCGGAAGATGCCAACAATACATTGTGGACGAGCAGCGGCGGCGGAGGCGGCGCGGTGGGCTGGCTGAACACCAAAATGTTCGATGCGACGCATGATGAGGAGAAGTCGCAGGGTTGGACGGCGTTGATCTTGGACACCAACGGCAACGGAAAACGGGATGAATATGTGGAGCCGGATCAGCCGGTCGATCCTACGAAAGACAAGCGCATTAATGCGGCGTTCTATGGCGTCACGGTAAGTCCCGTGGACGGTTCCGTGTGGGGATCGGTGCTGGGCTTTCCTGGCGCGGTGGTGCGGCTGGTTCCGGGAGCGAATCCCCCGGCGACGGCCCTGGCGGAAATTTACGAGCTGCCTTGGAACAGCCCAAATGCACCGGTTCATGGGTTTTCGCCACGGGGGCTGGATATCGATCGCAATGGAGTGGTTTGGACGGTGATCGCCAGCGGGCATCTGGCCAGCTTCGACCGACGGAAGTGCAAAGGGCCGCTGAATGGGCCTACGGCCACGGGCCAGCATTGCCCGGAAGGCTGGAAGTTGTATCCACTGCCGGGACCGCAGTTGAAGGGCGTGAGCGAGCCGGGGAGCGCTGAGGCGCCTTATTACGATTGGGTGGATCAGTTCGATACGTTTGGGCTAGGGAAGAATGTGCCGATCGCGACGGGTAATGGCAACGATGCGCTGCTGGCGCTACTGCCGGAGAGCGGGAAATTCGTTGTGCTGAGAGTGCCGTATCCCATGGGGTTCTATTCCAAGGGGATGGATGGACGGATTGACGATCTGTCGAAGGGATGGAAGGGCAAGGGATTGTGGGCGACCTATGGAACGCGCACGCCTTTTCATGCCGAGGGCGGCAAAGGGACAACTAGCAAAGTGCTGCATTTTCAGCTTCGACCGGACCCGCTGGCGGATTGAGCGGGAAACCGAGTTTGCACGGATAGGATTGCGGAATCACAAGCGCAAACAGCAGTTGCCAACAGTGGAAGGCTGGGCTCCGTTGCGACGGACAGCTAAGAGTGGCTGTCCAAACCCTGGGAAGCGCAAAATACGGTGTCTTGCGAAGGAAGGTTACAGCGAACGCGGTAGGCGAAGGAGAAAAGCGGCTGCCAAGAATGAGAGCGATGGACATGCGGCGCAGGCGCGAGCAGTTAGAGCGGGACCATGACGCCGCGAAGTTCCACTTCATCGCCACAGAATTGGACATGGCGCTGACATTTTGCGAAATGGCGATCCGCGCGGACAACGAACACAAGGCTGCACGGACGGCGGAATATGCAAAGCAGGCTTACGAATCCGCAAAACGCTTTCTGCCTGGGGCGCACCTGGCACCGCGAATGAATCAGGAAATCCAAGAGAAACTCAAGCGGCTTAGGCCCATACTGCGGCAGGTTGGAGAGCGGGTTGCTCTAAAGGGCGTTCGGTAATCGACAGAGTTTGGCTATCGGGCTCGCCACCCCGGACTAAAAATCCGGGGCTTCCACAAGAGTCCGCACTTCCAGAAAGTCAAAACCCGCAACCAGCCCGGCGTCAGGATGGGGTTGGGGCACAGCCAGGAGTGGCTGTGCTACTGACTTAGGCGTGATGTTGGCGGGCGGCTTCGCCATCGTAGAATTTCTCGCCAAGCAGGACGGCGCGCACGCCGCGAATCAGATCGTCGCTGGCGTTGGCCTTGTGCACATAGCCATCACACCCCGCGGAGCGCAGCATGCGGTCCAATCCGGGGTAAGAGTGGGTCGTAAAGATAAGAATTTTCGTGGACAGGCCACAGTGCCTGATTTGATGGGCTGCAGAAAGCCCGCCGGCGCGTGGCATGCTTAGATCAAGGATCACAAGGTCGGGCGCCAGGTCCTTGGTTTTGGTCACAGCTTCGAGCCCATCTTCGGCTTCACCGCAAATTTCCAGATCCGACTGATCGCGCAAAAGGGCCCTGATCCCCTGGCGCGCGACTTCGTGGTCATCGACGATCAGAATCCGCTTGCGCGCTTGCGAATCTTGAGGCATGCCGGAGGGCTCGTCGTTGGGATTCGCACTGACCTCGGATTCCAAGGAACGCATTGCGGCGGGATCCCCGGCGTCACACAGCGGAACGGTGGCCAGAACTTGAGTTCCATGTCCGCTCGAACGCACCTCCAATTTGCCGCCGAGTTGGTGGAGGCGCCCGCGCATGCCCTGAATTCCCACGCCTAGCTTCGCAGTCGCCGAGCTTAGCTTGCGCATGTCCAGGCCCTTACCCTCGTCCTCGACAGCGACTTTTATTTGATCGCAGTCGACGGAGATTCGGACGCGCGCTTTGTTGGTCCCGGAATGGCGAAGGACGTTTGTGAGGCTTTCCTGAATCACACGAAAAACCGCGATTTCTTTGTCAACGGACAGACGTTTCACCTGGGCGGGGACATGGGTCTCAATTTGCATTCCGCTGCGTTTCACCAAGCCGTCGATATACCAGTTCACGGCGGAGCCGAGGCCCATTTCATCCAGCAAGGGCGGGTGCAGCACATAGGACAGCGTACGAATCTCTTGCTCGACCTTGTGGACCAGGCCAGCGGACTCGGTGACTGCGGTGATGGCTTTATGCTTGTCCAGCCCAGGCCGGTCCAGAGTTCGAGTGAGATGATCGAGGGACATGGCGGCGACGGCCAGCTCCTGACCGGTAACATCGTGCAAGTCGCGAGCGATGCGGCGGCGCTCTTCATCTTGAAGCTGCAAGAGTCGAGCAGACAGAGTATGCAGGGCCGATTCGGAGTTCTGGAGAGCTTTGGTTTTCTCGATGAGCTCGGTGACTTCTGTAGCGATGATTTTTATGCTCGTGACTTGGTCTTTGCGGATCGGGCTGAAAGACAAGCGAACGGTTCGAGGAGTTCCGGAAGGAGTTTCCACCTTCAGCTCGCCTTCGGTATGCCCTCGGGGAGCTCGCGCCAGAGCGGCCTCGAGAGACAGCCAACTGGCGGCTGAAATAAAGGTTTTGAGATTTGCTCCCGCAATATCATCCAGGAAGGCAACGCCAAGGAGTTCCATGAAGTAGCGGTTGGCGTAAAGAAGGGTGCCATCGACATAGGCATTGGCAGCGCCTATGTCTAGATCATCCAGAAAATCGGGGACTAAAAGGAAATCGCGGACTGCGAGGAAGGATGGCGACTTGGCCGGCGATCCTCGCTTACCATTTTGCGGTTTGCCATTGTGCGCGGCCTTATGCGACCGGTGATTGGCCGCATGAGCGGAATCGGTATCAACGAGCTTTTTACGCACCAAGCCGCCTTCTAGGGGCGCTAGTATACGATACCTAGTTTGAGGAAATGCAATGGGGGAAACACCTGAGGGTACCAGGACGCTTCAGCGCTCCCGCAGATCCTGAAATTGGAGCAGGTGGCCACAAGCCGTCAGGCAGTGCCGATCAACACTTTTGAGGAGACATCGACAAGCGTAACCACGGCGCCGTGGATTTTGTTTTCGATCGTGCGATACGGAAGAATGCGAAGCTGATAGCGTGCGCCGTTCGGACCGGAGACCTCTTTCTCGATGGTTTGCGAATTGGCAATCACTTGAAGGACGGTTTTCTGCAAGTCGGGGATCTCTATCGCTGGATGACGTTCAGAATTCGAACCACCATGCGCGGCCGTTCGTCTGGACCGCTACGGCAGATTCGATCTTCGCTAAAATCCAACGACTATGTGAACGTATTTCCGGGACTGCACACTAGTTACAATCGCAATTAGCCTGCCTGCGAGGCTGGCCCGCCGGAGCTTCGATAGGCGGAAGAGCAGCTCTGTGAGCCTCGGCCGGGACGCACGTGGGTGAGGTATACTCCGGTGCGCGGAGGTGTGGTGATATGGTGAGCCTGCAACCTGAACAAGCTTCTTTCTTGCTGCAGATGGCCGTGCCGGCATTGAAAAACGAGCACCGCGTGACGAAGAGCGTTATCGAAGCGATTCCCCTGGACAAGGGAGATTATCGTCCGGATGCATGTTCGAGGACAGCGCTGGAACTCGCCTGGCACATCGCGGCCGCGGAGCATCGTTTCTTTTCCGCGCCGGCCGCCGGAGAGTTTAGCCTGGCGCCAATCAACCGGCCGGATTCGGCGCGGAACTCGGCGGACGTGGCGAAGTGGTATGCGGACTCGTTTGCGAAAGACGTCGAACGGCTGACGACGCTATCCGGAGAGCAACTGGCGAAGGTGCTGGATTTTCGCGGCATGTTTCAGTGGCCGGCCGTAGTTTTTCTGGAGATTGGGCTGAGGCACTCGATTCATCATCGGGGGCAGTTATCGACCTACCTGCGCCCAGCCGGCGGCAAAGTGCCGGCGATTTATGGCGAGAGCTATGATACGGCCGAGGCGAAGAAGGCGGCAACGAAGGCGTAGGCCGAAAGGAATACGACGAAAAAAAAGGACGCGAGGCAAATCGCGTCCTTTCTTCTTAGCTCGTTTCGTACACAAACTCATTTCAGACTACCTCGATGGGCCGAGCGCTTCTGGGTTGCTTTACTCCACGCCGCGAGCCGTGGGCGTCCGGTTTGGGTCAACCGAGCCTTCGGTGGCGGAAGATACGTCCTGCCCACGGGTGCGGCTCATGATGTCCTTTTAGCTTCTACCGCGCCGGCCAGGGATGCGCTTCTAGAGATTCGAGCGCGTGTCCGCTTGGCTCTGCAAGATGTAGAGGGCGCAGCCGGAGCAGCGTGTAAACCCCCAGAGTGATGCCGATCGGCAACTCGGACAAAGACAAGAACGCCGCGACGACTGCGAGAGCCGGGGCCCTGCGTCGCGCGGACAGCAAAGCGAAGCCGGCCACTAGGCCGAAAACCCCGCTCAGCGCAGACAACAAGATCGCGAACAGATAGAAAACGTGAAATGCGGCCATCAGGCTGTAAGGGTCGGCGACTCGGACGAGCAGAGCGCCGAACATCACGGTGGCCGTCGGCGTGAACGCGGCCAACCAAACGGCTAAACCAATGCGAAGGACGCCGTAAATAATCCAGCAGACGCCGAGGCCGCGGAGCGACGCCAACGTGCCAGGTGAATTGGGAGCCTTTGGTGTCATAGGTTAGCCTCCCCCATACCGAGAAACTTTCGTACATGCTTGGCGGAACTACTTGCGCGATCGCGTAGGCGCACGCACGAGTACTCCCGTGGGTACTTAATCTCCCCGGGAGTTACGCGCATGATGCGTGGCCCTTGCGTAATTTGCCTAGACAGGTCTGCGACCTTGAATGACTCGGATCAGAACGACAATGACGGCGAGAACGAGAAGAATGTGAACGAATCCGCCCAAGGTGTAAGAACTTACCATTCCGAGCAGCCATAGAATCAGCAACACGATTGCGATGGTCCAAAGCAGGTCCATTATTTCTCCTTTCTGAACGCCTCTGCGTGCCGGCGTGCGGCTGCAGAGTGGAGGTTATGACTAGGCCGTGTTAGTGGAGCGCTGCATTACGTGCGTCGTTCAGGGCGCTTGCCGCGGTATCCGCGGCGTCGCTGGCGAATGCCGCTGCGTCGCCCATATGTTTGCGTACGCGGCGCGCGACTTTTTTGCCGCGGTGGATGGATTGGTCTATGCCGTCTTCTGCCGTTTCTCGCAGGTAGTTCCGCGCCTCCGCTCCGGAAGACCGGGCGAAGAGCATTGCGAGCGCCGCCCTGCGCCGAGGCCAACGGCGAATATCGACAGGGCTTGCGGCCATCTGTTGCGAAACATTTCAAATCTCCTTGTGTAGATTCATGGTGCACGGCGCAACGGGCTGCACTTGTCGGTTGCAGCCCGAGCAAGCACGATAGCTGTCGCGCTTGGCAATCCACTATCGGGTGGAAGAAGTACGGTCGCTGGCCTATTCGTGTAGGCCAAAAATTCACGAAAGCAACGCGACTGGAGCCGGAAGCATCCGTGTTGCCTGGTACGAAAACTTGACGCGCCTAGGGTGTTCACTGTATTCAGGAACCAGCTAAGCTCAGCTAGGCTGGCACGTACCAATGTGAGCGGAGTACTTTTCCCGCGCGCATCGTCAGGCCCGAGTCCGCCACCATCTATGCACTCGCGCATTCTGATCGCTGACGATCACGCAGGCGTACGAAAAATGCTCAAGCTAATAGTCGAAACGCAAACCGGCTGGGAGGTTTGTGGAGAGGCCGAGAACGGGCAGGAGGCGGTTGACATGGCCTCTGACTTGCGCCCCAATCTGATCATTATGGATCTGGCGATGCCGGTGATGGACGGGATTCGCGCGTCGCGAGCGATCTCGACGGCCATGCCCGCCGTGCCGATTTTGATGCACACGCTGCACTACTCCACGGAGCTGGAGCTGGAGGCGAAGAAAGTGGGTGTGCGGCGAGTGCTGGCGAAGGCAGAAGGAGGCGACGCATTGATCGGCGCCATCAGCGCGCTCCTGGATGAAAACGCCGGCATGATCACGGCCTTGAAGGCGCCGGAAGTCAGCGTTCCGCTTGTTGACCCCCCAGCAGCGGAAGCGCCGCAGAATGGCACCGAATCGAGCGCCGCGGTGGACGGGCTCGAAGACGACACTTCCAAGCCGAACTAGAGACTCGAGTAAGTCGGGATTCGATCGCCGATTGTGATCCTCAAGTCTAACTAAGCCGATTACAGCCGCAGAGTCTACCGTAATTCAAGTTTCCCGGATCTCCGGGCTTGCGAACGCGTTGTCGAAACTGATGGAGATCGAGGAGCCTTTCCGAACGTTGTTGACCAGGGCCGGCCGGAAGCACACGATGCACGTTCCTGGCTTGTGACGAACGCTCGGATAAACGATGCCCGCCGAACCTATCTCGAGGAGCTGCGCAGCCAACCGCTGTGATGGTTTGTAGCTGACGGCGTCCAGGCGAGCGTTGAAGCGTGCGTCGCCGCGAATGTCGTGAAACTCGCCTCGAAAATCAGCTAGGAAATCGATGTAAGAAAAGACCTCTCGTGCCTGCCATCGAATTTCCTTTAGCTCTCGCTGCCGGTGATAGGCCACTTCGCGTTCGGAGGTTTCGCGAGAGAATGCGGCGTACCACGCGCCACGCTCCGGCCCGTTGAAGCGGTTCCCCAGAGGGGGAGCATGGGTGAACGCCGCGTTGACGATATGGGAGTACGAAATACCAAATACCAATTCGCGGACCGAGATGCCAGGCAGCAACCCAGCCTCTCCGAGAAGTCGATCGTTGGTGGCGCCCTCTAGTTCAAACAACGCGCTCAATTCGTGAGGATCATCGCTGAGTCGCGTCAAAACACTGTCATCGCGATCGGTGTAACGAGAGGGAATCAGGCGATGAGTGTCATCGCGAGAAATTTCCGAGACGCTGGACAGCACCTAGCGTCCGCCGCGGCGAGCGTCGAGAAGCTGTCTGACGCGGAGCATGGCGGGCTGGCCGCCTTTGATCATATAAGTAAGTGGGGATTCGCCTTCAAACATCGGGTTGTCATTGGGCAACTGTATCCACTGGTCGGCAAGCTTCTTGCTGTACAGAATATTTAGTGCCTTGAAAATGCCAGTTAGAATGGAAATCCTGGTCAGCCGGTCTTGGTCGAGCGCCCCGCGCGCCTTTCGCTTCAGCTCATAGAATGCTCCGTTCGACATGCCGCCGAGCAGTTGGCGTGCATCTTCATCCCGCAATTTCCAAAGGTCGCGAATTTTCAGAAATGCTCTCACCGCCGAAGGTCCCAGGCGCTTCTGGACGTCTTTGCGTGAGAGGTCGGCTGGCTTTTCCCAGATGATGCCTGCGCCGAGTTGACGGACGGTTGCCAAATGGGCCTTCGCTGAGGCTAGTCCATACTTGGAGCATTATACCTCCATTATTGGATGCGATCCAGTTTTCACTTTCCTCGGCACCACGGGGCCCGAATAGCATTCAGCAGGCGTATAATGAGAATAGCCGAGAGGCGTCCATGACTATTGAAGAACAGGTGCTTGAAAAGCTGCCCGCCTTGCCTCCTGAAAAACGGAAGGAAGTATTGGATTTTGTGGAGTTCTTGAAAGAAAAGAACGGAACGAAGAAACCGCGTCGCAGTCTGCGCGGACTTTGGAAGGACCTGAACATTCACATCACGGAAGAAGACATTGCCGAAGCCCGTCGCGAGATGTGGGGTAATTTTCCCCGTGACATCTCCTGATGCCTGCAGTGCTCGACACCCACGCCGCCGTTTGGTATCTGCTTGATTCGACGAGACTCCCAGAGCCCGTCTATTCGCTGATCGATAGTGCTGCGGCAGAGGCATGCCAACTTACATTTCCGCAGTTTCGCTCGTTGAGGTCGTTTACTTGGTCGAGCGCGGACGCATTGACCCCAGCGCGTTCGAAAGGTTCACGACTGAACTGGATAGTGAAAATCCTGCGTTCAGGGTGGTCCCCCTCGATACACACGTTGCTGCTACTTTGAGGCGCGTACCACGAAATGTTGTTCCTGACATGCCCGACCGGATCATCGCTGCAACCGCCCTACACCTTGGCTTGCCGCTCGTCACCCGCGACCGGCGTCTTCAGTCCGCCGGAATTCAGACGATCTGGTGATTTTGCTGCTCCGCGGCAGATACGCCGGATTTCGCAGAGCTGCCCTCTAGCGGCGCGAGCTCCACATTTGTGTAAGACACATGCCGCACGCAACGCTCGTGCGGCAACATTGCGCTCTGCGAATGTGGACGAGCCGGGCGGCGGATGCTAGCATTATGCTAACAATTCTCGGGTGGGGCCGTGGCGCAGTTGGGAGCGCGCCTCGATGGCATCGAGGAGGTCGTGGGTTCGAATCCCATCGGCTCCACCATTTGAAGAATCCAAAGAACTTAGCCTCGAAAACCGCTAACTGTTACCAGCTACTGTTGCCAGCTTCTGCATTTTCCTCTTGCATTCCAACATGAATCTTTCACGCTTTGCGAGGAAAACCGGATATGGCCCATTTCACTCTCATCGCACGCATCAACGCAGGTGACGGCAGATTTCCGTTCGTCAACGTGCAGTTCTCGAAGAATCATCGTCCGATTCCGATTGAAGGAGCGACCTACTACCTCCGTCCGAGCAGCAGCGGCAAGCGCACGCCAATCAAAATCGGTAAAGATGTCGCTGTTGCTCACACTGCGATGATCCGCATGGAGGACGGGCAACCCCTCGCATGCACTTCCGCGTTGCACGCTGGACCGCCGTCCAGTATTTCCGCCGCCAACCCCCGCAAGAGGGTCGTCGAAGCCGCGCGAGAGTTCATCGATCGCAGTAAGCAGAAATCGCGCAAGACCTACTTGGGGTATCGCATCGCCGTGAACCTGTTCCTCGCAAGTTGCAAGAAAACGTACTTCGACCAGATTTGCCGCGACGACATGCTCGACTTTCTTCATGATTTGCGGACTCGCCCATCGAGAGAGACCGGCAAGCCAATCGGTGAGTCGACCGTGTTCAACTACTTTCTCAAAACGATGGTCTTTCTCAACGACCGGGGTATTGGTAAATACGTCGCGAGAGAAGATTGGCTGCAGAAGAAGGATTGGCCGATCAATGTGGACAAACGGAATAAAAACAAAAAGTATGCGACCTATACGGAGCAAGAGGTTGCCGCCATGCTCCGTGTCGCGAACAGTGTCGAGGAAGTTCTCACCCGCTTTCTCGTCGGGACCGGGTTTCGCATCGGCGAAGCTGCAGTCGCCGAGTGGGTGGACATTAGTTGGGAAGATAAAACGATCTCAGTTCGCTTCAAGCCGAAGTTGGGCTTCAAGCCCAAGGACTACGAAGAGCGAACCATTGCAGTCAGCGACACCCTACTTGCCTGTCTCAAGAAGTATCGGACCAGCTCGCCGAACAGCGCATTGATTTTCCCGTCTCCCGCGACACGGACGGTCGACAAGCACCTGGATCGGATCATCAACTGTCTCGTAGACAAAGCGAACCAGGCAGGTTACATGGTGAAGAAACCAAGGAAGCCTTGCCACGCTTTTAGAGTGTTGTATGCCACGCGGCGGCATCAGAACGGCGTGGACATCGAGACCTTGCGGCAGGAACTTGGACATTCCGACATCACCACGACTCAAATCTACTTGCGCTCGGCGAACACAAAGTCCGATGAACATCGCGCCCGCATCAATGAGGCTGATAAGTTCTCAATGGCCCCGGTCGTAACCCTTTCCTCCGTGGCGTAGCGGTCGCATGAAACAGTCCGCTGGCCAGCCCGCCTGAACGGTTGTCGTGTGCTTAGCCAGTGCGCGGGACCTCGTCGGTAAATGGAGGGATACCTTCGATGCGCTGCTGCAAATTGAAACATTGGTAGTGCCATCGATCATGGCGGAGGCCATGGAGCGACGCCCTACGTTTTTGTCTTTTGAGGTAAGAGTCGAGGAATCCCGTGCTATCTTCAGTCCAGCTTTCGGTCTTTAATCGGCTGCAGTGTGGTTCCTTTCCCTGGCGATGCGTTTGGCCGCACCTCGCGCTGCCCAAGGAACAGTTCGACTGCAGCAAGCCTGAAGCGAAGACGGTTCCCAACGCGGATGTAATTCAAGAGTTTGTGTGATACCCAGCGACGGATGGTCTTCGGCCTAAAACCTGTAAGGTCGGCCACTTCGTTTGTGCTCAGAAGGACGCTAGGGTCACAGGCATCATGCGAACGCTGCTTTGATGCCAGGAGAGTTTCCTCTTCCTTCGCCGCATTTTCCGCTCGTGTTCGCAGGGCGCGGGCTCGTCCTACCACAACTCCCGATGGACCGTTTCGCGATCCTAACCCCGCGGCTCTATCTGTGCCGTTGTGCAAGCGATCTCTGTAGGCCGTTGGAGAATTTGAGGGGGCTTGCAATGGCTTTCCGCAACGAGCGAGTTGCTCGCTGGTTGTCCCATCCAACCCGCGCCAGCTGCGTGAGTTCACTAGGGCGCGCCGGACCACTTCTGCTTCGGGAGGAAGTTGGTTGTAACGGACAACTTTGTCAGCCTGTTGTATAAGGATATAGTCGGATATCTCGCATCCCGTCTGCTCGCGATATATTCTACTCACCTCAACCCGTGAAGCCCCTGTAATTCTCGGCGTCCACTCCTCGAATGCCTCAATCAATCCTTTGCCCGCCAGTCCCTGTTGTCTTAATACGCCTAGGAGAATCTTGGCTTCCCATAGCGGAGACACACTCCATTTGCCGCGCGCACGGCGATGTTCTCCGCATTTCCTTGGGTGTTTCCGCTTCCCTGCTCCTGCATCGGTGAGAGACAAATCGGAGGCTCTCACGTTTAGTGGCGAGGACAAAGATGCTTCGTTGATGCCATTTGAGTCGTGCCATACATTCGTTGCGGAACGCAGGCCATGCACTCGTGGCGAGTCTGGATTCTGGTGTCTGTCCGGTCGGATGTGATCAGTCTTCATGTCCTCTTAGCGGTCTCAAAAAGAGAGTCTCCTCCGTTTTGTAGTTGATCGCCGTTATTATTGCGTTGCTCAAGCCAGGCTTCGAACTCGGTGTCTTTCCTAAATACGAGCTTGAGGGCTTCGCTAACGACATAAGATTCCGAGGAGCCGATGAACTCCGCGTACCGGTCCAGCTTTGTCTTCAGTTCCTCATCCACGCGAAGTTGTAGCGTTGCATTCTTCGGTTGCTTCGGCGGTGCTTTCAAAAGTGACATGGGATCTCTCCTTGGCCGATGCGCGGTTTAATATTCGGCGCATGCGAAGTTTATTGAGTTCCGTCACAAAGGAGCCTGCGAAAGATATATGGACCGGAGCGATCCTGAGAACCTTTTGGGCGGTCGGAGCCGAACAAGTGGGTCGCCCACACCCATTCTGTGATTTTTCGCGGGCTGCTTTCCCCTTCCCGGAACGCATAAGTCTTTGCAATATGTCATTTGTGGAAATCCGAAGGTGCGGACACTGCGGAAGACGGACGTGCAGAATGAAATTCCCACCCGCGTCACTCGCATTTTCTCCGATGGCTGCGATTCTCATATTTCTGTCTTCATCGGTGCGCGGCCAAAATCGGTCACGCTTACTATACTGCCTCAGCGCTTTCGCAGCAGCCCGTTGGATAGCCGCGCCGATTGCCCCGTTGATCGTCGGCGTGAACTCGGCCAAGACGGAGATTCGTCTCCGGCGTGCCCTTCGGGGTCACAATCCGAACAACGTATTCGGTCTGCGTGATCGTTTCACCCTTCATAAGACACGTACTCCTTGATCGGTTTTGAGTTGCCCGAGGACATATCCGTCAGCACCGCTTCCTCGATGACCCGCCGCGAACTGAGCGTAAGATTCACTTCGGTCTTGTCCTTCAAGCATACGTGCAGGTAGAAGCGGCCCTCTTCAAATTGGTGCGCGATGCGGTCCAGAATCTTGCCTCGGACGCCGGAGTAGACCTTCGCCCGTCCAGGTTTCCCTTGCCATTGGCACTGGCAGACACACGACGCTTCATGCGCGGTCGCTCTCGCGCTCCTTGCACTCGCGCAGGCGCTTGGCCGCCCATTCCTCGTCCTCATTCAATTCGGCCTCGCACTCATCGAAGAATTCCCGATTGGTTTCGACCTGGATACTTACGACTTCCGCGCGCCGTTGACGGACGATCTCGGGCAAGTTATGGCTCGTGTTTTCCGCGCTCTTGAGACCTTCGAGGACCCGCTCGAACGCCTGATTCAATTCGTACATCTCCCGAAGCAGCTGCATCTTCATGGCGCCTTGACTCCTTTCCCGGCTGCCTTTGGGGAGGGATTTTGCGGGTTGGTCTTGCGCTTCTTCCTTGCTTCGGAACGCCTCGCGGCGAGCAGCCTCTCCTCTTCCTCATGGGACCAGGGCAGGATGATCACGCGTGGGGGAAGGCCCTTCTTCTTGCGCGCCTCCTCGCGTTCCTCAACATCCAAATACACGTCGTCGGGGTCTTTCAGCCACATTTCGTGCTTCCGATGAATACGGCTCCAGTGGGTCATGTTGCCCAACTCCAGGTCGCTCGCCTGCTCGGTCACTTCAAATCCGATCTGTGCCCGCACGTAGCGCAGTTGATTGGCAAGTGGCGTGAGGATGTCCGACCGTTGGCCGGGACATGTGGTGAGTTGCTTGAGCAGGGCTACACTTTCCTCAAAATGGCGTTCGAGGAGAGCCAGGATTTCATAAGCGGTCTGCGTCATTGCTGGAGGCCTCCTTTCGAGTCACACTCAGTTGGCGTCAAGGCACTGCTTGACGGCGTAAGCGCGTTCCAATAGTTCGGTGATGGAGCATTGCAGGCCGATCGACAACCGTGCGACATCGGTGAGCGATGGGTCGGCTTTGCCTCGCTCAATGAACACGATCAAACGAACGGAAAGACCGGATGCGCGGCCTAACGCGCAGCGGGACATCCTTCTTTTCTCCCGTAATTCGCGCACAACGAGTCCGAATGCTCGCATGGTGTTGTGAGGAGTCTCTCGGCGCATCGCGGTTGCCACGAGCGCATCGGCTTCGTCGATGGAAAGCCCTTTTGCGATGCGAAGGCTGCGGACGGTCTCGACAAACGCCTCGTTGATGGCTTCGTCGCCGGGATACCCAGAAGGGTCTTTCAGTTTCATTATTGCGGCCTCCATACCGACGGAGTGTCGCGGTTCGAAGCGTTAGAGTGGTTTGCGCAAGCGCGAATGCGAGAAATGTCGAGGCACACGGATAGCGTCCTGGCCGAGAGTCGAGCACACCCCGACCATCAGCGAGTGGAGGAGCAAACGCACCGAGGATTCAGCTAGGGAGGGGAGACCGGCTCAGGAGGGATTCGAGCATGAGACAATGGGCGCGAGGCGAGTTGCGCCCAGAATGGGAAATGGATAACTTCTCTGGCAGCCATCGTTGCCTCCAGTTAGGCGACTTTGGTTAGGGGCGCGTAGGTGCTAGTAACACTCGCGCGTCCCGCTTTCACTTGGCTCGTTTCTTGCGCTTCTTACGACCGCCTTTGCCCCAATAGTGTTCGGCTTTGTATTTCTTCGCCGCTTCTAGGTCGCCCTCGCACCAAAGACGAACGGTCATGCCGGCGAGAGATTGCAGGGGAGGAGTGGGGATCTTTCCTTCGTGCATCCAACGGTAGATCGTCTCCGTACCAATCCCGAGAATCTTCGCGACCTTAGAAGTCGAGTAAGTCTTCATCTAAAGAATCGAACACCATGTTCGATTTGTCAAGTAAAAAGCGAACCCGGACGGGCTGTCCCTCGCCGAAACTCTGGAAGTGACTGAGTTTCACTCCTCTAACATTGTTACAGGCCTCTGCGCAAGCTCTCGATTTCAATCGGCCGTCATTTTTGCGAGGGATACCAAAAAAACCACTGGGCTGAAAGGTTTAACGCATCACATCTGCCGCTGAATGCACGAAACCGCTGGGAAGTCTTCGCTTCCCAGCGGCTCGCCACAGCGTTTCCTAACCTAGAACGAGTACCTCAGCACGAACTGCATCACCCGCGGCGTACCCTGTATGCCGGTAAAGTTCGACCATTCCGTCGGAGGCAACTGGGTCGACGGATCGAGCGTCACTCCGAATCCGCTTCGGCTCGTATTGTACTGACCCATCCTCTGCGTGTTGGTCACGTTAAAGACCTCCCACCGGAACTGCAAATTGTGGCGCTCACGTATAAGGAAGCTCTTGCTGAGCCCGGCGTCCAGCACCACATAGCCAGGCACACGAAACACGTTGCGTTCTCCGGTTTCTCCCGGATATGCGTTGCGCAAGCTCTGATATGCCTGAGTCGTGTTGCACCCGAATAGCTTGGGAATAGGTCCGCGTGTTGGACACGTCTCGACTGGCCCAGTGCGCGTTACGTTGCTCTGCACGTTCCAGTTCGTCGCCCAGCGCGCATCATCGAACAAGCCGCTGTCTCCGTAAAAGCCAACCGGCAGACCGGTATTCCACCGAAAGATGTTCGAGAGCTGCCAGCCCCCGATGAAGGCGTTGAGCACCTTTCCCGAGTCTCTTCCCACCAATCGGCCGCTGCCGAAAGGTAATTGCACTACAGAGTTGAAATTGATCTGGTGCCGCACGTCGAAGTTCGAGTCGCCGTAGGAAGCATGCTGGTTGAAGGGATTCAGGATGAGCGCTGCGCCATAAGTGCCGCTGGTCTGCAGGCCGGAAGCTTCATCCGTAGAGTGGGAGAAAGTGTAGTTGAGATCGAAGGTCACGCTCCGCAGCCGCTCTCGCAGTGACACTGCCAACGCGTGGTAGTAAGAGTTCGCAATTGTGCTGAACACTGACAAAGCACCATATTGCGGCTGATAGAACGCATGTGCAGCTATCGGTGAAAACGTGTCGATATCGAGCTGCGTAGTCGTCCAGTCATTCCCGTTAGGCAGCACCTCGGTGAAATACAGCGTCTGCGTCGCCGTAGGCGTGTATCCAGTGGGAGTGAAATTCTCCTGTGACTTAGACGCCAAATTGGGGAATAGATTCTCGAAATAAGGAATCGCTGGGATCTTGCTGCAATCGGTTTTTGTGCAAGGAGTTCCCGCCTGACGCAGCTTCTCCAATATCGTCGCGGCCGTATACCAACTCATCTTAGATTTCGGATCGACCAGATTTGTCGGGTTCATCACGTCCCGAGTTGCGAGCAAATTCTTACCCAAGCGCCCGATATAAGACGCCTGCACAAGGAAATGCGCCGGAAGTGCCCGCTCGAAGGTCACACTCCAGATGTATTCCTTCGGCGTTTGTAGTTTGGAATCGAGTGACGACTCGATCCGTGGCGAACCATCAGACGGCTTCAATTGCGGAAACGTTAGATTTGTTGCCGGTGGAATTCCAGGCAGCGAACGGACACTCTGGTTGAATCCGGTGAACAGCGGACCCAAATTCGCCTTGCAATTGTTCACCGTCACGTACGGGCCGCATCCCACATTGTAAGTATTTGCAGAGATAATCGTACTCGAAGAGAATCCTAGCGTGTTGTTCAAGTCGAAGCTTGTGGCCAGCTGCTGTCCGAAGTAGTCTCCCGCAATGCTGAAACCGCCACGTATGACCGATTGCCCTTTTTGGCCGAATACGCTTCCGAGCAATCCTCCGTCGAAACGTGGCGACCAGGCCACCGCCACTTTCGGGAGGAAGTTGGTCTTATCCCAGTCATACAACGGAGGTCCTCCATTCACCGGTCCCGACAGATTTACAGAAATGGGTGCGAGATATGGGTTGCCAGATGCCGCTCCGGCAATGCGCCGGTCCAGAAACGTGCTGAGTGGGATATTCGGCTGTACCTCAAACCCATGCGTTTCGTACACCGGCCGCCACAAGCTGTAGCGTACACCCGCCGTCAGTGTCAGGCTCGGGTTCAGCTTCCACACGTCCTGAACGTATCCTTCGTATCCCTGTGTGTTGAACGTGCGCAGTGAGGGCGTGCCGACCGGCAGAATCGATCCATCGTGCCCATATATCACGCTTCCCGTGTATTGCGTGTAGCGCCCGAGCAGTGCCGTAATCGCGTTTTCCACTGCGGAGCCTGCGCCGCCACCGATCTTTGCGCCTGCGCCAAACCTACCGGGATTCGCAGCCAAATACTTGCCCACCGCGTTTCGGATCAGGTTGGTTTGATAAAACGATGGATTCGTCGTTGCGGAATCGAAGGAATTCAGCAAGGAGGAACGCTGGTTAGAAACGAGCGCGATGTTCGTCCCGAATTGAATCGTGTGTTTCCCTTTGATCCAGGAGAGGTCATCCACAAAGTTGTGTACTGGCGTCCGCCGCGTCTGCGTCTTGGTGTTCGCAGTAGGATCGAACACAAATCGGAAAAAAATGTGCGAGGCATCCAGGTCGCCTTTCTGGCTGAATGATTGCCGCGTCATTCCGTAACGGAAATTGTTGACGAGGTTGCTGTGAATTGTCCAGGTATGCCCAATCGTGTAGCCCCACGGATGCGCCCAAATTGTCCTGGGCGTCGTGTCTGGAAGAAACGGCAAGGAAACAGACGAGTCATGATCGTAAATGACGTTCGCCCGGACAAACAGCGTCTGCTTCGACGAAATATTTAAGTCGAGCCTGGCGACATGCGAGTTGAGTTGCACCGGCGCCGGAGCATTAAACCGAAAGCCCGCCACATTCAGCAGCTTCGTCGGGCTGCTGTCACCGACCGTATAGTCGTTGGCCGGGTATTTTGCCGCTGCGGCCGCAAGCGTCTGTACTGCTGACGGATTCTCTCCGCCAGTGTCCGGGAAAATAGCCGCGATATCGCCGGGGGTCAGCGTAATGATGCCCCCCGACGCTCCTCCATTGGGGAACTTCACCAACCCTTGACCAAGCGTTGGCAGCGGCACGCGCGGAATTAAGCTCGGATCGCTGGGTAACGAACTGGCGTCGCGCCGGCCCTCATAGTTGTAAAAGAAAAACAGCCTGTTCTTAATGATTGGACCACCCAGGCCTCCGCTAAACACGTTTCGCAGCAGCTTCGGCCGCGGAATCCCGTTCTTATTATTAAAAAAGTCGTTGGCCGTGGTGATTGTATTGCGATGCGATTCAAACAACGAGCCGTGAAAGTTGTTTGAGCCGCTCTTTGTTACCAGATCGATCTGCGCGCCGGAAGAGTGTCCCGCGCTTGCACTCGCCGTCACCGTCGACACGCGAAACTCCTCAATTGCTTCGGCGTTCAAGCGAAGGACCGGACCGCTTACCGGCCCGGCGAGTGTCGTGCTAACCGTCGGATTATCGCGATTGTTGCTCACCGATGTCGTCTGCGCATCGTTAATGTCAATTCCGTCTAGCGTGACGTTGGATTGGTCGCTCCGCGCTCCCGCCACGGAGCCGTCGCGGGTCACGCCCGGCTGCAATGTAAGCAAGCTGACGACATTCCGCGATTCCAGAGGGAGTTGCGTGATCTGCTGATTCTGAAAATTGTTGCCAAGCGTTGCATCTTCGGTGTCGACGGTAACCGCTGACGACGCCGCTTCTACTTGTACCACCTCTCCGACACTCCCGATTTCCAGCCGCACATCAGCATCAACGATCGCGCTCACCAGTGCGCTCACGTTGCGCACCACCCTTTTGAAGCCCGCTGCCTCGACCTTCACTTCATAGTCACCAGGGGGAACCAGCTCGAAATTGAAGCTCCCCACCGAACTCGTTGTTTGGGTCCTCGATAAGCCCGTGCTCGCGTTTCGGATCGTAACCGTCGCTCCCACCACTTGCTTGCCCTGTTGATCCGTGACTTCCCCGCGCACCGTGGATGTTCCCGCCTGCCCCCATGCCACCGACATCGCCAGGACTCCCAGACATAGCGCCAAGATTACTCGCATCCATCTGCGCATCATCGCTTTGCTCCTTTTTCACCGATCCTTCGACACTAGAAACACTCCGCCAGCCATCTGCGCACCTGCTCCTGATACAGGAAAAAAACTGGAGGGAACATCGCCCGCGCGGGGACACATACACTGCGGAAACGAAACCGCAACGCCAGACTCCATAAATCTTTGCTCGGGCAACCTTTCCCACCACTCGACACGAAATGTTGCGCTAGCTTTTAGGCTAATCCGCGTGGCCTGTCAAGGATTGTTCTTCTAGGTTCCTAGTAAATTCTTGAATTATCCGAAATCATCGTCTCGCTACATCAAAATGGTCCGCGGTTGAAGCGATTCCGATAATTCATCTCAGATGTAACAATTGGCTTCCGTAATCGCCGGTATTTGCTGAATCGGCCCAAGAATCGACGCCTGGTTGGGTCGAGGACTGGCGCCATGCTCCTTAGGTGCGGCCTAGCGGTTGCTCCCCGTT